>Ga0307277_10000795_pt1 | contig 12058 bp, 13 predicted proteins | sample ER_DNA_116_FD_194473 | JGI IMG/M metagenome (GOLD analysis project Ga0307277, IMG submission 194473) | Bulk soil microbial communities from the East River watershed near Crested Butte, Colorado, United States - ER_DNA_116 | ecosystem: Environmental > Terrestrial > Soil > Floodplain | place...
GGCGACATCGACGTTCTCATCTGTCTCTCGGGACGCGGCGACAAGGACCTGGACACAGCGATGGAGCGCCTGGGCTGATGGCGACGACCGTGGTTGACGGACGCGTGCGCATCGACCGAGCGTTCGCGAAAGCGCGCGCCGAGCGTCGCCTGGCGATCGTCGTCTACATGATGGTCGGATTTCCGGAACCCGCATCGACTGCCGCGCTACTTCGGGCCGCGGTCGATGGGGGTGCGGACATCATCGAGCTGGGCGTGCCCTTCTCCGATCCGCTCGCCGATGGCACGACCGTGCAGCGCGCGGGCGAGGTCGCGCTGCGGGCCGGCGTGACGCTGGCCGACTGCATCCGCGAGGGCGCGAGCCTGGTCGGCGAGCGCGACGTGCCGGTCGTGCTCATGGGCTACACGAATCCGTTCTTCCAGCGCGGCTACGCGCGTCTCACGCGCGAGCTTGCGGACGCGTCGATCAGCGGCGTCATCGTGCCCGACATGCCGGCGGAGGAGAGCGCGGACCTCGATGCGGCGTTCGGCCCCGCGGGTCTCGTGCGCATCGATATGTACGCGCCGACGACACCCGAGGCGCGCCTCGCGCGGCTGCTACCCGCCGCACGTGGATTCGTCTACTGCGTCTCGTTGACCGGCGTGACCGGCGCGCGCGCGCGGCTCGGCAGCGATGTGTCCGGCCTTGTCTCGCGCATCCGGGCACACACCCAGATGCCCATCGCTGTCGGCTTCGGAATCAGCACGCCGGAGCAGGTGCGCGAGCTGCGCGGCGTGGCCGATGGCGTCGTCGTCGGAAGTGCCGTTGTGGACGCCATCGCGAACGCACCCGCGGAGGGACGGGCCGCCGCACTTCGGAGCTTCGTTCAGAGCTTGCGCGCGGCGGGGTCACTCTCGTGACTGTTGTGCGTGGCATCCGCGGTGCGACCACCGTCGACACGAACAATGCCGCCGCGATCACCGAGAGGACGCTCGAGCTGCTGGGTGTCCTTCGCGATCTGAACGATCTTGCGCCCGAGGACATCGGCTACATCTGGTTCACGGTCACCGAGGATCTGGACGCGGCCTTCCCGGCGGACGCGGCGCGTTCCGGCCTGGGCTGGTCGGACGTGCCGCTGATGTGCGGTCGCGAGATCCCGGTCCCCGGCGCCCTCGGCAAGTGCGTTCGCGTGCTGATCGCGTGGAACACGGCGAAGCAGCAGAGCGAAGTGCGGCACGCGTTCCTCCACGGGGCTCGCACACTGCGGCCATCGTGGGCGGTCGATGTGCCGGGCGGATCGAAGGCCGGCCGCTAGTGCTCGTCGTCATGAAACGCGGCGCGTCAGAGACGGAGATCGAGGCGGTCAAGGTCCGCATCCAGGAGTTCGGCATCACGCCCGTCCCGCTGCCGGGCGCGGAGCGCATGGCCATCGGCACGTTCGGCTCAACATCTCGTGCGGCCGCGGAGGCCGTCGAGTCGCTGCCCGGCGTGGCCGAGGTCGTGCCGGTCAGCCGTCCCTTCAAGCTCGCCTCGCGCGAGGTGATCCCCGAGGACTCGGTCGTGCACATCGGCCCGGTGCCGGTCGGCGGAGCAGCGGGGCTCGCGGTGATGGCGGGCCCGTGCTCGATCGAGTCGCGCGACCAGGTGCTCGCGACTGCGCGCGCCGTCCGCGCGGCCGGCGCGACGGTGCTGCGCGGCGGAGCGTTCAAGCCCCGCTCGTCGCCATACACGTTCCGCGGGCTCGGTGCGGACGGTCTCGAGCTTCTCGCGGAGGCCCGCGCCGAGACCGGGCTCGCGATCGTCACTGAGGTGCTGTCGCCGGGAGACGTCGACGCGGTCGCGCGCGTCGCGGACTGCCTGCAGATCGGTGCGCGCAACATGCAGAACTACGCGCTGCTCGACGCGGTCGGGGAGCAGCCGAAGCCGGTGCTCCTGAAGCGCGGGATGTCGGCGACGATCGAGGAACTCTTGCTCTCCGCGGAGTACGTCCTCGCGCGCGGCAACCGGAACGTGATCCTCTGCGAGCGGGGCATCCGTACCTTCGAGAAATACACGCGCAACACCTTCGACGTCAGCGCGCTCCCGCTGCTCAAGCGGCTCACGCACCTGCCCGTCGTCGCGGATCCGTCGCACGGCACCGGCAAGTGGTATCTCGTGGCTCCCGTCGCGCTGTCCGCCGTCGCCGCAGGCGCCGACGGGCTCCTCATCGAGGTCCATCCGAGCCCCGATCACGCTCTGTCGGACGGCTTCCAGTCGCTCACGTTCGAGAACTTCGCGGCGCTCATGTCCAAGGTCGCGGCGGTCGCGTCGGCTGTTGGCCGAAGTGTCGGCGCACCGGTCAGCGCGTGATGCGCGATCGCACGATGGTCCGCTCCTGAAGATCGGTGTCGCGGGCCTCGGCCTGATCGGCGGATCGCTCGCCCTTGCGCTCCGGTCGAAGCATCAGGTCCTGGGCTTCGACGTCTCGCGGGACACGCGCGATGCGGCGCGCTCAGCGGGTCTCACCGTGAGCGACAGCCTCGAGGGACTGCTGCCCGCCGACGCCGTCATCGTCGCGACGCCACTGGATGCGGTGCTCCCGACGCTCCTCGCGCTCGAGCCGCTGGCCAAAGACGCGGTCCTGCTCGACGTCGGTTCGGTGCGCGCCCGAGTCGACGCCCACGCGTCTGATCGACACGCCAGCCCGCGCATCGTTGGCATGCACCCGATGGCCGGCCGCAGCACGCACGGCTTCGGGGCAGCGGACCCCGCGATCCTCGCGGGCCGCCCGTTCCTGGTCGTGCCGACGCAGCGCACCGATGCGCGCGCGATGGCCGTGGCGGGCGAGATCGCGCGGGATGCCGGCGGCGTCGTCACCGTGTGCTCCGCCTCCGAGCACGACCGCCGGGTCGCGGTGCTGTCCGCGCTTCCACTCGCGATCGCCGCCGCGCTCAGCATCGGCGCGGATGGCGCCGGCGACCTCGCCGCCATCGCTGGCCCGGGCTTCCGCGATACCACACGGTTGGCGCTGACCTCAGTCGATCTCGGCACCGGGATGCTCGCCGCGAACAGCGCGAACGTCCTGCAGGCGCTGTCGGCATTCCGCGAGATCCTCGACGAGCTCGAGCGGGCCGTCGCCTCCGGCGACGACCGCGCAGTCGCCGCGTTCCTCGAGCGCGCGCGCTCAGCGCGCGAGAGGCTCGAAGGAGGGAAGGCGCGGGTCGACTAGCCGGCGCCTCGCTCGGCCAACCGCTCGCGATCCTTCTCAGGCAGGCGCAGCTCGACGTGACCGCATGAATCGCATGCGAGCACCTCGAGCTCGACGGTCGACTCACCGAGCTCGGCCCAGTTCCCGAAGAAGATATGTGCCGCACCGCTCGATCCACCGATGCGGAATGCCGGCGTGCCGAGCGACACCAGCTCGCGCCTGCAGCGCAGGCACGGAAGTCCGCTGAGCTTGCTGCGGCCCGCTTTCATCGACGAAGGTCCTCGATCATGTCGTAAAAGCCCGGAAAGGTCTTCGACACCGCATCCCACCCCGCGATCGCGACGCCTGGGACCTGCAGCCCGAGGATCGAGAAGGCCATCGCGATGCGATGATCGCGAGCCGAATCGACGATGCCCTCGTGGAGCTGCGCGGGCTCGATGCGGATCGCGTCGCCGAACGCCTGCGCCCGACCGCCGAGCGCGTTGATCGCGGCCGCGACGGCGGCGGGTCGATCCGACTCCTGACGCCGCGTGTGTCCGAGGCCGGAGAGCTCTGTCGGCGTCTCCGCCTGCGTCGCGACCACCGCGAGGGTGGGGAACACGTCCGAACAATCAGACACGTTCGCGACGATGCCATATAGCGCGCCGGTGCGACGGACCGTCGTCGCGGAGCCGCGCTTCACGATGCAACCCATGTCCTCGATGAGATCGAAGAAGCGCACGTCGCCCTGACCGCCGGGCTCGTGCTTCGCGGACACGTTGTCCACCGTGACCGAACCGCCGAGGATCGCCGCGGCGGCCGCCGGATACGTGGCCGCTGTCGCGTCGCCGGGGATGGCCAGCGTCCGCGTCTTCACCCTCTGCCGCGCCACGACAAAGGAGCGCGAGGTCGGCCGCTCCACCGCGACGCCGCGCTTCGCGAGCGCGGCGACGGTCATATCAAGGAAGGGCGCGGACACCACGTCGCCGGTGAGGCGAAGATGCAAGCCTTCGGCGGCCTGCGCGCCCACGAGCAGAAGCGCCGAGGCGAACTGGCTCGACTCGTACCCGGCGATGCTCACGTCGCCGCCGCGGAGCGGGCCCCGCACGACGAGCGGTAGCCGATCCGTCTCGATCGACGCGCCGAGCGCGCGCAGCGCCTGAACGAGCGAAGTGATCGGCCGCTCGCGCATCCGCGGCGAGCCATCGATGCGGACCTCGGCGCCCGTCGTCGCTGCCAGAGCCGTCACGAAGCGCGCGACCGTGCCGGCGTCGCGCGCGTCGATGGCCACGTGCGCGTATGGCGTCTCCCTGCGGGTGATCTCGATGCGCTGACCTGACCACGACACGTCGTGGCCCAGCGCCGCGAGCGCGTCGTACATCGCGTGCACGTCGTCCCCGGGGTCGATCGGCCCGATGTCCAGCCGGGAGCGGCCTTTGGCCTGCGCGGACAGGACGAGCTCCCGGTTCGCGATGCTCTTCGATGCCGGCACCGTCACGTGAGCGTCGACCAACGGTCGATGGATGGGGGAGATCGGTCGGGGTTCCACGGGATGCGAGGATATGGCGGAACGATGTACACGCGTGGCGAACGCATCGCCCAGATCTCGCTCGTCGTGATCGCGCTCGTGTTCGCGATCGGCGTGGGCGGGTTTCTATTCGGTCGCGGTGGCGGCGGCGGAGGTGCCGCGGCCACGGCGACGCCGGCCGCGAGCCAGACCGCGAAGACGCCCGAGGTCGCGTTCGTCCAGGACACCTGCTGCACGCAGGCCGCGCGGTACATGCAGATCTCGTGGACGGCCAGCGAGAGGGCGACCGCGACAAAGGTCGCGCTCGTACCGGATCCCGGCTTCCCCTGTGCCTCGACCGTCGATCCGACCGGTCTGAAGGGCCTCATGACGTGTCAGGGCTTGTTGCGCGGCGCGACGGACTTCACGGCGACGCTCACGCTCGTCACCACGCGCGGGACGTTCACCTACCCACAGAAGTTCAAGACGATGGGAGACCGGCTGACCGGCGTGCAGTGGTTCACGGAGTTCGAGGATCCGAAGGGCGATCCGCTGGCATGCGCAGCCGCGAGCGTCAAGATCGTGCAGAACTACACGACCGGCAAGGATCCGCTCTCCGCGGCGCAGATCCTCCAGCAGGGGCAGGCTTACAACAAGAGCCGCGATCCGGGCATCGATCCGGTCGCGATCGCGACCATGCAGAAGAAGCTCGACGCGCGCAACAACTACCACTACTACCGCTTCGCCACGCGCGAGGAGGCGACGAAGTCGGCGATCTACTGGCTTCTGCGCAGCGGCAAGCCGGTGCACGTGATCAGCCTCGCGGGACAGCACGACCCCGTGCTCGTCGGCTTCACCGGGGCATTCGGCACCTTCTACGACGACCCCATCAACGCCTACACGCAGATCATCGTCGAGGATCCGCAGCGCGGCGACACGCGCCCCGAGACCGCGAACCATCGCCCGGACAAATCGCGAAGCGCCGGATTCCAGACCGGCCAGCCGGTGAACCTCGACGAATGGAATCGCGACGAGTGGTGGTTCGGCTACGCGTACACCAGCCCGATCCGCATGCCAGACGGATCATTGCTCGCGATCGACCGGAACGACGGCGCGTACCCGACGCCACATTGGTTTGGGAAGTTCGTGCTCCTCGTCGACGACAGTGACGTCGACTGGCCGCAGGACAAAGAGGGGCGCGTGCAATGGCATTAGGGCACTAGGCGCGCTGTCGCAGCGAGACCGGCGGCAGGTAGTCGCCAAGCAATTCTCGCTTCCACCAGGTTCCGTTTACACGGTGCTCGTCCGGCGACGTGAAGCGATAGCGGTACAGGCGCGCGCGCACGTACCGCGGAGCCTGACCCGCGAAGGGGTCGGTGCGCAACAGGCGCAGCGTCGGACGATCGGCCTGCAACAGCTTGAGCACGAACGGAACGAACCACTCGTGGTACATCGGGGATGACATCGCGGCGAACCACATGAGCCAGTCCAGGCGCAGGTGATACGGGGCGAACTGCGCCGGTCGATGTCGGGCATCTCCCGGCTTTCCCTTGAACTCGTATTCCCTCCAAACCGTGTCCGCGCTGAGCCGGTCGTCCATCGTGCCTTCGACGACCACCTCGTCGCGCTCTTTCGTGACGCTGCCGAACGCGCCGTACGTCCCGACGATGTGGAAGGGATCGAACGAGTAGTTCATGAGCTGCCGGCGCGAGAGGAGGTTGCGGGCCGGACTGTAGGAGAGGAACACGATCAGCGCGGTGACCGCGAGGACCAGCACACCGAACCAGGCGTCCACGCCCGCGGCGGCGCGGTCGGCCGGAAGGAATGCGCCGAGGACCGTCGCGAGCGCGCGATCGTCGAAGCTCATCAGGGCGAGTGCCATCGTCACGACGTTGAGCCAGGCGAAGTTCCCAGACAGCACGAGCCATCCCTGCGTGCCGAACACGATGACTCCCGCGATCGTCGCGACGGGCTGTGGCGCGAAGAGGAACACCGGCGCGACGAGCTGCGCGAAGTGGTTGCCGAGCACCTCCATGCGGTGCAACCGCTTCGGCAGGTGGTGGAAGTACCAGGACAGAGGATTCGGCATCGGCTGCGTCTCGTGGTGGTAATACAGGCATGTGAGATCGCGCCAGCAACCATCCCCGCGCATCTTGATCAGCCCCGCGCCGAACTCGACGCGGAAGAGCAGCCATCGCACGAGAAATACGAGCGTGATCGGCGGCGCGACCTGCGCGTTGCCGAGGAAGATCGCGATGAACCCGGTCTCGCACAACAGGCTTTCCCAGCCGAAGCCGTAGAAGGTCTGACCGACGTTGACGATCGACAGGTACAGCGCCCACATCGCGAGCCAGGCGAGCATCGCCACAGGCGCTGGAACGAGATCGGTAAGCCCGAACATCGCCGTCGCCGCAAGGACGAGACCGGTCCACGCCACCGCGGCGAGCAGACGGTCCGAGTAGCGCCAGTGGAAGATGCTCGGCGCATCGAGGAACCCGACGCGCGCCGTGAAATCGGGGACCGGCAGAAGCCCGCGCTCGCCGAGGAGGGGACGGAACTGTCGGAGCGCCACGAGGAACCCGATGAAGTAGATCGCCGCGAGCGCGCGCTGGAACGCGAAGCGTGCGAGCCAGTAGTCGTCGGCGCGGAGCCACTCCATGCCAGCGCAATGGTGCTCCGTGGGCGCTGAGCGCATCGATCACCTCATCGATGAGGGGAGCGGCCCACCGCTCGTCGTGTTCCACGGCTGGAACGGCTCGAAGCACAACGTGCTCCGCTGGCTGCCGGCGCTCGCGCCACGATTCCGGGTGATCGTGCCGGACCTGCCCGGCTGCAACGGGCTTCCGCCGCTCTCCGAGCGCCACACCGCGCGCACGTACGCGCGGTTCGGGCGCGAGCTCCTTGATTCGCTGGGCATCGAGCGCGCCGTCGTCAGCGGGCTCTGCTCCGGCACGGCCATCGCGCTCGCATTCGCGACCGATGCTCCGGATCGAGTGAGCGCGCTGCTCCTCCACACGCCGTTCCTGCGGCCCGACCTCATCCGCCCGCTCGTGCGGCTGCAGCTCGCCGCACTCGCGTCACCCGCGGGCGCGCTCTTCGGACCGTTGCGCCGCAACACGCTGCTCGCCACGCTGCACCGGCGCGTGTTCGCGAATGCCGCGGAGGTCTCGGCGGAGCAGCTCGCGCACGATCAGTCCGATCTCCTCGGCGCCGACGTGCGCGCGGGCCGCGATCTGGCGGAGGATCTTCGGCGGATCGATCGAGGGCACGAGCTCGCCGCCGCCTCACGCGTGCCGATCGCCGTGCTCATCGCCGAGCACGACGCGTTCGTCGACGCACCCGGGACCGTACGTGCTGTCCGCGAGCTCGCGCCGGCGTCGGCGATCGAGACGATCCCCGGTGGACATGGGTGGACGCCGGCCTACATCGAGCGGCAGACGGCAGCGCTCGAGATCCTCGGCCGCCACCTGCGCGATGCGGTCGTGCGGTGACCGCCGACGACGAGGCGGCGCTGCGCTCGGCCGAGGAGATCGAGCTGGTCACGACCGGGCGACGCAGCGGACGCCCGCACGTCGTGACGCTCTGGTCGGCCTATGAAGACGGCGCGCTGTGGCTGCGTGCTGAGCCCCGCTGCCGGGTGCGCTTCGCGGGGCGCGAGGTCGAGGGAAGATACGAGCCGATCGCGGCAGACCACGAGCAGAGTGCAGACAACCTTGAGGGCCTTCGTCATCTAATTGGTCTTTGGCGGAAGAAGTACGGCAACGAGTGGGTGGGGGACTGGTACGTCGAACGAGGACGCATTCCGCTGCGTGTGCGCATCGTGAACACCGCGTAGCAGGCACCGTCCGGCAGCGGGTCTATGCTCGATGAATGCGCTTCATCGTGCGGCTGGTCTCACTGGTCGCGCTGGCGCTGGGCCTTTTGGGCATGGTCGCGACGGGCGCCGACGCGAACACCGTGCTCGTCGGAAAGATCGAAGGCGCGATCAATCCCATCACCGACCGCTACGTGCAGCGCCTCATTGATGAAGGCGAGCAGCGCGGCGTCGCCGCGGTCGTGTTCGTAATGAACACACCGGGTGGGCTGATCGACTCCACCTACCAGATCACCGGCCGGTTCCTGGCATCCCGCGTTCCGGTCGTCGTCTTCGTGGCGCCGCAGGGCGCGCGCGCCGCCTCGGCCGGCACCTTTATCACCATGGCCGCTCACGTGGCGGCGATGGCGCCGTCGACGAATATCGGCGCGGCGCATCCCGTGGATTCGTCGGGATCCGACATCCAGGGGGACCTGCGGCTCAAGGCGGAGAACGACGCCGTCGCGCACATCGTGAACATCGCCAAGGCGCGCGGCCGCAACGAGCAGTGGGCCGAGGACGCTGTGCGGAAGAGCGTGAGCATCGGAGCCGATGAGGCCGTGCAGATCCACGTGGCAGACCTCATCGCGAACGACGTCCCGGACCTCCTCGCGAAGATCGATGGGCGCAAGGTCACGACGGCGGCCGGCGCGGTCACGCTCGCCACCCGCGCTGCGGCCGTCGAAGACGCCGGCCCGAATCCGTTCGAGGGGATCCTGCACTTCATCGTCGACCCGCAGGTCGCGGTGCTCCTCTTCACGATCGGCACCTACGGGATCATCTTCGAGCTCTCGAACCCGAGCCTGCTGTTCCCCGGCATCATCGGCGTCATCGCGGTGCTGCTCGCGCTCTTCGCCTTCGGCACGCTCGATGCGAACGGCGCCGGCATCGCGCTCATGGTCTTCGCGATGATCCTGTTCATCGCGGAGATCAAGCTCACGAGCCATGGGCTGCTCACCGCGGGCGGCGTTATCGCGCTGCTGATCGGGACCATCATCCTGTTCCCGCCGTTACGTCCGACCTTCCCTGGCGTGCGCTTCACCGTGGAACCGCTCGTGATCGCGACGGTCGTGGGCGTCACGGCGCTGTTCTTCTTCCTCGTCGCCCGTATCGCCCTCACCGCGCAGCACCTGCCGGTGGTCAGCGGTGCCGACGCGCTCGTGGGCGCGGTGGGTATCGCGAAGACCGACGTCGGCCCGACCGGCATCGCGCGCGTGGCCGCGGACGAATGGACGGTGGTGAGTGAGGGTGGTCCCATTCAAAAGGGAGGTCTTCTTCGCGTGAAACGAGTCGATGGTGTGAGTCTTATCGTCGAACCCGTGCCGCAGGGCACAGAGAGAAGGGCGGTCTCCTAAATGGATCTTGGTGCACTTATCGCGATCTTCCTCGCGGTCGTCGTCATCCTGGTGCTTCGCTCGATCATCCACATCGTTCCCGAATACCAGCGGCTGGTGGTCTTCTTCCTCGGGCGCTTCCAGGCGGCGAAGGGCCCAGGGCTCGTACTCCTGCTCCCGCCACCGATCCAGAACTCGGTCACGGTCGACCTTCGTGAGTTCAGCGTCGAGATCCCGCAGCAGACCTGCATCACGAAGGACAACGCGACGATCTCGATCGACTTCCTGATCTTCCAGCAGGTCGTGGAGCCTGCCGACTCGGTCATCAAGGTCACGAACTTCCGTCAGCAGGTCCAGCAGATAGCGTCGACCACCCTGCGCGCGGTGATCGGTGACCTACTGCTCGACGAGTGCTTCTCCAAGCGCGAGCAGATGAACGAAGTCCTACGCGTCAAGCTCGATGAGGAGACCCACCGGTGGGGCGTCAAGGTGAACCGCGTCGAGATCCGGGAGATCATCCCGCCGAGGGACATCCAGGACGCCATGAACCGCCAGATGACCGCCGAGCGCATCCGGCGAGCGGCGATTCTCGAGGCCGAGGGAAAGAAGCAGTCAGCCATCCTCGTGGCCGAGGGCGACAAGCAGTCGAATATCCTTCAGGCCGAAGGCGTGCGCCAATCGCAGATCCTTCGAGCGGAGGGGTTCGGGCTCGCGCTCGACAAGATCAACGATGCCGCGGGCCACGCCGACCCGCGCACGATGACCCTGCAATACCTGGAGGCGCTGAAGTCGATCGGCTCCTCACCGTCTACGAAGTGGATCATCCCGACCGAATTCGCCGCGCTCGCCGCGCCGCTCGCGGCTTTCGCGCGCGGCGACGGCGATGGCGAAGCGAAGAAGAAGGAAGGCTAGGAGCTAGGCGAGCGCTCGCGCCGGCCGCGGAGGAACGGCAGGCGCGTCCGGCCAGGGACGTCACCAGTCGCGTCCGCGTCGGCGCGAACGGCCATCGGCCGAGTGAGCCGACGGGTCGGGTAAGGGGTATAGACACGCGGCGGCACCCCGGGCGAGGATGCCGCCGCGGTCCGGCGTGGGGAAGGGCTGGTGTAGGCAGCGACGTGAGCAATGGCCACTTCGAGACTCCCCTCAAACGGTCATTTGGAACGGACGTTCGCATGATAGAACGGGCGTTCGGACTGTCAAGAGGGTGGGATACTTGAGCTCCAAACCGTTGAAAAACGCCATCGGGGCAGAACTCGCACCCCAACGGCCGCGCTACGTGCGTGAGCGGGCCGAGCCGCCTGGACACATCCTCGAGCCCGAGTGGAAGGGCCTGCGCGCGCTCGTGCGCGTGGGTCACGACGGCCCTCGCTTTGTCGGCTACGACGGGCCGGTCGAGGGGCCGCGGGAGCTCTACGAGGCGATCGTCGCGGACACGCGCTCCAACACCGCGATCCTCGACGGCGTCCTCGTCGATGGCTTCCTCGACGAGGCCGAGCTCGAGATGGATCCGCAGGGCAACGCGCTCACGCGCAATCCCGCGGGGCGTCGGATCTTCGCGGCGTTCGACCTCCTCGAGGTCGACGGAGAGTCGCTCTTGGACGTCCCGTTGCTCGAGCGGCGGCGCCACCTCGAAGGTGTGCTCACGCCGAGCCTCAATGTGCGGCTCACCCCGTACGTCTCGCGTTCGCTGCGATCGTGGCGCGACACGCTCGCCACGCAGGGTTTCCGGCGTGTCGTGCTGAAGAACTGGAACAGCGTCTACGCTCCCGGTCGCGAGAACACAGATTGGCTTGTCGTCGAGAAGATCAACGTCGCACGATTCGGCACCTGAGAACCACGGAGGAAGACTTGGCTACGAAGAACGCCTCGGTCATCGATCACACCCAGACCGATCCCTGGGCCGTCGCTCAGGAGCAGTTCGGCATCGCCGCCGACCGGCTGCACCTCGACCCGAACATGCGCGCGATCCTCGCGGAATGCCAGCGCGAGCTGATCGTGCACTTCCCGGTGCGCATGACCGACGGCGTGGTCAAGGTCTTTACGGGCTATCGCGTGCAGCACAACGTCTCGCGCGGCCCGGGCAAGGGCGGCATCCGGTACCACCCGTCGGTGAGCCTCAACGAAGTCAAGGCGCTCGCGATGTGGATGACGTGGAAGTGCGCCGTGGTCGGCATCCCCTACGGCGGCGCAAAGGGCGGTGTCATCTGCGACCCGAAGGG
>Ga0307277_10000796_pt1 | contig 12055 bp, 13 predicted proteins | sample ER_DNA_116_FD_194473 | JGI IMG/M metagenome (GOLD analysis project Ga0307277, IMG submission 194473) | Bulk soil microbial communities from the East River watershed near Crested Butte, Colorado, United States - ER_DNA_116 | ecosystem: Environmental > Terrestrial > Soil > Floodplain | place...
GCCCCTACCGAAACGCTAACCGGCCCGGCGGACGCGTCTGTGCCGCGACTGTGCCAACTCTGCAACCTCGGTGGCGCCCTAACTCGTTCGCTCGAACAGCGCCGCCTGCCCCTGGCCCACGCCGACACATAATGTCGCCAGCCCGTAGCGCCCGCCGCGACGCCTCAGCTCGTGCAGCAGCGTCACCACCAGCCGCGCGCCGCTCATCCCGAGGGGATGGCCGAGCGCGATCGCGCCGCCGTTGACGTTCACGTTCTCCGGGTCGAGGCCGGGCTCACGGATGACGACGAGGCTCTGCGAGGCAAAGGCCTCGTTCAGCTCGACCAGATCGAGCTCCGAGAGCTCGACCCCGGCGCGCTCGAGCGCCTTCCGCACCGCCGGAATAGGCCCGATCCCCATCACCCGGGGGTTGACCCCGGCGACCCCCGAGGCCAGGAACGAGCCGAGCGGTTCCGCGCCGAGCTCGCGGGCCTTCTCCTCGGATGCGATCACGAGGGCGGCGGCGCCGTCGTTGATCCCGGCCGAGTTGCCGGCCGTCACGGTGCCGCCGTCGCGAAAGGCCGGTTTCAGCGCAGCCAGCTTCTGCTCGTTCGTCTCCGGCCGTGGATGCTCGTCGCGAACAGCTTCTCCCACCGGGAGGAGCTCGTCGGCGAACCGGTCAGCCTCGTCCGCCGCGGCCCAGCGCCGCTGCGACTCGAGGCCGAACGCGTCCTGCTCTTCACGCGAGACCCCGTAGCGCTCGGCAACGTTCTCGCCGGTCTCACCCATCGACTCGAGCGGGAACAGCTCCTCGAGGCGAGGGTTCGGGAAGCGCCAGCCAAGCGTCGTGTCGTAGACCGTCCGGTCACCACGAGGGAATCCATGCTCCGGCTTGCCGAAGACGAAGGGCGCGCGGCTCATCGACTCCACCCCGCCGGCAACGTAAAGCTCTCCCTCGCCCGCGGCGATCGCGTGACACGCGGAGACGATCGCGGATAGCCCCGAGGCGCAGAGCCGGTTGACGGTGACGCCCGGAACCGAGTCCGGCAGCCCCGCGAGCAGCGACGCCATCCGCGCGACGTTACGGTTGTCCTCACCCGCCTGGTTCGCGCAGCCGAAGTAGACGTCCTCGATCTCGGGGGGATCGATGCCGGCCCGTTCGACCGCCTCGCCGATGACGATCGCCGCCAGATCGTCCGGGCGCTCGCCGGCCAGCACGCCGCCATAACGCCCGACCGGCGTGCGAACGCCGCTCAGGATCACCGCTCTGCTCACGAACCGAGGCTAGCTCACGAAGTCGAGCTCAACGCGCGCGGGGAATGCCCCGAGCTCGTCGCCACGTCGCAACAGCTCGGCCACGGCGGCCCGCCCCTCGTCGCCGTAGTCGCACGTGAAGTCGTTCACGTACATACCGACGAAGCGGTCTGCCAGCTCGACGTCGAGGCCGCGCCCGAACCCGAGCGCGTATTCCATCGCCTCTGCGCGGTTCTCGAGCCCCGCAACGATCGACTCGCGCAGCACCTCCGACAGATCGTGCAGCACTTCGGGCCCGAGGTCGCGGCGCGCCACGTTGATCCCGAGCGGCAACGGCAAACCTGTCTCGAGCAGCCACCACTCACCGAGGTCGACGACCTTTCGCAACCCTTCCGCCTCGTAGGTCAGCTGACCTTCGTGGATCAGCAAGCCGGCGTCGGCGCGCCCGGACTTGACCTCGTCTGGAATCTGGTCGAAGGGGACTTCGCGGAAGCGGAAGTCGCCCAGGAAAAGGCGCAGAACGAGAAACGCGGTCGTCATCCGGCCGGGGACGGCGATCTCGGCCGACTGCAACTTTTCCGGCGTGAGCGCCTCGCGCGCGACGACCACCGGTCCATAGCCCGATCCCATGCTGGCTCCGTGTGGGAGCACCGCGTATCGCTCCTGCACGTACGGGTAGGCGTGGAGCGAGATTGCGGTCGTCTCGAGCTTGCCTTCGAGCGCCCATTCGTTCAGCGTCTGGATATCCCGGAGCACGTGCTCGAACTCGAAACCGCGTGTGTCGATCGCGCCTGAGGCGAGCGCCCAGAACATGAACGCATCGTCGGGATCCGGGCTGTGTCCGAGGCGGATCAGCACGGCGGCGAGGCTAACAGGCCTGACCCGGAAGAAGGCGCACTCGGCGACGCCCTACACTGGAGGAAGGTGGCGGGCCCGGCGCTCACCGACGCGATCCAGGACTACCTGAAGGCGATCTACAAGATCCAGGAGGGCGAAGCGCGGGTTTCCGTCACCGCGCTCGCCCGCGAGCAGGGGGTCGCCGCGGGGTCGGCCAGCGAGATGGTGAAGAAGCTCGCGGCGCTCGAGCTCGTCGACCACGCGCGCTACAAGGGCGTCCGCCTGACGCCGGCGGGCGAGCGGGTGGCCGTCGAGGTGATCCGCCACCACCGGCTGCTCGAGCTCTACCTGGCCGAGACGCTCGGGCTCGACGTGAACGACGTCCACGACGAGGCTGACCGGCTCGAGCACGTCCTCTCCGAAGAGCTCGAAACGAGGATCGACCGCGCCCTCGGCTTCCCGACACACGACCCGCACGGAGATCCGATTCCGAACGCGGCGCTCGAGTGGCCGAAGTCGCGGACTAGTGCCCGAAGAACCAGCGCTCGAGAGGCTTGAGCAGCTCCTCGCGGTCGAACCTCTCGACGTCCGCGGCACGCCCGTCCTGCGCAGAAACTCGCGCATCGTCGTCGAGGGTCGCATTCGCGCACTCGAGCGCGTCCTCGAGCTCGTAGCCCTCGAAGACGTAGTCGTCGACGCGGGGCTCCTCACTGCGCCGGTGCTGCGGGTTGACCGCGCGGCCGACAGCCCACAGCGCGCCGGGCTTTCGCTCGATCCAGATCACCACGCGCTCGGCAACTCCCGAGTCGTCGACGCCTTCGAGCACGCGCTGCGCGAAGACCGCGCTCGCTTCCCGACGCTTCACGCCTCAGACCCTAGCGCGAAAAGGGGTCCATACAATCCAAGCGTGGCCCGGTTCTCGAGCTTCCTTCGGAATCCGTTCTCGTTCCTCTTCGCCGGCTCCTCGAAGGACGAGCGAATCGCGTCCTACATCATCCGCGAGCACGACCGAGGGCGACGTCTGAGCGAAATCGTCGAAGACCCGTACGTCCGCAACCGCGCCACCGAGCAGGAGCTGGCCCGCCTGCTCGAGCGGCCCGAGCTGGTCGAGGCGTTGGGCCGTTCAGACGTCGACGAGGCGCAGGAGCGCCTCGTCTAGATTCGCTTCCCGACTTTCTTCTTCCGCGCCTTCTCGAGCGCCACGGCTCCGATCGCCACGTCCCACGCGGCGATCCCGTTCGACTTGAACACGACGAGATCGGCCGGCGCCTGACGGCCGTCGAGCTCGCCCCCGATCACCTCCTGCAGCTCGTGCACCTCGAGCCAGTCGAGGACTCCGGCCTCGACCGGCTCGATCAGGTCGCCCGACTCGAGCCGTGCCTGCTCGCGGGAGTCGCAGCAGACGAACGCTGCTCGCTCGAGAACGACGTTGTCCAGCTCGCGGGCCCGCGGCTCATTGGCGCCAACTGCGCACACGAGCGCACCCGGTTGGAGCCACTCGCCTCGGAGGACGGGATCCTTCGAGGTCGTCACCGTGACGACCACGTCGCAGCCCGCCGGGTCGCGGTGCGAGTCGCCGGGCTCGGCACCTACCTCGTCGCAGAACTCGGCGAGCCGCTCAGGCGTCCGGCAGTAGGCGACAACGCTATCGATCCCCGGTAGGGCTTCCCGGATGCAGGCGACCTGGCTGCGCGCCTGCCAGCCGCAGCCGAGCACACCGAGCGTGGTGGCGTCGGCACGCGCCAGGTACTTCGCCGCCACACCGCTTGCCGCACCGGTGCGGAGCTGGCCGAGCTTGTCGGCCTCGATCACACCGGCGAGCTCCGCCGCCGCGGTGTCGAACAGGAGAACCACGAAGGGGGTTCCCCCCGGTAGCCACGCGTATGCCTTCACTCCGGCGAGCCGGAGCTCGCGATCGACCGCCGACATCACCGCGAAGACGCCGTCCTCGAGCCGCAGCCGCTCGCGCGGCCGGTTTTCGACTTCCCCCGCCGCGAGCCGGCGGAAGCAGCCCTCGACGGCCGCTAGCGCATCGGCAGGAGTCACCAGCGATTCGACGTTTGCTTCCGTCAGATAAAGCGGCAAGCCGGAGAGTCTAGGTCTGGCTCTTCTGGATGAAGCTGATCGTGCCACTCGTCTCGAGCACGGCCCATTGGACCTCCTCGATCGAGCCGATCTGCTGATGCCTCATCTCCTCGGTCAACTCCTCGACGGAGATGCGCTCCCGGTGCAGGTTCTTCTGGATCGGCTTGCCGTCCTCTACGACGACGATCGGCAGCCCGTCCAGCACCGGGCGCAAGAACGGGATGCGAAAACTGACGTATGACGTCGCAACCTGGAGGGTGGCGATCGTCCCGACGACGATCATGGCGCCGGTGACGGAGTAATCGTCCTGCGTCAGCCCCTGCTGGATCGAGTCGCCGAGCACGATCAGCAGGATCAGATCGAAGGGCTGCAGCGATGAGAGCTCGCGCCGACCGACGATGCGCGTGAGAAAGAGAACGAACGCGTAGAGGACGATTGCTCGAATCGCGAGGTCCATCAGGGAAAAATCGTCACCTTCTGGTGGACAGCGGCCAGCTTCGTGTCTCCGTCGTAGAGCGTGGTCGACCTCGAGCGATGACCGACGTTCGTCGGGTTGACCTGGAACTGCATGTAGAGGATGAAGGACTCGTCCTTCGGGATGTGTCCGAGCGTGAACTCGAGCTTGCCGTTCTTGCTCGCTTCACCCGTCGGGCTCGGCTCGATGGTGTTGATCGTTATGCCCTCGGCCCAGCCCGTGCTGAGGACGAGGATCGCGTTCTTGATCTCCTGGTGGGCCGTGATATGGAAACGGGCCTCCCAGAGCAGTCCACCTCGCAGACGCGTCGGGGCATAGACACTGAGCGTCGCCGCCGGGACGGCCGCCTTCGAGGTCGTCGGACGCTGCCCGAAGAGGTTGAACAGCGCGAGGATCGGCAGCACCGCCACCAACGCCATCAGCGACCGCCGGATCCAGAGATCCTTGTCACGCCCCCGGAGATCTCTATCGCGCGAGAGGACGATCTCGTCGGGAGCGGCCACGCGGCCGGTTTCGCCGCAGCCGCCAGGCCTCCTTTTCGCGGCGCAGGCGGGCTTTGCCCGTCTGCGCTCACCAGCCTCTGAGGGCCATTTGAACCGGCGAGAGTCGTCATGCCCGCGAAGCGGGCGGACTTTCGCCGGGAATGCGCCCGGCATGATTCGAACATGCGACCTCTGCCTCCGCAGGGCAGCGCTCTATCCCCTGAGCTACGGGCGCGCGGGAGCGAAGTGTAGCCCGCCCATCGCGAGCGAGCGCCTCTGCGTCTCAGGCGCTACGTCGCCGCGGTTCGCGCTCGCCAGACCAAGTAACAGTCTGTTACTTGGTCTCGAGGAGACGCGCGCTACCGCCGGAGGGAAGCGACAGTTCGGTTCCAGCCGGGACTTCGGTTCTCACGTAGGCGAGGGCCCTCCCCGGGACGGCACTCGTGACGCGGCCGACCACCTTGCCGTCGTGAACGAGCTCGTCGCCGGGACTCGCGGCTTCGACTTCGAGGACACGGAGCTGCCGGTTCACATGCCCGCGGTAGTGCAACCGCGCGATCGGCTCCTGGCCCGGGTAGCACCCCTTCGTAAAGCTGATGTGGGTCTCGTCGAGGCCGGCCTCGGCCGGTAGGACCCGGTCGTCGAGCTCATGCCCGTAACGCGGGGTGCCGGCCTCGATGCGCATTCGTTCGAGTTCCTCCGCGGCAACGGTCGGATCGACATCCGCATCGATCAGCTCACGCGCAGGAGCTCCGTAGTCCTCGTTCGGGATTCCCTCGTCCCCCCCGAAGACGATTACCGAGGTGTGCTGCTCGGGCTCAACCTCGCACTTCGCGGCGAAGCGCATCCTCCGAAGCTTGACCACGACGGCGTCGCCCAGCGCCGGCTCGGTCAGCAGCAGAAAGTCGTCCGCGCCGCGCCGCCAGACCCGGAGCGTCGCGATCACGCGCGCCTTCGGTGTCAGCAGAAGAGCGTCGCAGGCCTGGCCGACGCCGAGCGCCTCGATGTCGTTCGAGAGCATGCGCTGCAGGTAGTCCTCCGCATCGGCCCCGGCCACACGGACGAATGCGCGCGGCCGCAGCGCCACAGCCGGCTGGGAAGTCTGGGCAACCACCGTCGTTAGTGTAGAAACCGTGTTCCGCTCCAGGGCAGAACGGAAGGTGGCCGACGCCGGCTACGACCCCGCGCGGCTGCCGCCGGGCCAGTATTTGACAGAGAAGTGGCCGGTGCTGCATGCCGGCGACGTGCCGGACACGGACCTCGCAACCTGGGATTTCAAGCTCTTCGGCCAGGGCGAGAACCCCGTCACGCTGACGTGGGAGCAGCTGCAGGAGCTGCCTTCGACGGAGATCACGATCGACATCCACTGCGTCACCCGCTGGAGCCGCTTCGACACGAGCTTCCGCGGCGTCCGCTGGCACGACCTCGCCGAGCTGGTGCGGCCGAAGCCGAGCGCACGGTTCATCGTCGCCCACGCCGAGCAAGGCTTCACCTCGAACGTTCCACTCGAGGCGCTGGAGGACGATCAGGCGCTGATCGCATACGAGGCCGACGGCGAGCCGTTGGAACCGGAGCACGGCTGGCCGCTCAGGCTCGTCGTGCCGAGCCGATACTTCTGGAAGAGCGCGAAGTGGCTCAGGGGCCTGGAGCTCCGCGACCACGACGAGCCCGGCTTCTGGGAGCGGTACGGCTACCACAACGACGCCGATTACTGGCAGGAGCAGCGCTACGAGTTCTGATCGCTCGCCGTTTCGGAATGGTGAAGTCTGGAAGAATCCACGCGGGGAGTAAGGCAGAGGAACGGGTATCAGCCGATCCCCGGCCTCCTCTTGCCGAACCGTCAACAGACCAAGACGAGGAGGGGAGCGAATGAAGAGGGCATTGCTTTTGACCGCGGTCGCGTGTCTCGCAGTCGTCTGGGTGAGCGCGATCTCGGCTTCGACACCGGGCGCCGACGCGCGCCTCACAAACGACTGCCACCCGCTTGCCGGTTGCGGCGCGGGGTACGTCAGCGACTACACGCTCGCGACCGGCGTCCCGTACACTGACGCAACGCTCGACGAGTGCACAATTGCGCGAGGGCGGCAGAACGAGCCCGCAGTTGCAGTCGACCCGCGGAACACGGGGCTCCTGCTCGGGAGCTCGAACGACTACTGCGGCGTCTACAACCGAGGCATTCCAGCCGGAGCGGTCGGGCCGATCTGGCTCGGGTACTACCGCTCGCTCAACGGAGGCTCGAGCTGGACGAGCTCGCTCGTACCGGGCTATCCGGACGATAAGTCGCCCTACCGTGCGCTCTCGCAGCTGCGGACGGCGACCGCCGGCGATCCTGTTATCGCCTGGGATGCGCACGGTCGCGCGTTCTTCGGCTCGGAGAGCTCAGGCGACCCGGCGGGAACGGCGAAAACGTTCGGCGACGTGTTCGTGGCGCGCTTCCGGAATCCGGACGGCCCCGATGCGGCCGACACCACGAAGGACGGGCTCGAGTACTACGGCTCGACCGTCGTCGCGCACGGCTCCTCGGCGCCGAACCTGCTCGGCGTCTTCCACGACAAAACGTCGATCGAAGCCGACCGTACGGGTGGCCCGTGCGACGGCAACGTCTACTTCTCGTGGTCGCGCTTCAACGGTAACGGGGCAAATGCCGTGTACTTCGTCCGCTCGACTGACCACGGCGTCACCTTTAGCCAGCCGATGAAGCTCTCGGCCTCGCTGAAGAGCCTGCAGTTCCCGGACATCTCGGTCACACACAACGGGCATGTCTACGTGACGTTCCGCTCGTTCACGAGCGTCGGCCCGTCGACTGATGCGATCTACATCGTCAAGTCGAGCGACTGCGGGAAGACGTTCGGCCCGGCGCAGCAGGTGACGACGTTCATCCCGAATGACGCGCAGGACCAGTCGTCGCCGGAACCGGTTCCGACTCAGGCGGTCAGCGACGATCCGGCCGCCGAAGACGAGGCAAACCACGGTGCTCCGTCCGACCGTTCCCGCGACTGCGGTGACTTCGCGGACGCATGCACCTCTGGGTACACGTTCTTCCGCCGGGACACGCAGGTCCGCTCGACCGCCGACCAGTACGACGCGTCACACGAATGGATCTACATGGTCTACGACGCGACGAAGCCGGGCACCGAGGGTCCGACGGGCACGACCTACGGCACGGACGGCCGCGGCGTTGGTGGCCAGGCGGCCACGTTCTTCTTCCGATACGACGGGGCCACCGGCGCGCACACGGCGCCGGCGGTGATCGACAACCAGGCGGCGGGTCACCAGGTATTCCCGGACATCTCGGCCGATGGCGGTGTCCTGCACGCGATCTGGTGGGACAGCCGGTTCGACCCGTGTTACAGCGTCACCCGGCCGATCGGCAACTGCGCCGACCGAACAACGGTGCCGTCTCTGGACGTGTTCGGGGCGACGTCGACGAACGCCGGGACGGCGTGGACGGACAAGACCAAGATCACCGACGTGCGTTCGAACCCGAACTACGAGCAGTTCGACAACCGCGCCGTGCCGTTCGCGGGCGACTACCTCTGGGTGACGTCGCTCGGGAGCTTCGCGTACACGGCGTGGACGGACTGGCGGAACACGGTGCAGGGGCCGGATCCACGTGAGACGACGGAGGACGAGGACGCAGCGACGGCCGACGTCCACCAATGTCGGACTCTCAACACAGTTCAGACGAGGAAGGGACCCGTCAGCTTCTGGAGCGGCGATCTCTGCCCGCACGACGGCGGAATCGACCAGAACATCTACGGCGACGGGGCTCCCTGACGGTCGTCCTTATGGGAGGAAACCCGGTTTCCCCCATAAGCCCCTCGTTGGGTTGCACAGCAGATGGGCCGGCCAAGCCGGCCCATCTGCTCACCAACGAGCCCGACGGAAGCCGGGCTCTTCTTTGAGGCTTTCCCTCTATTGGGTGACGGGAAGGGACGAGGGATCGCCGATAGAACCTGCGACCCACCTCCCCATCCCCCTCGTGCGAGACGCCCTCTTCGGGCGTTTCGCCGTTTCTGAGCTGATTTTCAAAGAGAGGCCGGCTCCGCCGGCCTCGTTACAAAAGCAAAAGGGCCGGCTTGGCCGGCCCTTTTGCTGTGCCACCTAGCGAGGGGGCACACGGGGGAAACCGGGTTTCCCCCGTGATACCGAGCGGCCGCGGAGCGGCCGCGACGGTTACATCATTCCGCCCATATCCGGCATGCCTGCGCCGGCGCCGACCGGGTTCTTCTCCGGCGGCTCGGCAACGACAGCCTCGGTCGTCAGGATGTTCTTCGCAATCGACGCAGCGTTCTGCAGCGCCGAGCGCGTCACCATCGTCGGATCGATGATCCCGGCGGCGAAGAGATCCTCAACCTCGCCGGTATCGACGTTCAGGCCCTGGCCCTTGGCCGCCCCGCGAACCTGCGAAACGACGACCGAGCCCTCAAGCCCAGCGTTGAAGGCGAGCTGTCGGATCGGCTCCTCGAGCGCACGGACGATGATCGCCGCGCCTGTTCGCTCGTCCGGGTCCTTGATCGACTCCAGCTTGATGGAGTCGACCGCATTCAGGAGCGCGACGCCGCCGCCGGGGACGATGCCCTCCTCGAGGGCTGCCCGGGTAGCCTGGAGCGCGTCCTCGACGCGGTGCTTCTTCTCCTTCATCTCCGTCTCCGTGGCAGCGCCGACCTTGACGACGGCTACACCGCCGGCGAGCTTCGCCAGGCGCTCCTGGAGCTTCTCGCGGTCGAAATCGGAGTCGGTGTTCTCGATTTCGGCCTTCAGCTGCTTGATCCGGGCCTTGATCGCGTCGGAGTCGCCGGCGCCGTCGATGATCGTCGTCGTGTCCTTGTCGATCACGACCCGGCGGGCGCGCCCGAGCTGCGAGAGCTTCGTGTTCTCGAGCTTGAGGCCCATTTCCTCGGTGATCACCTCGGCGCCGGTGAGGATCGCGATGTCCTCGAGCATCCGCTTGCGGCGATCACCGAAGCCCGGCGCCTTGACGGCGACGGCGGTGAAGGTGCCGCGGAGCTTGTTGACCACGATCGTCGCGAGCGACTCGCCCTCGACGTCCTCGGACACGATCAGCAGCGGCTTGCCGGCCTGGATCACCTGCTCGAGAATCGGCAGCAGGTCCTTGACGGCCCCGATCTTCTGGTTCGCGACCAGGATGTACGGGTCCTCGAGGACTGCCTCCATCCGCTCGGCGTCGGTGATCATGTACGGCGACAGATAGCCCTTGTCGAACTGCATGCCCTCCGTGAACTCGAGCTCGAGGCCGAAGGTCTGGCCCTCCTCGACATTCACGACGCCGTCCTTGCCGACCTTCTCGATCGCATCGGCGATCACGTCGCCGATCTCGCGCTCGCGCGCCGAGATGGTGGCGACACGGGCGATGTCCTCCTTGCCGTTGACCTCCTTGGACTGGCCCTTGAGGTCCTCGACCACGGACTCGACTGCTGTCTCGATGCCGCGCTTGAGCGACATCGGGCCGGCGCCCGCAGCGACGTTCTTGAGGCCCTCGCGGACGATCGCCTGAGCGAGCACGGTCGCCGTCGTGGTGCCGTCGCCGGCGACGTCGTTCGTCGCAGTCGCGACCTCGCGGACGAGCTGTGCGCCCTGGTTCTCGAACACGTCTTCGACCTCGATCTCACGAGCGATCGTGACGCCGTCGTTGGTAATCGTCGGTGCGCCGAACTTCTTGTCGAGCACGACGTACCGGCCCTTCGGGCCAAGGGTGACCTTGACCGCGTCGGCGAGGATGTTGACGCCGCGCTCGAGCGCGCGCCGCGCATCCTCGTTGAACTTCAGCTCTTTGTGAGCCATTCAGTTTCCTCCAATTTGTTCGCCGGAGCCAGACTGAAGTCAGGCGCCGGATTTACGACCAACTAGGCAGCGGCGCCGGCCGGCTCACGCGTCCCGATCACCTTCGCGAGCACATCGGACTCGCGCAGGATCAGGACGTCGTCGGAGCCGAGCTTGACCTCGGTGCCGCCGTACTTCGAAAAGATGACCTCGTCGCCCTCGGCAACTTCCATGGGGATGATCTGCCCCTCGTCGTTGCGGCTGCCGGGGCCGACCGCGAGGATCCGGCCGCGCTGCGGCTTCTCCTTCGCGGTGTCAGGCAGGACGATGCCGCTCGTCGTCGTTTCCTCCTCCTCGAGGACCTCGACGATGAGGCGATCTCCCAGCGGCTGTAAATCCATACAGATGCCCTCCTTGCTGCGTACTTTGTGACACGTCTTGGCACTCTCAGATGTGGAGTGCCAGGCGAGTTTATACGCTCGGAAGCGGGCTGCGCAAGCGCCTGCGGGTTGCCTTGGCCAGCGCTGTGTTACAAACCGCCGATGAAGCGCGAGTTCTCGGCGGGCGGCGTCCTGGTGCGGAAGTTGAAGGGAAAGTGGGTGCTCGCCGCGATCCGTCCCGCGGGCAAGAAACCCGGCGTCTGGGCGCTGCCGAAGGGGAACATCGGACCCGGCGAAGACCCACGTGAGACCGCCGTTCGCGAGGTGATGGAGGAGACTGGCGCGACCGGGCGGCTGGTCGAGAAGCTTGGCGACGTCCGCTACACGTACACCTGGGCCGGCGAGCGGATCTTCAAGATCGTCAGCTTCTTCCTCCTCCGCTATTCGAACGGCCGGCTGGGCGAGCTGCCGCCCGAGACGGCGCACGAGGTCGACGAGGTGCGCTGGCTGCCGCTCGACGAGGCTCCGAAGCTGCTCGCGTACGGGGGCGAGCGCGAGATGGCCCAGAAGGCCCTAGCTTTCACCCGCGGAGGAGCCATATGATCTGCGCGCTTTCGCCGACGTGACCGCAGCCATGTACGCCCTCAACTTCTACTCGCCGATGGTGGCCGACCAGCTGCGCTCTGGACGCAAGACGGCCACGATCCGACTTGGCGACAAGGCCGGCAAATACAAGAAGGGCATGATCGTCCAGGTCCTCGCGGGCGCGCGCTACAGCC
>Ga0307277_10000797_pt1 | contig 12051 bp, 10 predicted proteins | sample ER_DNA_116_FD_194473 | JGI IMG/M metagenome (GOLD analysis project Ga0307277, IMG submission 194473) | Bulk soil microbial communities from the East River watershed near Crested Butte, Colorado, United States - ER_DNA_116 | ecosystem: Environmental > Terrestrial > Soil > Floodplain | place...
ATCGGCTGGCGCGCAACGTTCACGAAAGTGATCGCGATGAGCAGGCCAAGTTTTTTCTCGATGCCGTTGCGCTCGCCTACGATCCGCACTCAGAGTATTTGAGCGAGGCCGATCTGAAAAACTTTAGTATCAATATGGGACTCTCGCTCGTTGGCATCGGAGCGATGCTGCGGACGGAAGATGGGTACGCCAAAATCGAGAGCTTGGTAGCTGGAGGTCCGGCGCAAGTCGACGGCCGTCTCAAGGTTGGCGATCGCATCACGGCGGTCGGGCAAGGAACAGGGGAGTTCGTTGATGTCCGCGATATGCGTCTCGACAAGGTGGTGGAGATGATTCGCGGCAAAAAAGGATCGAAAGTACGGCTGCTCGTCATTCCAGGTGACGCAGCCGATCCCTCCAAGCGCAAGAACGTCGAATTGGTACGCGATGAAATTAAACTGAAAGATCAGGAAGCGCGGGCTGACATCATCATCAAAAAAGATGACGAAGGCAGACCGGTGAAGCTCGGCTGGATTACGCTGCCTTCATTTTATGCGGACATGGATCACCACGCCAAGAGCACGACCAAAGATGTGCTGGCGTTGCTGAAACGTCTGAAGAAGGAAAACATTGCAGGGCTGGTAGTGGATTTGCGGCGCAACGGCGGCGGCTCGCTCGAGGAAGTCATCTCGCTTACTGGATTGTTTTTGAAATCGGGGCCGATCGTGCAAACCAAAGGCTCGAATGGCAACATTGTCGTCTCCAGCGATCCGGATCCAGGGATTGCCTACTCCGGACCGCTCGTAGTGCTGACCAGCCGGCAAAGCGCATCGGCCAGTGAAATTTTCGCGGCGGCCCTGCAAGATTATGGACGCGCGGTGATCGTCGGCGATCAATGCACTTTTGGAAAAGGAACCGTGCAGACGATTCTCGATATCGGCAACTACACCTCGCTGCTCGGTAGCCGGTCACACAAGGATGGCGCGCTAAAATTGACCATCCAGAAATTTTATCGCGTTGCCGGCGGCTCAACCCAGCTCCACGGCGTCGCCTCGGACATTGTCCTGCCGTCGCTGACGGATTTACCGGAATTCGCCGAAGGAGCGCTGAAAAATTGTTTGCCCTACGACGAAGTGCCCAAGGCAAAATACACCAAATGGAGCGAGCCGGCTTCGCTTTATCTCGATGAGCTAAAACGCCGATCTTCCGCACGCACGCAAAATGATCCTGAATTCCATTATGTGATGGAAGACATGGAGCGGCTGCGTCATCGACTGGATGATAATCGTATCTCGCTTAATGAAGATGTGCGGAAGAAAGAACTTTCCGACGACAAGATGCGCAAGGAATTGCGCTCAAAAGAGCGGCTGGCGCGCAACATCGAGGAGCCGCGTGTCTATCGGGTAACACTCGATACCGTGGATAAGCCAAATCTTCAGCTCATCATGTATCCCGGCAAGCTGGCCTCGGCGAAAAAGAACGGGTCGGCCAAAGTTGCGCCGGAAGCCGCGGGCGATTCCGATACCGATAATGACGTATTCGGCGGTCAAGACGAGGACACGAAGGAGCCTGTGATCGATCCGGAACGAGACGAAACGACCAACATTTTAGCCGATCTGATTCAGCTGGAGCGCGGACCAAAAACAGCCAGCACCAATCACTGAGTAGCTTTGCCTGCGGATGCTGGTCCGGATCGACGGAGTCTCGCTTCGCGAGAGCATGCTTGCATCAGGATATCGGTAGGGTGATGCCTTTTCGGAACTAGGCGATTTGTTCGCCCCGGAACGAATCTGTCCGATCCGCGCGGCGGAATAGAAGTGCCCGTCTCTCCAAAAAGCGGGCCGGTTTGGAAACCAGAGCAGCCGAAGGAAGCTGCCAAATGAAGTGTGCCCGGCGCTTCTCCGATTCGGTTACGACGCGTGCCCTTTGAAAGGGAGACTGACGTCTTGAGGCTGAATCGAAATCAACGCCACCAAGGATCTAGATAACGTGGATCGTATTGCGGTTGAAATCTGGGATCCACTGGTCGGCCAAACCAGGGCTGCATTCTTCGATTCGGTGGCAGGCCATATGGGGAGTATTCATTTGTTCGAGGCGTTCTCCCGAAAACTGTGACCGGCGTTCCGATATCGACTGCACGGAAGAACGCAATCGCCAATTGCTCCGGCATCCGGACACACCCATGCGACGCCGGATAACCGGGGAGATATCCCGCGTGCATTCCATCAGCTTCATGGAAGCGCATGAAGTAGCGCATGGGCGCGGGAATAAATTTACCACCGCGCGGTACTTTCATGTCGACATCAGCGTCGGTCACAACGGTCTTGCCATTCGCGTCCACGATCTTGCCGTAGATGCTTGAGTAATGATTTACCTCTTTTTCGAGGACCTTAAACGAGCCGGTTTGCGTAAGATGCCCGTACCGGCCGCTCGAGATTGGCGATTCGAGAACCAGACCGCGCCCGCGAATCAGAAAGGCGGTCTGTTGTTGAAGATCGATCTCGACCCGAAAGGGATTTCCATCCTGTGCGCTCACTGATGCGAGCGATAGCAACAAGATCGAAAATGCCCGAAGGGTTCTCACATCTACTTTAACCCAGATGAGCGGGAAAAGTCTCAGCGACGAAAATTGCGAGGTGGTTTAGACCGCAATCGTCGCCTTGATCGACGGGTGCGGGTTGTAGTCGAGGAGAGTAAAATCTTCAAAGCCAAAGTCCTCGAGTCGGGTAATTGCCGGATTTAATTGCATGCGCGGCAGGGGCCGGCACTCGCGGTCGAGCTGCTCGCGGGCCTGTTCCAGGTGATTCTGGTAAAGATGGAGGTCGCCGAAAGTATGGACGAAGTCCCCCGCCCGAAGGCCGCACACTTGCGCAATCATCATTGTAAGCAACGAGTAGCTCGCAATGTTGAAAGGTACGCCGAGAAATAAGTCGGCGCTACGCTGATAGAGCTGACAGCTGAGCTCGCCGTCGTTGACGTAGAATTGGAAAAGCACGTGACATGGCGGTAACGCCATTTCGTCGATTTCGGCCGGATTCCACGCACTGACAATCAAGCGACGGCTCGATGGATTTTCTTTAATCTCCGAAATCACTTTGTCGATCTGATCGACGCGGATTCCATTCGCTCCGCGCCAATCGCGCCATTGTGCGCCGTAAACCCGGCCGAGATCTCCGTTTTCACCCGCCCATTCGTCCCAGATGGTGACGCCATGCTCATTCAGGTAGCGAACGTTGGTCTCGCCGTGCAAAAACCAAAGCAGCTCGTAGATGATAGATTTGAGATGGAGCTTCTTGGTCGTCAGAAGGGGAAAACGCTCACGCAAATCGAATCGCGCCTGTGCCCCGAAGATCGACAGTGTGCCGGTTCCAGTTCGATCGCTGCGCGCTACCCCTTGCTCCAGGACGAGGCGAAGAAGATCGTGATATTGCCGCACCTCCAAACGGTAGTGAAGGTTGGCGTCGGCTTCCAGCCGATGTTTCGATAATTCATCGGCGATACGCCGATACCGCCGACTAAGTGGGTTTGCGTAGCTCTTCTTCCAACTCGGTCTTGCGCTCGTTCAATGTTTGCAAGCGCAGTTTCCAGCGATGGAGCTGAATACTAAGTTGGTTGATGTAACCGGTCACTTCGGTACGTTGCGATTCGTTTTCTTTCAACTTGCGCTGCAGATCGGTCAGCTCCTGCGGCGCTGCCGGGCTCGCGCTTGTCGGCACCGTTGGAACAAGCGTCGGCTTTCCGCACCGCTGGCAGTTTAGGGTCATTCCAACCGCTGCCGCGTTGACCACGAGCGGGCTGGCGCAGTGCTGGCACTTGAAGAGGACGTCCGCTGTTTCGTTTCTTGCCTGCGGACGAACGGGGTTCATCATTAACCTGACTGAGCAGAGGCTATACCAAGCAGGGCGACGAGCTGGCGCAGCGACCTGCTCGGAATCGCAAATTTCGCGTCAATTTGACGCGTTCTATCAAAAGACTGTTATTTTGATTTACGAGCCAATTCATTGTGAGAGTGTCACTTAAGATTTATTTCGACCATTTGGAATAGTCGCTGCTAGAAGCGTTCGGAGGACTGTACATAAATGGCTAAAGTTTTAGGAATTGATTTGGGCACGACAAACTCGTGCATGGCGACGATGGAAGGCGGAGACCCCGTCGTTTTGGAGAACAGCGAGGGCGCGCGGACGACGCCTTCGGTGGTTGCATTTACGAAAAACGGTGAGCGTCTGGTCGGCCAAGCGGCAAAGCGCCAGGCGGTGACCAATTCGCAGAACACAATCTTCTCGATCAAGCGGTTCATGGGGCGAAAGTTCGATGAGGTGCACGAAGAACAAAAGCGTGTGCCCTATAAGATCGTGAAGGCGGCAAATGGCGACGCCCACGTGCAAGTGGAAGTAGACGGCCAGAAAAAGACTTTTTCGCCGCCGGAAATTTCGGCCATGATTTTGTCGAAGTTGAAAGCCGACGCGGAAGCGAAGCTCGGTGAAAAAATCGGGCAGGCGGTCATTACGGTGCCGGCGTATTTCAACGACTCGCAGCGCAACGCAACGAAGGACGCAGGCAAGATCGCGGGTCTGGAAGTTTTACGCATCATCAACGAGCCGACGGCTGCATCGCTCGCCTACGGCCTCGACAAGAAGAAGGACGAGAAGATCGCCGTTTACGACTTGGGTGGCGGCACGTTCGACATTTCCGTTCTCGAAATCGGCGACGGCGTCTTCGAAGTGAAGGCAACCAACGGCGATACCCACCTTGGTGGTGACGATTGGGACGCGCGCATCATGGATTGGATCGTCAACGAATTTAAGAAAGAAAGCGGCATCGACTTAACGAAACAGCCGGATGCAATTCAGCGCATCAAGGAGGAATCGGAGAAAGCGAAGATCGCGCTTTCGTCCACACAGGAATATGAAATTAATCTGCCGTTCATTACGGCGGACGCGAGTGGGCCGAAACACATTCAGAAGAAACTGACGCGTTCGAAACTCGAGCAGCTCTGCGATGATTTGTTCCAACGAACGATACCGCCGGTGAAGGCGTGTCTGAAAGACGCGCAACTGACGGAGAAAGAAATCAACGAGCTGGTGCTCGTAGGCGGTATGACGCGCATGCCGAAGGTCGTCGAGATCGCGCGCAGCCTGATTGGGAAAGAGCCGCACAAAGGTGTTAATCCTGATGAAGTCGTTGCCATTGGCGCAGCCATTCAAGGCGGCGTGCTCAAGGGGGACGTCAAAGACGTGCTGCTTCTCGATGTGACCCCGCTCACCCTCGCAATTGAAACCGCGGGCGGTGTAGCGACGCCAATGATTCCACGCAACACCACAATCCCAACACGTAAATCACAGATCTTTTCCACTTACAGCGACAATCAGCCGGGCGTGGAAATCAAAGTGCTCCAAGGCGAGCGGCCGCTTTCGCGTGACAACAAAACGCTCGGTACGTTCCATCTTGATGGAATCCCGCCGGCGCCGCGCGGCGTTCCGCAAATTGAAGTGACATTCGACATCGACGCCAACGGCATTCTTCACGTATCGGCGAAGGATTTGGGCACCGGCAAGGAACAAAAGATTTCCATCACCGGTAGCTCCGGGCTTTCGAAGGAAGAGATCGAGAAGATGCAGCGCGAAGCCGAAGCCCACGCCGAGGAGGACAAGAAGGCGAAGGAAGCGATCGAGATCAAGAACAACGCCGATAACCTTGCTTATCAATGCGAGAAGCAGTTGAAGGAACTGGGCGACAAGATTTCCGGCGACAAGAAGAAGCAGGTGGAAGACGCCATCGCCGCGGTGCGCGAAGCAATCGAAAAGAACGACACCGAAGCGATGAAACGAGCCTACGACGATCTGCAGAACAAGTTCCAGGAAGTCAGCGCTGAACTTTACAAACAGGCGTCCGCCGGGGCGGGCCCGGAGGCCGGACCACAACCAGGCCCGGAAGCGGAGCCGCGCCGTGGGGCTGAACAAGGCGCTGGGGCTCGTGGCGGCAATGGCGACGTGGTCGATGCAGAGTTTGAAGTAGTTGACGAAGACAAGAAGAAATAACAACGAATTTGTCGGCGGTAGCTCGCGAACTCCCGAGCTACTGCCGGCAACAACCTAAGTAAACAACGGAGTAGAGAAAGAAATTATGGCATCAGTTAACGTCAGACCACTTGGAGATCGGGTGTTAGTGCAGCCGATTGAAGAGAGTGAAGTAAAGAAGGGCGGTATCATTATTCCAGATACCGCGAAGGAAAAACCGCAGGAAGGCAAAGTCGTCGCTCTTGGCACCGGTAAAATCGACGACAACGGCAAGAAAGTCGATTTCACCGTGAAATCCGGCGACAAGGTGCTGATCTCAAAATACGGCGGCACTGAAATCAAGATCGACGGCGATACCTACCTGATCATGCGCGAGGATGATATTCTCGGCATCATCGGTTGATTTGTCGATTAACCCGCAACTATCAACCAACAATATAAAATATGGCAGCTAAACAATTACAATTTGATGAAAGCGCGCGGCACGCATTGCTGCGCGGAATCGAGAAGCTAGCGCGGGCCGTGAAGGCCACGCTCGGACCGAGCGGTCGCAATGTGATTCTCGATAAGAAATTCGGCAGCCCGACGATTACGAAGGACGGCGTCACGGTAGCGAAAGAGATCGAGCTGGAAGATCCCTATGAAAATATGGGTGCTCAGCTCGTGCGCGAAGTGGCTTCGAAGACTTCGGACATCGCCGGCGATGGCACGACTACCGCGACCGTCCTGGCAGAGTCGATCTACAAGGAAGGTCTGCGAAATGTGACCGCGGGGGCGAATCCTACTTCGCTGCAGCGCGGAATCATGAAAGCGGTCGAGGCAATCGTCGAGGAGCTGAAGAAAATCTCCAAGAAAGTCAGTGATCGCACTGAGATCGCGCAGGTTGCAACCGTCTCAGCTAACTGGGACAAGACGATCGGTGAGATCATTGCCGACGCCATGGACAAAGTGGGCAAGGACGGAACTATTACCGTAGAAGAAGCCAAGTCGATCGAGACTACTTTAGATGTAGTCGAAGGTATGCAGTTCGATAAAGGTTATCTCTCGCCCTACTTCGTTACCAACGCGGAAGCGATGGAGGCCGCGCTCGAAAATCCTTACATCCTCATTCACGAGAAGAAAATCTCGAGCTTGAAGGACATGCTCCCGCTGCTTGAGAAAGTAGCCAAGGCTGGTCGTCCGCTTTTGATCATCGCGGAAGATGTGGAAGGTGAAGCGCTCGCCACCCTGGTGGTGAACAAGCTGCGCGGGACCTTGCAGGTTTGCGCGGTCAAGGCTCCCGGCTTCGGCGATCGTCGCAAGGCGATGCTGGAGGATATCGCAGTGCTGACCGGCGGTCGTTGCATCACGGAAGATCTCGGGATCAAGCTCGAGAATGTGAAGCTGGACGATCTCGGCAGAGCCAAACGCGTTACCATTGACAAGGAAAGCACCACTATTGTCGAAGGCGAAGGCAAGCAGAGCGACATTCAGGGTCGAGTGAGTCAGATTCGCCGTCAGATCGAAGAGACGACGAGCGATTACGATCGCGAGAAACTCCAGGAACGTCTGGCGAAGCTCGCCGGAGGAGTGGCCGTGATCAACGTCGGCGCTGCCACCGAGACCGAAATGAAAGAGAAGAAAGCTCGCGTGGAAGATGCATTGCATGCTACGCGCGCGGCGGTTGAGGAAGGCATTGTGCCGGGCGGCGGCGTCGCGTTTATTCGCGCGCAGAAAGCGCTCGATAACATCAAGGGCCTTGAAGGCGACGAGAAGGTTGGCGTGCAAATCGTGCGCCGGGCCATCGAAGAGCCGACCCGCCAACTCGCGGATAACGCGGGCCAGGAAGGCGCGCTCATCGTTCAAGAAGTCAAGGCGCGTAAGGGCAACGAAGGTTACGACGTCGCTACCGGTGAATACACCGACCTGGTGAAGGCAGGCATCGTCGACCCGACGAAGGTTACGCGAAGCGCGTTGCAAAACGCCGCCTCGATCTCGGGTTTGTTGCTCACTACCGAAGCCATCGTCACCGAGCTCCCGGAGAAGGAAAAAACTCCTCCAATGCCCGGCGGCGGAATGGGTGGTATGGGCGGCATGGATTACTAATCCGAAACAACGACACGAATTACAGCAGCCGGACTCGCAAGAGTCCGGCTGTTTTGCGTTAAAGAGATTCTTTTCAAACAATTTTGGGCTTCGGCGGCGTATTTCGAGTAATCGTGAATCGACAGCGCCGTTTGATGGCTTTGGTCTGGGCAGCCATACTCGCAACTGCGTCATTTGGATGTAGCCGCTCGCCGACGACGGCTGACGAGGTGATCGAGCGTCACACCAAAGCCGTGGGCGGTCGCGCCGCTATCGAAGCGATCCAATCGATCGAGTTCGATCTTCACATCACCGATCCGAAGTTTGAAGTGGACGGCACTTACTTCGCGGCGCGCCCCGGCAAGATGAGGATTGATGTTAACGCTGGTGGTGAGCACGTCTTCACGGAAGCGTTTGACGGTCGGAAAGGGTGGCAATGGGAAGGAAAAGGAAGTGCGCAAAAGGCGGCGACGGAAAAGGCGACCGCAGCGCTCCGGCACGGAGTTGAACTGCCGGGAAAATTATTTGGCTTGCACGAATTGAAAGCAGGTGGCCATCGGATCGAGCTGGGCGAGCGAGAGAACATTAATGGTATTCAGTATTACGTCTTGCGGTTAACGTTGAACGACGGCTACACCACCGCACTCTACGTTGATCCAAACAGTTGGTTAATCACACGTCGCCGCGATGTTCGGCCGTTACATGTGGATGTCGATCCAACACCGACCACCATCGAGCAGCGTAGCTTCGATTTTCGGACAATATCCGGGGTGCAATTCGCATTCGCATCGAGCGAAACCGATCTCCAAAGTGGGAAAGTGCTCGAGACCACGGTTGTCCGAAGTGTGAAAATTAATCCGCCACTTGTTCCATCCATCTTCGAAAAGCTCTAGAAAGAATTCATCCGCTTGGCGGATCGTAATTACCTTCGCCCCCGAAGCGCCCATTTGGTTCTCGATCGTTTGCGGGACGACTTCATCATCAGCTAAATTCGGGAATGTTACCCACCTACGATGATTTCCTGATCAGGCGCTTCGAGCAGCCCGATGAAGTGCGCACATTCGAAAAAGGAAAATTTGACACGGTGAAGATCGGATCAATGACGATTGGGCGAGCGAGTTACGAGCCGGGGTGGAAATGGTCGGAGCATGTGGGCGCGGCGACTGGCGCGAAATTATGCGAAGTAGAACATGTTGGAATGGTTGTGTCCGGCTGCGCCGCCTGTCGAATGCAGGATGGGCGCTATTACGAGATGAGTGCTGGAGATCTCTTTTATATCGGCCCGGGCCACGATAGCTGGGTGATCGGCAACGAGCCCTATGTCTCGCTGCATTTTCTCGGCGCGGAACGTTACGCGCAGCCACACCGCTGACACAATTTCATCCGCCGAATACGCGATGACGCTAAATCTTACGATGCCGGTTTCTTTGGCGCCCTTTCGCGGACATCGTAAATTTTACTTTCGATTTTGGCTTCCCTGACGGATACGTCTAGGGCTTGCGCGTTGGGCGAGGCATTCCCATGAGAGATTACGTTGCAGAGTTGATGGCCGAGGTGAAGGCGAAGAACCCGGCCGAACCGGAGTTCCATCAGGCGGTTCAGGAGGTGGTCGACTCGCTTATGATTGTTCTCGAACAGCATCCCGAATATCGGCACGAGAAAATTCTCCAACGCATCATCGAACCGGAACGGGTCATCATGTTTCGCGTTCCGTGGCGGGACGATCAGGGCAATCTCCACGTTAATCGCGGGTTCCGGATTCAAATGAACAGCGCGATCGGCCCCTACAAGGGCGGGTTGCGTTTTCACCCCACGGTCACCTTGAGTATCCTTAAGTTTCTCGCCTTTGAGCAGGTATTTAAGAACGCACTGACTACCCTGCCGATGGGTGGCGCAAAGGGCGGCTCCGACTTCGACCCTAAGGGCAGGACTGACTTTGAAGTGATGCGCTTCTGTCAGGCGTTCATGTGCGAGCTATTCCGGCATATCGGACCAGATACGGACGTCCCGGCGGGCGATATTGGTGTCGGTGCGCGCGAGATCGGATTCATGTTCGGGATGTACAAGCGATTGAAGAACGAGTTCACCGGTGTGATGACGGGGAAGGGTCTGACCTGGGGCGGTTCTGTGATTCGTCCGGAAGCCACTGGCTACGGCGCGGTCTATTTCGCGGAAGAAATGCTCCGGACACGCAAGGAAGATCTTAAAGGCAAGGTCGCGCTGGTGTCGGGGAGCGGAAACGTGGCGCAGTACACGGTCGAGAAGTTGAACTCGTTAGGCGCAAAACCGGTTACGCTGTCCGATTCGACCGGATTCATCTACGACGAAGAGGGAATTACGCGGGAGAAGCTCGCATTTGTAATGGAGCTAAAAAATGTCCGGCGGGGCCGCATTTCGGATTACGCCGACAAATTCAAGGGCACAGCGTTCACGCCGGTCGATCCGAAGCTCGATCACAATCCGCTTTGGAATATCAAAGCACAATGCGCCTTTCCCAGCGCCACCCAGAATGAAATTAACGAGAAAGACGCGGCCAACCTGCTCAAGAACGGCGTCTATGTCGTTTCGGAAGGCGCGAACATGCCGACGACGATCAAGGGAGTGCATCGTTTTCTCCAGGCGGGAATCCTTTATGGCCCCGGCAAAGCGGCAAACGCGGGCGGAGTGGCTACTTCCGGGCTGGAGATGGCGCAAAACAGTATGCGCATTTCCTGGACACGCGAGGAGGTAGATGCGCGGCTTTACAAAATCATGAAAAACATCCACGCGGTTTGCCATCGCACCGCGGAAAAGTACGGGACGCCGGGCAATTATGTGAACGGTGCCAACATCGCGAGTTTCCTAAAGGTTGCGAATGCGATGATGGATCAGGGCTTGGTCTAGCTCGAGCTTGAGCTTCCGTAAATAATCTCCCGCGCTGTAGCTGCGACGCTCTGCCGCCGCGCCGAATGACGATACTCCCCGACAGATCGCGGCGGCTACAGCTAATTCTCGTTAATCCCCGGCATCTTCCTCGACGGGCTCGGCCCGGCGAACGGTTGGCGATTCCTCCGCTTGAGGTCGGCGATGGCGGCGGCCGTTGGCCTGGTCGCCTTTGTAGAGTTCCTTCAGAACCTGAGCAATCATTGGCGCGGCCACCGTACCACCATGCGCCTTCACTCCCACATCGCCCTCGTAAAGAGCAGCAAACGCATACTGCGGCTTTTCCGCCGGGACATAACCGGCAAACCAGGCTGCGGTTCGCTCCTTGTTTTTCGGCCCCCACTGGGCGGTGCCGGTTTTGCCCGCCACCGTTACGGTCTCCAGGCTGGCGGCATGCGCTGTTCCGGCGGGAGCATTGACCGCGTCAACCATTCCCGTGCGAAGCTGCGCCATCGTTTCGCTGGAAAAGTTGAGTGTCTTTTTCTCGCGCACATTATAAGCCGTAACGATCCCGCCATCGATTGATTGCACCTGCTGGACGAGTCGCGTCTGGTAAAAGGTGCCGCCGTTGGCCACAATCGACATCGCCTGCGCCATCTGCAGAGGCGTAACCTGGGTATCGCCCTGCCCGATGGAAAGATTGGCGATGTCGCCATTTAGCAACTTCCGGCCATGTGTTGCTTTCATATAGGAATCGTTAGGAACGCGGCCTTCCACCTCGCCGCGTATTGGGATCCCGCATTTGGCGCCGAAGCCGAGTCTTTGTGCCCAATCGATGATCGGCTCAGCGCCGGTCTTTATACCCACTTGGTAGAACCAGGTATCGCACGATTCGGTCAGGGCCTGAACGAAATTGAGGAAGCCACGATCGCTTTTCTTCCAATTGTGAAACGTCAAGTTACCGATTTGGATTGATGGTACGCATTGATATTGCTCGCTGGGTGTAACCGCGCCGCTTTCTAAGGCAGCGATGCCCACAGCGACCTTGAAGGTCGAGCCTGGCGGGTAGGACGAACGAAATGCGCGTGGCAGCAGCGGAATCCCCGGGTCCTCTTGCAAGGCCTTGAAT
>Ga0307277_10000800_pt1 | contig 12032 bp, 11 predicted proteins | sample ER_DNA_116_FD_194473 | JGI IMG/M metagenome (GOLD analysis project Ga0307277, IMG submission 194473) | Bulk soil microbial communities from the East River watershed near Crested Butte, Colorado, United States - ER_DNA_116 | ecosystem: Environmental > Terrestrial > Soil > Floodplain | place...
GGTGGTCCCGCCGCCACCGGGGCCAAGCTCTACCAGAGCCTCGGTTGCTCCGCCTGCCACTCGCTCACCGGCGCCAAAGGCACCGGCCCGACCTTCAAGGGGCTCTACGGCTCGCAGGTGCAGCTCTCGAACGGCCAGACCGTGGCTGCCGACGACGCCTACCTGATCGAGTCGATCCTCGATCCCGACAAGCAGATCGTGCAGGGCTTCGCGAAGGGGATCATGAGCGCCGCGATCGCGCCCGGCTCCGTGCCGGAGGCGAAGGCGAAGGCTCTGGCCGCCTTCATCAAATCGAAGAAGTAATTGTCGGAAACGGGCACTGTCCGGGGTCTGACCCCAGACATGGCCGCGTGGAGCCCCGGCCCATCGGCCTGTAGGCGTGTCCCTTACTTAAGGTGCGTCTCCGGCTTTGCGGCCACGGCCGGGGTCTGACCCCAGACGGAGCCTGAGACGCCCTGGCTAACGGACTTCTTCGCTTTCTTGCTGAAGATCCACAACCACGTGCGTAATTGGGACCGCGAAGCGCTCGCGCGCGCCGCTGACCACACCCTTCTCGAGCCAATTCGACCGGCCCTCGGGATGGGTCGAGATGATGATCTCCTCCGCTCCGAACGTCCGCAGGGCGTCCTCGATCGCCTGCAGCGGCTCGCCATCGCCGATCTCTCCTCGCGCTTCGATGCCGACCTCCCGGAGCCGCGCCAAGCTACGGTCGAGCCGCTCCTGCGCGGCCTTTCGAGCCTCGTCGTCGTCCGAGACCCAGTGCTTGAGCGGCGAGTTCAGCGCCGGCGACACCACGAGTACCTGCGAGCGAAATCCGGCGCTTCGCTCGCGGATGGTGTTGCGCAAGGTCTCGCCGCCGACGGTCTCGTTTGCCACCACCAGGATCCGCCGCTCGTCTTCGGCGCTTCGATGCCGCGTCGGAGCAACAACCGGCGGTTGGCGCTCGCCGCGTCGGAAGTAGAAGAAGAGCACGATCGCGCTGAGAACGATGAAGACCGCGACGCCGAGCCAGCGATTGATCAACGCTCCGGCGACGATCAGCCCGAAGTAGCCGACCGTCAGCCAGACGAAGCGATACGCCTCGGCCTCGCTGCGAAACGGGTTCAGCGGCACGAGGCTCCTCCCGCTAGAGGATGTAGACGGTCGTGAACACGACGATCCACATGACGTCGACGAAGTGCCAGTAGATCCCGCCGATCTCGACGCCGGTATGCGCCTCCGGCGAGAAGTGGCCCCGGAAGGCTCGCGCGGTCATTGCGGCAAGAATCGTCAGGCCGACGAAGACGTGCGCCCCGTGGAGTCCGGTCAGGCAGAAGAAGACCGTCCCGAACGCCTGGTCGTGCGGGGTGAAGCCGATCCGCGCGTACTCGAGCAGCTGGGTCAGCAGGAAGGTCACCCCCATCAGGAACGTCAACGTCAGACCCGCCTGCAGGCCCGCGCGGTTGCCGCGCTTGATCGACTGCAGCGACCAGTGCATCGTGAAGCTCGACGTCACCAGGATTGCCGTGTTCACGAAGGCGACGAACACAGGCAGGTGGAACGGCGCCGGCGGCCACGCCTGGTGATTGACGACGCGGATGAAGAAGTAGGCCGTGAAGAACGAGCCGAACAGCATTACCTCGGAGGCGATGAAGAGGAACATCCCGAGCGTGCGGGCATCGACGCGCGAGCTCTGGTTCGCAGCGGGGGGACCGTGGTGTGCTTCCACGTGCGCGCCGCTCATGAGACCGCAGCCTCCTCCTTGAGGACGACGTGCTCGACCGGCAGGTTCGTCGCCTTGTGCAGTCGCTGAATCAGATCGCGTCGCAACCAGGGCGACTTCGAGGGCGCAAAGGTGGAGACGATGATCTCGTCGATCCGCTCGTCCTGGACCGCCTCGACAGCGGCCGTGAACGGATCCGGGTGCGCAATCTGGCCGTGCGCCTCGATCCCCTCACCACGCAGGATCGTCAAGGCGCGCCGGAGCCGCCGCTCGGCCTCAGGATGATGCGCGCGCGTGGGGTCGCTCTGCGGCGAGATGATCAGAAAGCTGGCCGGACCGCGCTGTGCCCGCTCGCGGATGCGGGCAAGGAGCGGCTCGCCGACCACTGTCTCGTTGGCGACGACCAGAACGTTCTTGGGACCGCCCTCCGATTCGAGGTCGACGACGATGTGCTGCACCGGAGTCGAGCCGGCAACGTCGCGAATCCGGTCAACCGTGTGCTTGCGGAGCCAGCCGGATTTCTCTTCCGGGTGGGTCGAGACGACGATCCGATCGGGCGGCGGCTCGAGTGTCGCGAGCGCATCGCGAACCGTGTCGACGGGGTTGGTCTCGACGACCATTCCGTGCGCGGAGATCCCGGCCCCGCGCAAAGCCTCGAGGGTCCGGTCAAGGCGCCGTCCGGCGGCGGCGCGTCGGGTGTCCTCGTAGACGACATAGCCGCCGGTGGGTGCATTCACGGGCGCGAGCACGGTAACGAGGTCGTCGCCGGTTCCGGCTCCGCTCTGGACCGCGTCGAGCAACTGCTTGCTTGCGACGGTCTCGTTCGCGATTACCAAACTGTGCGTCAGGTCCGCACCTCCTCTTCCTCGACGGCGCGATCCCCGTTGAAGACCGCGTGCCGCGCGCCCGGGACCCCGTATTCGTACGGGCCGCCCACGACCTGCGGGATCTCGTCGAAGTTGAAGACAGGCGGCGGCGAGGAGACCTGCCACTCGATCGTCAGCGCGCGCCAGGGGTTCGCCGGCGCCGGCTCGCCGCGCGCCCACGAGACGATCATGTTGTAGAGGAAGACGAGCGTCGAAGCGCCGAGGAAGAACGACGCCATCGAGATGAAGAAGTTCAGATCGGTGAAGCGCGGCACGTAGTCCGAGACGCGGCGCGGCATCCCCTGGATCCCGAGGTAGTGCATCGGGAAGAAGGTCGCGTTGAAGCCGATGAAGGTCAGCCAGAAGTGGAGCTTCCCGAGCTTCTCGTTGTACATCCGGCCGGTCATCTTCGGGAACCAGTAATAGATGCCCGCGAAGATCGTGAACAGCGAGCCGCCGAAGAGGACGTAGTGGATGTGGGCGACGACGAAGTACGTGTCGGAGACGTGGATGTCGATCGGTACCGCGGCCAGGTAGATCCCCGAGAGCCCGCCGATCACGAACATGGAGACGAACCCCAGCGCGAACAGCATTGGGGTCGAGAAGTTCAGCTTGCCCTCCCATAAGGTCGCGAGCCACGAGAAGACCTTGATTCCGGTCGGGACGGCGATCACCACCGACGTCACCATCATCGGCACACGCAGCCAGGGCGCCATGCCGGAGACGAACATGTGGTGAGCCCAGACCGAGAAGCCGAGCACGAGGATGGCCATCAGCGAAAGCGCCATCAGGCGGTAGCCGAAGATCGGTTTCCTCGCGAAGGTCGAGATCACCTCCGAGGCGATGCCGAAGCCGGGCAGCATCATGATGTAGACCGCCGGGTGCGAGTAGAACCAGAAGATGTGCTGGTAGCCGAGCACGTAGCCGTTCGCCTCGTAGTTGAAGAAGTTCGTGTGCATGACGTGGTCGAACATCGTCATGAACTGCGAGCCCGCGATGAACGGCGTCGCGATCACTACGAGCAGCGAGGTGGTGAAGTTCGCCCAGACGAGCAGCGGCATGCGCCAGAACGTCATTCCGGGCGCGCGCATGGTGATGATCGTGACCAGGAAGTTGAGCGCGGTCATGATCGATGACGCGCCCGCCCACTGGACGCCCATGTTGAAGAAGACCGCGCCGAGTTCCTGGTGCGTCGAGCAGAGCGGTGCGTAACCCGTCCAGCCGCAGCCGAAGCCGGGGACGAAGAAGCTCGAGAGCATCATCAGGCCCGCGATCGGCAGCAGCCAGAAAGAGAGCGCGTTCAAGCGCGGGAAGGCCATATCAGGCGCCCCGATCATCAGCGGGATCACGAAGTTCCCGAGCCCCGCAAAGGCTGGGATGATGAAGAGGAAGATCATCAGCGCCGCGTGCACGGAGAACAGCTCGTTGAAGACCTGGTTGCCGACGAACTGCATCCCCGGCCGCGCCAGCTCGGCGCGCATGATCATCGCGAGCAGACCTGCTGCGACGAAGAAGAAGATCGTCGTCACGAGGTACTGGACGCCGATCACCTTGTGGTCGGTGTTGACGCGGAAGTAGTCGCGCCAGCTGTAGGCGCCGTGGCCGGAGTGGTCTTCCGGCCGTGTCGGCGAGCCGATCGCGTAGCCGGCCCAGTAGTCGAAGCCGCCGAGGCCGGCAAGGAACCCGAACGGGACGGCGGCAAGCTCGACCGTCGTGATCACCTGGCCGTCCCAGATCGGATGCCAGCCCTCGGCCCAGCGGACGAGCACGGTGATGCCGAGACCGATCCCGAAGAAGAGCGCGGTCATCCATGGAACGCGCAGCCAGCCCGCAGCGGTTAGGCGCCGCCAGCCAGTCGGGGGCGGCTTCGACCCGGCGTGCAGCTCGTCGTGGGCAGCGACAACGGAGGTCACTTCTGCCCCGCGGTCAGAAACTGGACGAGCGCGTCGAGCTGCTGCTTCGGCAGCGACTTGAACGTGCTCGGCATGATGTTCGGCTGGTAGCCCTTCTCGATGTATGCGTTCGGATCGACGATCGATTCGCGGACGAATGCCACGAGCGGCTTCCCGGCCCGTCGCGCATCGGCGGGCAGGTTATCGAGGTCGGGTCCGGTCGTCGCCTTCGACCCGGCGGGCTTGAACGTGTGGCAGCCGGAGCAGCCGTTGTTGTTGAAGACGGCGAGCCCTGGGCCTCCACCGGCCGCGCCCTGGCTCGCCTTCGCAGCCGCTTGTTCCTCCGCCTTGACCCACGCGGCAAACGCCTGTGGCTTCATCACGACCGCCTCCGAGCGCATCAGGGCGTGCCCTTCGCCGCAGAGCTCGGTGCAGACGACCGGATAGGTCCCGAGCCGCTTCGGCGTGATCACGACCCGGGTCGTGATCCCCGGGACGACATCCTGCTTCTGCCGAAACTGCGGCACCCAGAACGAGTGGATGACGTCCTTGCTCCGCATCTTCAGCTCGACCGCTTCGTTCAGCGGGAGGTGAAGCGCCGAGACAGTGAGCCCGTTGTATTTCGGGTAGCTGAACGACCAGGCGAACTGCTGGGCCGTCACGTTCACTTGCAGGTGCCGCTTGGGCAGGTGGTCGTTCTGAGCGAGGGCGACCGCGCTGACAATCGAGATGGCCGTCACGAGCGCTGCGGGAACGGCGGTCCAGGCGATCTCGAGCCCGGTGTGGCCGTGAATCGGCGCTCCGTCCGAGTCGTCGCCGGGGCGCGCGCGGAAGCGAACGACCGAGTACAGGATCACGGCGACGACGAGCCCGAAGATGGCGATGCAGATCACGGTGACGAACCAGAAGACGAAGTCGATGCGGTCGGCCTCTTTCGAGGCCGGAGTCGGCAGCCACGGAACGAAAAAGGCCACCGCGAACGTCACTGCGGCGGCGGCAAGACCGACTGCGACCACGCGCACGAGCACTCCCCTGCGCACGATCGCGAGCCTACTGAATCCGCGGCCGGGACGCCTATTGCGAACAAGCGTCACAAAGGTCCCGGCGGTCGGGCCGCATCCGCTGCGGGTCGGACAACGTTACAAACTTTTACGAAGGTTGTTTTCTGCGCCGTGAGCCGGGGTACACGGCGCCTGTCGGGCCGAAGCAGGCCCCGAAAGGAGAACTCAATGGGAATCGGAGTAAGCCTGTTACTGATCGCCGCCGGAGCCGTCCTCGTTTGGGGAATCAACGGTGACATCGGCAGCGTCAACGAGGACGCGATCGGCTGGATCCTGATGATCGTCGGTCTCGTCGGCCTCGTGCTCTCGATGATCTTCTGGTCGTCGTGGGCGGGCCCCGGCTACTGGTCCCGCCGCCGCGGTGGCTACGTCGACGAAGCCCCACCTCCGGGCCCGGGCTACTAAGCGTCGATTTTCGAAGTGAGGACGGGACGGCTCCGGCCGTCCCGTCGCCTTTTCATGTTTTGAGTTGAACAGCCCGCGGCCGGGGCCCACAAGCGTCCGAAACGAAGTCGAACCGTCGAAAATCGTCATGGCCGCGAAGCGGCCGGAGCAGCTAGTGGCGATCTTGGACGGTACGTCTGCGACTTGAAAAAGACAAACGGCTCTGTTAGAAACGCCGCGCGACGTGGTTCACGTCGCCTAGCGGCAAAGAGAGGGTCCAATGGATGGGTCTTGCGGCAGATCCGAACACGCTCTTTTCGATGCTGCGCCCGCGACGCGCCAGGTTAGAACGAACCGCCGCCAACTCGTTGGTCGGGGGGTTCTAGGCGGGGCGGCGGTCATCACTGGCATCTCTCTGCTCGGGGCGCGCGGCTTGTCGGCCGGCGCGGCGCCTTCAGAGTCCCAGGATCAGAAGATCTTCAACTTCGCCCTGCTGCTCGAGTACATCCAAGCAGGCTTCTACAGTGAGGCTGTCGACCACGGCCGACTGAGAGGCGAGGTGCGCGAGTTCGCAGAAATCGTCTCCGAGCACGAGCGCGAGCACGTGAAGTACCTCCAAAGAGCCCTCGGCCCCCGTGCGCGCGAACGGCCTGCGTTGAGCTTCGGCGACGCCACACAGGATCAACGCAAGTTCCTTGCTGCTGGCGTGCTGCTCGAGAACACTGGTGTTGCTGCATACAACGGCCAAGCCGCCAACCTCACAAAGAAGGCGCTTGCGGCTGCGGCTGAGATTGTTTCGGTGGAAGGTCGCCACGCAGCTTGGGTCAGCGACCTCGCCGGACAAGACCCGGCCCCGCGAGCGGCCGACCCGGGCGTGAGCGCGAGCAACGTGGTTTCGACCCTTCGCAGAACCGGTTTCCTCAAGGCCACGTGAATAGACGAATGAAACAGAGACCCATCGACGACACCCTCGATTCTTGCGACGAGCTCGCCCGTACGCTCGCTGAGATCGATGTCGGCGGCGTGCTCCATGAGACCGCGTCAGCGGTATCGGCAGGGACGCGCGCCTCCTTCCTCCGGCGGTCTCTTGGCGCCGCCGCCGGCGTCGGCGCGCTTCTCACGGCGACCGATGCAGAGGCTGCGACCACCGCGGCGACGAAGAACGACGTAGCCATTCTCCAGTTCGATCTCGTGCTCGAGTACTTGCAGGCGGGTCTTTACACGGAGGCCGAACGGTTGGACGCGTTGACGCCGACGACGCTCGCTTGGGCGCGCGTGGTCGGTGCGCACGAGCGAGCCCACGTGCGCGCAATCAAGGGTCTCCTCGGCCGCAAGACGGTGCCGAGCCCGAGCTTCGACTATCGCAACGTGACCTCGAGCGAGCAAGCGTTCATCAAGACGGCCGTCGCCTTCGAGGACCTCACGGCTGCGCTCCTCAAGTGGCAAGCGCCTCGCCTCGACTCCCGCTCGATCGTCGCTGCAGTCGTGACGCTGCATTCGGTCGAGACACGTCATGCGGCATGGATCCGACACATCGTCGGGCTGGAGCCCGCGACGACCGCCTTCGACAAGCCGGCATCCCAGCGGAAGATGGCCGAGTTGATCGATTCGACCCACTTCGTCGCCTCGAAGGCGAGGGTGGCTCGAAAAGCGCAACCGCCCTATTCAGGCTAACCATGGCGAAGGGGCGAACGGCGCTCGCATCCGGAGTTGCCCTCGCATTCGTGGTTACAGCGACCGCGGTCCACGGGACCGCCGGGCACGGCCGTTCCGCCGGCTCCCCTACTAGTTCGCTTCTCGCCGCCGCCGGGGGGCTCCCCAGTCCTGAGCGGCCTGCGTTTGTCGTCGGCACGCCGGTCCGTCTCCGCAAGGGAGAAACTCCTGCTCGGTTCGCTCCGGTCATGCGCGAGGTCGAGGCCCGTCGCCGACCGTCTCGGAGTGCCAGCCGAGTGGCAGAGCTGTCAGGTGAGACGCCCGAGGGGACGACGAACATCGTTCTCGTTCTCGCCGGAACGACGCGAGAGGATGGTCAGTGGGTTCGAGTCCGTCTGCCGGTTTTGCCGAACGGTCAGACAGCGTGGGTTCCGCGCCGGGCCCTCGGCGGCTACCAGTTCGTCCACACCCGTCTTGTCGTCAATCGTGAACGATTCACAGCCACGCTTTTTTCCGACGGCCACGCGGTCTTTCACGCGGCCATAGGTATAGGGCGGCCCGAATCGCCTACGCCGAGCGGCGACTTCTACATCCGCGACAAGCTCAGCGGGTTTGGCAATCTGTTTTACGGACCGATTGCGTACGGGACAAGCGCCAAGTCAGCGGTCCTCACCGACTGGCCAGGCGGCGGCTTCATCGGGGTCCACGGGACCAACCAGCCGGACCTGATCCCCGGTCGGATCTCGCATGGCTGCATCCGTATGCGAAACGACGACATCCTCCGGCTGAGCCACCTGATGCCCGTGGGCACGCCGCTCACGATCGAGTAGGGCTCGTGGCAGAGAGCAACCAGCGAGTGGTGAACGACCCAGCGAGCGGCGGCGGAACACGAATCACTCAATGCTGTTTGCAGATGCATCTCTTACGGCTTATCATCGGTATTCGTCTGTGGCGAGGGGGTACTGCGGCGTTGCGTGCGGCTCGAGAACGGCACGCCCTTTACGATCCGCTGGCGCGAGGTCCTCTTCGCCTCGTCACGATCGCGCTAGTCGTGGCCCTCGTAGCGTCGATCTGCGGTCCCGCGGCGTTCGCGAGCACCCAACAGGGACCGAAAGACCCCAACGCCAACCTGAGGCCGCTCTGGTCTGCGTTCCCGCTCGACCGACACCAGGGGGCGACCACGCGGCAGGGGGTAGGCTCCGAATCGGCCGACGCGCAACCAACGCTTCCCGCGGAGGATCAGGCAGCCGGTGGGAGCAACTTGCCACTCCTCGTTAGCGTCGCAGTCGCGATGCTTCTCTCTGCGGGCGTTGTGGCTCTCGCGTTCCACCAGTCGCGTGCCGCTCCACTGATAAGTGGCCGCGGAAGTCGTAAAAAGCTCGCAGTTCGCTTAACGTTCCGTCCATCCGAAGGAGGATCTGTCATGGCTAACCCGAGACGCAAGCTGTGGGGGCGTAATGAGCCGAACGCGTCCCCGTCGCGCGAGCAGGTGTCGAGTGGGGGCGGCAACTCGAAGAGAGTCGCTGAGAGAGTTTCCGAGTACTCGGCGAGCAAGATCCCATCAGCTGCCGCGGAGAGCGGTCGAGAACCCTTGGCCGAATCTGTGACCGATGAGCAAGCTGTTCCCCCGGAAGCGGAGGTGCCGGCTGATCTCTCGGTCGTCGGCGACGAGATCGGCACTGTCCTGAAGTCAGCGCAGGAAGCCGCGGACAGGATTCGCCGTACAGCGAATGAGGAAGCAGCGAGGCGGCGCGACGAAATTGAGGCCGCTACGGCGGCTGACGTCGCGGAGGCGCGGCGTATCGCCGAAGCGGACCTTGCCGATGCTAATCGGATTCGAGCCGAAGCCGAGGCCCACGCAAAGGACACTCGAGCTGCGGCAGACGCCTTTGCAGAGCAGCGGCGGGCGGAAGCAGAGCGCGAGGCGGCGACGATCGTGGCACACGCACGAACGCGTCTCGAGACCGCAGATGTCGAGGTCGAGCAGAAGGTGCGGGAAGGGCAGGCGAAGGCACGTGAACGGGTCAACCTGCTGCAAGCGGAGGCCGAGCGTTACGAAGAGCGGCTCGAGAACCTTTTCATCGTCTTCCGCGAGATGAGCTCGACGCTCGAAGTGCTTCTCGGGACGCCGCGAAACCGGAGCAAGGACCGCGCCGCGACCTCCGACGAAGCGCTCGAAAATGCCCTCCGACCGGATGCCTCGACCTCCCGCGCGGGATGAGCGGATTGTGCCTGGGCGATCAGGCGGCCAAGTGGGTGATGAGCCACCCCAAAACGATTGCGATCGCGGCGCTGAAGCCGTAGAACGTAATCCCAGAACGGTGTGCACCGATTAATCGCCACCGTTGCCTCAGAACGCTGCCCAGCGCCGGGTGTCCTGGGCGCTTCGGACTCCAACCCCCGCCGACTTCATACGCCTGGTCATTTCGCGATTCACGCTCGAGCGAGGAACGAAGGGAGGCGATTCGAAGATCGAGCGGGTCCTCGACGTCGTTGTTCTGAACCGGATGTGATCGCAAAAAGGTCATCTACTCCGCCCCTTCGCCTTTCGTGGAGTGAGTCCCATGTTGCAGCCTACTCATCGCCACGCGAACATTGAGATTAAAGTGATCATCAATTTTGACAACACCCCATCCGAACGGCGCCGCCGTAGCGGCGCCGTTCCGCTTTGAATAGCTAGTGAAACAGACGGGGGAACTGAGCGATGATGCCGTCGCTCAGCATGTCGGCCATCGCAAGCGCCTGGACGTGGACAGCGTCGTAGGCGGCCACGTCTGCGCTCCAGTCTTCCTGATGCCGTGCCACCGCCTCGTTCGTCGTCGCGTCGAGGTGGTCGCGCATCATCTGGTCCATCTCGGCGAGCGGCCAGTTCTTGGGATTGGCCGAGCTCAGGAACACCGCGATGTCGTGCGCGTTCGCGTACCACGCGTCGAGCGCCGCCTGCAGCGCAGGCTGGTCGTCTGCCTTGAGTGCGGCGAGAACTTTGGCTGCACCCAGGATGTGCTCGCGCAGGAGCGCGGTCAGCTGGTCGCCCGCCGCATCACCGTAGTACGGCTTGATGGCGTTGCCGATGTCCGTCTGGTTTTGCAGCAGCCGTGCGAGCACCGCGCTCAGATCCGGCAGGTCCGCGTCGAAACTGATGATCACGTTGCGCGTCCAGGTGATGTGGTCCTCCCAGAGCTTCCGCATCTGATCGTGCAGGGCCAGCTGTGACGGGAAGATCGGCCGGTGGCCCGACGAAGCGAGGGAAACAGCCTTCTCGCTGGGGGCTGCGGTAGCGCCGGATGCGGCGAGGACTAAAACCGCTCCGGCCGTCGCGAGGATGCCCACGAGCAGCGCTCGAACGAGCCTGCGTCTCAGGGACATGGAGTACTCCTTTCTAGTTGCCGCAGATGCTCGGATCTATTCCCCCAAGTCGCAGATTCGATGCGGCTAATGGCAACCGCCCCGATTGCGATGATCTTCACCCAGTGGGCCAAAGCGCTTCGGCCCAGGGGCTACACACCGACAGCCCGGCATCAGCAGGGATGTTCCCGATGGGCCGTGAAGGATTCGAACCTTCGACCTTGGGATTAAGAGTCCCCTGCTCTACCAACTGAGCTAACGGCCCGGAGCGCGCCTAGGGTACCAACGCCTTGAAGGTTCTCTCGGTCGTTGGAAACCGCCCTCAGTTCGTCAAGTCGGCGCCGCTCTCGGTTGCTCTTCGCGAGCGCGGCATCGACGAAGTCGTTCTCCATACGGGCCAGCACTACGACCCCGAGCTGTCGCAAGTCTTCTTCGACGAGCTGGGTCTGCCGGAGCCTCGCTACCGGCTCGATCTGCATACCTCGGAGCCCGCGCCGATGCGGGCCGGGATCCGCAGCGCAATCGCTACGGAAAACCCCGATGTCGTGCTCGTCTTCGGCGACACCAACTCGACGCTTGCCGGCGCGCTCGCAGCCAACGACACCGGCGTGAGGCAGGCCCACGTCGAGGCCGGGCTCCGCAGCGGCGATCTCGAGATGCCGGAGGAGCGGAATCGGATCGAGGTCGACCGGCTGGCGGCACTTCTGCTCTGTCCAGACGAACGCGCTGCCGAGACGCTCGCCGCCGAGGGCGTGCCCGGTCGGCGCGAGGTCGTCGGCGACGTGATGGCCGACGCAACGATGCAGCTCGCCCCGATCGCGCGTGGGCGGTCCGGCGTTCTCGAGCGGCTTGCGCTCGAGCCCGGGGGCTACCTCGTCGCGACGGTCCATCGCGAGGCGAACACGGCCCAGCCGCGGCTCGGTCGGATCGTGGATGGGCTGAACCTGATCCAGGAGACGATCGTCTTTCCTGTGCACCCGCGGATGCGCGCCGCGCTCGCGCGCGAGGGCCTCGAGCTCGGCCCAAACGTTCGCGCCGAGGCGCCGCTCGGCTATCTCGACTTCGCCGCGCTGGCTTCGCAGGCGCGCGTGATCCTGACCGACTCCGGGGGCCTACAGAAGGAGGCCTA
>Ga0307277_10000801_pt1 | contig 12028 bp, 14 predicted proteins | sample ER_DNA_116_FD_194473 | JGI IMG/M metagenome (GOLD analysis project Ga0307277, IMG submission 194473) | Bulk soil microbial communities from the East River watershed near Crested Butte, Colorado, United States - ER_DNA_116 | ecosystem: Environmental > Terrestrial > Soil > Floodplain | place...
CGCCCAACCGGGCGTAAAGATTTCGAAGATCATCGCCTTCTCCGATTCTAACGCCGTACGGCGGATTCGTGAGAACCCAGCCGGCTCCAGCGTCGTCAAGACCCGCAATCGCGTCCGAGATTGTTTGCTCGGTGAATTGGATCGTCTCCGCCACGCCCGCTCTCTCTGCGTTTCGCCGAGCCGCGCCGATCGCTCCCGCGTCACGATCGCTACCGCTGATAGTTTCGATCGTGCGAGTGGCGGAGCTCCGGGCGTTCTCGAGAATCGCATTCCAGCGCTTTTCGTCAAACGTGGGCCAGCGCATGAACTGGAACTTCCGTTGCGCGCCCGGCGCGATCCCGCGCGCTATCAACGCCGCTTCGATTGGGATTGTCCCCGACCCGCACATTGGATCCAGGAGCGGCTCGCCCCTCCGCCATCCGCTGGCGAGAACCATCGCAGCCGCCAGTGTTTCGCGGAGCGGCGCCTTGGCGATTTCCCGCCTGTAGCCACGCCGGTGCAGCAGCTCGCCCGAGCTGTCCGCACTTATCTCCACCTGATCGTGGACGATGCGCACAATCAACAACTGTGCTTCGTTCTCAATACCAGCCTCTTTTGTTCTTTCGTCATTTTCATCCGCGTGTTCCGCTATATCCGCGTGGTCCGCGTCTCCCCGTTCGTCGCTCAAGCCGTCGCCGCTCGCCTCAACTGCACGGGACACAGAGTGAGAAATCGCCGACATCACCCGCTCGGCCACCGCATCGGAATGATAGAGCCTGGATTTCCTGCACGTGACGCGCAGCCTCACGGGTCCGCTCGCCGGTAGAAACCTTTCCCAAGGCAGCTTTTTGGCGCGGCGTTCCAGCTCGTAAAACGTGCTGGCGTGAAAGCGACCGAGCCGTGCAACCACCCTGCTCGCGGTGCGTAGCCAGAGATTCGCCTGGTAGAGTCGATCCAGATCTCCACTGAAAGCAACTCCGCCGATTTCCTGCCGGCCTCGCACTCCAAGGCTCTTGAGCTCGCCCGCGGCAATGGACTCCAATCCCAGAGCCGTGGAAGCAAATAGCTGGAACCGCGAACCGGTGGGTGGGTGAGAAGCGGGCATGTGGTCGCTCAGGTTACGCCGGCAACGGGCAACGGGCAACGGGTAGCGGGCGACAGGCAACGGGTAAACGGACAACGCGCACGAGCTAAGTGGGAATGCTTTGTGCCTGTCTCCGACAGGGTGTCGAAACGAATAACGAAGGAGACAGCCCGTAAGCTGGTCTCCGAGAGATTTGGCCATGAGGATTTCCGCCGCGGCCAGTGGGATCCAATCGACGCCGTTCTCTCCGGCAAGGATGCTCTGGTCGTCATGCCGACAGGAAGCGGAAAATCCCTGATCTATCAGCTTCCCGCCGTCCAGCTGCCCGGCCTCACGATTGTCGTGAGTCCGCTGATTGCCCTCATGAAGGACCAGCACGACAAGCTCTCGGCACAGGGTGTCAACTCGGTCGCGATGCACTCGCACCTGTCCACCTCCGAGAGTCGCGAGGTCCACCGGCAGATCGCCGGTGGTGAGGGCGAGATCCTTTACCTCACGCCCGAGCGATTCAAGGACCGCGCATTCTTCGAGCATCTTCTGTCGCGTCCCATCAGCCTCTTCGTCGTCGATGAAGCGCATTGCGTCAGCCAGTGGGGCCACGACTTCCGCCCCGACTACCTCTCACTCGGCGGCATCTCCAAGCGCCTCGGCCGCCCACCAATCCTGGCGTTGACCGCGACTGCCACGGCGCACGTGCAGGCCGACATCATTCGCCAGCTCGGGATGATCGATCCGCACATCACGATCACCGGATTTGCCCGACCCAATCTCCGCTTCGAGGTGATTCGCACAGTCAACGATCAGATCAAGGACACGATCCTCCGCCACGCACTGCGCGAATTCGAGGGATCCGGCGTCATTTACGTCGCCACAGTCAAGGAGGCGGAGCGCCTGTACGGAATGCTGGCCGAAGAATTCAGCATCGGACTCTATCACGGCAAGCGGCCGGCGGCGGATCGAAAAGATGTTCAGGATCGCTTCATGGCCGGCGAGCTCAAGGCGATCATCGCGACCAACGCATTCGGGCTCGGCATCGACAAGCAGGATTTGCGGTGGGTGATCCATTACCATTTTCCCGGATCGATCGAGGCGTACTACCAGGAAGCAGGCCGAGCGGGAAGAGATGGACAGCCGGCAGTCTGCCGGGTGTTGTACCGGGTCGAGGACAAGCGGATACAATCCTATTTCCTTGGCGGGAAGTATCCGGAGGTTCAGGAGGCCGCCCAGGTCGCGCTGGCGCTGGAGAAGTATCCCCTCAAGACGCCCGTCCTCCTCGAGGACATCGTGGAGCTCACGGGAATTCCCTCGCGCAAGGCGAAGATCGTCTTCGCCCTGTTGAAGCGTCACGGCCTCGTGCGCGAGCATCGCGGCGGCAAATGGGAGCGGCTCGGTGAGAATCTCTGCGCCGTGGATTTGAGCGCCGATCTCCAGGACTACGAGGAGCGGCGAGCGATGGATCAGGAGAAGCTCCGCACAATGATCCAGTTCTGCCAGACGACGCAGTGCCGGACGCGCTACATCCTGGAACACTTCGGGGAGGAAGTAACCCCCGACTGGAGCTGCGACAACTGCGATGCGTGCGAAGCGAACGTCGAGGTCATGGCTCGACGGGCGTAACTGCACCTGTATTGGCCAGCTACATTATTAGCCCATGCAAAACACCCTGGCGGTAAGGCTGCTGCGCGGATCTTTCTTCCTGGTCCTCGCGCTTTTTGCCTCGTTTGTCCCGCGCTTGCTCGGGTATCCCATGCCCCCGCCAGGTCAGAATACTCTGGCGGACATTGCGACGATCCTCGCGCTGTTCATGCAGGGCGTGATCTGGGCGAACATCATCATCGCCTACTACATCCAGCGTTACGTCCGGGTACACGTAACGGATGGAAGCGCCATCACAACGTTCAAGGCGCTGGGTGTCGTCGCTCGGCTCACGATCTGGATCGTCCTCGGCCTCGCCGGTCTCTCAGCGCTCCACATCCAGGTCAGGCCTCTTCTCACCGGCCTCGGTATCGGCGGACTCGCGATCGCGCTCGCCATTCAGAACATCCTGGGCGATCTGTTTGCCGCGATCTCGATCGTCATGGATAAACCCTTCGTCGTCGGCGATTCGATCTCGGTCGAGAACTATCGCGGCAAGGTCGAGCACATCGGCCTGAAGACGACTCGCGTGCGGAGCGAGTCGGGCGAGCAGATTATCTTCTCCAACGGCGAGCTGCTCAAGAGCAAGATCCGGAATTACTCGCGCTAGAGAAGTCTCGCGTCGAGCTGAAGGTCCACGTTGCCCTTGAGTGCCTTGGAGACCGGACATCCATCCTTGGTCTCCTGCGCGATCTGATCGAACTTCTTCTTGTCGATGTTGGGGACGGTCGCCTGCACGTTGAGCTTCATCGTCGTGATGCCGAAGCCACCGGGAACCGCCTGAATCGTGCACGCGGCGCTAGTCTCGATTTTTGTGGCGGGAGTGCCGTTCTTCTCCAGCCCCCCGCTCAAGGCCATGCTGAAGCACGCGGCCTCGGCAGCGGCGAGCAGCTCTTCGGGGTTTGAGCCGGCGCCGCTCTCGAAGCGCGAGCTGAAGTTGTACTGGCCCCCGATCGCGCCGCTCTCGCCCTTGAAGCTTCCTTTTCCGCTCTTGAGCCCGCCTTCCCACGTCGCTGTCGCTTTTCTCGTTGGCATCCCGTTTCTCCCGTGCGAATGATGATCTGTCTGCGAAAGCTAATTAATTAGATTCCGCTCATGGAGAACGCTGCGCAGACGTCGAGCATTCCTCCGTCCATTGACCGTGTGCTGAAGCTGTTCCGATCGATGGGACGCGAGGAGAAAATGCAGGCGCTCGTTCAGTACTCGAAAAAGCTCGAGCCGCTTCCAGAGCGGTTCAGGGATCTCGACCGCGGCGCGTTTACCATCCCCGAGTGCATGACCCGGGTCGACATCATCCCCGAGATGCGGGATGGAAAGCTCCACTTCTACGCCGACCTCAATATCCGCGAGTCTCCGACCATTGCTGCCGTGCTCGCCATCATTTTCGCAGCAGTGAATGGCCAGCCGCCGTCAACGACCCTCGGCATTCCCCAGGATTTCGTCCGCATACTGATGGAAAGCATCGGCCTTGGCGCGCGCGAGCCCGGGCTCAATGCGATGGTAACGCGACTCAAGCGATACGCCCGCGAGGCCGAAGCTCAGACCGCATAGCTGATTGTCTTAGCCGACGGTAACTTCTTCGCGCCGACGACGAACCAAAAGGAGTTATGATGGCGGACCAAACCCAGACATTCGCTTCGCACCGCCGCTGGATTCCCATGTGGCATTTTTTCGCCCTTCCCGTGCTGATCATCAACGTTTTCGTCGTAGCCATGCACTATGTGCGCGACCCGCGGCTTATCAATGCCTGGGCCGTGGTCGTAGCGATCGCGCTCGCTCTCGGCATTTTCATTTCGCGGTCGATGCCGCTCCGTGCGCAAGATCGAATCATCCGACTGGAAGAGCGCGCGCGGCTCGAGCGGGTGCTGCCGAGCGATCTGCGGGGCCGCGTGGGTGAACTGAGCCCCTCGCAGCTGATCGCGATCCGTTTCGCCGCTGACGATGAAGTCCCGGAGCTAACTCGACGCACCCTCAACGGTGAGCTCAAGTCACAGGGCGACATCAAGCGCGCGATTCGGAACTGGCGCGCCGACACTCTGCGAGTGTGAGCGCCGCCGATCGCTGCGCTCTGAGGTACCAGACGCTCCTCGAGCACACATCGACAGAGCACCACCGCTGGCACGACTGGTTCGTCGAGCGTCCCGCGGCGTGGGCCGTTCCGTTTGCGACCGGACGGATGGCGACTATCGGTGGAGTGGTGATGCACATCTTCGCCGTCGAACAGCGCTACGCGCAAAGATTGCTCGACCAGGAAGTGACGCCGTGGGAGGATTTCCCGCAGACTTCCATTGAAGATGTCTTCGAGCTTGGAGACAACGCTCGCGCGCAGCTGGTCGATTTCCTTACTTCAGCACCTGAGAGCGAGCTCGATCGGGTGTTGACGTTTCAGACGTTGACGGCCGGCACCGTCACAGCGAGCAAGCACAAGATCGCCTCGAACATCTTCCTCCACGGCATCCGCCATTGGGGCCAGATCGCGACCGTGCTCAGGCAACAGGGTTTCTCCGACCAATGGAGTCACGACATGTTGCTGAGTAGTGTTAAGATGTAACGTGTGGTTTCAATGCTTCGCTCCCTCGCTCAGGTCACGGTATGGCAGACATCACCATCGAGATTCGCAATAACGGCCCCTACAGAGTGTACGGCGAGGTGAACCTCGTCGATCACGAGGGCAATCCGGTTCCCATCCCGGAGGGCAAGAGGAAGGTCTCGCCAGAAGGTAAGACGTGGATCTCTCTATGCCGTTGCGGCGGCTCGGTGACCAAGCCGTTCTGTGACGGCACCCACAGCAAAATCGGATTCATCGGGGCACAGGAAGCAGTCGAGAAGACGGAGGCTAGTCCCCCATCGCCTTGAGCAGAACTCGCTTGGGCCGCTGGCCGTCCCACTCGCCGTAAAACACCCGCTGCCACGGACCAAAATCGAGCTTCCCTTTCGTCACCGGCACGATCACTTCGTGCCCGATCGTAAGCGATCGCAGATGCGCCGCCGCGTTGTCTTCGCCGGTGCCGCTGTTGTGTCGATAGTCCTCGGGTGACCACGGCGCGATCCGGTTCTCCAGCCAGTCGAGAATGTCCTTCCACAATCCGGGCTCGTGGTCGTTCACGAACACCGACGCCGAGATGTGCATCGCCGACACGAGGACCATCCCTTCGTTGATTCCGGCGGCAGCACGACACTTCTCGACTTCGCCGGTGATGTCGATGATCTCGTGCCGCTTCTTGGTGTTGAACGTGAGATAGCTGGTGTGGCTCTTCACGCTGGCTGTTCGTCCTGCAGCAATCCTGAGTGCCACGAGCTCGCGGCATCGAGCTCGAACCGGGCGCGCCATTCGCCAAGCGTCGTCACGGTCGGATCGAATACCCGAGTGGTCGGCTTGATCTTTCGTTCACCACTCAGTGCCGTGAACTGCTCGCGATCCACCGATTGGATCGCACCTTTCGCATCCTTGTAGAAAACCAGTCCCCTGGGAACGAGGCTCGCGCCAAGCCTCGACTCCAACGCTTTCAGCGAGCGAAACAGTCCATCGATCGAGCACCCCGACGCGCCGGCGGTTGATTGGTCGACTGCGATGGTGAGAAAGCGACCGTACTTCCAGTCCCGCGCAGTCGTGAGCGGAGAACCGTGCGCGTGCCACTGTGCGAGAAAGCGATCGACTTCGCGCAGAAGGAGATCGGTCGCTCCTTCGTCGAGACTGTGATCGGCACCGAACACCCAGGTGCGCGAGCTGTCCGGTAGATCTTCGATTCTCACTAATGGCATTTCTGATGTCCTATGGTTTCAAAGACAATACTGGTTGGCCATGAACCAGCATTTCGCATACGATGAATTCTTGAAGAACTCGAGCACCGCCAGCCCGACCTTGCTCTCCCCGTTCTGCGAAGGGTGCATGCCGTCTTCCTCAAAGTCAGCTCGATTCAACAGGAAGCCATCGGAACGCGGCGTCGCTGCATCTGACCAAAGGTAAGGGCCCCAGACTATGATCGGCGCCGACTTCTTGGCGTAGTTCAGACTGCCAGCCCTCGGGTCCGCCGGCAATCCCCGCATCTCGTTAATCTGCGACTCGATCGCCCACTTGACCGAAAACCCTTCCTCGTATGCGTACGGCTCGGAGGTGAGATCGGTCGTTGCACCAATCCCAGATGCGTAGCCACCATAACTCCGGCTCGACAGAAAGACGATCAGCAGATTCGGATACCGGATCCTGAGCGTGCGCAGAACCTGGCCGAGATTCGAGAGGTAGACGTAAGCGTCGGCGCTGTCGGAGGGAAGCGACCTGCTCGCCTTCGCGTCGTCGAGCTTGACCCATGCGATTTCCACCTGATTCTCGCTGAGGCCCAGTGGGGCGAGGCGTCCCGTTTTTATCCGGTCGTAGTTGGGAGATGCCGGTGAAGTCCAGGCTGGCGCATCCTGCCCCTCCGCCGCGCCATTCACTATCACCAGCGAATTCTTGTTCACCGTCGGATCAGCTGCAGCTCGACCCATGAACGTCCACGTCGCGCACGGCGGCCCCGAAGTCTGCGAGCACCACTCCTGGGTGGTGTTCGACATTCCGATCGAGATCAGCACGTATTTGCCGAACGGGCTCTCGTCGCCATTCACGTCCAGCGCCCTGATCCGGTTGCGAGCCGCCCGCGCCGCCGAGTCGTGATCCAACGGCGGTTGATTTACACCGTTGGGATAAAGACCGCCGCGAATCTTGAAATACGAGGGCAGATCGAGGAGCGGGATCTTTACCGTATCGGTCGGCGGGAGGACTACGACCGGCTTGGGAGGAGGCGGCGGTGGTGGAGACGCGCACGAAAGGAGCGCCGACCCGGCCAGAACAAGCAGAGTACGATGTCTGGCCCGCATTGCTTACTGGTTTTCGACGACCTTTTTCTTCCGGTCGAGCAACGCCTTGCTCTTCGCTTCCCTCGCGCTTTCGGCCTGCGTGCGCTCCGTCTCCATGTGCTGGACGAGTGCTTGCCACGTCGCAGCGGTCGGCTCCTGATACGCAATCAACACGGCGGACAGGTCGGCGTTTCTGGTGACGAGCATGTCTTTGTCGAGAGCGACCACTGCGTGCGCTCGAGCGTCGGCGAGGATCATCGTGCGACGCGTCTTGTGCAGGACGGCCGGATACATGGGGGTGGAAGCGGTGATGCTCAGGTTCTCGATTGGACGAAATTGCCCATCGCGATCCTGCAGGTATCTACGATCCGGCTTGATTACAACTTTGACCGCCATGCAGCTCTCCCGTACGGATTGTCTCTCTCAATCTAACTCCGGACGAGGCTGAATGACTCAGCCGTCGGCGTAGATGTCTTCCCTGGTGAGCGGAAGGCCTGACTTGCCATGCCCATCGGGCTTCGCGAGCAGCGTCTGGATGATGTTGATGCTCGCCTTTGTGAATGCGTTCGCCGAGGCAGCCATGTAGAGACGCCAGATCCTGAAGTGGTGGACTCCTACCAGCGCCGTCGCATCGGCGCTCTTTTCCTCCAGGGTGCGAACCCAGTGGCGAAGCGTCATCGCGTAGTGCTCACGCAAGCTTTCGACATCGCGCACCTCGAAGCCCACGCCTTCCGCGGCAGCGATTACATCGTGCGCTGCTGTGAGCTTGGCGTCCGGGAACACGTAGGTGTCGATGAACGCATCCGCCCTCCAGAACTTCCGAAAGATCTTCTCGCGCAGCGGTCTCGGCCGCGGCTCGCTGAGGCTCACGATGCCGTGATTCATGAACAGTCCGCCCGGCTTGAGTGCCCGGAATGCCGACTCGAAATAAACCGGCAGATGACTGGCACCAACGTGCTCGACCATTCCGACGCTCGAGATCTTGTCGTATCCATCACCGGCGTTGAGGGTGCGATAGTCGCGGATTGCGACCCGGCACCGGTCACCCAGCCCCGACCGCTCGATCCGCTCCTTGGCAAACGCTGCCTGGTTCTCGCTCAACGTGATTCCGGTTGCGTCGACGCCGTAGTGCTCGGCGGCATACATGATCAATCCGCCCCAACCGCATCCGATGTCGAGCAGACGCTCGCCTGGCTTCAGCCGAAGCTTGCGGCAGATGAGATCGAGCTTGGCCTCCTGCGCTTCGTCGAGCGAATCCTCGGCGGAGCGGAAGTAGGCACATGAATAGACCATTCGCTTGTCCAGCCACAGCTTGTAGAACTCGTTGCCGACGTCGTAGTGGTAGTGAATAGCCGCGGCGTCGCGCACGGCTGTGTGGCGCGGACCGAGCTTTCGCGCATGCTCGGGGAACCGTATGTCCGCGAGATCGTCTTCCGCCTGACCGGGAAGACCAAGAACGAGTCGTACAAGCCGCGCGACCGCGAGCGGCGAACGAAGCCGTCCTCCTATCGCCTCCGCGAGATTGGATCCCGCTTCCATGCTGCCATCGATGTCGACGTCGCCGGCAATGTACGACTCGACGATTGACATTTCGTTCGGTGGAAGAAGCATGCGGCGAAGAGCCGCGGGCCGATTGAGCACGAGCGTGAATGGTGCACGCGCGCCGCGATCGACAGCGCCGTCCCAGAACTTTACGTCGAACGAACGCTGGCTCGGCTCACCGAATAGCGCATCCAACACCGCGCGGCACCGGGATACCGCGTCTTCATCTACCAGAGCTGCAGATGATTGCAGCTCCACTTGTGCCGTGGACATGATCAGGAAGCTAAGGTCTGTGATAGTATCGTGCACACCGCATGCGACCAGATCGTCCGCCACCGGACGAATCGCTTGGAACGCTCAATCTCCGGAGCGTGGCACCGGTGTCACCGTATCGAGCAGCCGCCACAGATACCAGGATGCGACCGTGCGATACGGCGCCCATTTCGCACCGATCTTCTTCACGCGCTCAGGTGTCGGCAATTTGCGCAAGCGATACGCTCTCTGGATTCCTTTTTGAATTCCTAAATCGAGATCAGGCAAAACGTCAAGTCGCCCAAGGCGAAACATCAGGAACATCTGGGCGGTCCAGCGCCCGATCCCCTTCACCTGCGTCAGCGCGGATATGATCTCTTCGTCGGTCAGCTCGTGCAGCGTCTCGATCGGGATCTCCCCCGAGGCGACCCTCGCGCCGAGGTCCTTCAGGTAAGCCGACTTCTGTCGCGACAATCCGACGGCGCGGAGCTCTTCGTCCGATGTCGTAGCCAGCTCCGCCGGCAGTGGCGGTCTTCCGCCATACAATCCGTGGAACCGACCATGAATCGTCCCGGCGGCTTTTCCGGACAGCTGTTGAAAAACAATGGAGCGCGCAACTGCATCGAAGTGAGTTCCCCCCGACGCCGGCCACCCCTTGTAGCTTCCGACCTTCTCGATCACCTCCGACATCACCGGATCGACTTTCTTCAAATGGGCGACCGCTTTGCGGGTGATCGCGCTGGAGCCAGCAGACTTCATTCTTCCCCGTCAGTAGTAATTGCTCGCGATTGAGCCCGAGCTAGGTTGGCGTCGTGGTACAAGGATAGAAGAATCTATATTTGTTGGCGATGGAGCAGCCCGACTCACCGCCTTCAGACATGTCGCCCGCCGACTTCCGGAAGCACGGTCACGCGGTCATCGACTGGATCGCGGACTACCTGGAGAAGCCGGAGACATGGCCCGTGCTCCCAGCAGTGCGGCCCGGCGAGCTTCGCGCCGCACTTCCGCACTCACCTCCGTCGCGCGGCGAGAGCATGGATGCCATCCTCGACGATTTCCAGCGATTGATCGTTCCCGCGACCACGCACTGGAATCATCCTGCGTTCATGGCGTATTTCGCGAATTCGTCCACGGGTGCGGGCGTCCTCGGCGAGACGCTCACTGCTGCTCTCAACGTCAACGCGATGCTGTGGAAGACGAGTCCGGCCGCGACCGAGCTGGAGCTGCTGACCCTCGATTGGCTTCGCCAGATGCTCGGCCTTCCCGCGGATTTTGTTGGAGTGATCGGGGACACCGCGTCATCGAACACGCTCTTCGCCCTCGCCGCTGCGAGAGAGCTGCATCCGGAGCTTCAGATTCGCGAACGCGGGTTGGCTGCTCGTGACGACTTGCCACCGGTTTTCATTTATTGCTCGGAAGAAACGCACTCCAGTGTCCATAAGGCCGTGATGACGCTTGGCTTCGGTCTGAGCTCTCTGAAACGAATCCCGACGGACGATGGACTCCGGATGCGAGCGGATGCGCTGGCCGAGGCGGTCGAGCACGATAGGCGCGACGGCGCGATACCGCTCGCTGTCGTCGCAACCGTGGGAACGACTTCCACAACCGCCATCGATCCAGTACCCGTCATCGCCGGCATCTGCGAGCGAGAGAAGATGTGGCTGCACGTCGACGCGTCGTATGGGGGACCCGCGGCGATCCTTCCGGAAATGAGATACGTGCTCGATGGTTGCGACCGCGCCGATTCGCTGGTGGTGAACCCTCACAAGTGGCTGTTCACGCCAATGGATTGTTCAGCCCTGTACACTCGCCGCCCCGACCTACTGAAGCGGGCCTTCCAGTACATTCCCGATTATCTGGTGGTACACGATGGAAATGATCCCGTGAATCTGATGGACTACGGTATTGCACTGGGTCGTCGGTTTCGGGCGCTCAAGCTCTGGTTCGTGATCAGGCACTTCGGCGTTGACGGGCTGAGGTCGTTGATCAGGGAGCACATACGGATTGCCCGGCGGCTTTCGGAATGGATCGATGCCGACACGGAATTCGAGCGAATGGCCGACGTAAATTTTTCAACGGTGGTTTTCCGGCACCGGCCTTCTGGCCTGGGGGAAGAAAAACTGGAGGAACACAACGCCAGACTCCTCGCGGCGGTGAATGCGACACGGCAGGTCTATCTTTCCCATACCCGGGTCCGCGGCAGTTATGCCCTTCGCATCGCGATCGGCAACATCCACACGACCGAGGCCCACGTGCGGGGCGCCCTCGACCTGGTCAGACAAGCAGCCAGGACAGGCTCATAACGCCACCTTGTCATTGTGGCCGGAACGAAGAATGCTGGACGGTATATTACCGGGAGCTTTTCCACCCTTTTTAACAAATCAGGGAGATCCTTGATGAAAGTTTTTTCGAATGGAGTGGCGGCCGCTCTCGCGCTCGGAGCGGCTCTCGCGGTGCCAGCCGCGGCCCAGAACTCAACGGCCTGCGATCCCACCGCCAATACGAGGGGCGACATCGCCAAGGCGCAATTCTCGATGACCCGCGCCATCTCGGCGTCCGAGAAGGGAAACCCGACCCGTGATCTGCAGGAAGTTCTGAGGATCGTCGATGCCGGCACTGACAATCCGACCGCGCGGAATTATCTCCGCGGCGAGGCCTACATCATCTACCTGATGCAGCCAAACGCTGGCGCCGTGGTTCCAC
>Ga0307277_10000802_pt1 | contig 12014 bp, 9 predicted proteins | sample ER_DNA_116_FD_194473 | JGI IMG/M metagenome (GOLD analysis project Ga0307277, IMG submission 194473) | Bulk soil microbial communities from the East River watershed near Crested Butte, Colorado, United States - ER_DNA_116 | ecosystem: Environmental > Terrestrial > Soil > Floodplain | place: USA...
CGGCCAGGAGGTTCAGCGCCCAGGACGCGTCCGGCGTTCCGGCCGCGACGACGAGGGAGCCGTCCGGTTCCTCGACGAAGCCGACGTTGACGGAGCGGGTCTCGCCCGACCGGCGGCCACGGATCCCGAGCCGGGCGAACCGGCCGGATCGGACCAGCTCGTCCTCCATCGAAGCGTCCGGCCCCAGGGTCATCACGTCATCCCGTTGCCGTGGCGCGGTGAGGGCGGGCGTCCCGAGTGCGTCCGGGCACCACCTCGGAGCGTCGCTCTCAGCCTCTCCGCTGCCAGGACTTGCCCTCGGTCGCGACCGCCGGCGCGAAGACGATCTCGACCCGCTGCATGTCATGGATCGTCCGCGCCCCGAGGGCGGCCATCGACTGCCTGAGTGCTCCGACCAGGTTCTCCGTCCCGTCGCTGATGTGCGCCGGCCCGAGGAGGATCCGCTCCAGCGAACCGACCGTCCCGACCTTGATCCTGGTGCCGCGCGGCAGGGTCGGCGATGGCGAAGCCATGCCCCAGTTCATGCCGCGACCGGGCGCCTCCTCGGCCCGGGCCAGCGGACTGCCGACCATCAGGACGTCTGCGCCGGCGGCGATGGCCTTTGCCAGCTCCCCGCCGCGACGCATGCCGCCATCGGCGACGACCGGAACGTAGCGACCCGTCTCGGCGTGATACGCGTCGCGGGCCGCCGCCACGTCACTGATCGCCGTCACCTGGGGCACGCCGATGCCGAGGACCTCGCGGGTGGTGCAGGCCGCGCCCGGTCCGACGCCGACGAAGACCGCCGCCGCTCCCTGCTCCATCAGCGCGTAGGCCGCCTCGCTGTTCGTCGTGTTGCCGACTGCGACCGGGATCGGCATGAACCGGGTGAACTCCTCGAGCGACAGTGGGTCGTAGCCGCTCGCCAGATGGCGAGCCGAGGAGACCTGGCTCTGGACGAGGAAGAGGTCCGCGCCATGCTCCGCGCAGAACGGGCCGAGCCGCCGCGCCGCGCCGGGCGTCGCCGCCACCGCGGCCTTCGAGCCGGCGGCATGGATCTCGTCGATGCGGCGGGCGATCAGCTCGTCGCGGACGGGCTCGGCGTACGCGGTGGCGAGGAGGTCCTGGACCTCGTCATCGACCGCCGCCGCGATCCGGCCGAGGATCTCGTCGGGATTCTCGTAGCGGGTCTGGACGCCTTCGAGGTTGAGAATCGCGAGGCCGCCGAGGCTCGCGAGTGCGCCGGCCATCCGCGAATCGACGACGGCATCCATCGCCGCGGCGAGGATCGGGATCGCCAGCGGGATCCCGCAGAACTCCTGGTTCAGCTCGACGTCGGCCGGCTCGATCGTATCGGTGCCCGGCGCCAGCGACACATCCTCGAATCCATACGTCGGACGGATCGCGTCGACCTTCGAGCGAAAGACGCGCCGGCTGGCGGACGGACGATCGGTCTGGTCGAGCACGGACGGTCTCCTGGCGGCGGTGGCGTCGATTCTAGCCGACGGCCCGGGTGGCGGCGGCAGCGGTCATTGTCACGTCAGAGGCGCTCGAACCGTTCGACCGGGAGGACGAAGACCGTGGCCCCGCCCACCTCGACCTCGAGCGGGTACGGCATGAAGAACTCGCCAGGCTCCATGATCGGTGGCATCGGGTTCACGACCTGCGTACGCGCGTGACACGTCTCGCGGACGATTCCGAGGACGTCGTCGACCTGGGGATCGTCGACGCCGAGGATCACGGTCGCGTTCGATTGCTTCAGGAAGCCGCCCGAGCTGTGGAGGCGAGTGGCACGGAAGTCGCGGTCGAGGAGCGCGTCGACGAGGGCCCCGGCGTCCTCGTTGTGGACGATCGCGACGACGAGCTTCACGGGCGCGAGTATAGGCTGAGCCCGAGCGCGTTCGGCGGGCGTGACAATCGAGGCGTGACCGAGTTCGGGCCGTCAGGCCATTCGGCGCGGTGTACGATGCGGGCCGCCCTGAGGTCCGCCTGGCGGTCCCGCGACGAGGAGGCCTTCGTGTCACAGTCCGCCGATCGTCCAACCCCGGTCGAGGCGCTCGCGGCCGGTCTCGCCGCGATCGTCCATGGCCCGGACCTGGACGCGGGCATCGGTGCGCTACTTGGCGCAGCCGTGGCCGCCGCCGGTGCGACGAGCGCGACGGTGAGCCTCCAGGATCCCGACCGGCCGGATCCGGAGCTGGCGCTGACGATCGGCCTGAATGAAGCCGCGCAGCTGGCGGCCGTCGCCGCGTCCGGCCAGCCGGACAATCCGTTGACGGCGGCCGCCCGGGACCGGGTCGAGGTCACCGCGGGATCGACGGTCGCCTACCCGCTGATCGCCGCCCGCGATGGAATCGACGAGGCGCTCGGTGCGATCGCGATCACGTTCCCGGAGGGCACGGTGCCGGGCGACGCCGAGACGACCCTCCTGCGGCTGGTCGCCGACATCGCCGCCCTCGCCGTCGACCGCGGCCGGCTCGCGTCGAGCGTCGCCGAGCGCTCCGAGTGGTTCGAGCGCCTGGCCCACACCGATCCGTTGACGGGCCTCGCCAACCTCCGGACCGCCTCGCGCGTGCTGGAGCTCGAGATCGCCCGAGCCGGCCGGCAGGCCAGCGAGGTCTCGGTCGCAATCTTCGACGTGGACGATTTCGCCGCGACGAACGAATCGGCCGGTCGGGACGCGGGCGACGACGTCCTGCGAGCGGTGGCCTCGGTCCTCGCCGGATCCGTCCGGCTGGTCGACACCGTCGCCCGGTCGGGCGGGGACGAGTTCCTCCTCATCGCTCCGGGCACGGCAGGCGCGATGGTCGCGCAGCGGGTCCTCGACGGCATTCGCGAGCTGGCCCCCGTCGGCGGCCATCCGGTCACCGTCGCGGCGGGCGTGGCCCGGTTCCCGGCGGATGGAGACGATGCCGAGTCCGTGCTCGCCGCGGCAACCGGCGCCCTCGATCGATCCCGGTCCGAAGGAAGAGGCCGGGTCGAGACGACCGGCGGCTGATCGCCGCCGACTCCGTCAGCTCGTGGCCGCCGGTGGGGCCGCCGGCGTGACGCCGGTCGAGACGATCGTCCCCTTCGGCGCGGCGTTGCCGGCATTCGGCTCCAGGGTCAGGGCGATGATCGCGCCCGGTTGCGTCGGTGCCGGGTGGGTCGTGACCGCGGCGATCCCGTTCGAATCGACCGTGAAATCGGCAAGCGAGGTCGGCGTGCTGCCGACGATCACCCAGGCCGTGTAGACCTGCGTCCCGCCCGTCGCCGGCAGGTCGCGCATCGCCAGCGTCACGGTGCCGTCCGAGGCGACAGCCGCAAGGCCGCGGCCCTGCATGCCCTCGGAGGGGGCGAGGATCACGGCCCGGGCACCGGGTCGGGCCGCGGCATCGAGAACGGCCGCGACGGCGCGGTCGAACCGCTGCGAGCCGTCGAGCTGCCGCTGGAGCAGGAGACCACCGGCGCCCACCACGACGATCGCGATGATCGCCGCGATCCGGAGGGCCCAATCGAGCCGGCGCGTTCGGGCCGCGCGGCGGGCCTCCCGATCGGCTACGGACGGGAACGGCCGCGGCGCCTCCGCCGGTGCCGCCGAGGCCGGCGGCTGGGGCTCGACCGCCGCCTGGTCGGTCGCCGTCGGGCCACCCCGGGCGACGAGATCCGCCCGGGCGGCCGCCATGATCCGGTCGCGCAGGGCGGCGGGCGGTTCGACCAGGTCCACGTCGGCCAGCAGCGCCGGCACGACGCCTCCGAGCTGTTCGAGCTCGGGATGCGCGAGCGCGCACGTCGCCAGGTGCTCCCGGACCGCCGCCTCGTCGGACGGGGCGAGCGCCCCGAGGACATACAGCGCCAGCAGGTCGAGTGCGTCGTCGTGGGTCATCGGCTGCTCGTTCATGCCGGCCCGTCCTCGACGACGGTGTCGCCCGGACCCTCATCGCTGCCGAGCAGGCTCCGGCGGAGCGCCAACAGACCCAGCCTGACCCGGCTCTTGACCGTTCCGAGCGGCGCCCCGGTGCGAGCCGCGATCTCCTGCTGCGTGAGACCGCCCCAATAGGCGAGCTCGATGGCCTCGCGCTGGACGTCGGTCAGGCTCCGCAGCGCGCTCGCGATCTCGTCGCGGTCGAGATTCCCCGCGACCTCCTGCCAGATGTCGGGCAGCGTCAGCGACATCGGCGGCGTGTCCTCGCGCTCCGGCAGAGCGGTCGTCGGGCGACGACGCCGGACCGCGTCGACCGCGCGGTGGTGGACGATCGAGAGCAGCCATGTCTTGACGCTGCCGCGCCCCTCGACGTAGCGGGACGCGTTTCGCCAGACGCCGAGGAAGGCGTCCTGGACGACGTCCTCGGCCAGCGAGGGGTCGGTCGTGATGCGGAGTGCGATCGAATAGGCCATGGTTCGGTAGCGGTCGTACAGATCCTGCAGTGCGTCGAGCTGTCCGTCGGTCACGAGTGCGAGGACTGCCCGATCGGCATCGTCGGCTGCCGACACCGTCCGTCCACGAAGGCCGTTCTGCCCCTCGTTCACGGAGGCATGCGTGCGACGGGCGGGATCGGTTCATTCGCCGGCCGCTTGACGTTGACGATCCGCCCCACCACTCGCTCGATCCGGGCCGCGACCGCGTCCTCCGAGGCGGTCCCGTCGACGACTGCGAATCGACTCGGCTCCGCAACTGCCATCGCGAGGAACCCGTCACGGACGCGGCGATGGAACGCGAGGTCGAACGCGGTCTCGAACCGGGTCCGATCGTCCGGGGCCTTGCGGCCCAGGCCGATCTCCACGGGAACGTCGAGCAGGACCGTCAGGTCCGGCGCGAGGCCACCCGTGGCGATCGCCGCGAGGTCCCGCAGGTCGTCAAGCGGGACGCCGCTGCCGGATCCCTGGTACGCCCGCGTCGAGTCGGCAAACCGGGCGCAGATCACCGTCGTCCCGGCGGCGAGGGCAGGCGCGATGATGTCCGCCACGAGCTGATGGCGGGCGGCGTTGAAGAGGAACGCGTCGGCCAGGGCGTCGATCCGGCTCGCTCCCGGGTCCAGGAGCAGGTCCCGGATCCGTTCGCCGAGCGGCGTTCCGCCGGGCTCCCTCGTCCGAAGGACCGGGACGCCGCGATCGCGGAGGAACCCCTCGAGGTGGATTGCCTGGGTCGTCTTGCCGGCGCCCTCGGGCCCTTCGATCGTGATGAAGCGGCCGCGGGTCGGCGTTGACGCGTGACGTGACACGTCGGCGAGTGTAGCGGTGGTCGACCGCTCGCCAGCGCCCGGAGAGGCGTCATGATCCATCGAGGACGACCTCGCGTACCCTCGGCATCATGGGACGCCGCTCCTACCGGACCCTGCCTGTCGCGATCCTCGCGCTCGTCGCGGGCCTGGCCCTGCCCATCGCCGCGATCGCCCATCCCCTCGGCAATTTCACGATCAACCACTTCGCCGAGATCACGGTCTCGCCGGACCAGGTCCATCTCGACATCGTCATTGACATGGCCGAGATCCCAGCGTTCCAGGAGCGCCAGATGATGGACGCCGACGGCGACGGGACGGTGGACGACACCGAGGCGGCCGATGGCGCGACGACCGACTGCCGCCAGCTGGTCGATGCCCTGCGACTGACCCGCGATGGGACCGCGCTCGCGCTCGCGCCTGCGATCGAGCTGGTCTCCTTCCCGCCGGGCGCCGGTGGCCTCTCGACGCTCCGCCTCGAGTGTGGCTTCGACGCGGCGCTCCGACCCGCCGTCGCAGGCCCGACGACGATCGGATTCGCGGATCGGTCGTACACCGAGCGGATCGGCTGGCGCGAGATCGTGGCCGTCGCCGATGGCGTGGCCCTCGACAGCAACGGACTGCCGACGACCAGCCCGAGCCAGCGGCTGACCGCCTATCCGGCCGATCAGATTGCGCTGCCCCTCGATATCCGCTCGACGAGTCTCTCCGTGCAGCCCGGCGGTGTCCCACGTGCCTCCGTGGTTGCTGGTGCCAGCCCCGCCTCCGCACCGGCACGCACCGCCGGCGCAGTGCCCGGCGGCGTGTCATCGGCGGACCTGCCGGACATCTTCCGCTCAGCCGACCTGACGCCGATCGTGCTGCTCGTGTCGCTGATCACCGCCGTCGGTCTGGGCGCGGCCCACGCGATCACCCCGGGGCATGGCAAGACGCTGATGGCGGCCTACCTCGTCGGGTCCCGGGGGACCGCGATCCATGCCGTCGGCCTCGGGCTGTCCGTTGCCGTCTCGCACACGCTCGGGATTCTCGCGCTCGCGGTCCTGATCGTCGGCGCCGCGGGCGTCCTGTCACCCGACGTCGTCTATCGTGCGGCGCCGATCGTCGCCGCCATCGCGATCGTCGCGATCGGCGGCTGGATGCTCGTCAACGAGGTCCGGCGGAGGATGCAGGCCCGCCGGATCCGGGCCCGTGCGTCGCTTGCGGCTTCCGGCAACGGCGGTCACGAGAATGACCATGAACATGCGGGCGATTCTGAGCACCCGCACGCCGATCACGTCGTCGCGAAACACGACCACGACGTCCACGATCACGAGCACGATCACGATCACGACTCCGGCGAGCACAGCCATGGTGGGGTCCGCCACAGTCACCTCCCGCCGGCAGGGTCGACCCTGTCGTGGCGAGGGCTCTTCGCCCTCGGTCTGGCGGGCGGGCTGATCCCGTCGACCTCGGCTCTCCTGATCCTCCTGTTCTCGATCCAGACCGGGCGCCCCGCCTTCGGCATCTTCCTCGTCCTTGCCTTCGGGCTCGGGATGGCGCTCGTAATGAGCGGCGTTGGGCTGGGATTGATCGTCGCCCGCGGCCGGCTCGACCGGCTGCCGCGGCGGTCGGCACTGGGTCGGCTTGCGGGGTTCGCCCCGCTCATCGCCTCGGTCGCGGTCCTGGTGTTGGGTCTCGTCCTGACGTGGCAGGCCGTCTGGGGCAGGCCCTCGCTGTAACGGGCTGGCCGGCGCCATCGGCCATATGCCTCCCGTCCTCCCGTCATGCATCCAGTCGCATCGCCACCAGATGTCCCGCGGGAGTCGCGCACCCCGGACCGCCCCTCGCGGATAGGGAGAACACCCGAGCGCGGACCACCCCGGGTGCTCTGCTACAGTCCGCCTCCCGATGCGTGACCTGAGCGACCGCTCCCTCGACACGGCCGTCCAACTCGGTGCGTCCTACGCCGACGTCCGCGTCGTCCGGCGCCTCGAGGAGTCGATCGCGATCAAGAGCGGCCGGGTCGAAGGCGTCGCTTCCGGCGAGTCCGAGGGGCAGGGAATCCGGGTCCTCGTCGACGGCGCGTGGGGCTTCGCCAGCTCGAGCGATCTGTCGGCTCCTGAGGCGGATCGCGTCGCAGCCGAGGCGGTCCGGATCGCGAGGGCGTCGGCGACGGCGCTGCGCAATCGCGTGCGGCTCGACGACCGGCCGCCAGCCCGTGGCACCTACGAGACCGTGATCCAGGAGGATCCTTTCGCCGTTCCGCTGGAGCAGAAGATCGGGGATCTCCTCGCCGCCGACGACATCGCCCGGAACGTCAAGGGCGTCGCCTTCACCGAGACTCGCTACGACGCCCAGCGCGAGACGCGGACCTTCGCGGCGACCGATGGGAGCTGGACGGAGCAGACGTTCACCCACGTCGGCGCCGGCATCGAGGCGAACGCGATCGACGGCGACGAGCACCAGCGCCGGAGCTACCCGGATGCGGACGGCGGACCCTTCAAGGCGGCCGGCTACGAGTTCGTTCGCGGTCTCGACCTGGCCGGTCGGGCCGGGCCCCTGGCCGAGGAGGCCGTCGCCCTGCTCAGCGCGCCGCAATGCCCGTCGGGCCGGTTCACGATCGTCCTGGATCCATCGCAGCTCTACATGCAGGTTCACGAATCGTGCGGCCATCCGACCGAGCTCGACCGCGTGTTCGGGACGGAGGCGAGCTATGCGGGCACGAGCTTTCTGACGACGGACAAGCTCGACGAGGGCTTCCGCTATGGCAGCGACCTCATCGACATCGTCGCCGACGCGACGGCCCCTGGCGGGATGGGCACGTTCGGCTGGGACGACGAAGGCGTCGCGGCCCAGGCCGTGCCCCTCGTCCGGGACGGGATCTTCGTCGGCTACCTGACGAGCCGCGAGACCGCGCCCCGGATCGGGCGGTCGTCGGGCGGTGCGATGCGGGCCGACGGTTGGAACCGGATCCCCCTGATCCGGATGACGAACGTGAACCTCTTGCCGAAGCCCGGGATGAGCCTCGACGACATCGTCACATCGACGGACGACGGGCTCTACCTCGCCTCGAACCGGTCGTGGTCGATCGACGACCGGCGGCTGAACTTCCAGTTCGCAACCGAGGTCGCCTACGAGATCAAGGGCGGCAAGAAAGGCCGGCTCTTCAAGAACCCGACGTACACCGGCATCACCTACGAGTTCTGGCGGTCGTGCGACGCCGTCGGCGACGAGTCGAGCTACGTGATGCTCGGAACGCCGAACTGCGGCAAGGGCGAGCCGGGGCAGGGCGCCCATGTGGGCCACGCCTGCTCGGGTGCCCGGTTCCGCGACGTTCAGGTCGGGGTCGGGAAGTGGTGAGCGCAGGTCTCGAGCCGCTCGCCGCCGGGGTGCGGGCCGTCGCATTGGCCGAGGCCGCGGGCGCCGATGAGGTCGAGGCCGTCGTCTCCGCGGACGAGGCCCGCCTGACCCGGTTTGCGAACAGCGAGATCCACCAGAACGTCGCCGAGACGAACGGGAGCATGAACCTGCGCGTCGCGATCGGGCGTCGGGTCGGCGTCGCGTCGAGCAACCGCCTCGACGACGAGGGGCTGCGCCGGCTGGCCGAGACCGCCGTCGCGATCGCCCGCAACTCCGCGGAGCTCGAGGACTGGGCCGGCCTGCCCGAGCCGACGCCGATCACGCAGATCCCGGCAGCCTTCTCCAGCGGCACGGCCGGTTCCACGCCCGAGCAGCGCGCGGACGGCGTGCGAGCCGTGATCGCGGCCGCCGATGCGGCCGGCGTCCGGGCCTTCGGATCGTTCTCGACGTCCGTGGAGCGTCTCGCGGTCACCAACTCGAACGGGATCCGGGCCGAGCAGGCTCGAACGGTCGCGCAGCTCCTGACGGTGATGATGGCGGCCGACGGCGGCTCGGGCTATGCCGAGGGCGCCGGTGTGGACGTCAGCTCCATCGATGCCGCAGCAATCGGCCGAGAGGCAGCCGAGAAGGCGCGGGCGACGGCGAATCCGGTGTCGATCGACCCGGGCGATTGGTCGGTCGTCCTCGAGGAGTACGCGGTCGTTGACCTCCTGGCCCTCCTCGCGTACGTGGGCTTCAGTGCCCTCGCCGTCCAGGAGGAGCGCTCGTTCGCGGAGCCCGGCAAGGTGATCGGCAGCGAGCTCGTCACGATCGTCGACGACGCCACCGAGCCCGGCGCGATGCCGATGGCATTCGATTACGAGGGCGTCGCGAAGCAGCGGGTCGTGCTCGTCGAACGGGGCGTCTGCCGGGACGTCGTGTGGGACACCCAGACGGCGGCCCGAAGCGGGCGGCAGTCGACCGGCCATGGCTTGCCCGCCCCTAACTCGTACGGGCCCTTTCCGCTCAACATGGTCATGTCGCCGGGCGAGGCGGGCCGCGACGAGCTGATCGGCGGGCTCGGTCGGGGCCTGCTCGTGACGCGGTTCCATTACACGAACCCGGTCCACCCGAAGCTCGCGATCGTCACCGGGATGACCCGCGACGGAACCTTCCTCGTCGAGGACGGGAAGGTCGTTGGGCCGGTCCGGAACCTGCGCTTCACACAGAGCTATCTTGCAGCGCTCGCCGGGACGACGGCAGTGGGACGAGATCGACGTACCCTGCGCGGAGACTTTGGCGGGGTGCTCGTTCCGGCGGTCCGGATCGATGGCTGGACGTTCACCGGCGCCACGGAGCACTGACGCGGGAGGGGACCATGGGCGGGCCGATGACGGATGTCTGGGTCTGCGGGAACTGCCATTCGATCAACCGCCAGCGCAACAACCGCTGCTACAAGTGCGGATCCGCGCAGGACACGGCGGCCACGGGGGAGATGGCCTCCCTCCGCCAGGAGCAGGCGATCGCCAGTCGGACGCTGATCGCGTATCGGCCGGCGGCGGCGCTCGGGATGGCCGCGGCGATCTTCCTCCTCGGTCTTGCGGCGGTCAGCGTCGCCGCGGCCGTCGAGTCCCTGTCCGTGATGACATTCGCCAACCAGCAGCTCGACCTCCTGAAGGCGACCGGCGCGATCGACGAGGCGGAGTTCAGCCGGGTCGCGACGAGCCTCGACACCCTCGCCCTCGTCCGGCTCGCGATCGTCCTGCCGACGATCCTCTTCTTCGCGGCCTGGCTGAGCCGGGTGGTGTCGAACGTGCCGGCACTCGGTGGTGGCATCCCCGGCACGAGCCCGTGGCGAGCGTTCGTCACCACCCTCGTTCCCGGACTCAACCTGCGGACCGTTCCGGGCACGATCCAGGACGTGCTCTACCGCCTCGACCCCAAGGCGGGCGGCTTCTTCATGGTCGCGATCGCATGGGTCGGGCTCGTCGGGAGCTGGATCATCTCCGTGGTCGCGAGCCGCTACCTGAACGCTCGGGTCACGTTCGACATCCTGAACGCGACCTCCCTGGAGGACGCGGTGGAGGCGGTTCGCGGCTCCTTGATCGCCGCCGTCATCGTCGACATCGTCGCCGGCGTCCTGATCGCGATCGGCGCCCTCGTGCTCATCCTGATCATGATCCGCATCGAGCGGCGCTCGAGGACTCGCGATGCCGAGGTTCGAGCTGTCGCCGGCGTCTGACGAACGATTCTCGGCGGGAGGGAACCGTTCGCGCCCGCCCATGACTCCGTAGCAATAGAACGCGGTCGTCCTGATCGCGTCCCATGCGGAGTCTCCGATGCGCACCCGAACGGCCGGCGCGGCGGGCGACAGCCCTCGCGGCCTCATCACCCTCGCAGCCCTGTCGCTGTCCGTCCTCCTGGGAACCGGCGCCTGCGGGGGAACGCCACCCGCGGCGTCGTCGGCCGCGGCTCAACCCTCGACCGCGGCTCCGCCCGCAACGAGCGCTCCGGCCTCCATTGTCGAGGGAGGTGACTGGAACGGCTTCCGCGGCGACGCCTCGCGCAGCGCCGTCGGCCTGCAGGGCCCGACCGGCAACCCCGTCCTGAACTGGCAGTTCAAGGCCGGTGGCGCCGTCCCGAACCAGGTCGCGATCGTCGGCGACGCCGCCTACTTCGCGAGCGACGACGGCACTCTCCATGCCGTCAACCGCGGGACCGGCGTCGAGATCTGGAAGCAGGCGCTCAAGAGCGGGACGACGACGGGACCGACCGTCGCTGACGGCCGGATCTACCTCGTCGACGAGCTCGGGGCCGTCCGCGCCCTCGACCCAGCCACGGGCGGCGACCTCTGGGAATCAGCGTCGCACTACGACGGCGCAACCCAGCTCATCAGCACCGATGGATCGCTCTATCTCGGGACCGGGGACGGCTACCTCGTCGCCGTCGACGCCGCGACCGGCGCGGAGCAGTGGAAGGTCGAGCTCACCCCCAACGGGGCTGCCGTCCACAACCCGGCCGCCGCCGACGGATTCGTCTATGCGGGCACGGCCGGGGGCGGGTTTGTTGCGGTCGATGCGAAGGCTCACCAGGTCGCCTGGACCGGCGACCTCCACGGCGGCGACACGGGCACGGCCGTCGTGAACGGCGAGATCGCCTACATCGCGGCAGGCGTGGACGCGGCGTCGGGCACGCTCCACGCGTTCGACGCGAAGACCGGCAAGCATCTCTGGGATGGCCCGTCACCGGACCTCCAGTCGCCGACGGTCCTCGGCGGGGTGGGGTTCAGCGCGACTCGCAACGGACTCGTCGACGCGCTCGACACGACGACTGGCACGGTCCGCTGGTCGATCCAGCTGACGGGCAAGGTCCGCCCGATGGCGGTCGTCGGCCCGACGCTCTATCTCGCCGCGGACGAAGAGCACCGGGTGTACGCCGTCGAGGTCTCGACCGGCAACCGACTCTGGCAGTTCGACGTGGACGGGTCCAACGACTGCTGCATTGCGGTGGCCAAGGGAG
>Ga0307277_10000804_pt1 | contig 11998 bp, 9 predicted proteins | sample ER_DNA_116_FD_194473 | JGI IMG/M metagenome (GOLD analysis project Ga0307277, IMG submission 194473) | Bulk soil microbial communities from the East River watershed near Crested Butte, Colorado, United States - ER_DNA_116 | ecosystem: Environmental > Terrestrial > Soil > Floodplain | place: USA...
GCTGGATGACCGCTCTTCCACCGAAAGCACGGAAGTCGATCTGAATTGCTAGGTCGCCGCAGCACCATCCGGCTTCGTTCAAACCCAGTCGCCGCGCGGCTAAGTGAGTGCGCGTCCGGGCCATTGCAGACCTGGAAGACCTTCGTCCGCAATGCAACACCGAATGCTCGGTCGTTGTCGCGAATGAGATATTTCGATGCACTGTCCCAAGGAAACGCTTCGTGATCTGACGCGCCAGCCACTCGGCCGTCGGATTGCGGGTCACCGCGAACCACAGCAACCGCCGCCGCTCGTGTCCGAGAACCAGAAATACGAAAAGTTGTTGGAATGCAATCGTCGGAACCACAAACAGATCAATCGACTCAATCCCCTCCATACGCTTGATCGACTCGATCCGGCGCGAGTGCACGGATCATTTGCTCGTGTTCAACCTCGAGCACCTTCGACGAATCCTTTCGAAATACGCTTCCTATTACAATGAGGCTCGGACGCACGTTTCGCGCGGGAAGGACGCGCCCTCCAGTGTGGATCACCCGGCCTGTTACCGGAGCCTTGCGGCTGGTCAAAAACCGGGCACAGCGCGAGGTTGGCAGATGCCCGCAACAGCGGGCGAGCCTCTAAGCCTTGCAAACCACTGGGTTTGACGCACCAACTAAGAAACTGGACGAGGCTGCACGACCCAGCTCAGGATAGATACGCTGGCTGTCGATCAGCGTCGGTCCTGGCTCTACGCGCTAACTGCGCTGTCGACGTAGCGGGGAAAGACCGCACTGGGTGCCGGCAGCGCCGTGCCCGCGGCGATCCGGCGCGCCCCGCCCAGCATGGCGAATTGCCGCTCGGCGACGGGAATGGCGAGGAGGTCGAGCAGTTTGGCGGCCGCAGTCGGCATGAACGGCTGCGCCAGAATCGCCACTTGTCGGATCGCCTCGGCGGTGACGTAGAGCACGGTTCCTTGCCGCGCCGGATCGGACTTGGCGAGCGCCCACGGCGCCTCGCCGGCGAAATAGCGGTTGGCCTCGGCGACCACCGCCCACACCGCGCTGAGGACCTGATGCAGCTGCTGCGTCTTCATCGCCTCGCGCGCCCTGGCGATCATGCCGTCGGCCATGGCCAGCAGCGCCTTGTCCGCGTCGGAGAACGCACCCGGCTTCGGCAGCACGCCGCCAAGCTGGCGTGCAATCATGGTCAGCGAGCGCTGCGCCAGGTTGCCGAGGTCGTTCGCCAGGTCGGCATTGATGCGGTTGACGATCGCCTCGAGGCTGTAATTGCCGTCCTGGCCGAAGGGAACTTCCCGCAGGAAAAAATAGCGGATCTGGTCGACGCCGAAGGCATCGATCAACGCAAACGGATCGATCACATTGCCGACCGACTTCGACATCTTCTCGCCGCGGTTGAAAAGAAATCCGTGCGAGAAGACGCGGCGCGGCACCTCGACCCCCGCCGACATCAGGAACGCCGGCCAGTAGACCGCGTGGAAGCGCACGATGTCCTTGCCAATCACATGCAGATCCGCCGGCCAGTAGCGGCGAAACCTGGCGCTATCCACATCGGGATACCCGACCGCGGTGATGTAGTTGGTGAGCGCATCGACCCACACGTACATGACGTGCTTTGCATTGTCCGGGACCTTTACGCCCCAGTCGAAGGTCGTGCGCGAGATCGACAGATCCTGCAGGCCGCCCTTGACGAAGGCGCTGACCTCGTTGAGCCGCTCCTTCGGCAGCACGAAGTCGGGATGACGGTCGTAGAGATCGAGCAGCTTCTGCTGATAGGCGGAAAGCTTGAAGAAGTAGCTCTCCTCCTCGACCCATTCCACCGGCGTCCCCTGCGGGCCGATGCGTTCGCCCTGCTCATTGAGTTTGGTCTCATCCGCGTCGTAGTAGGCCTCGTCGCGCACCGAATACCAGCCGGAATACTTGCCGAGGTAAATGTCGCCCGCCGCCTGCATCCGCTGCCAGATGCCGATCGACGCGCGATGATGACGCTCCTCGGTGGTGCGGATGAAGTCATCGTTGGAGCAGTTGAGCCGCTCCACCATCTTCTGGAAAAGCGGCACGTTGCGCTCCACCAGCTGCTGCGGCGTGAGCTTTTCCTTCGCCGCGGTCTGCAACATCTTGATGCCGTGCTCGTCGGTGCCGGTGAGGAAGAGCACGTCGTAGCCGTCGAGCCGCATGAACCGGGCGATCGCGTCGGTGGCGATCGCCTCGTAGGCGTGGCCGATATGCGGCGGGCCATTGGGATAGGCAATGGCGGTAGTGATGTAAAAGCGGGGCTTGTCGGCCATCGGTCGGTTCCGTCGAGCGCGTTTTCGGAATTGACCGAAAAGGCCGGGACAACGAATTCCCCGCCGACAGAGTCGGCGGGGCCCCGGCCCGGCCATGACGCTTCACCGCTTAGGTATCAACCGCGCGATGCCTCGGCAAGCCAGCCGAAAACGTTGAAAACCAGCGGCTTGCGCTCGAGATTGTACTCTTCGACGTCGCGCGCGGCGGCGTTCACTTTCTCCCAGGCCTCCGCCAAGCGGGCAAGTCGCGCCGGGGCTTGCTCGCCCGCCGTCAGGCGCGCGGAGAGCCAGGCGTTGACCGTGTCGACAAACGTGACGAGCGGCGCCGGATCGACGCCGTAGAGCTGGTCGCCGAGCGCGTGCAACGCACGGGGATCGACGCTGGGCAGGCCCTCGAGCAAGGTCACGGTGCGGTTGCGGAGCTCGAGCGCGTCGCCCTCGAGCAAGGCCAGCGTGCGTCCCACGCTTCCGTCTGCCGCAGCGCTGGCGGCGATAATGTCGGGGGCATCGGGGCGAACTCCGCTCGCCGCGGCAACCGCGCGCGCCATGTCGGCAGCGGCAAGCGGGCGCAACGCCAGCACGCGGCAGCGCGAACGCATCGTCGGCAGAACGCGCGCGGCCGACCGGCTCACCAACAGCAGCACGGCGCGCCGGGGCGGCTCTTCCAGGATCTTGAGCAGCGCGTTCGCGCCGGATGGGTTGAGGTCGTCGACCGCGTCGACGATGGCGATGCGCCAGCCGCCCTCCCCCGCCGTCGAACCGAAAAACGTAACCGTCCGTCGCACGTCGTCGACCTGAATGTCCTGGCGCAGCTTGCCGGTCTTTTCGTTGATCGTGCGCTCCAGCACGAGAAGGTCGCCCTGCGCCTGCGCCGCGATGCGGCGCGCGACCGGATGATCCGGGTCGACGTGCAGTGATCTCGCCGACTGTACCTGCGGCGCGCGCGGATCGGGATGTGCCAGCATGAAGCGCGCCATGCGGTAGGCGAGCGTCGCCTTGCCGATCCCGGCGGGACCCGCGATCAGCCATGCATGGGGGAAACGCGCACCCTGATAAGCGGCGAGCAGCGCCTGTTCCGCGTGTGCGTGGCCGAAGAAGACGGTTGTCTCGCGCGGGGGCGGCGGCTCGATACGCTCGGATTCGTCCTCCCTCACGAGACCACCCCCGCAGGCAACCCCGGCGCGCGCGCGGAATCGAGCCGCTCAACAACGACTTTCCAAATGCGCTCGGCGACCGCCGGCTTCGGCTCGGTGGCATCGATCGCGACACAGCGCTCGGGCTCCTCGGCCGCGAGCCGGCGATAGGCGTCGCGCAAGGCCTCGTGGAAGGCGCGCGATTCCGCCTCGAAGCGGTCCGCCACGCGCTCGCCGCGGCGCTTTTGCGCGCGCGCAAGGCCCACCTCCGCCGGCACGTCGAGAATGAAAGTGAGATCAGGCTTGAGGTCGCCGACGGTGACCCGCTCAAGAGCGCGGATGAAACGCGGATCGAGATGGCCGAGCTCGCCCTGATAGACTCTGGTCGAATCGATGAAGCGGTCGCAGATCACCCACAGGCCCTGCGCCAGCGCGGGCTCGATGGTGTTGCGCACGTGATCGCCGCGGGCCGCGGCGAACAGCAGCGCCTCGGCTTGCACCCCGAGCGGCTCGGCCACGCCCGAGAGCAGCACGTGTCGGATGACTTCGGCGCCGGGCGAGCCGCCAGGCTCGCGTGTACGCATCACGCGGAAGCCAGCCGACGTAAGGCGATCCGCCAGCAGCGTCGAGTGGGTCGACTTGCCCGTGCCCTCGCCGCCTTCGAAGGTGATGAATCGTCCACGCATCGTTCTGACCGGTGACGGAAGAGAGAGGCCGCAAAAGGTGTGCCCGGCGCGCGATCCGTCCCGTGCCTTCTCGCTTCCTTTTGTCTCGCCGATATCGGAGCAAGACAGACATGCCCGGCATCGCGGATGAGCCTACGCAGTCTGCGCAAGCTTGACCGCGCGCCGGACATCGATATTGAGGCCGTTGCTATTATAGCCGCTTGAAGCCCGCACGGAACAGGCCGAGCACCAACTCGGTCGCGGCATCGAAGGCGCGTCCTGGCATCGAGCCGGTGGCCACGCTTTCCGCCGCTTGCAGCGGGACCTCGAGCACAACGGATTCCCCGCGCCAGACCTTGAGCGTGCCGATCTTCTGGCCTTCCTGCACCGGCGCGGGTACCGGACCGGAATAGACGACGCGGGCGATGATCTTGTCGCGCGAGCCGCGCGGCACCATCAATCGCACTTCTTTGCCTGCCGTCAGCGGCACTTGGCCCTTGGCGCCGCCGTAGAGCTTGGCCTGGGCGATCTCCTGGCCGTTTGCGAACAGCAATCCGGATTGGAAGCTGTGGAACCCCCAGTCCAGCATCTTCTTGGCCTCGTCGGCCCGCTCCTTCTCGGATCGCAGCCCGTTCACCACGACGATCAGTCGCAATCCGTTCTGCACCGCCGAGCCGACCAGGCCGTACCCGGCTTCCTTGGTGAATCCGGTTTTGAGGCCATCCGCCCCGATGTTCAGCGCCAGCAGGGGATTGCGGTTGAATTGACGGATCTTGTTCCAGGTGAATTCGCGCTCGCCATAATATTTGTAGTAGTCGGGATAGGTCTCGATGATATGCCGCGCGAGCTTGGCGAGTTCGCGCGAGGTCATGAGTTGTCGGAGGTCGGGAAGTCCGGTCGAGTTGCCGAAGGTCGATTTGGTCAGTCCCAGCTCCCGCGCGCGCTTGGTCATCAGCTCCGCGAATGCGGATTCGTTGCCTGAAATCCCTTCCGCGAGCGTGATGCACGCATCGTTGGCCGATTGGATGATGGCGCCGTGCAGAAGATCGTCGACCGAAACCTTGCTGTGGATCGGAATAAACATACTCGAGGTATGCGATGGCGCCCCGCCTCGACGCCAGGCGTTGGTGCTGACGATGAACTCGGTCGTCGGCTTGAGGCGGCCCTGCCTGATCTCGTTGAACACCACCTCCTGCGTCATCAATTTGGACAGGCTCGCAGGTGGAATGAGATCATCGGCGGCCTTTTCGAACAGCACGCTGCCGCTGTCGGCCTCGATCAGGATGGCGTGCGCGGCGGCGGTCTGGTAGCCCTCGCTCGACTTCGGTCCCGATACCGGATTGGGCGCAGCGGCGGCATAGCCGACGGCGCACGCGACGAGGGCGGCTGCGCCCCATCTTGCGAAGAAGGGCCGCGACAGGATGCCAACCACGCGAATGTTCATGACAACGGCAAGCCGCGCGTGGCCAAGGTGCACGCTCCCCTCCCTGCCCGGCACCTGCTTAGCAAGTTCCACCTCCGAGAATCAATGCTGGCCACGGCGGCGCGATGTCGCGTGACTTGAATCTTGCGCCTCAGTAGAGACCGCGGCCGCTCATCAAATCGAGCATCTCATTGCGCATTGGCGCAAAGGCAGCCACCGGAGGATCGGGCTGGAGCTCGGCGGGAGGGTCCACCGCCGAGGCGGACTGCACCAGCGATTTCGTCTTCGCTCCGTTGGCGGAGACCCTCTCGCCGGCCGAGCCCGCGACGCGGGTCGATGCGCTGGTGAGCGTGAATGTGCGCGCAGGCCGCCCCTTATCGTCGTCAAGGTTGGAAATGAAAGGCTTTGCCGCGGCAATCATGACCTTGGAGGGCGCCGGCGCCGGGGAATTGTCGCGCAACGTCGCCATCAGCATGGTGTCGTCGCTGCCCTCGATCGGCGCGCGCCCGACATATTCGACCCGAACGTGGGCAAGCCCCCTGCTGTAGAAATCGAGCGCTTTGGCGGTACCGATCGAGAGGTCGATGACGCGGTTGCGATGGTACGGACCGCGATCGTTGACGCGCACGATGATGGAGCGGCCGTTGTCGAGATTGGTGACACGCACGTAGCACGGCAGCGGCAAGGTCGTATGCGCAGCCGAAATGCTGTGCATATCGTAGACCTCGCCGTTGGCGGTCAACCGCCCGTGGAAATCGCGCCCGTACCAGGAGGCCACGCCTTCGGCGCGGTAGGAAGGATTCTCCGCCGGGACATAGGTGCGGCCATTGACGCTATAGGGCTTGCCCACGCGATAGATACCGCCGCCCTTCGGCACCGGCTCGCCCTCTTCGACGACGCGCGGGCTGTATTCCTTGCTGGAAAATGGTCCTGAGCAATGGGCGAGCACCACACAGCAAGCCGCGACCGCGCCGAACTGGGCGATGCCGCCGAAGCGCAGGCTTGAGACGTGCCGCCCCATCCGACCCCCCGCCCCGCGACCGCCCTGCGGCAACGCCACCGGCCTTGCCGCGCGGCCGCAGCCTGGACGCGGACCGAATTGCGCCCGACTCGTCGGCCGCAACCTTCCCTGTCCTGAGCATATCGCCGTTGGATCGCGGCAGTAATGGGGCTGGTGTGTGGTTTGTGCGCAACAGCAAGCACTTAGGGCGGCAAACCACCCTAACGGCGCCCGTTGAAAGCAAAAGCTTTTTGGCGGGCGTGGCTACCCCTTCCAGCCGCTTTGTATGTCGCGAAAGGAGCATTGTGAGGGGTGACTGGGGCTGAGTCGTCATAGCTCAGCCCCCGTCGCGACCGGAAGCCCGCAGCCGCCTCGGATGTCAGACCGCGAATGAGCTTGGTGCTCCAGTCGCTTCTTCCATACCCGAACAGTTGCCAGGGCACGAGCCCGCATCAGCAACTCCTGAAGGAATTCACATGCACACAGCCGACGTGCGCGCGGCAGCACGTGCGCTTGCCCGCGCGTCCTCGCCCCTCTGTGTTCTAATTGCCCGAGCTGAGGCCCGCGCCCTGCTGTATGCCGCAACCGAATTTGACCTGCCCGAGGCCGTCGATCCGCTGCAATCTTACGCGGCAGAAAGCGGCCTTGTTGATGAGATTGGGCAGGACGCGGTGCAAGCAATTTTGGCTGCTGCTTTTTCAAAGGTAAATCATGCGCACTGAATATTTCGATGAGCCTTGTTCGAGCTTTGCTGACGCGTGCGACCGTGCCGATGCCAGACAGCGCCGGCTCAGGATCGCGACAAACGGCAGCAAACCGCCTGAGCTACGGCGATTTCCGCTTGTCCCATTCAATCAACTTAACCCTGGCACTTCATCAGCCTCCCTAGTGAAGGGCCTTATTCCACGAGTTGGAATTGCCGCGGTTTGGGGTCCGCCGAAATGCGGAAAGAGCTTTTGGGCGTTCGATCTTGCGATGCATAGCGCGCTGGGCTGGGAGTATCGGCGCCGCCGTGTCATTGCAGGAACCGTCGTCTATTGCGCATTCGAGGGCGCGGAGGGTTTTAAAGCTCGCGCGGCTGCTTTCAGGCAGCACCACAACGTCGCGCCGGACACTGAGGTCCCATTTTTCCTCATACCGACGCGCATAGACCTAGTGAAGGATTATGCAGGGCTGATTGCCTCCGTTCGGGACCAAAGCGGGGCTCCCGTTCTGGCGGTGCTCGACACCCTCAATCGCAGCCTTCGCGGGTCTGAATCAAGCGACGAGAACATGACGGCTTATCTCAACGCCGCAGACGCGATCCGAGAAGCTTTCCAGTGCGCCGTAATCATCGTGCACCACTGTGGCGTCGATGGCACCCGGCCTCGCGGCCATACGTCTCTCACCGGCACGGTGGATGCGCAGCTCGCCGTCAAGCGGGATGCCGCAGATAACGTCCTGGTCACTGTGGAGCACATGAAGGATGGCCCTGAAGGCGAAGTGATCGGCAGCAAATTAGAGCGCGTTGAGCTTGGCGTGGATGAAGACGGCGACCCGATTACCAGCTGCGTCATCGTGCCGGTCGAGATCACTGAAACGAAGGCCACCGAAGGGCCGCGCCTGAGCAAGAACCAACAGACGATGTTCTCAATCCTCCACGACGCGGGATGCCTGACCAAGGAACAGTGGAATGAACGGGCACGCGACGCAGGCCTCGGCACCAGCCGGAAGGCCGATCTCCACGACCTGCGCACCGCGCTGCTCCACAAGCGGCTCGTGTACGAGACCACTAGCGGCTTTAAAGTGAAGCAGCCGTGAGGGAGACGTTACGACGGGTTACGGTTCCGGGTGTCTTATAGAGACACCCGTAACGTAACGTAACTCCGTAACCGTCCTTCGAACCGTAACCGTAACGTAACCCGAACCGTAACTCCTAAACTTGTCGAATTCCCCTTTGAAAAGGGGTCCGTTCGAAAAAATTCGGTCCGGCGGCGGAGGCGACGCCGACGAATGACCGAGCAGCCACGCGTTCCTTCGTTCGTGCAGTCGCTAGATGCTGCCCTTAAAGGAACTGTTGCGTGAGCCAAATCATCACCAGCGCAAGTCCAACCAAAAAGAAGAAGGAGCGCGGGACTGCGTCGTCGTCTTTCGATCTCATGTCGCAAAGCGTCAGATTAGTGGCTCGGCCCAGCGGTACATCAGGCTAAGCGCAGGGATTCGCATCAATGCCGGACCGAGCCGAGAGGACTTTGCCATTATGCACTGGCGCACGCGAGTTGTTCCGCTGCGCACCGTAAATGAGAGGTTAAGCTTGGCTGCAAACCTCAGCCAAAGCCACCTGAACATGCGCACGCGACGGGGCTCGAACCCGCGACCTTCGGCGTGACAGGCCGACGCTCCCTCGAAAGTCCTAATAATTTCAAATGCCCATGATACTCAGCCGGTGCCGTAACGGGCGCCAACGAAGGCTAAATTGTCATAGCGGCAGACGCCTGGTGACGGGAGATGACGGGAAACCCGGTTATATCTCTCACACGCGCGCGCGTGACGTCGATAATCTATTTTAGCGTCACCACGTGTCACCGAGGCGATGTCGGGCGACTTATTTGACTTCTTCCGTAATCGCGGCAGTCGAGCCAGCTTCGACCTATCGTCGTGTACTGTACGCATTCGCAGATGTGCCCCTCAACGCAGGGAGTCTGGTAATTAGTCAAGTAGCCGGCGCAGCTCTCCAAGAGCACTAGCGCCAATCCCAAGACCGATGCTTTGACGATGGTAAGCATGGCCCCGACCCCCCTTCAGTCTTTGCAGCCGACAAGAAGGCACAAAAGCATTCTCGCCCGCAGAAGATGGATGAGCATAATCCACAGAAGCCAGGCGAAAACGTGACCTGCCGCCGTCGCCACCAGCCGAGAAGGCCGCGGAAAGCTGCGATCAGACCGGGGGAGCCAGACCGGCGAATGGGCCCAGGGGACGCTGAACGCGCGCAGGAAAGGCCATCAATGAGAGAGATCGAGAGCTTGCGGATGTTCAGCCTGACGGTCTAAGGGCAAGCACGGCCTCTCGCGCCCCGTAGAGCAATTCCAGCCATTGATCTGGTGGAGGAAGCCCCAGCGCAACGGCGATAGCAAGAACTGCAACGGCAAACGAGCCGTTCAACGGCCATCCCGTTCCGTATCGAAGCACGGCCGAACCGCCGACAAAAGCACCAATGAGAACAGCCTTCCAAAAGCTTCCGATGAGAAAATAGATTGCAACAGTCGAAACAAAACCTGCCCACAATGCCAGAATGTCTCTCCGCTGTTCTTCAGTTAACATCCGCATCCCCCCGCTTTTAGATCACCACTCTATCAGCACGTGCTTCTCAAAGGCGCGGCTTCCCTCGATAGTTCCACGGGCAAGTCGCGCCTCGTTAGGAGAGCTACGCGCCCGTCGCTCTTCGGGCCGTAGATCATAATGCGGTTTCAGCCGCCTTCCGGCGCCACATTCATCGTTTCCCCAATTTTCTTCCGCTTCGCTCTTCACTGCCGGCGCGTCGGCGTTCTTCATCTTGAGCCAATCGGGCGAGCGGCCGGAACGGTAGGAAGTATCGACACGCGTGAGCAGCTTAAAAGCACGTAGGGACTCTACGGAGCTATTCTTCGCCTTTGGCTTCGAACCGGCGGCCGGGCGCGCCATCTGGATCAATCCTATTGAGTTCGCGTTCCAACCTTTGACCCCATAGGGAGTACTTGGTGGCCATCTCGGTCAGTTCACGCTCCAGCTTCTGGGCATACATGGAATATTTGGTAGCGGACTCGGTCAGTTCGCGGTTCTCCTGCTCTAACGCCGATGCCTTCTTGGAATAGTAATTGCACTCCAACGTTAGCCGCTCCACCTCATTCCTTGCCTGCTGGAGATCGCGTTCGATATCGGTCCGCCCTTGAGCCGCCTGGAAGTCAAGTTCGAGTTCCGGTGACAAGTAGTCCGCCCGCAGTGTCACCCGGAACTCTCCGCTCACACGCGGCCCGTCAACTCGCGCCATCGGCTGTGAGCGGTGCAGCAGATAGTGGTCGAACACCAGAGCATCGCCGGGTTCGAGCGTTGGAATGACACGTTTCGATGAAGCGAATCGATGAGCAATCCAATCCGATGGCCGAACAGCATGATCGCCGGGAAGTTCCGCTTCCCCCCGCATGACATGGTGCGACCCAGGAATGACCTCAAGCGATGGCCGCCGCCCCTCACCAACGCTTACTAGGGGGAGCCACAGATTGAGACAGGGATCATAGGGCTTCGTGCCGGCACCATCGGCATCGATGTGCCAAGGAAGCAGCGTGTCAGCGTAGACGTGTCGTCGAAACAAGGAGATAGCGAGAATCAGCCGACAGGGCCCGATGATGGGCTCAGCCGCCGCCTCGATCATTGTGGCGAGTTCCGCCAGCTGCGCTTTGGGGATCCCGAGCCCCGTAAGCACTGGCAATCCGAGCCCGCCCCAGCCCTTCACATCGGCTTGGATTGTTGCCGGCGCCCTGCCGGTATCCACCTCCTGATAGGCCCGCGTCGCAAGTTCTTGGAGGACGCGCGCTTTCTCGGCGCCCAGAAAGCCGCGGGCGATGACATATCCGTTCTGGACGAGCCCAGCATCCATGCAATCGCCTAGTAGCCAGTCAGCGACAATCCCGCAATAGGGACACACACAATGTCAACGCGCGAACGACCTCAAATAACGTGCAATCAAGGCAGTCCTTCAGTCATGCGACGCATTTCAGGCCGATGCCAGCGCGGCATTCGGTACGCCCTGTGGGCGCTTGGCGAGGCCACGACGATGGAAATTCTCGAATATTGCTATCCCTGGCCGGGTGAAGATCGCCGGCAGCGCAAGAACCGAGCGCGAGCTGTGTGCCTTGCGGCCAGGAAGATGGCGATCGTCGTCGGCCGGACCTGGCCCCGCGGGAATGTGTGGCGCTTCAAAGATTGAGGGTGTACGGAAAAACCCTTCAAAAAATGCCGCTCGTACAGTCAATGAAATCAGGCGTTTCCAAGCTCTGAATTCATAGTAGGCGAAAAGGGTCTATTTTTCGAACAGCGCTTCCAACGTCGAAAATGGCTCGTTTTGTTGGTTTTTCAGCAACACAATTTGGAGAGGTTTATTCGTACAGCCCAATCGCGGGACCGCGGGAGGCGCCGTGGGGCGCTGGCCGGCGGAGTGGATCACGCTGCGGCAGACTAACGGTGATGCACCGTTCAGCTAGTGTTCAGCATATCGGTGACACTATTCTCCTGAAAAGACAGAGATGCCCTGAAGGGAGGCAAAAATGATTAGGTTGATTGCTGCTGCTGGTTTTATCGTAGCTCTCGCAACTTCCGCGCAAGCAATAACGCCCGCGCCGCTTCCTCAGTCGGACGGCATGTTCACGCAAGTTCGCTTTGGCTGCGGCCCAGGTAGGACCCGAGTTGGTGGTGTTTGCGTCGCCAGAACCACCGTTCGTCATGCCCGGCGAGCGTACCGCAGGGGCTACTAAGCGCGCG
>Ga0307277_10000807_pt1 | contig 11987 bp, 10 predicted proteins | sample ER_DNA_116_FD_194473 | JGI IMG/M metagenome (GOLD analysis project Ga0307277, IMG submission 194473) | Bulk soil microbial communities from the East River watershed near Crested Butte, Colorado, United States - ER_DNA_116 | ecosystem: Environmental > Terrestrial > Soil > Floodplain | place...
CGGGTGCCCTTGACCCCCGCGACCACGCACGCCGGGACCCCCGCCAGCCGGGCTGCCCTCCGCGCCCGTCCCATTCGGCCATGTCGGCGCGGTACAGGGCCAGGTCTTCGCTGGGCCGGGGTCATCACCCGAAGCTCCAGCAGCGTCCGGTCCACAAGGGCGGTGTCCAACTGAGCCAGCGAGTACGACGACCCCAGGCGACTCCACGCGCGCACGGCGGGTCGTCGTACCCGGGCCGCCACGAAGCCATCGGCCATTCGCACGGAGCCTGCGTGGTCGCGTAGCGTCACGCCATGGACGTCGCCGCTGACGCTGCACGGCGTTTTCTCGTCACCCGGCAGATGCTCGGGCCCGCGCGTTCGGTCGAGGGTGGGCCCGATGGGGTGCTCGAGGTCGTCCGTCGGCTCGGTTCGATCCAGTTCGACCCGCTGTCGGTCGCGGGGCGCAACCACGATCTGGTGCTCCACGCGCGGGTCGCCGGCTACGACCCCGCCTGGTGCGACGCTCTCTACGACCGCCGCGAGCTGTTCGAGGCGTACAACAAGGGGCTTTCGCTCGTCCCCACGAGCGACTTCCCATGGTTCCGCGCAAGCTTGAGCGTGAGCTTGCCGCGCCTCCTCGCCGAGCACGCCGACGTCGGCGAGCACGTGCTCGAGCGGATCCGCGCCGAGGGCCCACTCTCCGCGCTCGACTTCGAGCGTCGGCGCGGGTCGCTGGTCGACTGGTTCGGCGCTCCCACGAACGTCGTGCGCGCGGTGCTCGAGGCGTACGCCGCGACCGGGGTGCTCGGTCTCGCTCGGCGGGACGGCAACCGCCGCTACTACGACCTGATCGAGCGACTGCTGCCCCCCGACATCGTCGCGCGCAAGGTCCCGCTGCGGGAGCAGGTCCGACACAGGCTCCTGTCGCGGTACCGCGCGCACGGTCTCCTGGGCATCGGCGGCGCAGACATCTTCGGCGGCCTCGGCACGGCGAAGCCGGATCCGCAGCGACCGGAGCACCCGGGTCGGACCGCGCTGCGTGAGGAGCTCATCGAGGAGGGCGAGCTCGTTCCCGTCAAGGTCGAGCGCCTGCGCGGCAAACGCTTCGTCCTGCGCGAGGAGGTCGAGCTGCTCAACGCGCCGCCCGAGCCGGCGCTCTCCGTCGCGTTCCTCCCACCGTTCGATCCGTTGGTCTGGGACCGGGGCCTCCTCGGGTCCTTGTTCGGCTTCGACTACGTGTGGGAGCTCTTCATCCCGCCGGCCAAACGGCGCTGGGGCTGGTACGTGCTGCCGATCCTGTTCCGCGACCGGCTCGTCGGCCGGATCGAGCCCCGGATCGACCGCGATGAAGGTTCCGTGCGCGTCCTCGACCTCTGGTGGGAAGACAGCTTCGACCCGCGCCGCGTCGAGGGCTTCGTCGACGCCATGCAAGCCGCGCTCCGCGCCTACCTCCACTTCGCCGGGGCAAGCCGGCTCGAGTGGGCACCGCACCTCGGCATGGAGCGCCGGCTCTTCCTCATACGGCCGAGTGCCGCCCCAGGTCCAGACCCAGGACCTGCGGCCGGTGATGCTCCTGGCCCTGCGGTGGCGGTGCAGCCGCAGGGTCGCGTCCGCCGAGTGGAGGGCTGACCTGTGCTCCGGCTCCCCGGCGCGTGGATCTGGGACTTCTGGCTGGCCGACGACGGCGACCGCTACCACCTGTTCTTCCTGTTCGCCCCCCGGGACCTGGGCGACGAACGACAGCGCCATCACCGGGCCGCGATCGGGCACGCCGTTTCCGAGGACCTGTGGAGCTGGGCCCGGGTCGGCGACGTGGTCGCCGCCTCCGAGCCGCCGGCGTTCGACGACCTGGCCACCTGGACCGGCAGCGTCGTGCGGGACCGGGATGGGCGGTGGTGGCTGTTCTACACCGGCGTCACCCTGGTCGACGCCAGGATCCGCCAGACCATCGGGGCGGCCACCTCGATCGAGCTGATGGCCTGGCACAAGGAGGCGGCCTCCCCGCTGGTCACCGCCGACGGCCGCTGGTACGAGCGGCTGGGTGGGGGTGACTGGCACGAGGAGGCCTGGCGCGACCCCTGGGTCCTGGCCGACCCGGACGGGGACGGCTGGCACATGCTGATCACCGCCCGGGCCAACCACGGCCCAGCCGACGACCGTGGGGTCATCGGCCATGCCCACTCCACGGACCTGCGGCGCTGGCGGGTCGGGCCGCCGTTGAGCAGGCCGGGTTCGGGGTTCGGCCACATCGAGTGCCCGCAGCTGGCGTCCGTCGATGGGCGGCTGGTGCTGGTGTTCAGCTGCCTGGACCCGCAGTTCTCGGCCGCGCGCCGTGGGACCGGGGCGACCGGCGGGATCCTGTACGTGGCGGCCGACTCACCAACCGGTCCGTTCAACATCGCGGCGGCGCGCCCGCTGACCAGCGACGACTTCTACTGCGGGCGGCTGGTCCACGACCGCGCCGGGCAGCCCGTGCTGCTGGCATTCCGCTACTTCGACGAGGCCCGGCAGTTCCTCGGCGAGCTCTCCGATCCCATGCCCGTCGGCTGGGAGAACGGCGTGCTGAAGGTCACCAGGACGGTGGGAGCCTGAGCCAGGCAGGCGGTGCATCGGGCTCAGCTGGCGAAGACCCACCGTGTGGCTCTGCTGGAGAACTCCGGCTCGTGCTCGATGAGGCCGAACACGGTCCGGGGACGGACGGCGAACACCGGGTTCTCGGCCGGGTCGGGGAACCCCGACCCGTACTTGCGGCGGTACGCCGACAGGATCCTGGCCAGCTCCCTGGGACCGGTGACCCGTTCGGCGACACCTTCGAGGACCACCGCCTCCCCGGCCTGCTCGGGGGTCACGGCACACCTTGGTTCGATGGCCAGGTTGCGCGCCTTGCGCGAACCTCCGCCGGTGCTGAAATGCAGGGCACCGTCGATCCACACGCCCCACACCGCCGCCAGGTGTGGCGATCGGTCGGGTCGGCTGGTGGCGACCCAGTAGTTGTGGGCCTGCTCCAGGCGCTGGACGGCCCAGCTCCAGGGCAGCAGGTCGCCCTCGGCACTGGCGGGGGAGATCCCGTAGCCGGGCATGTGAGGGCGGCTGGCGGTGGGCTCGCTATCGGCCGGTGGCGAGCTGTTCATGGCCAACGAGGTGTCTCCCTGTCGCAGTGGATGAGGACCCGACCCTACCTGCACGCGCGGGCGCTGCTGGCGTCGATGCGGTCGGCGTCGTCGAGGGCGTGCCGGATCTGCGCGTGCAGGCCGTCTGCCTCCTCGAGCAGGCGGGCCGACTGCGCCGTGTCGCCGCGGGCGGCCGCGGCCCGGGCGAGCGCGTCGAGGGCCAGGGTCTGGGTCTCGAGGTCCTGGTGGCGGCGTGCCTCGTCGAGCACGGCGTGGAGGTCCTCGAGGGCGGGCCCGGCGCCGGATGCGGCGGAAAGGGCGGCGAGGAGGCAGCGGGTGAGCAAGGCGCCGTCTCCGCCTCCGTGCGCCCGGTACCAGCGGTGGTTCTCCTCGAGCAGGCTGCGCGCCGTGGCCTGGTCGCCTGCGCTGCGCAGCGTGCGGGCCAGGTGGATCCGGGCGGTCGCCGCGACGCGGAGGTCGCCGCCGGTGGTCGCCGCCTGGATGGCCCGGTTCAGGGTGCCGCGGGCCTCGTCCGGGGCTCCCGACCGCTGCTGGACGCGGCCAAGGGTCGTCAGGTGCAGGGCCGCCTGGCCGACGAACCCGAGCGTCTCCGAGAGCGACGCGGCCCGGGTGAGCGCGGCGGCGGCGTCGGCGAAGCGGTGCTCGGCGTTGGCCACGGCGCCCAGCATCGCCTCGGCGTGCACCATTCCCCAGGCGTCCCCGATCGGGGTCAGGAACTGCACCGCCTCGGTCGCCGCCCGCGTGGCGCCGGTGGTGTCGCCCAGCATGATCGACCCGAAGGCGCCGAGCAGCAGGCTGGCCGCCGTCTCCCACGGCAACTCGAGCTGCCGGTACACCGCCAGGCTGGCCGCGGCGCACTGCAGGACGTCGTGGGGCCGTCCCTGCTGGATGCGCAGGAACGCCAGATGCCGCTGGGCGTCGGCGCGCAGGCGGTCGTCGCCGAGTCGTCCGGCGGCGGCCAGGGCGGCCTCGAGGTCGTCCTGGGCCTGGCCGACGTTGCCGGCGGACGCCTCCAGCCAGCCGGCGAGCAGCAGGGCGGTCGCCCGGTCGCGGGGTGCGGCCTGGTCCCCGGCCGCCTCGAGGGCGTTGCGCACCCGAGCCGCACCGGCGACGCCATCGCCGAGCACCACCCAGGTCCAGCCGAACCCGTTCGCCAGCCGCAGGCCCAGCTCGGGGTCGTGGCCGGCCGCCCAGGCCAGGGCGGCGTCGATGTTGGCGCGCTCGGCGCGGACCAGGGCCAGGCAGCCGGGCTGGGCCCGGCCGCGGACGGTGGCCGCGCAACGTTCGCCGGCCTCGGCGAACCAAGCGGCGTGCGCGGCATGGGCGTCGCCGGCCAGCCCGGCGTCGCGGAGGCGGTCGCCGGCGAACGCGCGGATGCTGTCCAGGAGCCGGTAGCGGGTGGTGCCGTCGTCGGCGGTCTCGACGCTCAGCATGGACCGGTCGGCGAGCCTGCCGATCACGTCGACGGCGGCGACGGCGGGAACGCCGAGCGTGGTCAGGACCTGCTCGGCCGCGGCCAGAGGCGCCCCGCCGGTGAAGCAGGACAGCGCCCACAGGCCTCGCTGGTCGTCGGGGAACAGCAGGTCGTAGCTCCACCCGATGGCGGCGGCGAGGGCGCGGCGCCGTTCGGGGCGGCGGCTGGCCGGGTCCTGGAGCAGGGCGAAGCGGTCGTCGAGGCGCCGCGCGATCTCCTGGACCGACAGTGACCTGACCCGGGCGGCGGCGAGCTCGATCGCCAGGGGCAGGCCGTCAAGGGACCGGCAGACGGCCTCGACGGTCGCGGCGGTGTCGTCGTCGAGGGCGAACCGTCTGCGCATCCTGGTCGCGCGGTCGGCGAACAGCGTCACCGAGTCCGGCAGCGGCAGCGGCTCCAGGGCATACACGGCCTCGCCGTCCAGCCCCAGCGGGGCCTGGCTGGTGGCGACCACCCGGAGCGGCGGCGCGCCGTCCAGCAGCCGGGTAACCAGCTCGGCGACGCCGTCGAGGACGTGCTCGCAGTTGTCGAGGACGAGCACCGTCTCGACGCCCGCGAAGCGGTCCAGCAGCGTCTGCTCGCCACCGGTGAGCTGCAGCGTCTCGGTCACCAGCTGCCAGATCGAGGTGCTGGCGTCCGCCGCGTCGAGCCTGACCAGCCAGACGCCGCCGCCGGGGTCCAGCGAGCGGACGGCCTCGATGGCGGTGCGGGTCTTGCCAACGCCTGCCGGCCCGACCAGCGTGACCAGCCGGCCGCCGTCGACCAGCCGGCCGACGGCGGCGAGGTCGTCGCCGCGTCCGACCAGGGGGGTGGACAGCGCGGGCAGGTTGCCGACCACCAGGGCCGCTGCCGCCGTCCCGGGAGCGGTCGCGGCGGCGTCGAGGGCGGTGCTCTGCTGCAGGATCTGCCGTTCGAGCTCGCGCAGCGCCTTCCCCGGCTCGATGCCGAGCTCGTCGACGAGCAGCTGGCGCACCCGCCGGTTGGCGGCCAGCGCGTCCGCCTGCCGCCCGGCGCGGTACAGGGCGGTGATCAGGGAGGACCACAGGCCCTCGCGCAGCGGATGCTCGCCAAGCAGCCATTCCAGCTCGGCGATGACGTCGCCCCCGCCGCCCAGGTCGACCCGGGCGGCCGCCCGGTCCTCCAGGAGCCCGAGCCGGACCTCGTCCAGCCGGGTCCGGTGGGGCTGGAGCCACTCGCCGTCGCCGGCATCGGCCAGGACCTCGCCCCGGAACAGGCCGAGGGCCTCGGTCGCGGCCTCCATCGCCGTGGCCGGGTCGCCCGAGCGCCGGGCCGCGGACGCGTCCGCGGCCAGCCCGGCGACCCGGAGGGCGTCGACGTCACCGGGGTCGAGCTCCAGGGTGTAGCCGCGGCGGCCGCTGCTGACCAGGGCCGGTTCCTCCAGGGCGCGGCGCAGCTGGGACACCTTCGACTGCAAGGTGTTCCTGCCGGTGCCGGCGGCGGCCTCACCCCACAGGTCCTCGATCAGCCGCTCGGCGGACACGAGCCGCCCGGCGTCAAGGGCCAGCCGGACCAGCACCTCGGTGGTCTTGCCGGACGGCACCGTGAGCGGCCGGCCGTCGCGCCGGACCTCCAGCGGGCCGAGCACCCCCACGGTGAGCATGGCTCAGCGTACCCGGTGACCGGGAGGCGCCGTCAGAGCGCCGTCAGCGGATCGTCAGCGCAGCCGGCGACCGTTCCCGGCATGGCCGATGACACCCACCCCCTGGTCCGCCGGATGATCGCCGGGGACGCCGAGGCCCACGCACAGCTCCAGGCCCTGGCCAGGACGCCGACGTCTCCCGCGGTGCTGGTCGCAGCCGCCCTGGTCGGCTCCGACGGCGACGAGCTCCTGGCCCGGGCGGCCGCGACCGCCACCACCACCCGGGACCGCCAGCTGGTGGCCATCGCCGCCGCGCACCTCGTCCACGACGAGGAGCTCCTCGACGCCCTGGTCCGCGACCACCTCGCCGACCACCCCGACAGCATCCTCGCCGCCTGGGTCGCCGCCCAGCACAAGGAAAGGAACCCCTCATGACCACCCAGACCACCCGGCGCCTCGCCGCCGCGGCCATGGCCGCAGCGGCCCTGCTGGCCATCGCCGGCTTCACCGCCCTCGGGTCGGTGTTCGAGTACCCCCAGATCCTCAAGTCGCCCACCGCCGAGATCCTCGGCCTCTACCGGCGGCACCAGGGCGCCGTCACGGCCTGGTTCCTGGTGCTGGTGATCAGCGCGGCCCTGCTCGCCCCGGCCGGGATGCTGCTCGGCCGCCTCGCCGGCGGCAGCCGCGGGCGCTGGATCGCGCGCCTCGGCGTGGCCGCCGCGGCCGTCCAGGTCATCGGCCTGTCCCGCTGGGTGCTGCTGGTGCCGGGCATCAGCAGCGACGCCACCGACCCGGCCAGGACCGCCGACGCGCAGCGCACCTTCGAACTGGTCCACACCTGGCTCGGCACCGTCCTCGGCGAGACCATCGGCTACGCCCTCACCGCGAGCTTCACCGTGCTGGTCACCTACGCGGTCACCCGCGGCGCCGCACCCCGGTGGATGACCTACCTCGGCTACGCCTCCGCCGGCCTGATCGCCACCGGCGTCCTCGTCCCCCTCGGCCTCGCTGCCGCCACCCTCACCAACTTCGCCGGCTACGTCGCCTGGTGCCTCTGGCTCATCGCCATGGCCGTCATCCTCTGGCGCGCTCCCTCGACGGCGGCCCGGCCGGGAGCAGACGGCGCGCGTCCGGTTGGCGGCCGCGACCAGCTGCCGGCATAGGCAGCCCGGGGCCCGCTACCGGGGCGGGGTCGCCGCCAGCTCGGCCGGGTGGGGCTGGTCGTGGCAGGCCTCGGCCGCCGCGTCGGCCACGGCGGGGTCACCGCTCCCGTGGCCGGGGCGGTGGCCCCGCTCGGCCATCAGGGCCAGGAACGCGTCCAGGCAGGCCGGGTCGAAGTGGCTGCCGCGGCCCGCCTCCAGGTGCCGCAGGGCGCGGTCGGGCGGCCAGGCGGCCCGGTAGGCGCGGTCGGAGGTGAGGGCGTCCCACACGTCGGCGACGGCCACGATCCGGGCGGCCAGCGAGATCTGCTCTCCGGCCAGGCCGTCGGGGTAGCCCTGGCCGTCGTAGCGTTCGTGGTGCTGGCGGATCACCTCGAGGGCACCGCACAGCGACGGGGCCCGCCCGACGATGTCGGAGCCGACCACCGGGTGCTGCTGGATCCAGGCCCGCTCCTCGTCGGTGAGCGCGCCGGGCTTGTTCAGCACGTGGTCGGGGATGCCGACCTTGCCGACGTCGTGCAGGTAGGCGCCCTCGGCCAGGCTGCGCAGCGCGGCCGGGCGGAGGCCCAGCCGCTGGCCGAGGTGGACCGACAGCTCCGCCACCCGGGCCGAGTGGCCGTGGGTGTAGGCGTCGCGGGCCTCGACCGCCCCGATCAGGGCCCGCAGGGTCTCGGAGTAGCCGCGGCTGATGTGGGCCATCGGGTCGGCGGCGAACACCCCCTCCAGCACCTCGTGCATGGTGCGGCTGCGCCGGTAGCCGGTCAGGACCGCGTAGACGGCGGCGGCGAAGCCGGTCAGCAGGAACGCGTGGTAGTCCCACCACGACCGGCGCCACACGCTGCCACCTGGAGCGACAGCAGCGCCCCGGCCCCGAGCAGGCAGGCCACCACCAGGGCCAGCTGCATCCGGTCGAACCCGAGCCGCCAGCGCCACCAGTGCACCGTCCCCACGGCCACCAGCACGACCGCCGAGGCCGCCACCAGCGCCAACCGGATCGAGGCCTCCCCGGGCAGCGGCCGTGCGCCCCCGCCGGCGGTCGGCCACAGCAGCGCCGCCAACGGCACCAGCGCCAGCGCGGCCCCGCCCGTCGCCAGGACCCCGCGGGGCCACCGTCCGGCCAGGGCCGCCGGCCACCGCCGGGGCCAGGCGGCCGCGCACAGGCAGGCCGCGAAGGCCGCGATCGCCACCACGGGCAGGCGCCCGACCCAGAGGTTCGGCGGCCGTCCCCAGATGCCCGGTGTGGTCAGCCCGTGGCCGAGCATGAGGAGCCCGACGGCCAGGCAGCCGAGGGCGAGCAGGACCAGGCTGCCGTCGCGGCTGCGCCCGGCCGCCGCGGCGGCGGCGACGGCCACCGCCAGGGCGCAGGCGGAGATGGCGCTGACCACCACCAGATGGGCCGTCGCCGACCGGAGGACCAGGTCGAGGCTGGGCTCGGTCCGCAGCAGCAGCAGCGTGCCCTCGGTGCCAGCAGCGCCAGCAGCACCGCGGCGACCCCCCGCCGGGCCGGCTGCGAAGGCAGGTTGTCGCGGACCTCGCTCATATCGTGCAGATCGGCCGCCGGCGCCGGTGACTTGACCCCGGGGCCGGCGGCCGCGGTCACGCCGACATCGCGGCGACGCTCTAGAGTTGGGCTATGGCCGAGCAACCGGTGCTGGAGCTGCGCGGGGTCCGCAAGACCTACGGTGAGCTGGTCGCGGTCGACCTGCTCGACCTGGAGGTCCGGCCCGGCGAATGTGTCGTGCTGATCGGCCACAACGGCTCGGGCAAGACGACCACCCTGCGGCTGGTCGCGGGCCTGCTGGAGCCGAGCGACGGGCAGGTGACGGTGGCCGGGGCCAGCCTGCGCGAGGACCGGTCGCGGGCGGCGCTGTCGTTCGTGCCGGACAGCCCGCTGCTGTATCCCGACCTCACCGTGCGCGAGCACCTGGAGCTGGTCGGGCTCGCCCACGGCCTCGGCGACGGGCTCGACGGCCGCGTGGCCGAGCTGCTGGAGCTGTTCGAGCTGACCTCCAGAGGCGACTTCCTGCCCGGGCAGCTGTCGCGGGGGATGCGGCAGAAGGCCCAGCTGGCCTGCGCGCTGGTCCGGCCGTTCCGGCTGCTGCTGCTGGACGAGCCGGTGGTCGGGCTGGACCCTCCCTCCCAGCAGGCGCTGCACCGGCTCCTGGTGGCGGCCAAGCGGGACGGGGCGGCGATCCTGCTCTCCACCCACCAGCTCGCCTTCGCCGCCGGCCTGGCCGACCGCGCGGTGGTGCTGCACGAGGGCCGCATGGTCGAGCAGGGGGCGTACGGGTCGGTGATCGGCGGGGCCGAGGCCGGCCGGCTGGGCCTGCGGTGAACCAGGCCTCGGCGGCGACGCTGCAGTACCTGCGCCGGCGACGGCGAGCCCACCGCTCGCCGCAGCAGCGCTCGGACCGGTTCACCGGCCTGTACACGGCCGGGCTGTACACCGCCATCGGCGCCTGGGCCGGCTTCCAGGCGCTGCGCCAGGGACCGGCCCGTGGCGGGTCGGCGGTCTGGCTGACCGGCGGCGGGCTGGCCCGCGTCGCCACCATCGCCCTGCTCCTCGGGCTGCTGGCGGCGCTACGGTACGCCACCTGGCAGGGCCCGGTGGTGTTCACCGCCCCGGAGGTGCAGTTCCTGCTGGGCTCGCCGCTGCCGCGGGCCGAGCTGGTCAGGGCCCGGCTCGGGCGCGGGCTGCTGGTGGCCGCGGCCGCGGGGGCGGCGCTCGGGCTGGCCGCGTTCGTCCTGCTGGAAGCGGAGCTGGCCGTGCCCGCCTGGCCGCTGCTGGCGGCGGCGGTGGCCGGGCCGGCGGCGTTCGGCGTGCTCGCGGCGGCCCTCGGCTGGCTGGTCGAGTCGTCCCCGGCCACCGCCCGGGTGGTGCTGCTGACGAGCCCGCTGGTGCTGGCGGCGGCCGCGGCCGCCTTCTTCGGCGGCGCCGGCGCCGCCGGCGCCGGCCCCTGGTCGGGGCCGTGGGGGTGGGCGGCCGGGCCGCTGGTGGCGGCGGCCGGCGGGCGCGACGCCGGCTGGCCGTTCCAGGCGGCCCTGCTGGCCGTGCTCACCTCGGCCGCCGTGCTCGCCGCCTGGCGGACGGCCGCCCGGGTGACCCTCGAGGAGCTGGAGCGGCGCGCCGGCACCCGGGCCGGGCTCGGGGCCAGCATCTTCATGGCCGACCCGCGGGGCGCGGCCCTGCTGCGGCACCAGGCCGTCGGCAGCCTGGTCGGCGTGCGGCGGCTGGGGCTGCGCCATCCGCGCCGCCGCTGGCTGGCGGTGCCCTGGCGGGATGCGCTCAGCCTGCTGCGCGCCCCCGGCCGGGTCGGCTGGGCGCTGGTGCTGTGCGGCAGCGGGGCGCTGGCCGTGGCGGTCGCGCCCGGCCGCCGGCTGCTGGCCGCCGGCGCGGTCGTGGCCGCCTACCTGGGGGCGGCCCGGCTGGCCGAGCCGCTGCGGGGCGAGGCCGACCAGCCCGACGCCGGCCGCCAGCTGCCCTGGCGCTGGGGGGAGCTCATCCTGCTCCACACCGCCACCCCGATCCTCGTCCTCACCGCGATCGGGCTGGCCGTGACCCTGGCCCTGGCCCTGGCCGGTCTGGTGCCGGCCGCGGCCCTCGGCATGGCGGCCGCCGGCTGCCTCCCGGTCGCGGCCGCGCTGGTCTGGAGCGCGGCCATCGCCGGGCAGCGCGGACGGCTCGGGCTCGACCAGTTCCTGACCGCCTCGGCCATGGGCGAGCTGGCCGGGCCCATCTACCTGCTGCGCTGGTTCGCCACCGGCCCCATGGTCGCCCTGGCGGCCCTGCTGGGGCCGATCCTGGTCCTCCAGGGGGCCGCCGGGAGCCCACCCCCGCGTGCCCAGGCGGCCGCCACCAACGCCGCCGCCCTGCTGGCCACCGCCCTGGCCGTCCAGGGCGCGTGGCTGCGCAGCCGCCACCCGCCCGACTGACCTTCCCGGTCCCATTGACGTGCCCCGGTGTCCGGAGTAGCGTCCCCACACCTATTAGGAAACTTTCCTAATGATGGAGGCGGGATGAGGCTCCGGGCGGTCCTGGTCGCCGTCGCGCTGGCCGCGACCGGCCTGGCGGCCGGGTCGCCGGCCGCCGGCGCCACAGCAGGGACCCTCCGCGGGGTCGTCCGGCTCGACCAGGTCGGCTACGCCACCGGCGAGCGCAAGCGGGCCTTCCTGCTGGCCGAGGCGCCGGCCGACGGGGCCCGGTTCGCGGTCGTCGACGCCGGCGGGCGGACCGTGCTCAGCGGGCGGGTCGGCCGGCGGACCGGCGGCTGGAACGCCCGCTACCGGGCGGTCCACCGCATCGACTTCAGCGCCCTGCGCCGGCCCGGCAGCTACCGGGTCGTGGTCGCCGGCCTGGCCGCCCCCTCGCCCAGGTTCCGGGTCGCGACCCGCCACGCCCTGTTCCAGCAGCTGGTCGACGACACCGTCCGCTTCTTCCAGGTCCAGCGCGACGGCGCCAGCGTCCCGGCGCGGCTCGACCGCAAACCCTCCCACCTGACCGACCGTCGGGCCACGGTGTACGCCGCCCCGGTGTTCGAGGGCGACGGCGGCGACGTGCCGGCGGCGCCGCTGGAGCCGGTCGGCGGCCCGGTGGACGTCGAGGGCGGCTGGTTCGACGCCGGCGACTTCGTCAAGTTCACC
>Ga0307277_10000808_pt1 | contig 11976 bp, 14 predicted proteins | sample ER_DNA_116_FD_194473 | JGI IMG/M metagenome (GOLD analysis project Ga0307277, IMG submission 194473) | Bulk soil microbial communities from the East River watershed near Crested Butte, Colorado, United States - ER_DNA_116 | ecosystem: Environmental > Terrestrial > Soil > Floodplain | place...
CATCGTTGACGATCGCCTCCGTGCCGCCTGCCGGGATGACATAGCCGGTGCCGCTCGCACCCGCCGCGCCGGCATCGTTGACGATCGCCTGCGTGGCGCCGGCCGGGACGACATAGCCGGTGCCGCTCGCACCGCCCGCAGCCGAGGCCGCACCTGCACTGCCGGCCATCGCTGCGACGGCCACGGTGAGGACGGCCGCCGTCTCGCGCAGTCCCTGCGCCTCCACTTCCGAGCCTTCGATCGCGCGCTCGAGCTCGTCCGGGTCGAAGACGAGCGCGAGTTCCTCTCCATTCGCCGACTGGAGCGTCCGCTCGAGGTCGGGTCGCTCCAGGATCATGCTGATCGCTTCCGTTGCCCCGCCTACGCGGACGACGTCGAACGTCAGCTCCACCGGACCGTCGACGTCGCGCAGTGCCTCCTCCGCCGCGGCGCGGCGGATCGGTAGCGCCAGACGCGCGATGGGGGCGGTCGCGGCAAGCCCTGCGAGTCGCGCGCGACTCTGGATCTCATGCATAGTTTCTCCTTCCGCGGGGGACCCCGTTCGATTTTGTCACCGGTGCGACCCGGACGCAACGATCCACCAAATTGCGGCGCGTGAGCGCCTGACCGCAACCACGGCCGCAAGAATCGGTCCGGCTGCGGCTAGCCCCATAGTCGGGCCGCGCTAGGCACCTGACGGCCGCCCTGTTGACCAGGCTGAGTTGGCCCACCTCCCTTGCGGCCATCTCGGCACGTCGAATGTGCCTCCATGCCGAGCGCGGCCGTACGCCTGCGGCGCGAGTTGAGAGTCATCGGCGGGCCACCACGAGCCCGGCATCCCAACCTGGTGCACGCCCACCGGCTGGGACGTGGATCGACTCGGCGTCGAGGCCGCTGCTTGCAATCAGCCACGAGATGAACGAGTTGGAGTTCCACATCTCGCCCGCACCCAGTTCGTCACGGCCCCACACGGGCGTCGGCACGAAGGGCACCAGGTCAAGCAGTCGACGCGACATACCCGGATCGTCTGTCAGTCGCAGTGGACTCTCGATTGCCTCGCTTATGTCTGGAATGACGCCATCTTGCCAGCGGCGCAGCTCGTAGCGGAAGAGCCGGAAATGCCCCGCCCAGCGGCTTCCGACCGCACCCTCTGAAACCACTCCGCGCTCCACACCGTTGCTGTCGGAGATGGGTGCCTGCTCGATCACGAACCGGCCCTCGGGCACGCGCACTAAGAGCGCAGAGTGGTAGAGGTCGCAGGGAGGCCGCCGTCCTAGCCGCGCTGCTACTGCCTCGAAGACGCGTCCATTCAGCCGCACGGAATAGCCGCCGGCTCCTAACGGAAGCCAGTAAAGGTCAACGCTCGATTCCTGCACGGTCATTTCGGTCTCCTATAGCTCTTCGTGTCTGGAAGGTTCACCTCGCGCCCGGGATAGTGCATCGGTGAAAGACCACCAAGCAGCTGCGGGTTTCCCAGATGCCCAAGGGTCGGGTCTTGGATTTGGGCGAGCCTCCCGAGACTGGTAGGTTCCCGCCCAATGGCAGATCCTCATAGGCATTGCCCAGGCAGCCCGAGCTCGTCACGGGTCAGTAGGGCCCAACTGTTCTCTCGAGGTGCGAAAGGCGGGGCTGCCTTCTTGTTGGCAGGCTCACTGGCAGGATCGCTGGTCGACTCGGCGGCTGCCGACACCATCCCGGACAGCGATCTCGCCTATGCGCGGTTGCTGGTCGGTGCCGAGTTGCTCGCCCTGGACTTCTATGCGCGGGCGATTGCGTCGAGGCGACTTGGCCCCGACGCCTTGGGCTACATGAAGCGGGCGCGCCTGAACGAGCGCGAGCACTACAACAAGATGTCGGAGGTCATTAGCGGCGCCGGGCAGGCACCCGCGGTCGCTGCGGACTTCGACTTCTCGTATCCGAAGGGAGCCTTCGCATCGAAGTCGTCGATCGCGAAGCTTGGCGTGACCTTGGAGGCCGCGTTCATGGGCGCGTATCTGGATGCGGTTGACGGGCTGCAGACGGATGCGCTCAAGCAGACGGTGGCGCAGATCGCGGCGAATGAGGCTGAGCACCTGAGTGTTTTCATGCGCCTGTCCGGGCGCAGTCCGATCGGAATCTCATTGCCGAGGCCCCTGACGATCGATCAGGCTTCCAACGCACTCGACGTATTCACGAGCTAGCGAGGGGTGAGGTATGCCGAGGGAGTTTTACAGCGCAAGCGAGGCGGCGCACACGCTGGGGATCAGTCTCGACACGCTTCGCCGGTGGGATCGGCAGGGTCGGATCAAGACGAAGCGAGATGCGAGCAACCGCAGGATCGTTACCGCGAAGGAGATCGATCGGCTGCGCGGCCAACACGCTGAGCATCAGATGAGCGCTCGTAATCGCTTCAGCGGGATCGTCCGTGACGTGCGAGTCGAGGGTTTGATGGCCCAGGTGGAGATGGTGGTCACTGAGCCAGCCGTGCTGACCGCGATCGTTACCGCGGACGCTGTCGAGGAACTCGGGATCAAGCCGGGCAATCACGTTGTCGCGGTGATCAAGTCCACGTCCGTCATGGTCGAGCACTAACGAAAGGGGTTCTTCCGAAGTGCCAATCACTTCTGGTCACGTTGCGTGGTGCAAGCGCGCCGTCTCTCTCATCGCGCTCACCGCCCTTCTCATTGGGATGCTCACGGCAGGCGGGGCGGCGGCACGCCCTGACACGCAAACATCCACTCGTGTCACCGGCATCACCGTCTACGCGGCTGCGTCTTTGACCGATGTGTTCCCGAAGATCGATTCCGGCCCGAAGTACTCGTTCGGCTCCTCGAGCGCTCTTGCTGCGCAGATCACGCAGGGAGCCCCGGCCGACGTGTTCGCCTCGGCGAATACGACGATTCCTGCTCAGCTGTTTGCGAAGGGACTCGTGCAGAAGCCGGTCGTGTTCACGCGAAACCGGCTGGTGCTCGTCGTGCCGACGTCGAATCCGGCCGGCATCCACAGCGTCTACGACCTCAAGAAGCAGGGCGTCAAGCTCGTGATCGCTGCCCCGGCGGTTCCGGTTGGGACCTACACGCTGCAGGTTCTGCAGCAGATGGGACTTACGAGCGTGCTCGCGAACGTTGTCAGTCGCGAGTCCGACGTTCGCAGCGTGCTTTCGAAGGTGGCCCTGGGAGAGGCGGACGCCGGTTTCGTCTACGCAACAGACGCCAAGACGGTGCCTGGCAAGGTGAGGGTGTTCAAGATCCCGGCCTGGGCGCAGCCGAAGGTGACTTACGCCATGGCGATCGTCTCCGCGAGTGGAAACAAAGCGGCTGCGCAGCGGTTCATCAAGGAGGTGCTGAGCAAGGCCGGTCAGAAGAAGATGCTCGGCGCCGGCTTCCTTACAATCCCGAAGGCGAAGTCGGGTCGCTAAACCGCGCAGGGCGGGCAGACCATGCGGAAAGCTCTGCTCGCCTTCCTCTATTTCCTCGCCGCCGCAGTGGCGCTGGCGTTCCTGACCCTGCCGATGCTGGCGATCTTCGTCCACGTCCCGCCAGGCCGGCTGATCGACCAACTTTCGAACCCGGTTGTGACCGACGCCCTGATCGTCAGTTTCAAGACGACGTTGATCGCACAGGCGCTCGTGCTGCTCTTCGGCACACCGACCGCTTATCTCCTCGCAAGCCGTCGCTTTCCGGGCCGCTCGCTCTGCATCACGCTTGTCGAGCTTCCGCTCGTGCTCCCACCGGCCGTTGCAGGTATCGGCCTGCTAGCGGCCTTCGGCCGTTTCGGACTCCTCGGCTCGGGTCTGAGTTGGGCGGGGATCACTATCCCGTTCACGCAGAGCGCGGTCACGATCGCGGTCGCGTTCGTCGCCAGCCCGCTCTACGTCCGACAGGCGATCGCTGCTTTCGAGGCGATTGACCCGAACCTCGTTGCCGCCTCACGCACACTCGGCGCCGGTCCTGCGCGCACCTTCTTTCGCGTCGTATTCCCGTTGGCGCGGGGTGGTCTTCTCGCAGGGGAGGCACTCGCGTTTGCGCGGGGACTCGGTGAGTTCGGAGCCACGATCATGTTCGCCGGCAGCTTGCAGAAAGTGACCCAGACCTTGCCGTTGGCGATCTACGCCGAGTTTGAGGTCAACTTCGACGTCACCCTCGCGATCAGCGCCCTACTCGTCCTGATCAGCACCGCGCTGCTGATCTCCCTCAAGCTGACCGCCCTATGGCAGCCCTCAGAGCAGACTTCACGCTCCCGCTTCGCTCTTTTGAGCTCGAGTTAGCACTCGAGGTCGAGGGCACCGTCGCCCTGGTCGGGCCGTCGGGTGCCGGTAAGACCTCGGTGCTCCGGGCGATCGCCGGGCTCGTCCGCCCACCGCGAGGACGCATCGCACTAGGCGACGACGTTTGGCTGGACAGCGCCTGCCGGCTCTTCCGCAAGCCCGACGAGCGCCGTGTCGGGCTCGTCTTCCAGGAGTACGCGCTCTTCCCGCATCTCACGGTGCGACAGAACGTCGCCTACGCGGGCAAGCAACGTGTGGACGAGTACCTCGAACGGTTCCGTATCTCCCACCTCGCCCAGGCCAAGCCGACGGCCCTTTCCGGCGGTGAGCGCCAGCGGGTCGCGCTCGCCCGCGCGCTCGCACGAGGCCCCGGCGTGATCCTGCTCGATGAACCACTTTCCGCACTCGATGCACACACGAAGGGGACCGTCCGTGCCGAGCTTCAAGAACTACTGCACGAGCTCGGGCTTCCGACCCTCCTGGTCACCCACGATTTCGAGGATGCCGCCGCGCTTGCCGATCAAGTCGGCGTGATTGTCGACGGACAGCTCCGCCAATTTGCGACCCCCAGCGAGCTCGTCGACCGGCCGACCGATGCTTTCGTCGCCTCCTTCACCGGTGCCAACCTTCTCCGAGGGAAAGCCCGCCGACTCGACGACGACATGACCCTTGTCCAACTCGACACCGGCGAGCTTGTTTACTCAACGGAGTGGGGCGAAGGTGACGTGGGCGTCGTCATCTACCCGTGGGAAGTCTCGATCGGTCGCCTTCACCAAGACGACTCCGCCATGAACCTGATTCAGGGCGAAATCCGCTCCATCACGGCCGTCGGTAACCGCGTCCGCGTCCGCATCGGCCCGATCACCGCCGAAGTCACCACAACCTCTGCCGAGAAACTCGAACTCGCACCCGGCGGCACGGCGTTCGCAAGCTTCAAAGCAACCGGAACGCGACTTGTTCCGCTTGCCTGACTAGCGCATCTTGGTTCCACGCGATCGATCCGAGCATGCGCCCGGATCTTGAAGCTAGGCCCCGGCGAAACTCCCGCCGTTGGCCGTGACCTGGGCTGCGAGCTCATGGAGGTTGCGCCGCTGGGCCCTGGCCCCGTCGCGTAGCATCTCGAACGCCTCGGTCGGAGACATCCGGTAGCGAACGCTGATTGCTCCGGTCGCCTGCTCGACGATCTTGTTTCATAAACCAATGCTCGAAGTTGCCCGAGTTCCGCCTCGAGCTCCGCGATCCGGTCTTGCTGGACCGTCATGCTGATCCCAGACTCAAGTGCGATGAACATGTCTCTCCCATCATTTGCGGCCGCGGTTCGCACGGGAAGACAAACGAACACGACGCCAATCCCCTGAAGGTCTGTAGTCCTAATACATCGGGCTGATAGGCCGAACGGCCTACCCTCAAGAGGGGGAATTTGAAAGGGATAAAGGTGGAGATCGGCCTAGCCGGACGAAAACAAGCGCGCCGCGAAGACGATCAGATAGCTGAAGCCGCGACCGTCGACCTGGTAGGCGTAGCAACCGGGTGCGCGCAGGAATGTCGCTGCCGGGTTTAGTCGCGTGTAGGAACCGAGAAGGCGCAACTCGTCGTGGAGCTTGTCGCTCCACTGCGGTCCCTGATCGAACTGAAGCTCGTTCGGCCCATCGAGTTGCCGCCCGCGCACTACGTACGGCCCGTTGTAGCGCGGCACCGTCCAGAGCAACTTCGTCCCGTCCCAGCCCTCGTAACCCCAGTTCGGAAGATAGTGAAGAGCCGCGCGCCCTTCCTCGCTGGCTAACGTCGGATACGCAGGGCCTGGCCCAAACGCGGGCGCACCCGGAGCGTCGATGTTGCCGCGCTCGCCGAGGGTTCCTTCGGCCTCAGTCGCGGGGCAGGCACTGCCGGTGGCAAGCGTCGGGATGTGGAGCGGCCGCCGGATGAGCCCGTTCCACCAGTAGGCGAGATAGCCCTGGCTGCAGTTGAAGAGATAACGGTGGTACGTCGAGTTCAGCCGCGAACGACAAGCGAGGCCCCAGCGCAGGCAGTGGTGGCGACCGGCGAACACTGCGTGTACTGCCCCTGACCCGCACCGATGCGCCGACTCGACAGTCTGGGCCTGAGCAGTCGCACCGGCAAAGGCGACGCCGACTGCGACCACGGCGATGGCTAGCGCGGTTCGCGCGCTGGACACACCCCAAGGATACTTGGGGGCAGCCGGCCACTCGGTCCTGGGGTCGCGGTACAGTCCGCCGCGCAAATGCGCCTCGCTCTCACCATCTCGATCGCCGCTGGGCTGCTCCTGTCGGGCTGCAGCTCCGGCGAGCCTTCCACCTTCAAGGCCGGGCCGACGGCGAAGTGCCTGAGGGGACAGGGTTACGACGTCACCACCGACGACCCGAGGGTGGGGGTGATCGCGGCCAATGCGCCCAACGGCGGCCTGCTGGCCCGCGAGCCGGGTAATGCCCTCACGATCGCCTTTGCCCAGGACTCCGACGACGCCATCAAGACCGCCGCCGCAGTCAAGGAGTTTGCCCCTAAGAATCTCCAACCCCACATCACCGATGTCATGCGGACACAGAAGAATGCGGTCCTCCTCTGGACGGTCACTCCTCCACAGGCTGAGCTAGACAAGGTCTTCGCCTGCCTGAAGGGCTGATCCCTCCGGCTAGAATCGGGGCCATGGCCGAGATCGGGACGATGCGCGTCAAGAGTGGCCTCGCCGAGATGCTCAAGGGCGGGGTGATCATGGACGTCACCGATGCCGACCAGGCCCGGATCGCCGAGGAGGCCGGAGCCGTCGCCGTGATGGCTCTCGAGCGTGTTCCGGCCGACATCCGCGCCGAGGGCGGCGTCGCCAGGATGGCCGACCCGGACAAGATCATCGAGATCCAGGAGGCCGTGACGATCCCGGTCATGGCCAAGGCGCGCATCGGCCATTTCGTCGAGGCGCAGATCCTGGAGGCACTCGAGGTCGACTACATCGACGAGTCGGAGGTCCTGACGCCGGCCGACACCGCACATCACATCGACAAGTGGAAGTTCACCGTTCCGTTCGTCTGCGGCTGCACCAACATCGGCGAGGCGCTGCGGCGGATCGCCGAAGGCGCGGCGATGATCCGGACGAAAGGCGAGGCGGGAACCGGCGACATCGTCAACGCCGTCACGCACATGCGTTCGGTGTTCGGCGCGATCAAGCGCCTCGGTGCAATGGATCCGGACGAGCTCTACAGCGAGGCAAAGAACGCCCAGGCGCCGGTGGAGCTCGTGCGCTGGGTCGCGGAAAACGGTCGCCTGCCTGTGGTGACGTTCACCGCGGGTGGGATCGCAACTCCCGCCGATGCAGCTCTCTGCATGCAACTCGGCGCGGACGGTGTCTTCGTCGGCTCCGGGATCTTCAAGTCCGGGAATCCGAGCGAGCGTGCGAAGGCGATCGTCGAGGCGACGACGCACTACAACGACGCAGAGATCCTCGCGCGCGTATCGCGCGGGCTGGGCGATGCGATGAGTGGGCTTTCCGCTGCCGCTCTTGCGCCTGAAGAGCTGCTCGAGACCCGGGGCTGGTAATGCGCCCACGCGTCGGTGTCCTCGCCGTCCAGGGCAACTTTCGCGAACACGTTGCGATGCTGCGCCGTCTGGGTATCGACGCGGTCGAAGTGCGAAAGCCTGAGGAACTGAAGGATCTGGACGGACTCGTCGTTCCGGGCGGGGAATCGACGACGTTCATGCGTTTGATGCGGCTCTACGGGCTGGACGAGGCAATCCGGACGTTCGACCGTCCGATCCTGGGTACGTGCGCCGGGATGATCGTCCTCGACCGCGAGCATCTCGGGCTCGTCGACGTCGAGGTCGACCGGAACGCGTACGGGCGGCAGGTTGCGAGCTTCGAGGCCGATCTCTCGCTCTCGGGCGACAGCTCCCCTTTGCGGGGCGTCTTCATCCGCGCGCCGCGCGTTCGCGTGACAGGAGACGTCGAGGTTCTCGCCGAGCACGAGGGCGAGCCGGTGCTCATCCGCGACGGGCGCATCCTCGTGGCGTCGTTCCACCCCGAACTGACGGAAGATACGCGGGTGCACGAGTTGTTCCTGAATGGAGTCAGAGAGGCGATGAGTGTCAGGGCATAGCAAGTGGTCCTCGATCAAGCACAAGAAGGGCGCCGCGGACGCCAAGCGGGGCAAGCTCTTTTCGAAGCTCTCGAGGGCGATCATCGTGGCGGCGAAGGAGGGAGGACCGGATCCCGCCGGGAATCTGGCGCTGCAGAACGCGATCGAGAAGGCGCGCTCGTATTCCATGCCGAAGGACAACATCGAGCGCGCGATCGCACGCGGCGCGGGTGCGGACTCGGACGCGCAGGCATTCGAGACGGTCGTGTACGAGGGCTATGGTCCGAGCGGCGTCGCGGTGATCGTCGAGGCGCTGACGGACAACCGCAATCGCACGGCGTCCGACGTGCGGCACGCCTTCGACAAGTTCGACGGCAACCTAGGCACCTCCGGCGCGGTCGCCTGGCTCTTCGAGCGGCGCGCAGTCGTCATCGTCCCCGCCGACGGCGTCGACGAAGATGAGTTGACACTCGCCGCGGCCGAAGGCGGCGCAGACGATGTCTCGCTGGACGGGTCCACCTACGAGGTCGTCTCCGCGCCCGAGGCTCTGGCCGCGGTACGCGAGGCGCTCGAGAGCGCGGGCTTCACGGTCGAGAACGCGGAGCTGACGATGGTCCCCAAGACGACCGTCGAGGTCGCAGACGAATCGGCCGCGAAGAAGATCCTGCGGTTGATCGACCAGCTCGAGGAGAGCGACGACATCCAGGACGTCTATGCGAACTTCGACATCCCGGAGCAGGTCCTCGAGACGGTGGCCTAGCCGCCGGGGAGCTGCGAGCTCGGCAGTGGGTTCGTCGGCGGCGCCACGCTGACGGGCTGATTCGGATTGGATACGGCCAGCTCGAAGTCGACCTTGGCGCCGACCACGTCGCCGAGCACGCGGCGTAACGATTGCGGGACATCGAGTCCGAGATCCGCTTTCAGGAGCAGGCGGCGCAGGATGTGATCGTCTCGTCCTGACCAGAGCTCGAAGCTCGAGGACTTGACCCCTTTCTCGAGCTGCTTTGCCTGATCGCCCTCGATCGTCGGCGCCGCGCGGCCGAGCTGCCGCACCAGATCGAGCAGGCCGTTTGCGGCCGCGACGACGTCGAGATCTCCTGAGACGCGTATCGTCGGGGCGCCACCGACCTGCCCGCCGTCGGTTACGGCCGGATGCTTCACCCAGTTGTCGATCCGGAGCTCGGCAAACGTGCTCGAGTTGCCGGACCCGCCGGCTGCCTGACGCAGCGCGTTCGTAGAAGAGGCGGGCAGCTCATACGCCTTGCCGTTCACCTCTGCATACGCCTTCGTGCCCGTGGAGATGAACGTGGCCGTCCCTTGGCGGGCGCCGGCGATTTGCGTGTACACGATCTTGGCCACCGGCAGTCCTCCCGGCCGCAGTGCAAATGGGCCGCGTAGCTCGAAGCCGATCCGGCCCTTCGTGCCCTCGCGTGGTGAGACAACCAGCCTCAGCGTCAGGTTGCCGCTCCGCAGCTTCCCGAGGCTTCCGGCCGCGTCGGACATGACCTGGTTCGCGCGGTTGCCGCCGCCACAGCCGGCCACGAGCGCGACGACGAGGAACATCAATGCCGCCCGCTTCACGGGCCGGTTGTGGTCGTGACCTCGGCGGTCGTCGTCGGCGTGGTGGTGGTCGTTTCCTCAGTCGTCGTCGGCGTGGTGGTCGTCGTCGGCGTGGTTGTCGTGGTGGAGGTCGTAGGCGTAGTTGTGGTTGTTTCCTGCGGTCGCGGAGGCCCCGCTGAGACCAGATGGTTTGCCAGCACGTCGGCGATCTGCGCCGACATGTCATCGAGGATTGCCTGGAGCTGGTCGATCGTGAGGTCCGCTTTCCGCAAAGAGTGGAGGCGGCGGCGGAGCTCGGCGAGAATGCGATTTCCTTCCGCATCAAAGTGGACCGCTCCTCCCCCGGCGCCGAGAACGAACTGGTAGGCCTCGGCAACGGCGACACAGGTCGAGCAGTTCTCGTTGAAGGCGATCGCGATGTTCGTCGGCGAGATCACCGACGCGTCGCTCTCGACAAGGACGATCTCGAACGCGATCGCCACCGACGCGCAGTCGGTGCAGCTGTTGTAGGCGACGGCCGCGTTCGTCTCGGTGACGACATCGCTCATCACGCGACGGATGGCGAATGCGACCTTGAAGACGGTCGTCCCGTCCTTGGTGTTGACGGCAATCGCCGCGTTGTCGGCGGTTGCGAGCGTGGGCCGTGCCGCTGACAAGCCGGTGGATACCAGCGCTGCCAGGAGGAGGATGAATACTCGTCTTTTCATGGTCTCAAGGGGTTGTCGTGGTTGTCGTCGTCGTTGGTGTTGTGGTTGTTGTTGCCGTTGTTGCCGTCGTCGTCGGGGTGGAAACCGTTTCTTCGACCGTGGTTACGGGCGTGCTTACGGTGGCGCTCGGATCGGTAGCGGTCTCGATTGTCTGCGTCTCGGTCTGAGTCGTGGAGACGTTCGTTGCAGGTTTGGTGGTGTTCTGCTCGCTGCTCAGGAGCGGCGCGCCGCCGAGGGCGGCCTCTCGCTCCTGGGTCAGTGCGGGCCGCCCGGACGAAACTGCGGCGAACTGCCGGACCGCTCCCTGGATCGTTCCCTTCTCACCCGGCTGGATCGGGCGGTAATCGCCGTTCGGCCACCAGATGTAGCCCACGAGCGTTGCCGCGGCCCCGGAGGCGAGCACCAAGGCGCCGCGTGCTGCGGGATGGCCCTCGGTGCGCTGCCAGGCGGCGCCGGAAACCCGCCTGAGCACCATCCAGAATGTGGCCACGATGCCGAGTGCAGGCAGGAGCAGGATCAGCATCTGGAAGATTCCGATTGCGCCGGTCAGCGCACTGCCTCCGTCGAAGGCGTGCTGCACCTTGTGGTACTGGACGAAGAACGAGTCGTACGCGGTGCTCAAGATTCGGGGGGTGTTGACCACCATCAACCCGAACATGAACAACAGCAGCGGTACGACGGTGAGCACGTAGATCGTGACAGCGACGCGCACCCAGGGCTTCAGCTCGGTGACGCGGTCACTCGCCTTCTTCCACGGCAGCAGGCTCGCCAGGGTGGGCTTGATGCGAGCGAACATGTCCGGGACCCCCGTGAGGTCGCTGACGATGTAGTAGCCGTCCAGGCGGATGAACGGGAGGAACTGATGCATGATCTCGAAGTGCTGGAGGGGGATGATCAGCAGCAGCGGCTCGTAGCCGGTGACCGCGTAAGCGCCCGCAGTTGCGAGGATGAAGATCACGTTGAAGTACACGCCGCCGAGATCCGTCCGGAGGCGCCCGCCCTTGCCGAGTCGGTACGCATCGGTGACGTCCGTGTAGAAGGCCGGCCAGACGATGTAGAGGCCGGCGCCCATCGCGCCCGGGCGCGCACCGCCGTAGGCGCACGCGGTCGCGTGGCCACACTCGTGGAAGGCGGCTGAGAGGACGACGAGGCCGAGCATCATCATCAGGAGCGCGGGGCTGTAGAGAACCTCGCGCAGCGACTGTGCGACGCCGTGATAGGCGAAGAGCCAGACGTCGAGCGCGATCAGTCCCGCCAGTACCGCGAGGATGACCGGCGGGAAGAACAACGGCTTGAACACTGTGGTGATCGCATTGACGACACGCTCGGGCACGAGGGCTGCTTTGAGCTTGAGGGCGAGCATCGGATCGAGCTTCTGGAGCTCCGGCTCCGCACCGTT
>Ga0307277_10000809_pt1 | contig 11974 bp, 8 predicted proteins | sample ER_DNA_116_FD_194473 | JGI IMG/M metagenome (GOLD analysis project Ga0307277, IMG submission 194473) | Bulk soil microbial communities from the East River watershed near Crested Butte, Colorado, United States - ER_DNA_116 | ecosystem: Environmental > Terrestrial > Soil > Floodplain | place: USA...
CGGTGGGCTGCTCTTCGTCCGTGCCGCCAACGTGGGCCGAACGGTCATCGAGATGTACCCGAAGGAGCGGATCGCCGAGGACTTTGCTGCCCTCGCCGAGCGCCTCGTCCGGACTCACGTGCCGACCGAACCTGCCGCCGTGCCGGTCAAGGCCGGGTTCCGCATCTTCGGCCGGGCGAAGGAACCTGCCCGAGCCTGACGCCGCGTGCGGACTCGCCCGCGCGGCGAGCCCGAGGCGCCTCTGTTTCCTGCCAGACAGTCATCCCCGGACTGGTAGGCGCCCCGTTTGCTGCAATGGGCCCATTGCCGGCGTGCCCTCGCTCGTGCCATGCACGAATTGTGGGTCGGCGCGGGTTTGACGGGCCGGATTCCGCGCTGAAGAGTCCCCCGGTGACTGGATGTCAGGAATGTCCGATCGCTGCGCCTACCGGATCGTCGCGAGCGCGGCCGGCAACTCCTCGAGCCAATGCACGGATTGACCGCCGGCGGCCCTCACGACCGATCCTGCCAGGTAATTCCTCCGAGTGGCCCGCCGGGCAGCTTCTGCGCCTTCATCCCCGTTCGCTTGTCGACCTGCTCGACGCCGCGGAGGTAGAAGCGATTGACCAGGACCGTCTCGACATCCGGATCGCCGATCCGCTGCTCGCCGAGCATCGCGACGGCGTCGACGACCGGGACGAACATCTCGGTGGAGCGGTCGAGGAGCCGATCGGGCTCGGAGCCCGGGTGGAGGTAGACCGTGCCGATGACGCGAAACGGTGGCGCCTCGAGGGCCACGTCGTAGGAGACCTTGTGGACCCGATGAGCCGCCCGCTCCTCGTCGCTGAGCTCCGGCAGCGATCCCTCGCCGGCAAGCACAAGGATCAGGTCATACGGGTCGATGCTCCGCAGGCCCGGCGCTTCGACGAGCGGTCCCGAGCCATCCATCGGGCCCCAACGGACGTCGTGGATCGTGATCGCCTCGCGGCGGTTGAGGGCATCGGACAGGCGGCCCTCGACGTCCATCCGGCCGACCAGTCGCCATTCCTCGGTGATGCCGTCGAACGCGATCCCGGTCCGTGTCGCCCGAAGGGGGGATTGCGCAACGACGGGCGCCGCCGGCGCGACGACCTTCTTCTTGCGGCGCAGGAAGTTCAGCGGCACGCGGTTCCCCTCGCCAAGGTCACTCCTCGGCAGCTCCCGAATTGGCCCGGATCGTCTCGACGACCGTGGCGTCGGCGAGCGTCGTCGTATCGCCGAGCGCCCGTCCCTGGGCGATGTCCTTCAGGAGCCGCCGCATGATCTTGCCGGAACGGGTCTTCGGCAGGTCCGGCACGAACATCAGGGTCTTCGGCTTGGCGATCGGGCTGATCTTCGTCGCGACGTGGGCTCGCAGCTCGTCGCCGAGCGTCTTCGTGGGCTCGTTGCCGAGGCGGAGAATGACGAACGCGATGATGGCCTCTCCGGACACGGCATCCGGGCCGCCGACGACGGCCGCCTCCGCGACCGCCGGGTGCGACACAAGGGCGCTTTCGATCTCGGTCGTCGAGAGGCGGTGGCCCGAGATGTTCATGACGTCGTCCACCCGGCCGAGCAGCCAGAAGTAGCCCTCCTCGTCGCGTTTCGCGCCGTCCCCCGCGAAGTACATCCCCGGGAAGCGGCTCCAGTACGTCTCCTTGTAGCGCTCGGGGTCGCCATAGATGCCGCGGAGCATCCCGGGCCACGGCTGCTTCAGGACGAGATAGCCCCCGCCGCCAAAAGGCACGGACTTGCCGTTGCCGTCGACGACGTCGGCCTCGATCCCCGGGAACGGGAAGGTGGCGGAGCCGGGCTTCGTCGTCGTGACTCCGGGCAGCGGCGTGATGAGGATCTGGCCCGTCTCGGTCTGCCACCAGGTGTCGACAATCGGTGCCTTGCCGCCGCCGATGTGCTCCTGGTACCAGAGCCACGCCTCGGGGTTGATCGGCTCGCCGACGGAGCCGAGGACCCGGAGAGAGGACAGGTCGTGCTTCGCGGGATGCGCGTCGCCCTGCTTCATGAACGCCCGGATCGCGGTGGGAGCGCAGTACAGGATGCTGACCTTGTACTGCTCGATGATCTGCCACCAGCGGTCCCAGGCCGGCGTGTCCGGGGTTCCCTCGTACATGACGCCGGTCGCCGCGTTGGCGAGCGGGCCGTAGACGATGTAGCTGTGGCCTGTGACCCAGCCGACGTCCGCCGCGCACCAGTACACGTCGTCCGGCTTGAGGTCGAAGATCATCTTGTGGGTGTACGACGTGCCGACGAGGTAGCCGGCCGTCGTGTGGATGATCCCCTTCGGCTTGGCGGTCGTGCCCGAGGTGTAGAGCAGGTACAGCATGTGCTCGCTGTCGAGTGGGACGGGCGGGCAATCGGCGTTCTGGCGGTCCACGATGTCGTGCCACCAGACGTCCCGTCCGTCGGTCATCGTCACGGTCGTGGCCGCGTCCCCGATCCGGCGAACGACGAGGACGTGCTCGATCGTCGGCGTGCTCTGGATCGCTTCATCGACGGCCGGCTTCAGCTCCGCCGCCTTGCCTCGCCGCCAGCCGCCGTCGGCCGTGATCACGAGCTTCGCCTCGGCGTCGTTGATCCGCCCGGCGAGCGCCTCGGCGGAGAAGCCACCGAACACGACCGTGTGGGGCGCCCCGATCCGGGCGCAGGCGAGCATCGCGATCGGCAGCTCGGGGATCATCGGCATGTAGATCGCCACGCGGTCGCCGGTGTCGATCCCGAGCTCACGCAGGGCGTTGGCGGTCTTCTGGACCTCTTCGAGCAGATCCGCATAGGTGATCGTCCGGGTGTCGCCGGGCTCGCCGATCCAGTGATAGGCGATCTTGTGCCCGAGGCCGTTCCGGACGTGGCGGTCGAGGCAGTTCTCGCTGATATTCAGCTTGCCGCCGACGAACCACTTCGCGAACGGCAGATCCCATTCGAGGGTCGTCTCGAACGGCTCGTTCCAGGTCACGGTCTCGCGGGCGATCCGCTCCCAGAAGGCGACCGGGTCACGGGCCGCCTCGTCGTAAAGCTCGGCCGTGGCGTTCGCCTGGGACGCGAATGCCGGATCGGGCGGAAAGGTCCGCCGCTCGGCGAGCAGGTTCTCGATCTCGGGACGCTGGTCGACGCTCACGGGGCCGCTCCTGCGTGTGGTTCGAGTCGGACAACGGATCCGGGCTGAGCGATCCATTCTACGCGGGCCGCCGTGGATGGAGGATCGCTCCGCTAGGGGTGGTCGATGAGGGTCGGGTTTACAGCCACATGTCGTCTAAGGCGACCTTCGGCGCGCCACGGCACCGGATCGGGCCCTCCGGCGAGACGCAGCGGGCAGCAATCAGCTCGAGCCACGCTCGCGCTGGGCGACGGACGATCTGATGGTGACCGGAGATCCGGCACAAGGTCGACAGGAGGGACTCTGGCAGGAAACCGGGCGCTACCCCATCGGGCCCCGTCCCCTACTCGTCGGCCAGGTCGTCCTGGCTCGGACCTTGGCCGAGCGGCTCGGTCGACGCGTTGACCGCGGGTTCCGGGTGGGCGACGAAGACCTGCTGCGGCCGCGGCAGCCGGATGCCGTTCTTCTCGAATACCGTCAGGAGGAGCTTCCGGAACTCGCCGCCGGCGGCCCATTGCTCGGATGCGCGGACGGTGCCGAGGATCTTCAGGGTGACCCCGCGCTCGTCGATCGACTCGACCCGCTCGACCCGCGGCGGCTCGAGGATCCGCCGCTTCCAGATCGGATCGGCCGCCATCTCCTTGCCGAGATCCTCGACGACCTGGATCGCTTTGTCGATGTCGGTCCCGAACGCGACGGTGACGTTCTGGTTGATCCGGGCCCACGTCCGGGTCCGGTTGCTCGCGACCCTGATCTCGCCGTTCGGCACGGTGTGGACGACGCCGTCGAGGTCGCGCAGCGTCGTCCGCCGGAGGCTGAAGTCCTCGACCGCGCCGCTGACGCCGGCGATCGAGATGACGTCACCCTTGCTGTACTGGTTCTCGATGAGGATCAGCGAGCCGTTCAGGTAGTCGCGAACGAGGCTCTGGGCACCGAACCCGACCGCGATGCCGACGACCCCGAGCCCGGCAATCGCGGGGCCGATGTCGAGGTCGAGCGCCGACAGGATCATGATCCCGGCGATCACCAGGACGAAGAACCGGATCACCCGCCCGCCGAGCTCGTCGAGCGTGTCCATCCGCTTCTTGACCTCGACGGCGGACAGCTCCTGGGCCGTGCCCTCGGTCGCCTCGCGATCGAGGAGGGCCTTGACGATGCCGTGGATCAGCATGGTCGAGATGCGCAGGGCGACCAGCGCGACCACGAGGATCACGAGGATCCGCAGGCCGTTGTCGCGGAGGACCTCGATGACCGTGCTCAGCGGCGGGCGCGTGATATCCATCGGCGGTGATGGTAGCGGGCGGGGCGGCCGGTTCGGGTCAGGAGGCGGCGGCGACTCCCGCCGGAAGCTCGCTCACGGTCCCAGCCGACGACGGAGCGGCGTCGGCAGGCTCGACACTGATCGCGGTGTGGGAGAGCGCCTGGGCGAGCGTCGGCTGGGCGGCCGTCGCGGTCCCGGTTCCGCCGAGGCGGACGGAGATCGCCGCTGCAGCCTCGCGCGCCTGGGCGGCGAGCTCGGGGATGCGGCGAGGGGTCAGCCGGAAGGCGGGTCCCCAGATGTCGACCGCGGCGATCACGTTTCCGCGCGCGTCGTGGACCGGCGCGGCCACGGCGTTCAGGCCCATCTCGAACTCGCCGAGCGCGGTCGCGTAGCCCCGACGGCGGATCCGGGCCAGTTCCTCGAGGAGCGGCTCGAGCTCCGTGATCGTCCGTTCCGTGTAGCTCACGAGGCCGCGTCGGACGATTCGCAGGACCTCCCGCTCGGCGACCGCCGACAGGACGACCTTGCCGGAGGCGACGCAATGGAGCGGTGTCGATCGGCCCGTCCAGTCGCCGACTGCGATCAGGTTCGGACCGTCGGCCTGGGCCACGGTCAGGAGCGAATCACCGTCGAGGACGCCGAGGCCGGTCGTCTCGTGGGTCAGGCGTGCCAGGCGCTCGAGCTCGGGCATCGCGATCCCGCGCAGGTCGAGCGTCCGCTCGGCCCGCTCGGCGAGGCGGATGACGACGAGGCCGAGGCGGTACTTGCCGGTCTCCTCGTCCTGCTCGACGAGGCCCCGGCGCTGGAGCGTCGCAAGGAGGCGTGAGGCAGTCGACTTGTGGAGGCCGAGCCGCCGCGCGAGCTCGGTGACGCCGGCCTCCCCCTGCGAATCACCCAGGGCGAGCAGGAGAGCCGCCGCCCGGTCGACCGAGCGAACCGCATTACCGTCGAGGACCATCGATCGTCGTCCTTCGCTTCGTGCCGGGGTCAGCCGGCCGCCGGATGAGATGCCGCGCCGTGGCCGGTGGACGGCTCGGCGCCGCCGGCACGCCCGTCGAGGGCGGCCTTGAAGGATTCCTCGAAGATCGAGACGACTCGATCGACGATGTCGCCCTGGGCATGGGCCTCGCAGATGAACCACGGCTCGCGGCTGTCGGGCTCCGGCATCGCGCCGCGGCTCAGCATTCCCAGTGCCACGGAGTCATACAGCTCGTGGTCCGACTTCGCCCAGTCGCGGTATTCGGTCGGTGCCTCCTCGGTGAACATGATCCCGAACATCGACGGGTGACCGGTGAACACGTACGGGATCCCGCTCGGGTTGAGGACCTCGCGCAAGCCGTCCTGGACGCGGCGCCCGGTCGCGTGGATCGTCTCGAGGGCGTTCGTGTCGCGGAGGATCTCGAGGGTCTTCACGGCCGCCGCGGAGGCAACCCGATTGCCGGCGTACGTGCCGCCGTGGCTGACCTTGTCCGGCAGGAGGTTCATGATCTCGCGCCGGCCACCGAAGGCGGCCGCGGGATAGCCGTTGCCCATGGCCTTGGCGAACGTCGCGATGTCCGGCCGGATGCCGAAGAACTCGGCGGCGCCGCCGCGGGCGAGGCGGAACCCCGTCTTGACCTCGTCGAAGATCAGGAGGATCCCGAACTCCTCGGTCAGGGCCCGCATCGCCGCGTGGAAGCCCGGCTGCGGCAGGATGCCCTGGGCATTGCCCATGACCGGCTCGACGATCACCGCGGCGATGTCCGTGCCCTGCTCCTCGAACAGCCGGCGGAGGAGCGCCAGGTTGTTGTAGCGGGCCGGGACGATCGTGTCCGCGACCGCGTCCGGGATGCCGCGGCCCCACGCGAGGCGGACCGGCCTCTCGGCGTCGCCGAGGTCGGACATCTTGTCCGGGGTCACGCTGATCAGCGCGTAGTCGTGGACGCCGTGGTATTGGCCTTCGAACTTGACGATCTTGTCGCGGCCGGTGAAGGCCCGGGCGAGCCGCATCGCGTGCATCGTCGCCTCGGTGCCCGAGACCGTCATCCGCGCCATCTCGACCCAGCCGGTCAGCTCGCAGACGAGCTCCATCGCCCGGATCTCGTCCTCGCTCGTCAGCGAGAAGCTGACGCCCTTGCGCATCTGCTCGTTGACGTAGTCGTCGACCCGGTCGTCGCCATGGCCGAGGATCACCGGGCCATAGCCCATCCGGAGGTCGATGTACTCGTTCTGGTCGAGGTCCCAGATGATGCCGCCCTTGCCCCGGTCGATGTAGATCGTGTCCTCGCCCCAGGCCCGGAAGTTGGAGTTCGTGCCGCCCGGCAACGTCCGCGACGCGCGACGGAACGTCTCGAGCTGCCGCTCACGGCGGAGGCTCGGGGCCGAGGAGGACGTCCGGGAGTCGGTGGCCATCGGGGCGGGCTCTCCGTGAAGGGGTGGCCCGTCATGCGCGACGGGTGTTCCGGGGAGCGGAACGGCGGGCTCTCATCTTGGCACAGCGGCTCTCGTTGCGTCAACGCGGATATCGCACCGATGCACCCAAGTTGCGTGCGAATCACGGCCAGCACTGTGCACATTCCGCGTCAGACCGCACGAAACCGTGATGATCGAGCGTCGGGTCGCCGAGCCCGGCTACGATCCGCCCGTGCCCGATATCGATCCGTCGACCGCGATCAGCTACTGGCTTGCGGCGAACCCAGGCGGCCCGCCGCATCCGGCGCTCGAGGCTGACGCGACCGTCGACGTGGCAATCGTCGGCGCGGGGTTCACGGGGCTGTGGACCGCCCTGGCCCTGACCGACACCGAGCCCGGCCTGCGCGTCGCCGTCCTCGAGCAGGCGACCGTGGGCTTCGGTGCGAGCGGACGGAATGGCGGCTTCTGCCAAGCGAGCCTGACCCATGGGCTGGCGAACGGGATCCGCCACTTCCCCGACGAGCTCGCCCTGCTCGAGCGGGAGGGGATTGCCAACCTCGCCAGGCTCGTCGCCTTCACGCGGGCGCACGCCATCGACTGCGACCTCGAGGAGACCGGCGGTCTCGACGTCGCGGACCAGTCCCACCAGGTCGATGAGTTCCGGGCCTGGATCGACGAGGCGGCAGCGTGGGGCGAGGAGCTCGTGTTCCTCGACCGCGACGCCGTTCAGGCGGAGGTTCACTCCCCCATCTGGCAGGCCGGGCTCTATCGCCCGCCGGGCCGCGACGTGATCCTCGACCCCGCGAAGCTCGTGCGCGGCCTGGCCCGCGTCGCAATGGAGCGGGGCGTCGCGATCCACGAGCACACACGAGTCACCGGGGTCGAGCGGCGTGCGGGCGGCGTCCGCATCGCGACGGCCCCTGGGCCGCAGGTGATCGCCGACCACGTCGTCGTCGCGACGTCCGCCTACTCGGGCTGGCTCCGTCGCCTCGAGAGCCACTTCGTGCCGGTCTACGACTATGCGCTCGTGTCGGATCCGTTGACGCCGGGCCAACGCGACGCGATCGGCTGGCGTCGGCGGCAGGGCATGTCGGATGCGAACAACCAGTTCCACTACTTCCGGCTGACGGCCGACGACCGGATCCTGTGGGGCGGCTATGACGCGGTCTACCACCGGAACAACGGCGTGGGGCCCCAGTTCGACCGGCGGCCCGCGACGTTCGAGCGCCTCCTCGGTCATTTCCGACGGGCCTTTCCGCAGCTCGCGGACCTCGCGTTCCCCTACCGTTGGGGCGGGGCGATCGACACGACGTCACGGTTCACGGTGACCTTCGGCCAGGCGCTCGGCGGCCGGTTGACGTACGCCCTCGGGTACACGGGACTCGGCGTCGGAGCGAGCCGCTGGGCCGGCGGCGTCGTCCGCGACGTAATCCTGCGGCCCGATTCGGACCTCCTCCGCCTCCGGTTCGTCCGCAGCCGGCCGATTCCTTTCCCGCCGGAGCCCCTTCGCTGGCTCGTGGTCGAGACGGTCCGCCGCGAGCTCGACCGGGCCGACCGGAACGAAGGCCGCCGCGGGTTGATCCTCAGGACCCTGGATGCGCTGGGGATCGGCTATGACTCGTAGCTCCGGCAACCCTCATGCGGTCACCCGTGTCGAAGGCCGGGAGATGGACTGCCGCGGCAGCTACCGGTTGCCGGACATCCTCGAGGACATCGAGTTCCATCGCTGCACCGTCCGGACCTGCCAGAACCCGGCTCGACAGACCGTCGACGAGCGCCCGGTGGTCCGGCGCGTATCGCTCGTCCGATGTCACATCGTTGCCTCGACGGCGGGGCCGGTCATCGCCGAGGACTGCACGATCGACACGATCCGTTTCCATCGCGGCATCTGGGGCCCCCAGATCCTTCCGGGCTGGGCGTTCCGGCATGTCGTCGTGCGCGGCAACGTGACCGGCTCGATCGCGCTGGTTCCCGGTACCGGCTGGAACCCGGGACCACACGGCCCGGCCCTCGACGATCCCTTCGTCGTCGCGAACGCCGCCTATTACGAGGGCGTCGATTGGGCCCTCGACATCAGCGAGGCCCGGTTCACCGACATCGTGCTCGGGTCCGGCATTCCGGCCCGGCTGATCCGGCGCGACCCGGCGACCCAGGTCGTCATCACCCGCGCGGCGCTCGCCGACGGTCGGTGGCGCGATCTCGTTGCGGACGCCGGGGGCATGTCGGTCGGGTTCGAACGCTTCCTCGTGACGGAGTTCGAGGACACAGTGATCGTCGCCGGAACTCGGGGCCGGTACCTGGCGAAGCAGCTTGCAGCGTTCGACCGGCTGCGCGACGCCGGCATCATTCGGGACTGAACGAGGCGACCGCCGAGCGGCGATCCCCAGCGAACGGCCCCGCAGGCGATGCCGGCGGGGCCGTCGTGCGGACGATCGGCGAAGCGCTACGCGCCGTCGATGTGGATCAGGAGGAGCTGGCCGCCCTCCCGCTTCTGGGTGACCGTCGGCATCCCCGGCAACGGAGCCGTTTCGACGAAGATCGTATGGGCCTGGACGTTGATCAGGAACGCGCCCCGGCCGAAGTACCGCGAGGCGTCGACGACGCCGGACGACTCCCAGTCCGCGGTCGGATCCGAGACGACGGCGACCGCCGTCATGCTTCCGGTCGCCAGGTCGTACTTCCAGAGTCGGGCGTTCGTCGCTCCGGCGAAGCGGTTGTGGCCGCCCGGATCTTCGGTGATCAGGATGCTGTCGGCCGTGGTCTCGAGGTTGTCCGGCTGATGGAGCGCGCCCACGTTGTTGTATCCGCCGAGGTCGCCGTCGATGAGCACCGAGAGACTCGTCACGAGGGTCGGGTCGGTCGGATCGAGGACCATCTTGAACACCCGGCCGTTCGGGAACGGGCCCGTGGTGCCGCTCGGGCCGCGATCGAGCAGCCCGGTCGTCGTGTTGCGAACGGCGCGTGGCTCGCCCGTATCCGCGAAGTAGACGATGTGGGAGTCGTTCCGGTCGTAGGCGAGGTCCTCGATCCGGATGAACTGGAAGACGTGCTCGGCCTTCGACCAGTTCTCGAGCCCGGTCTGATCGCCGTCGGCGATCGCGTCTGGGACCGCGATGAAGTGACCGGAGACGCTGGCCGACCCGGACAGGTCGCCGTAGTCGTTGATGGCGGCGTTGTCAGACACGAACGCCCACAGGTGCCCCGTGTCGTTCCAGACACCGGTTGCGTCGGCGGCCTTGTACATGTAGAGCTGCGATGCAGGCGCGGCGAACGTGTCGTCACCCGTGACGAGGACGGCCTCGCCGTAGCCGGGGATCGCCACGCTGTTCTCGTGGTTCATCCGGCCGAGGCCGTAGATCGACCGGTAATCCCCGCTGGCCGGGTCATAGGCGACCGCGAGACCCGCCTGCTCGGCGCCGGGGCCGGCCGGCCACGCCGCCCCGGTCCGGTTGACGAAGTCGGACGTCTCCTCGTTCGTCAGGACGAGCGAGCGATTCCAGCCCTGCTCGGAGCCGGCGAAGAAGTTCGAGCAGAAGCGCTGGTAGTTGGCGCTCGAGGGAATGGCGTAGTCGCCGCTGACGATCCGGCCGGAGCCCCGCCTCATCACGAGATGACTGAGCTGGGCGTTGTCGAAGTCGGTCAGGCCGACGCCGGTGCCGGCGTTGAACGGGAACGGCACCTTCGAGGTCTCGTGGTTGACGTAGATGTCGAACGTGGTATGGCCACGCGGGTCGACCGCGATCCCGTCGGGGATCGATTCGAATCGGTAGCTTCCGATCGTCTCGCCGACCGTGAGCAGGGGCTTGACCTCGACACCGTCGGCGGTCGCCGTGAGCATCGGCGCAGCCTTCGTGATGAAGCCGGCGTCGCCGCTGGCCGCGCTCGCGGCGGTCGAGCCTCCGATCAGGGCGACGGCGGTTGCGATGACGATCAGGGCCGCCAGGCGGCGCCCGTGACGTGCACGTCGGGACGTGGGCATCTCGCTCCTCCGGTGCAATCCGGTTCGGTCCGGGTCGGTTGGGTCAGGTCGTCCATCCTGCCTCCTCGCTGCCGGACAGGCAACCGCGCCGGTGCCCCGGCGCACCATCAGCTGAGCCGACGACGACCGGCGGCAGCCGGCCGTGAGGGCCGGCTCGCGAACGTCAGACGGGAGTCGCGAGCCAGTTTGGCAGCTCGCGCCGGAGCGTCGCCAGCGGCAGCGAGCCGTGGCCGAGGATCGCGTCATGGAAGGCCCGCAGGTCGAACGCGGAGCCATCCCTCGCGGTCAGCTCCCGACGGAGCTTCTCGATCTCGCGACACCCGATCATGTACGTCAGGGCCTGACCAGGCCAGGCGATGTAGCGGTCCGTCTCGATCGTCGCGTCCGTCTCGGACAGGCCGGTCTCCAGCATGAAGTCGATCGACTGCTGGCGCGTCCAACGGAGGGCGTGGAGACCGGTGTCGACGACGAGCCGGGCGGCGCGCCAGGCGACCGCGTCCAGCATCCCGAACCGCTCGGCGTCGTTGCGGAACAGGCCCATCTCGTCGGCGAGCTTCTCGCTGTAGAGGCCCCATCCCTCGACGTACGCCCCGCCGACGATCCGCGCTCCGAGTCGGCGGAAGGTCGAGAGGTTCGGGTTCTCCTGCTCGAGCGCGATCTGGAAGTGGTGACCCGGGACCGCCTCGTGGTAGGTCGTCGTCGCGAGCTTCGTGTACTTCCGGCTCGGCAGGTCGTAGCCGTTCGCGTAGTACGTGCCGCCGCGTGAGCCGTCGGTTGCGGGCGGGAAGTAGTAGGCGAAGGGGGCGTCCTTCTCCTTGAACTCTTCGACGGCCTTCACGTCGACACCGGCCTTCGGCAGGACGCCGAAGAACCTCGGTGCCACTGCCATCGCCCGGTCGATGTCCTCGCGCGCCCGCTCGAGCAGCTCGGCCTTCGACCGCGGCTGGTTCGACGGGTCCTCGTCCAGCCGGCGGCGGTACTCGGCCGGACTCGACGAGCCGGCGGCCCCGGCGATCGCGCGGCGGCCCGCGTCGACGGCCGCGAGCTCCTCCATGCCGATCTGGTGGACCGCGCGCGGATCGAGATCGAGCGTCGTCCACGACCGGATCTGCGTCCGATAGATGGCTTCTCCATTCGGCGCCGACCAGAGGCCCGGCTGGTCCCGAGTCGCCGCAAGGTAGTCGCCCTTGAGGACGTCGAGGAAGGCGGCGTCGGCCGGGTAGACGACGTCCTCAAG
>Ga0307277_10000810_pt1 | contig 11973 bp, 9 predicted proteins | sample ER_DNA_116_FD_194473 | JGI IMG/M metagenome (GOLD analysis project Ga0307277, IMG submission 194473) | Bulk soil microbial communities from the East River watershed near Crested Butte, Colorado, United States - ER_DNA_116 | ecosystem: Environmental > Terrestrial > Soil > Floodplain | place: USA...
CATGACGCGTCCGGGCGTGGTCTCGTACCACCGGCTCACCGGCTCGCCCTTCTCGTCGACGCCGATCCAACGATATTTGATGCGGGTATGCAGGTCGATGACTTTGGCATGCAACGCGTGCTCGATTTCCGCCATCTCACCGAACACCTTCAGCGGCCCGCCTTTCTCGTCACCCTCGCGCATGATCGAGAGGTAGTAGAGGCCAAGCACGATGTCCTGCGACGGCACGATGATGGGCGAGCCGTTGGCGGGGTGCAGAATGTTGTTGGTCGACATCATCAAGACGCGCGCCTCGAGCTGCGCCTCAAGCGACAGCGGCACGTGCACGGCCATTTGGTCGCCGTCGAAATCGGCGTTGAAGGCCGCGCAGACCAGCGGGTGCAGTTGTATCGCCTTGCCCTCGATCAGCACCGGCTCGAATGCCTGGATGCCGAGACGGTGGAGCGTCGGCGCGCGGTTGAGCAGGACGGGGTGCTCGCGAATGACCTCGTCGAGGATGTCCCAAACTTCGGGCTTCTCCTTTTCGACGAGCTTCTTGGCCTGCTTCACCGTGGTCGACAGCCCCTTGGCATCAAGCCGTGAATAGATGAACGGCTTGAACAGCTCGAGCGCCATCTTCTTCGGCAGTCCGCACTGGTGCAGCTTGAGCTCGGGGCCGACCACGATCACCGAGCGGCCGGAGTAATCCACGCGCTTGCCAAGCAGGTTCTGCCGGAACCGGCCCTGCTTGCCCTTGAGCATGTCGGCGAGCGATTTCAGCGGCCGTTTATTGGCGCCGGTGATGACGCGGCCGCGCCGGCCGTTGTCGAACAGCGCGTCGACCGCCTCCTGCAACATCCGCTTTTCATTGCGGATGATGATGTCGGGCGCACGCAACTCGATCAACCGCTTTAACCGATTGTTGCGGTTGATGACGCGGCGATAGAGATCGTTGAGGTCGGAGGTGGCGAAGCGGCCGCCATCGAGCGGAACGAGCGGCCGCAGATCCGGCGGGATCACCGGCACCTGCGTCAGGATCATCCATTCCGGCTTGTTGCCGGATTGCTGGAACGCCTCGACGATCTTGAGCCGTTTGGCGATCTTCTTCTTCTTGATATCGGAATCCGAACCAGCGATCTCGGCACGCAAATCGGCCTGCATCTTGTCGAGATCGAGCGCCTTGAGCATCTCGCGGATGGCCTCCGCGCCGATAGTGGCGGTAAAGCTGTCCGCGCCGTACTGCTCCTGCGCCTTGAGGTACTCGTCTTCGCTCAGCAGCTGGCGATCCTCGAGCGGGGTCAATCCCGGCTCGAGCACCACGTAACTCTCGAAATAGAGAATTCGCTCCAGCGACTTGAGCGTCATGTCGAGCAAAAGCCCGATGCGTGACGGCAGCGACTTGAGGAACCAAATGTGGGCGACTGGCGCCGCCAGCTCGATGTGGCCCATGCGCTCGCGCCGCACGCGCGAGAGCGTGACCTCGACCGAGCACTTCTCGCAGATGATGCCCTTGTACTTCATGCGCTTGTACTTTCCGCACAAGCACTCGTAGTCCTTGATCGGACCGAAGATGCGCGCACAGAACAAGCCGTCGCGCTCGGGCTTGAAGGTCCGGTAGTTGATGGTCTCCGGCTTCTTGATCTCACCGTAGGACCAGGACAGAATCTTTTCCGGGCTCGCGATCGAGATGCGGATCTGGTCGAAGACCTGAGCCGGCACCTGCGGGCTGAAAAGATTCATGATTTCTTGATTCATAGCTCTCTCCGTTCAGGCGACGGACGTGCGGACCACTCTTGCGTCCATACCGTCCGTCGTCCGCCTCCTTGACTGATTATTCCGCGGCTTCCGCAATCTCGCCGCCGGGCCCTTGCCGTTGCTGCTTCGAATTGTGCAGATCGACGTTGAGGCCGAGCGAGCGCATCTCCTTGACCAGCACGTTGAAAGATTCCGGAATACCGGCCTCGAACGTGTCGTCGCCGCGCACGATCGCTTCATAGACCTTGGTGCGGCCGGCGACGTCGTCTGACTTGACAGTCAGCATCTCCTGCAACGTGTAGGCAGCGCCGTAGGCTTCGAGCGCCCAGACCTCCATTTCGCCGAACCGCTGGCCGCCGAACTGCGCCTTGCCGCCGAGCGGCTGCTGGGTGACGAGGCTGTAGGGGCCGATCGAGCGCGCATGGATCTTGTCGTCCACGAGGTGATGCAGCTTCATCATGTAGATGTAACCGACCGTCACCTCGCGATCGAACGGCTCGCCGGTTCGCCCGTCATAGAGCGTCACTTGGCCTGAGTGATCGAGCCCGGCGAGGTCAAGCATCTTCTCGATGTCGATCTCCTTGGCACCGTCGAAGACAGGCGTTGCGATCGGCACCCCGTGACGCAAATTGTTTCCGAGTTCGACCAGCTCCGGCTCGCCCAGCGACTTGATCGTCTCGTCGTCGCCGTAGATCTTCTTAAGCGTGTCCTTGAGCGGACGCGTGTCGCGTTTGCCGTAGTAGGCATCGATTGCCTGTCCGATCCTCGATCCGAGTCCGGCGCAGGCCCAACCGAGATGGGTCTCTAGGATTTGCCCCACGTTCATTCGGCTGGGCACACCCAACGGATTGAGCACGATGTCGACCTGCGTGCCGTCTTCGAGGAACGGCATGTCCTCGATCGGCACGATCTTCGACACCACACCCTTGTTGCCGTGGCGCCCGGCCATCTTGTCGCCCGGCTGGATCTTGCGCTTCACCGCGACGAAGACCTTGACCATCTTCATCACGCCTGGCGGGAGTTCGTCGCCGCGCTGCAGCTTCTCCACCTTATCGAGGAAGCGCTGCTCTAGTCCCTTCTTCGACTCGTCGTACTGCTTGCGGATCGCCTCGATCTCGGTCATCAGCTTGTCGTTCGGCGAGGCGAACTGCCACCATTGCGAGCGCGGGTATTCTTCGAGCACCGCGCGGGTAATCTTCGAATCCTTCTTGAAACCCTTGGGCCCGGCGATGCCCTGGCGGCCTTCCAGCATCTCGGCCAGGCGGCCGTAGACGTTGCGGTCGAGGATCGCCTGCTCGTCGTCGCGGTCCTTGGCCAGCCGTTCGATCTCCTCACGCTCGATGGCGAGCGCGCGTTCGTCCTTCTCGACGCCGTGGCGGTTGAACACGCGCACCTCGACCACCGTCCCCTGAACGCCAGGCGGGACGCGCAATGACGTGTCGCGCACGTCGGACGCTTTCTCGCCGAAGATCGCGCGCAGCAGCTTCTCCTCCGGCGTCATCGGGCTTTCGCCCTTCGGCGTGATCTTGCCGCACAGGATGTCGCCGGCGCGCACCTCAGCGCCGATATAGACGATACCGGCCTCATCGAGGTTCTTGAGCGCCTCTTCCGAGACGTTCGGAATATCGCGAGTGATTTCCTCCGGCCCGAGCTTGGTGTCGCGCGCCATCACCTCGAATTCCTCGATATGGATCGAGGAGAAGACGTCGTCCTTAACGATGCGCTCCGACAGCAGGATGGAGTCCTCGAAGTTGTAGCCATTCCACGGCATGAAGGCGACCAGCACGTTGCGGCCGAGCGCAAGCTCGCCGAGCTCGGTCGACGGACCGTCAGCGATGATGTCGCCCTTCGTCACCTGATCGCCCATCTTCACCAGCGGACGCTGGTTGATGCAGGTGTTCTGGTTCGAGCGCTGGAACTTCATCAGCCGATAGATGTCGACGCCCGGTTTGGTCGGATCAGACTCTTCCGTGGCGCGCACCACGATGCGGGTGGCGTCGACCTGATCGACGATGCCGGTGCGGCGCGCCGCGATCGAGGCCCCGGAATCTCGCGCCACCACGCCCTCCATGCCGGTGCCGACGAACGGCGCCTCGGCGCGCAGGAGCGGCACCGCCTGGCGCTGCATGTTGGAGCCCATCAAGGCGCGGTTGGCGTCGTCGTTTTCCAGGAACGGAATCAACGCCGCTGCCACCGACACCAGTTGCTTCGGCGACACGTCCATGAAGTCGACTTTGTCGGCGGGCACCATCTGCACATCGCCGGCGTGGCGGCATACGATCAAATCCTCGGTGAAGCGCCCACGGTTGTCGATCGAGACGTTCGCCTGCGCGACCGTGTAACGGCCTTCCTCCATCGCCGAGAGGTAGATCACCTCGTCGGTGACGCGGCCATCCTTGACCTTGCGATAGGGCGTCTCCACGAAGCCGTACTTGTTCACCCGCGCATAGGTGGCGAGCGAGTTGATGAGGCCGATATTCGGGCCCTCCGGCGTCTCGATTGGGCAGATGCGTCCGTAATGGGTGGGATGCACGTCGCGCACCTCGAACCCGGCACGCTCGCGCGTGAGGCCGCCGGGGCCGAGCGCCGACAGCCGCCGCTTGTGCGTGATCTCGGACAGCGGGTTGGTCTGATCCATGAACTGGCTGAGCTGCGAAGAGCCGAAGAACTCGCGCACCGCCGCCGCCGCCGGCTTGGCGTTGATCAGGTCCTGCGGCATCACCGTATCGATATCGACCGACGACATGCGCTCCTTGATGGCGCGCTCCATGCGCAGGAGTCCGATGCGATACTGGTTCTCCATCAGTTCGCCAACCGAGCGCACCCGGCGGTTGCCAAGATGATCGATGTCGTCGATTTCGCCTTTGCCATCTCGCAGATCGACCAGGGTGCGGATCACGGCGATGATGTCGTCCTTGCGCAGCACGCGCACGCTGTCGGCAGCGTCGAGGTCGAGCCGCATGTTCATCTTGACGCGGCCTACCGCCGAGAGATCATAGCGCTCGGCGTCGAAGAACAGCGACTGGAACATGTTTTGCGCGGTATCGAGCGTCGGCGGCTCGCCCGGACGCATGACGCGATAGATGTCGAACAGCGCGTCCTCGCGCGTCATGTTCTTGTCGACACTCAGCGTGTTGCGGATATAGGCGCCGACATTGACGTGGTCGATGTCGAGCAGCGGCAGTTCCTTGTATCCGGCTTCGTTCAATGCCTTGAGATTTTTCTCGGTGATCTCTTCGCCCGCCTCCGCGTGGATCTCGCCGGTCTTCGGGTTGACCAGATCTTCCGCTATATAATGACCGACCAGTTCCTGGTCGGTCATGCGCAGCGCCTTTAATCCCTTCTCGCCGAGTTGGCGCGCCTGGCGCACGGTGAGCTTTTTGCCGGCCTCCAACACGACCCTGCCGGAATCGGCGTCGACGAGATCGTTGATCGCCTTGTAGCCGCGGAAACGGTTGGCATCGAACGGCACGCGCCAACCGTCCTTCTGCCGCTTGTAACTCACCTTGCGGTAGAAGGTGTTGAGGATTTCCTCAGCATCCATGCCGAGCGCATAGAGCAGCGATGTCACCGGGATCTTCCGGCGCCGATCAATGCGCGCATAGACGATGTCCTTGGCGTCGAATTCGATGTCGAGCCAGGAGCCTCGATAGGGAATGATCCGCGCGGCGAACAGCAGTTTGCCCGATGAATGGGTCTTGCCCTTGTCGTGGTCGAAGAACACGCCGGGGGAGCGATGCATCTGCGACACGATCACCCGCTCGGTGCCGTTGACGACGAAGGTGCCGTTGTTGGTCATGAGCGGGATGTCGCCCATGTAGACATCCTGCTCCTTGATGTCTTTAACCGACTTGGCGCCTGTCTCCTCGTCGATATCAAACACGATGAGGCGCAGCGTCACTTTGAGCGGCGCGGCATAGGTCATGCCGCGCTGGCGGCACTCGTCGACGTCGTATTTCGGAGCCTCGAATTCGTACTTGACGAATTCGAGCATCGACGTGTTGGAAAAATCCGAGATCGGGAACACCGACTTGAATACGGCCTGCAGACCCTCGTCGGGCCGGCCGCCGACCGGCTCCCGCACCAGCAGGAACTGGTCGTAAGACGCCTTTTGAACCTCGATGAGGTTCGGCATCTCTGCGACTTCCTGGATTTTCCCGAAAAACTTGCGAACGCGCTTGCGACCGGTAAACGTCTGCGCCATCTCATCTCTCGCGTTGTCGAACCGTCGGGCCGGGACGACTCTCCGGAAGGCCGCAATCCATCGCGACCATCAGGACAGGCGTCGAAACCCTTGTCTCAATTGCGCTTCAGCCGACCGCCGAAGCGCCGTCCATCTGCCGGCATCCGGCAGAGATATGGAAGATTCCGGGATTTGCGCACCCCGTCACCATCCGCAGTGACTTCACACTTACTTGAGTTCCACCTTGGCTCCGGCCTTTTCCAGCTGAGCCTTGACCTTCTCGGCCTCGTCCTTGGTCACGCCTTCCTTGACGGGCTTGGGAGCGCCCTCGACCAGGTCCTTGGCCTCCTTGAGGCCCAAACCGGTGAGCGCACGCACTTCCTTGATCACCTCGATCTTCTTTTCCCCGGCGGCGGTGAGCACGACGGTGAATTCGGTCTTCTCTTCCGCCGGGGCGGCGGCAGCGGCGCCTGGAGCGGCAGCGACGGCCACGGCGGCCGCGGCCGACACGCCCCATTTCTCTTCGAGCATTTTCGCGAGATCTGCGGCCTCGAGTACCGTGAGTTTCGAGAGGTCGTCGACGATTCTCTGTAAATCAGCCATTGGACATCCTTATGAGTTCGAACCAGTCGTGTTGGCGAGGCCTATCAAGTGGTCTCGGCTTTCGCGGCATAGGCTTGGACCACGCGGGCCAGCTTGGCCGCGGGCGCATTGACAACCTGCGCGATCTTGGTGGCCGGCGCCTGGATGAGGCCGATGATCTTGGCACGCAACTCATCGAGCGACGGCAGCGCTGCTAGGGCCTTGACGCCGTTGGCATCGAGCGCGGTCTTGCCCATCGCTCCGCCGAGGATCACGAACTTTTCGTTCGCCTTGGCGAAGTCGGCGGCGACCTTGGGTGCAACCACGGGATCGCCGGAATAGGCGATCAGGGTCGGGCCCTTGAGCAGCGGGACGATGACGGCCGCATCCGTGTCTTCGAGCGCGAGCTTGGCGAGCCGATTCTTGGCAACCTTCACCGCCGCCCCCGCCTGCTTCATTTGCCGGCGCAGCGACTGCATCTGGGCAACGTTGAGCCCGGAGTAGTGAGCGACGACCACGACGTTGGTGTCCTTGAAGACACCATTGAGCGTCGTGACGAGCTCCTTCTTAGCCGCTCGATCCACTGCGAACTCTTTCCGCTTGGCGACCCGTCTTTACCCGGGAACCGCCGGTTGCGACTCGTCGTCCGACCCTGGCGCTCGACACCGCGGGCAGGACGGCGCTGCTGAAATCCTGCCCGGCGGGGCGGCCCAAGCCACACCCGCGCCTTAAGGTTCGAACCGGTCGCGGGGCTCTCAAGCCCGCAAACGGTCGTCCCCATCTATGCAGGCGATTGGCATTAAGCCGCGAACCGGCACCTGCAGTCTCGGACAGGACGGGTCTCCGGCAACTTCCGGAAACCGACGCTCTAAAGAAAGCCCGCGATTGGCTCCGGCTCCTTTCCGAGAAATCCCGCAGGATACCCAAAAAGAATAAAGTCCTAACCGCCATGTTTTCCTTGAAGCGCGCAAAGGCGCGCCGACACACTAGGGCCGGCACGCCCTGACCTCCTATGTAGAGGTTTTCGCCGGCTTTGCCAAGCCCAATCGCACGCCATAGGCCGGTTTTTCCGGCGGGTGCCGCAGGTCCAAATTTAGTCATCGGCGGCCGGTAAGACGATCGGCCGGCGGGGTTGGAATGGCCAACCAGGCATGCGGGGGGCTAGCGGATGCAACGACGACTTGGTCTGGCGATCGCGGCGCTGGTAGCCGCCGCGTTCGCCCACTTCTCCATCGCGGTCATGGCGCAGGGGGGCCGCCCCGAGGTCAAGCAGATCCAGCTGACCGAAAAGCAGGTGCAGGGCGTTATCGCGGCGCAGAAGGACGTCTCGGCGATCTTGGAGAAAATCCAGGGGCCGCCGCCGGATGAGCTCCCCCCGCCGATCCTGGCCGAGCTCGATGCCGCCGCCAAGAAGCACGGATTTAAGGATTTCAACGACTACGACGAGGTGCTCGGGAACATTACCCTGGTGATGACCGGCATCGATCCCAAAACCAAGGCATTCACCGAGCCGGCCACCGCGATCAAGCAGGAGATTGCGGACGTCACAGCCAACAAGACGATTCCCGCGGAGGAAAAGAAACAAATGCTCGAGGAGCTCAATGAGGCACTCGACTCGGCGCAGCCCATTCAGTTTCCGGGCAACATCGAGCTCGTGAAAAAATACTACGACAAGATCGACGCGGCGCTCAATTAATAGCGCCCAGCGCTCCGTCCAGCCAAACACATTTTTTGCGGACGAACTCGCGCGAGCGCGGCGGCTACCGCGCGGCGCGGCTTTGCGCCACAAGGTGGTGGGACGTGCCCGAGGAACCGCCGATCCTTTCAGCTTGGCATCTTCATCGGCGCGCGATGATGGCTGCCTGCGAACCCGCTCGGTGATAAGGAAAGGCGAACAGACAAGCAAAAACGGGAGGAGCAAATGGCGTCCGCGCCCGCGCGCATCCTTACCACCCATGTCGGCAGCCTGGTTCGGCCGCCGCGGCTCGTCGCATTCCTGCACAAGATCGAGGATCGCGAGCCTTTCGACCGAGCGGCCTACGAGGCCTGCCTCACGGAATCGATCGAGACGGTCGTGCGCCAACAGGCCGATGCGGGGATCGATATCGTCAGCGACGGCGAATTCAGCAAGGGCCGCAACTGGGCCTTTTACATCCACGACCGCCTCACCGGCCTCACGACGCGGCCGTTGACCGCCGAAGAGGCTAACGATCCGATGGCGGCCGTGGGCGGCGGGCAGGATCGCGTCGCCTTTCCCGAATTCTATGCGGAATACGATCGCGTATCGGGCTTGAGCAAGCGGCTGGGCTCGCGCTTTGTGGTCAGCGGCGCCCTGACCTACTCCGACGCGCAGGTTCAGCGCGACATCGCCAATCTCAAGGCCGCCGCAGACAAGGCGAAGGTGAGAGGGGCCTTTCTCCCGGTCGTTGCGCCGGCCAGTGCGCTGCCGAATGCCAAGAACGAGTTTTATCCGGACGAAAAGAGCCTGTTATGGGCGCTCGCCGACTGCCTCCACCAGGAATATCGGACGATCGTCGAGGCCGGCCTCTACGTGCAGATCGACGATGCCTTCCTGCCCTACATGCACGAAAAAATGGTGCCGCCGATGTCTCACGCCCAGTACCGCAATTGGGCGCAACTGCGCATCGACGCGCTCAACCACGCGCTCAAAGGCATCCCGCCGGAGCGGTCGCGCTATCACATCTGCTGGGGCAGCTGGAACGGGCCGCACGCCTTCGACGTGCCGATGAAAGACATCGTCGATCTGTTGCTGCAAGTGAACGTCGGCGCGTACCAGTTCGAGGCTGCCAATCCGCGCCATGAGCACGAATGGGTGGTCTGGCGATCGGTGAAACTGCCGCCTGGTAAGGTGCTGATCCCGGGCGTCATCAGCCATGCGACCAATATCGTCGAGCATCCCGAACTGGTGGCGCAGCGCATCGTGCGCCTCGCCAACATTGTCGGGCGTGAGAGCGTCATGGGCGGCACCGATTGCGGTTTCGCGCAAAGCCCGTTTGCGCAACGCGTTCACCCCACCATCATGTGGGCAAAGCTCAAGTCGCTTGCCGAGGGCGCAAAGATTGCGACGGATGAGCTCTGGGGCCGGCGCTCCGCCGCGTGAGCCGGCCAACCCGCGTAAGTTCAACCATGATCGCTGGCCGCGACCAGCGACCATGGACGTGATGATGACTGCAACTAATTCCGGGATCGGCCTGCGCCCCGCCACGGCTCAGCCGCAATGACGAACTGGAAGGGTTGCCGTCATTGCCCGAACAATGACGCCGGCTCGACTTTCACCCCCGGTCCCATAGTCGAGGAGATCGCCACCCGGTTGATGAAGGTGCCCTTGGCGCCGGCGGGCCGCGCCTTTTGCACGGCGTCAGCGAACGCCTTGATGTTCTGCACGAGATGGTCGGCCGGAAACGAAGCCTTGCCGACGCCCGCTTGCACGATGCCGGCCTTCTCCACGCGGAACTCGACGGAGCCACCCTTGGCGCCCTTCACCGCGCTTGTCACATCCATGGTGACGGTGCCCACCTTGGGGTTCGGCATCATGCCGCGTGGGCCCAGAACCTTGCCGAGCCGTCCGACCAATGGCATGAGGTCGGGGGTGGCGATGCAGCGGTCGAAATCGATGTTGCCGCCCTGCACCTTTTCGACGAGGTCCTCGGCCCCGACCACATCGGCGCCCGCGGCCTTGGCCTCGTCGGCTTTGGCACCGCGCGCAAACACGGCCACCCGCACGCTGCGCCCGGAGCCGTTTGGCAGGTTGACGATGCCGCGCACCATCTGATCGGCGTGGCGCGGATCGACGCCGAGGTTCATCGCCACCTCGATCGTCTCATCGAACTTGGCTTTCGCCCGCTCCTTGACCATCTTCACCGCCTCTTCCAGCGGATAAAGCTTGGTGCGGTCCACGCCTTCGCGGATGGCAGCAGTACGTTTTCCAAGATTGGCCATGGCGATTACTCCGCGACCTCAATGCCCATCGAACGGGCGGAGCCTTCTACCATGCGCATCGCCGCCTCGATGGTATCGCAGTTCAAATCCTTCATCTTTTGCTGGGCGATCTCGCGCACCTGCGCCTTCGTCACGCTCCCCGCTCGCTCGCGGCCCGGCGTCTTCGATCCGCTCTCGAGCTTTGCCGCTTTCTTGATGAAATAGGATACCGGGGGCGTGCGCATCTCGAAGGTGAACGAGCGGTCCTGATAGACCGTGATCACCACCGGAATCGGCGATCCCTTCTCCATCTTCTGTGTCTGCGCGTTGAACTGCTTGCAGAATTCCATGATGGCGAGGCCGCGCTGACCGAGTGCCGGCCCGATCGGTGGTGATGGATTGGCCGCGCCCGCCGGCACCTGCAATTTGATGTAGCCGGTAATTTTTTTTGCCATGCTCTAACTCCTGTCGTTGGCCGCTATCGGCCGGTCAGGATCCGTGGTGGGGATCTGGACGGTTGGCAGCCGCCCTCACCTCCCACGCTTGGACGCACGAACAGCGCAAGGCGAACGATGATTGGACTTAATGCCCGCTGCCTATTGCCATTCACGTTCGCGCCTACAGCTTCTCCACTTGTCCCATCTCGAGTTCGACGCGCGTCGGCCGGCCGAAGATGGAAACCGCCACCTTGAGGCGCGAGCGCCCGTCGTCGACTTCCTCAACCACGCCGTTGAAGGAGGCAAACGGTCCCTCCGACACCCGCACCTGCTCGCCCACCTCGAAGGAGACGGACGGCTTCGGCCGTTCGATGCCCTCCTGCACCTGGTGCATGATGCGCGCGGCCTCGGCATCCGAAATCGGCTTCGGCGTGTTATCGGCGCCGAGAAAGCCCGTGACCTTCGGCGTGTTCTTGATGAGGTGATAAGCCTCGTCGGTGAGATCCATTTTCACCAGGACATAGCCGGGGAAGAACTTGCGTTCGGCGTCGACCTTTTGGCCGCGACGCACTTCCACCACCTTTTCCGTGGGCACCATCACCTCTTCAAACAGATGCTCGAGGTGGCGCTGCTTGGCCTGCTCGCGAATGGAATCGGCGACCTTGCGCTCGAAGTTGGAATAGGCCTGAATAATGTACCAATGCTTGTCGGACATTGCGCCGGCTCCTTCACCCGCCGATGCCGAGAATAAAGGTCACGAACAGACGCATGAACTGGTCAGCCAACAGGAAAAAGACGGAGGCGACGGCCACCATCACGAAGACCATGGCAGTGGTGACGGCGGTCTCGCGCCGGCTCGGCCAGGTGACCTTCTGCGCTTCGGCGCGCACCTCCTGCAAGAATTTGAACGGACTGATCTTCGCCATATGGCCGTACCTGCCGCAGTCTCGGGCCTGCGGGCGCAACTCATTGCGCGTTTTAAACTTTAGCTGACTGCGCCGGACTACGCCTGGCAGGAGTGGAGGGACTCGAACCCCCAACCCCCGGTTTTGGAGACCGGTGCTCTAGCCATTGAGCTACACTCCTAAACCCCTGGTC
>Ga0307277_10000811_pt1 | contig 11969 bp, 7 predicted proteins | sample ER_DNA_116_FD_194473 | JGI IMG/M metagenome (GOLD analysis project Ga0307277, IMG submission 194473) | Bulk soil microbial communities from the East River watershed near Crested Butte, Colorado, United States - ER_DNA_116 | ecosystem: Environmental > Terrestrial > Soil > Floodplain | place: USA...
GGGCGGCGGCGCCGAACCGCGGGTCGTCAAGAATCGCGTGATAGGCGCCGCGCAACTCCCATGTCGCAAAGAACGGCGTCCAGTCGATGAAGTCGACGAGCTCGGCGAGGGGATAGTCGGCGAAGGTCCGCGGCCCGAGGAAGGTCGGGCGCGGCGGCTCGACCGTCGACCAGTCGATCGGGACGTGGTTGGCGCGGGCCTCCGCGATCGTCAGTCGCTGCTCCTTCGCCTGACGAGCGGCTCGCTCCCGTCGCACCGTCTCGTACTCCCCGCGGATCCCGGCTACGAACGCATCCCGCCGGTCCTCCTGCACGAGGGCGCCGGCCACGCCGACGGCCCGCGACGCATCGAGGACGTGGACGACGGGGCCGGAGTAGTTGGGCGCGATCTTCACGGCCGTGTGCGTCCGCGACGTCGTCGCCCCTCCGATCAGCAGGGGAATCGTGAACCCCTGGCGCTCCATCTCGGCGGCCACGTGGGCCATCTCGTCGAGCGACGGCGTGATCAGCCCCGACAGCCCGATCAGGTCCGCGTTGATCTCGATCGCCTTCTCCAGGATCCGGACAGCCGGGACCATCACGCCGAGATCAACGACCTCGTAGTCGTTGCATCCGAGCACGACGCCGACGATGTTCTTGCCGATGTCATGGACGTCGCCCTTGACGGTCGCGGTGACGATCGTCCCGGAGCGCTTGCCGGTCCCGACGCGCTCCGCCTCGAGGTACGGGATGAGGACGGCCACGGCCTTCTTCATGACCCTCGCGCTCTTCACGACCTGGGGGAGGAACATGCGGCCCGCTCCGAACAGATCGCCGACGACGTTCATCCCCGCCATGAGCGGGCCTTCGATGACGTCGAGCGGCCGGCCGGCCGCCAGGCGGGCCTCCTCCGTGTCCTCGGCGATCCAGGTGTCGATCCCGTCGACGAGCGCATGGGTCAGCCGCTCCTCGACAGGGCGGTCGCGCCAGCCGAGATCCTCGGCTGCCCGCTCCATCCCGCTCTCACCGGCATACCGCTGGGCGAGATCGAGCAGCCGCTCGGTGGCATCCGGGCGACGGTTGAGGACGACGTCCTCGACCCTCTCGCGGAGCTCCGGCTCGATGTCGTCGTAGATCGGCAGGACGCCGGCATTGACGATCGCCATGTCGAGCCCAGCCGCGATCGCGTGGAACAGGAAGACCGAGTGGATCGCCTCGCGGACACGGTCGTTGCCGCGGAACGCGAACGACACGTTCGATACGCCACCCGAGGTCCGCGATCCCGGGAACTCCTTCTTCAGTCGCTTGACTGCCTCGATGAACGAGACCGCGTACGCGTTGTGCTCCTCCATGCCCGTCGCGATCGCGAAGATGTTCGCGTCGAGGATGATGTCCTCGGGCGCGAACCCGACGACCCCGGTCAAGAGGTCGTAGGCGCGGCGGAGGACCGCGACCCGGCGGTCGACTGACTCGGCCTGGCCCTGCTCGTCGAAGGCCATGACCACGACGGCCGCCCCGTAGCGCCGGCAGAGGTGCGCCTGTCGCAGGAACTCGGCCTCGCCCTCCTTGAGGGAGATCGAGTTCACGACGCCCTTGCCCTGGAGCTGGTGAAGGCCGGCCTCGATCACCGACCACTTCGAGCTGTCGACCATGACCGGGACGGTCGCGATGTCCGGCTCGGCCGCGATCCGGCGCAGGAAGCGGGTCATCGCAGCGGGGCCGTCGAGCATCGCTTCGTCCATGTTCACGTCGATCAGCTGGGCGCCGTTCGCCACCTGCTCCCGCGCGATGTCGACCGCCTCATCCTCCTGGCCGGCGGCCACGAGCCGGGCGAACTTCCGGGAGCCCGTGACGTTCGTCCGCTCGCCGACGTTCACGAACGCGTTGCCGGGCGGCGGGATCACGACCGGTGCAAGGCCGGACAGGCGCGTTGTGCCGGTCGGCTCCGGAATGGGGCGAGGGGGCAGGCCGGCGACCGCCTCTGCGATCGCGGCGACGTGCTCCGGCGTCGATCCGCAGCAGCTGCCCGCGACGTTCAGCAGGCCGTGCCGGGCCCACTCCCCGAGGGCGGCGGCCATCTCCTCCGGCGTCTCGTCGTAGCCGCCGAGCTCGTTGGGCAGGCCGGCATTCGGATAGGCCGACACGGGCCGGTCGGCGACCCGCGAGAGGACATCGAGGTGCTCGCGCAGCTGGCGCGGGCCGAGGGCGCAGTTTAGACCGACGATCAGCGGGTCAGCGTGGCGGATGCTGTGCCAGAAGGCTTCGACCGTCTGGCCGGACAGGGTACGCCCCGAGGCGTCGACAATCGTCCCCGAGATGATCAGTGGCAGCCACACACCGATCTCGTCGAAGAGCGACTGGACCGCGAAGATCGCCGCCTTGGCATTGAGCGTGTCGAAGATCGTCTCGATCAGCAGGAGGTCTGCGCCGCCCTCGATCAGCCCGGCAGCCGATTCGCGATAAGCGACCTCCAACTCGTCCCAGGTGATGCTTCGCGCCGCCGGGTCGCCGACGTCGGCGCTCATGGACGCCGTCCGGTTCGTCGGGCCGAGCGAGCCGGCCACGAAGCGCGGACGATCCGGCTCGGCCCGTTCGGCCGCGTCCGCAGCGTCGCGGGCGAGCCGCGCCGCGGCAGTGTTCAGGTCGCGAACAGTCGCCGGTTCGAACCCGTAATCGGCCTGCGCGATCCTCGTCGCCGTGAATGAGTTCGTGCTGATGATCTCGGCGCCCGCCTCGAGGTAGCCGGCGTGGATCGCCGAGACCGCCTCGGGCTGGGTGAGGCACAGAAGGTCGCTGTTGCCTCGGAGGTCGCGCGGATGGTCCCGGAAGCGATCGCCGCGGAAGTCGGCCTCGCTGAACCCGTACGCCTGGAGCATCGTGCCCATGGCCCCGTCGAGGACGAGGATTCGCTCGCGGAGGAGGCCGGGCAGCGCGGCCAGACGGGAGGCGCGATCGAACGGGGCGCCTCGGCGCCCGTCGACGCCAACGGTCACTGCGGCAGTCACGACGCGACCGCCACGGCCGGATGCCGCGCCCGGATGCGGCGGACGAGTTCGGCACACTGCTCGTAGCGCCCGAAGCTCGGCATGATGTACGTCCCGGTGACCTCGGACTCCATCGCCGCGAGGAGGCGGTCGGCCATCTCGATCCCGACCTCCGAGCCGCGTTCGCCGGCGGCCTGCATCGCCGCCCGCGCCTCATCCGGGATCGTGATCCCGGGGACCTCGTTGTGGAGGAACTCGGCGTGGCGGGTCGAGACGAGCGGGAGCACCCCGAGCAGAACGGGGACCGGGAAGCCGCGCGGCCCGAACCGGCGGAGGGCCTCCTCGAGCATCGACTCGACCTGCTCGACGGAGTAGAGCGGCTGCGTCATGACGAGGTGCGCGCCGGCGGCCAGCTTGCGCTCGAGCCGGTCCCACTCGGTCGCCGCGTCGGCAGCGGTCGAGTCGAGGGCGCAGGCGATCGTGAAGCCGGCCCGCTGACCGATCGATGCGCCCGACGGGTCCTCGGCCCGGTTCAGCCGGGTCAGGATCTCGATCAGGCCGATCGAGTCGACATCCCAGACGCCCGTCCCGGTCGGGTAGTCGCCGATCCGCGGCGGATCGCCGGTCAGGGCAATCACGTTGCGGACGCCGAGCGCGTGGGCGCCGAGCAGCTCCGACTCGAGCGCCATCAGGTTCCGATCGCGCGTCGTGCAGTGGACCAGGCACTCGAGATCGAGGTCGTGCTGGATCCCGAACGCGACGGACAGAGCGCTCATCCGGACCCGGGCCATCGCCGAGTCGGAGATGTTGACGACGTCGACGCCGGCATCGCGCAGGAGCCGGGCTGCATCGATCGTCCGCTCGATCCGGATGCTCCGCGGCGGGTCGATCTCGACCGACACGACGAAGCGGCGGGAGGCGAGGAGCTCGGCGAGCCGGGTCGGAGGTGGAGCGTCCTCTGCGCGGTTCAGGCGGGCGGCGCGCTCGGCCAGCGGGGTTTGGGCACCGGGGCTGGAGACCTCGACGATGGCCGGCGTTGGCGCCGGCGCGGCGATCTTCGCCGTCATCGCTTCGCCCGCGTCGAGCGCAGCCCGCATCGCGGCGATGTGCTCGGGCGTGGTGCCGCAACAGCCGCCGAGGATTCGGGCTCCGGCGTCCAGCATCCTCGTGGTGACGGTGCCGAAGTACTCCGGGCTTGCCGCGAACACGAACCGACCCTCGAGCCGCTGCGACAGGCCCGCGTTCGGCATGATCGAGTGGGCCGGCGCGCCGTCGGCCGGCGGACCCATCGCCTCGAGCGCGTCGAGGCACGGGCTCGGCCCCGCTCCGCAGTTCACGCCGATCGCGTCCGCGCCGGCGCGGCCCAGCGCCTCGGCCGCGTCCGCCGGGCTCGTGCCGTCGGACAGGACGAGCTCCTCCCCGAAGGTCAACGACGCGATCACCGGGACGTCCGAGGCGCGGCGTGCCTCGTCGACCGCGAGCAGCAGCGACCCGAGATCGGAGAACGTCTCGAGGACGATCACGTCGGCGCCGCCCTCGAGGAGGCCCTCGATCTGCTCCCGGAAGGCCGCCCGGGCGTCGGTCTCGCGGATCGTCGCCTGGCGGGTCGTCGGCGGACCCAGCGGACCGACTGAGCCCCCGACCAGGGCGTCGTGTCCGCTGACCTCGCGAGCCGCGCGGGCGAGCTGTGCCGCGCGTCGGCTCAGCTGGCCGGCCTGCCTCTCCATGCCCCACCCGGCGAGCCGCCGCCGGTTCGCCCCGAATGAGAGCGTCTCGATCAGCTCCGCGCCCGCTTCGAGGTACTCCCGGTGGACGGCCTCGACCACCTCGGGATGGGTGAGGACCAGCTCCTCAAGACAAGCGCGCTGGGGCACGCCGCGGCTGAAGAGGAGCGTGCCCAGCCCGCCGTCGACGAGGAGCGGCCGGGCGGCCAGCCGCTGATGGAAGCGCGGCCGCGGCAGGCCGGACGTCGCGTCAGCCATCAGGCGGTCGGCGTCCGTGCGCGTTCGGTCGTCATGGCCTCGGGTCCTCGGGCGCGCCGGGCGTTGGACGCGCCGGCGATGGGCTCGGGCGATCGAGACCGGATACGGGAAGACCCTTCCCGCCGGGAAGGGTCCTGGAAGAGAGGTCCCTTATCGTGCAGGAGAACCTGCCCGGAATTGGCACCTTGCCGGCTCGGCGCCGGTAGGTTGTCGTGGCTTCAACGGGCCGGTCCCTCCGCCACTCTGGATAAGTGCTCTTCGGTTGTGGTCCGCATGGTGCCAAAGGCAGCCCGGATGAGCAAGCGAGCGGTCATCGGGATCGTGCCTCGGCGTCGCGGCGACCCGCAGACGGGTTCGCGTGGGCCTCAGGCAGGGACGGCCCGAAGCAGGTTCGCGAGGTACGAGCGCCGCCAGGCCTCGAACGTGTCGACCGCGTTGAACGTGTACATGTGCAGGTCGACGATGCCGGCCGCCGGGTCGGCGAGGTGCGGCGCGAGCCCCTCAAGCAACGCGTCGGGCCGGTAGAACCCGCCCGAGCGGACAAGTCGAGCGACGAACCGAAGGTTCTTCGTCAGGAACCGGTGGGTGTCGGCGACGCCGATCCGGGCGCTGATCGCGAGGAGCTTATGCGGCTCTGCGACGCCAGGCACGCCGACGTGGATGGGCAGCTCGAGCCCCTCGACCCGTCGTACCGCGATCCAGGTCGCGATCGCGCCCGGGTCGAAGCAGAGCTGGGTCGTCATGTAGCTCGCGAACGCGGCCTTTGCGTACAACGCCTCGAGGAGTGGCCCGTCGGCGATGAACGCGTGGCCCTGCGGATAGCAGGGGATCCCGATCTCCGACAGCGGATGCCCGATCTCGGCCATGGCGCGCAGTAGCGACAGGCCATCCGGGTAGTCGCCGGGCTCCTTGGCGTCGCCGCCGACGACGAACGCGCGGCCGACGCCAGCCCCCTCGAGCCAGGCGATGAGATCGGTGAGGTGGCTACGGTCTCGAACCATTCGGGCGGAGAGGTGCGGCACCGCACGGAATCCCCGGCCCTGCAGTTGCTCGCAAAGAGCGATCGTCGCCTCGATCCCCTTGGCCGGCGAGGCCGTGACCGAAACCGTGACTCCCGTTGGCAGGAACTCCGCCTGGTCAAGGGCGTTCTTGAGCGGCACGAGCTCGAACGTCGGGGAATGGAGGACACGCGCCAGCGCCTCTCGCGCGGGCGGCGCCAGTGTTGCTCGACGCCTGAACAACATGAGCGCCGACCCTAGACTTCGGAGTCCGGCATCGACGCCTTGCGCTTCGCGATGAACTCCTGCAGCGCTTCGTCGATCCCCTGGTCGAGGGCCGGCGGCTCGTATTCGCGGAGCATCCGCTTCCAGATCCGGTTCGCCCGCTGCGCGGCGTCGAGCGAGCCGTCTTCCTGCCACTGCTCGAAGCTGTTGTTGTCGGCGATCTCCGAGCGGTAGAACGCGGTCTCGAAGTTGGCGAGGGTATGGGCCGTCCCGAGGAAGTGCTGGCCCGGTCCGTTCTCGAGGATCGCGTCGACCGCCTGGCCATTCTCCGACAGGTCGATGCCCTTGATGAAGACCGCGGCCATCCCGCACTGGTCGGCGTCCATGACGAACTTCTCGTAGCCGACGGTAAGCCCGCCCTCCAGCCAGCCCGCGGCGTGGAGGACGAAGTTGACCCCGGCCAGGACCGTCGGCACGAACGTCTGGGCGGATTCGTAGGCGGCCTGGGCGTCGGGGATCTTCGACGCGCAGAGGTTGCCGCCGGACCGGAAGGGCACCCCGAGCCTTCGCGCCAGCGCGGCCATCGCGTACAGGACCAGGGCCGGCTCCGGCGTTCCAAAGGTCGGCGCGCCGGACTGCATCGACATCGAGCTGGCGAAGCTGCCCAGGACGACCGGGGCGCCCGGCCGGATGAGCTGGACGAACGTCATCCCGCCGAGCGCCTCGGCCAGGGTCTGCGCACAGACCGCAGCCGCTGTCACCGGGGCCATCGCTCCGGCAAGGATGAACGGCGTCAGGAGCGTCGCCTGGTTCGCCTCGGCGTAGGCCCGGGCCGCCCCGAGCATCGTGCCGTCCCAGACGAGCGGGCTGTTCGCGTTGATGAGCGAAAGGATGACCGCGTGGTCCTCGAGATAGTCGGCGCCGAACGTGATCCGCGCCATCTCGACGGTGTCCCGGGCGCGTTCCGGCGCCGTGACCGAGCCCATGAACGGCTTGTCGCTGTAGCGGATGTGCGAATAGACCATGTCGAGGTGGCGCTTGTTGACGGGCACGTCGACCGGCTCGCAGACCGTCCCGCCGGAATGGTGGAGATGGGGCGACAGGTACGCGAGCTTCACGAGGTTCCTGAAGTCCTCGATCGTGCCGTAGCGCCGGCCGCTGTCGAGATCGCGGACGAACGGCGAGCCGTAGTTGGGGGCGAAGACGGTGGCGGTGCCGCCGATCTGGACGCTGTTCGCCTCGTTCCGGGCGTACTGGGTGAAGACCTTCGGGGCGCTGGCCTGGACGATCTGGCGGCACATCCCGCGCGGGAAGCGGACTCGCTCCCCCTGGACGTCGGCACCGGCCTCGCGGAAGAGCCGGAGGGCGTCGGCGTCGCCGCGGAACTCGAGACCGACCTTCTCGAGGATCGTGTCGGCGTTGTGCTCGATCGTCGCGAGACCTTCTTCGTTGAGGACCTCGAACGGCGCGAGGGTTCGGGTCAGGAACGGCTCGCGGGCGACGTGATGGCTGGCCCGAGCCGCCTGGCGACCCGCCCGCCCGCCGCTTCGGAGGCGCGGCGCTGTATCGGTCATCGGTCCTCCTTCGCGGATGCCACGACCGGTCGTCGTCGGCGCCCGCCGCCCTCGGCGCGGCTGCTGCCCGAACCGGCCCTGCGCACCGGCAGGTCGGTCACGGTGGAGAGATGGGGATAGGGAGCGGTTCGATGCGGGAACGCCATCGCCTCGACGAAGTGCTCCTGGAAGCGCGGCTCGACAGCCGTCTCGATCTTCTCGACGCGCCGGACCACGCCCTCGATCTCGCGGCGTGCGGCGGCGCTCAGCAAGGCGATCAGGGCGCCGGTCCCGGCGGCGTTGCCGGCCGCCTTCACGTGCGCGAGCGGGGCGTCCGGGATCAGCCCCAGGACCATCGCATGGAAGGGGTCGATCTGGCTCCCGAACGCGCCGGCGAGGCGGACCTCGTCGACGGTGTCGATTCCGGCGTGGTCCATCAGCAGCCGCGCCCCGGCGTAGAGGGCAGCTTTCGCGAGCTGGATCGCCCGGACGTCATTCTGGGTGATGGCGATCCGGAGGCGTCGGCCTTCGGAGGCGTCGTGGAGGACGTAGCTGAACGTTCGGCCCTCCGGAACGATCCGCGGCGATCGCTCCGCAAGGGTCCCGTCAACGATCCCGTCGGGCGTGACGACGCCGGCGAGGTACAGCTCGGCGATCGCCTCGACGATCCCCGACCCGCAGATACCCGTGATCCCGGTCTCGGCGGTGGCCTCGGCAAAGCCGGGCTCGTCGGACCAGAGCTCCGATCCGATGACCCGGAAGCGCGGCTCGATGGTTGTGCGGTCGATCCGGACGCGCTCGATCGCTCCCGGCGCGGCGCGCTGCCCCGATGAGATCTGGGCGCCCTCGAACGCGGGCCCGGTCGGCGACGATGCGGCGAGCAGGAACTGGCGGTTGCCGAGGACGATCTCCGCGTTCGTCCCGACGTCGACGACCAGCTCGACCGCCTCCGATTCGTGCGGTGCCTCGGCGAGGATCACTCCGGCGGTGTCCGCACCGACGTGCCCGGCGATGCACGGGAGGACGTACACGCGCGCACCGGGGTGGGTGACGAGATCGAGCTCCGATGCCCGGACCGTCACGGCGCGATCCGTCGCGAGGGCGAAGGGCGCGGAGCCGAGCGGGACCGGGTCGATGCCGAGGAGGAGGTGATGCATGATCGGGTTGCCGACGACCGACAGCTCCAGGATCGCGTCGCGCTTGATCCCGGCGCGCATGACCAGCTGAGCGAGCAGCCCGTTCAGCGCGGACCGGACCGCCACCGTCATCTCGGCCGCCCCGTCGGCATTCATCATCGCGTAGCTGACCCGGCTCATCAGGTCCTCGCCGAACCGGATCTGGGGGTTCATGATCCCGGCGCTCGCGAGGACGGCGCCGTCCCCGATGTTGGCGAGGTGGCCGGCGATCGTCGTCGATCCGACGTCGATCGCGACGCCGTACGCCGTCTCGTGGAGACCCGGCCAGATCCCGGTGATCGTGCTCCCGCCGTGGACGGCGACGGTGACGGCCCACTTCCCGGCCTCGAGAGCCGGCTGGAGGGCGCGGATCACCTGGAGGTCGGCGTCGAGATCCCGAAGGCCCCACTCCTTCTCGAGCGCGTCCTGGAGGCGGACGAGGTCGCCCGACGGCGAGGCGAGCTGCGGTGGCTCGACCTCGACGTAGTGAAGGCGCACCACCGGATCGAGATGGAAGTCGCGGATGTCGAGATCCTTCCGGACCACCTGTCGATAGACCTGGCTCTCCGGCGGGACGTCGATCACGACGTCGCCACGGATGTGTGCGACGCAGCCGAGCCGCCGCTCGGGAGCCAGGCCCTTCGTCTCGCGGTACTCGGTCTCGACCGGGCCGAACGGGGTCAGGTGATCCGGTGTCGACGTGATCCCGTGCTTGGCGAACTCGCCGATGCTCTGCTCGACCTGGCACCGGCCGCAGATGCCGCGCCCGCCACAGACCGAATCGATGTCGACGCCGAGACGACGGGCGGCGTCGAGGACCGTCGTGCCTGCCTCGAAGCGGCCGCGCCGGCCGGACGGGGTGAAAATGACGAGCGGCTCCGCGGTCATCGCCGGGTCCGCGCCGGTCAGCCGCCGGCCGCCGTGACGGCCTCGGTTCCGGCGATCCGCTGCGGCGGCTCGAGCCCGGCGCGGCGCCGGTTGACGCGGCGGCCGCCCGCCTCGCCCTCCGGCGGGACGACCCTATGTGTCCGGATCCAGCGCGCGGCGTCCTGGTCGTTGCCCATGAGCACGTCCGCGGCCATGACGGCTTCGCGCACGCCCGTCGCGATCGGGTTCGTGATCGCCGACGTGAGGCCGTTCGAGATCGCCATCGCCAGGAAGGCGCCGTTGATCCCCTCGCGGTGTGGCAGGCCGAAGCTCACGTTGCTCGCTCCGCACGTCGAGTTGACTCCGAGCTCGTCGCGGAGTCGGCCGAGGATCCGGAAGACCTGGCGGCCGGCCTGGGGCAGCGCCCCGATCGGCATGAGCAGCGGGTCCACGACGACGTCCTCGCGGGGGATGCCGTGGTCGAGGGCGCGCTCCACGATCCGCCGCGCGACCCCGAAGCGGACGTCCGGATCCATGCTGATCCCTGTTTCGTCGTTGGAGATCGCCACGACGGCCGCCCCGTACTTCTTCACGAGCGGCAGCACGCGCTCGAGCCGCTCGTCCTCGCCGGTCACGCTGTTCACGAGCGCCTTGCCGCGGTAGACGGCGAGCCCGGCCTCGAGCGCCTCGACGATCGAGCTGTCGATCGAGAGGGGCAGGTCCGTCAGCGACTGGACGAGCTGGATCGTTCGAGCGAGGATCTCGGGCTCATCGGCAAGCGGGATCCCGGCGTTAACGTCGAGCATGTGCGCACCGGCCTCAACCTGGGCGATCGTGTCTCGCTCGACCCGGCTGAAGTCGCCCACCTTCATCTCCTCGGCGAGGAGCTTCCGGCCGGTCGGGTTGATGCGCTCGCCGATGATCACGAACGGCCGGTCGTCGCCGATGACGACGTCCCGCGTGGCCGAGCCAACGATCGTCAGGGTCATCCGTCCGACTCGGCGGCCGTGGCGTCGCCCTCGGGCGTCGTGCTTGCCGTTCGGGCGCCACTGCGGGCCCCGGGCGTCTCGTCGTGGGCCGGCGACAGGGCCGGGCCGCCTGCCACGCCACCGGATTGGATCAGCTCGGCAAGGCGATGCTTGTCGTACTCGGCCTCGAGGCGCTCGACCTCGGCGTTGACCTCGCCTTCGAGATCGTCGCCGCAGCTCCGGGCAACCTTCCGCCATTCCTCGATGTAGTCGTTGTAGGCGCGCTTGCCCGCCCGGCTCGCTGCCTTGTCGATCGCGACCTGGAAGCGCGGATGGAGCTGGACCTTGCTGGCGCGACGGCCCTCCCGGGCTAGGACCTGGGCGGGGATGTCGCGCCACCAGATCACGGTGAGGCTGGCCATCAGTTGGTGCCTCCAGCGGAACGGTTCGCGAACGCGACGATCGGGGCGGCGAGGCCGGCGATGCCGGTCGGGCGATGCTCGAACGCGAGGCCGAGGCGCTCGGCCGCGCGGCGAGCCAGGACGAGCAGGTCCGGATCGTCGGTCTGCGACAGGTAGACCACGCGCTGGTAGTGGGCGAAGTACACGGCCTCGAGCTCCGGGTGGCGATCGATTCCGAGCCCTCGGATCACGAGTCGCTCAAAGTTGCGGGCGAGGAAATCCGTCAGCCAGAACGTGCCCGGCTCGTCCGCAGCCATCGCGGCGAAGACCGGCGACCCGGCGAAGAACTCGTAGCAATGGGCGCCGGGGAGGCGCTCGACGCCTTCGGCCGCCAGGACCGGGTCGAGCAGGCCGCCGGTCCCGCAGTCGGCGTAGGCGACGAAGATCCGCTCGTAGCCGTCGCGCCGCGCCTCGTGGATGCGGGCACGGACGGCGCCAGGGATGCCGCCGGGGCGGTTGTGGAGATCGGGCGACAGGCACGCGACGTCGACACCGGGGAGGGTCGCCGTGACCTCGACGAGCTCGCGGGCGAGGGCGCCGCAGCCGATCACGACGGCGGTTCCTCGCTCGGCACTCCGCCGCCTCGCCGTCTCGATATCGACGCCATCGATATCTCGGGGGCTCGTGACGGGATTGACGGGCCGGTCGACTGCAGTCGGCGCATCGTCGAGCGTGGGCCAGGCAGCCCGGGCGGCCCTGGAGCCGCCCTCTGGCCGCCCAACCTGCCCGTATAACGGTGGCATCGATATCCGACGCCGTTGATAGGCCGGCAGAGAGC
>Ga0307277_10000812_pt1 | contig 11967 bp, 14 predicted proteins | sample ER_DNA_116_FD_194473 | JGI IMG/M metagenome (GOLD analysis project Ga0307277, IMG submission 194473) | Bulk soil microbial communities from the East River watershed near Crested Butte, Colorado, United States - ER_DNA_116 | ecosystem: Environmental > Terrestrial > Soil > Floodplain | place...
CTTGCCGAAGCCCTCGACCATGCCGAACGCGCTCGAGCGCACCCGGGTGGGGAAGAGCTCGGACGTGTACGGGTAGACGGCACCCCAGGCGCCGAGGTTGAAGAAGCCGACGAAGAAGAGCGCGGCGACGTAGACGGGCGCCGAGTCGGCGAGCGCGAACGTCAGCGCGCTCACCCCGCCCAGCGCGAGGAAGAGGGCGAGCGTCGGCTTGCGCCCGATCCGCTCCACGAGCCAAATTGACGCCGCGTAGCCGGGGAACTGCGAGAGCGCCGACAGCGCGAGGAGGACGTAGACGTTCAGCGAGAACTGCTTCTCGCCCTGGAGGACGAACGGGAGCCAGAGGAAGAGGCCGTAGTAGGAGATGTTGAGCGCGATCCAGACGAGGACGATCAGGCCCGAGGTCGAGCGGAGGCGCTTCGAGACAAGCTCGCGCACCGAGCTCCGAGGCTCCTCCGGCGCCGCGAGCTCGTCGGGCGCGACCTTCCGGCCCGTGATCTCCTCGAGCACCTCCGCGGCTTCGCCGAGCCGCCCGCGGCGGACGAGGAAGTAGGGGCTCTCCGGGAGCGAAAGCCGCGCTGCGAAAGCGAGGAACGCAGGGAACGAGGCGGCGAGGAAGAGCCAACGCCAGCCCCAGTCACCGCCGACCTGGTCGAGGAAGAGCCAGGAGAGCCCAGTGGCGAGCAGAAGCCCGACCGGCCAGAAGAAGTCCAGGAAGACGAGGAAGCGGCCGCGCCGCTGCGGGGGCAGGTACTCGGCGAGGAGGGAGGGATCGACGACGAGCATCCCGCCCAGGCCGATGCCCGCAAGGAAGCGGAAGGCCGACAGGGCGCCGGGTCCCCACGCGAGAGCGGTCAGGGCCGTGAAGACGGCGTACCAGAGGATCGCGCCGAGGAAGATCCGCCGCCGGCCGATTCGGTCGGCGAGCCGCCCGAGCACGACGCTGCCCACGAGTGACCCGCCCAGCGCGGACGCCGCGATCCAGCCGGCGAAGCTCCCGGAAAGCCCCCAGATCGCGGTGAAAACGGGCACTGTGAAGCCAACGAGGAGGATCTCCATCGCCACGAAGGTCCAGGCGAAGCCCGTGATCGCGACCGCCCGGCGGTGGAAGGACGTGAACCCGCCGTCACGGAGGACATCCTCGACGTCCATCCGGCTGGGGGGAGGAACCGAAACTGGTGCTTCGACGACGGCCATTCGCGCTATTCTCCTAGTTTGCGACTCTAAGGCGATAACCGATGGAAAAGTCTACCACAGAGCATCGCGCAGCCCACGAGGCGCTCGGGGTCGTGCTCCAAGTGCGGGAAGAGCAGCTGCAAGCGCTGCTCTGGTTGCGGGCGCGTGAGCCCTTCCTCGGCGCGTGGTCGCTCCCGGGTGGGCGGCTCGGCCCCGACGAGACGCTCGAGGACTCGATCCGACGCCATCTCGCGGCGAAGGTGGACGTCCGCGAGCTCTCGCATCTCGAGCAGATCGAGACGCTCAGCGATCCCGGGCGCTACCCGGGCGAACGGCTCGTCGCCACTGCATATCTCGGGTTGATCCCGGCGGGCATCGATCCGCAAGTCCCGGCCGATACGGCCTGGCATCCGGTCGACGACCTTCCAGACCTCGCCTTCGACCATTTGGCTGTCGTGCTCGCGGGGCGTGAGCGGCTGCGCGCGAAGCTCTCCTACACGAACATCGGCTTCGCGCTCGCGCCGCCCGCGTTCACGATCGCCGAGCTTCGCCGCCTCTACCGCGCCGCGCTCGGCCACGGCGTGTCGGCGACGAACCTCCAGCGCGTGCTGCTCCGTCGCAGTCTGCTGGAGCCGATTGGAGAGCTGCGACCGCCGGGCCGGGCGGGGGGGCGCCCGGCTGCGGTCTATCGCTTTCGCTCGCGCAACCTCGAGGTCACCGACCAGTTCGCGGTCTTGCGGCCGCCTAGATGAGGCCGCAGCGGCGGGCCGTCAGCGGCCAGGGGTAGAAGCCTCTTCCTGAGCGGTGCGCGCGCTCGGCCACCCACATCTGCTCGAAGCGCGTCCAGTGGTCCGCGGTTCCCTTATTCCGCAGGAGCCTGGGCCCGTACTGCCGCTGGAACGTGAGGTCCATCTGGAGGCCGCCGAAGTACGGAGCGTTCGGGTCGCGCCACGAGCCCTCATACCCATGGATACAGATCCAGGCGCGGAGATGGGGAGGCCTGTGGCCCGCCAGTCGGGCGGCGCGCGCCTTGGCCCGCCAGGCCCGTGCCCGCCAGCGCCGCCGCTCGAGGAGGGACTCGAACGCGATCGGGGCAGTCCCGAGCCGTGGTCTCGGCTTGCCCATCAGGGCCTTCCACCGCCGCGCGACTGTCCGGTTGTGGACAGCCCGCGCTCGGAGGCGAAGTGTCTCCGGGGTCTCCGCCCAAGGATCGGGCGCGGCCTTCGTCTCCGTTGGCGCTGTCTCGGTCGTCGTGGTGGTTGTCTCGGTCGTTGTGGTCTCTGTGGTCTCTGTGGTCGTTCCCGTCTCGGTCGTTGTCCCGGGATCGTCCGCTAGAGCCGCCGGGGCGGCCAGGAAGGAAAGCGCGAGCCCGACGAGCAGCCCGCGCGCGAGCAATGAACTACGCATGCAGTGCCCCCCTTGTCGGTTACAGGAACGGGTCGCCCCCTGGGCCGGGGAGCTGACCGGAGGCGCGACGCCGCAACGGGCCGCAGTGACGTAACGCCTGCTTGGTGTTTACCGGAAGCGGGCTAGGTTACACTTTCCGTTCGCCGATGCTCTGGTTCAGCATCTGGTTTCTGGTCATCCTGAAGATCCCAATCGCCTACCTCGGCTACGTCATCTGGTGGGCGGTCAAGGATCCTCCGGGGCCCTCGCCTGGACCCGCATTCGGTGCCGCGGAGAGCGGCAACGGAAGCGGCGGAGTCGGCGGTCCCAGCCGTCGCCGCGCGCCGCACAAGCCGATTCCCGGCCGTAGGCCCGGTCCGCACGGGGTTCCCGCGAGGCGCCCGGTTCCCGTTCACGCGCGGAAGCGCACCTCGGCCTCGTGAGCTTCGAGGAGACGGAGCGGTCGCCGGACGCGCTTCCGGCATCCCACTACATCGCGGGCTTCCTCGCCACGGCGGCGATCTTCGCCGGCATCGTCGGCATCGTCTACTACCCCGGACGCGTGGCCGCGGGCGCCATTCTCGTGGCCGTTGTCGCAGCCGCGATGGGTGGTTTCCAGAGCAGGCTGGCGGGTTTTGCGGTCGCGATCGCGACCGGCTGCTGGCTGGCCGGGATGATCGTCTCGGTCGTCTTCGAGCGGCCCGTCTTTTAGGAGGGCTTGAGGAGAAGCACCGAGGAGTCCCCAATTCGGGGGAGGGATCCCTCTAATGAGGGATTGCCGCAACGTCGATAGACGTGTCGGGTAGGTCTTTCAAATGGGCAGCTTCAAGCTTCGACTCGTCACGTACTTTGTGCTCCTCTCGCTGGTGCCGCTGCTTGCTGCTTCGTGGGCTTTCAGCCAGGTGTCGACGCGCGGAGAGTTGTCCAACACGGACGCTCGCCTGAATGCGGCTATGCGAGTCGCAGTGCGGGATTACACGCAGAGAGTGCGGGATGACGCCGCCGGCGCGTCGGCCTCGCTTGCTCGCGCGACGAGCGTTCAACGAGCCTTTCTGACGAGGAACCGCGCCACGCTCGTGCGCCTCTCTCGTGCCGTGCCGAATTCGGCCTTCTACTCCCGCAACGAGCTCCTGGCCGGCAGCCCGCCGCCCAAGCTCGCGGCGAAGCGCACGTCCAGCGTCCTGTCGACGAACCAGAAGCTGCTCGGCCGCATAGTCGTCTGGATTCCCCTCGACAACAGCCTGCTGCGTGAGCTTCGTGCGAACGTGGGGCTCGAGACGGGAGACAGGCTCCTGCTCGCGACGGGCGGACGAATCGTCGCCGGCCCGCAGTCGTTCATCGGCAGCCGGGAGATCCCGGGCGAGCGGGCCCGCTACGTGAAGCTCGGCGGCGACGAGTACCGGGCGGTCTCGACTGCGATCCTCAGCGGCAATCCCGACGTCACACTCGTGGCGCTGACGCCCACGAGCGCTATCCACTCGGCAGTCGGCGATCTACGCGAGCGTTTCCTCCTCTTCGCCTTCGCGGCGCTGGCGATCGTCGCTCTCCTCGCCTGGCTGCTCGGCCGGACGATCGTCCGCTCCCTCAAGGAGCTCGCCGACGCCGCCGGCGCTGTCGCCCGCGGCCAGTTCGGCCAGCGCGTCCCCGTCCGCGGCCGGGACGAGTTCGCCACCCTCGGCAGGGCCTTCAACGAGATGTCGGAGCAGATCTCCGCCGAGCGCGGTCGCGTGCAAGAGGCGGTTGACCGCTTCGGCAAGGCCCTGGCCGCGACACACGATCCTTTCGCGCTCCTCAATGTCATCGTCGAGAGCGCTGTCGAGGCCACAGGAGCGACCGGCGGCCGGCTCATCGTCGACGGGCAGGAGCAGGCGCGAGCCGGCGATCCCGATCGCGGTGGCCGCCCGCTCTTCATCCCCCTTGGTCCGGACGGCGGCGAGAACACGATGCTGCTGCTCGCGCCGGAGGGAGCAGACTTCGGCGACCAGTCTCGCGAGCTGGCGCTCTGGCTCGGCTCCCAGGCTGCCGTCGCACTCGAGAATGTTCGCCTTCACCGGCTCGTGGAGCGCCAGGCCAGCACGGACGGCCTCACCGACCTCGCCAACAGGCGTCACTTCGAGGAGGCGCTCGCCGCCGAGATCAGCCGTGCCGAGCGCTTTGGCGGTGCGCTTGCACTGGTCCTCGCCGACCTCGACGACTTCAAACAGGTGAACGACCGTTACGGACACCAGGCCGGGGACGATGTTCTGCGGGCGTTCGCCGGCGTCCTTCGGGACACGGTCCGCGACATCGACGTCGCCGCCCGGTACGGCGGCGAGGAGTTCGCCGTCCTCCTGCCGCAGACCGATCTCGAGGGAGCCGAGCGGCTAGCCGAGCGCCTGCGCGAGGCGATGGAGGCGCGGCGGCTTACTCTCCACCCGGGCGCCAGCTTCAGCGTCACCTCCAGCTTCGGAGTTGCCTCTTTCCCGGAAGCTCCGACGCCGGCCGCGCTCTTCGCCGCCGCGGACGAGGCCCTCTATCGGGCGAAGTCCGCCGGCAAGAACTGCGTCGTCTGTGCCCCGTCCGACGGGGCTGTCCGTGCACGTCAGTAGTGTCGAGGCCTTGCTCAACGTCCACAAACCTGACTAGGTCGTCTAGAATCCCGCGCTCAGCACGACCTGGAGACCGGAGGTGCGGATGACGTTCGACAAGGACTCGACCTTTGCGCGCATCATCGAGGAACACCTCGAGCTGAAGCGCAAGAACTCGGAGCTCGACGGGAACATGCCGCTAGAGCGGTACCGCGTCGACGATCCCTTCAACAACCACCCTCTGTTCAAGTCTGAAGAGCAAGCCCGTGTCGAGGACACGCTGAGCGGCGTGGATGAGATCGATCCGAACAAGGTGCTCGCCTGGCCGACGGACGACTCGCAGCCCCAGGATCCCGAGGACACCCTCTGGGGCCGCTCGCGCGACTTCGACTGGGGAGACTAGAAACCGCCGGGCCGGGGGGCCGCCTCTGCAGGTCTACAGGTAACGCGCGAGGAAGCCGAGCGACTCGACCGTGTCCATGCGAAACGCGAACGCGTTCCCCGAACACTGGCGGTTGTTCACGTAGGAGCTGATCCCGACGACGACGTCGGAGTTCCCGAGCAGCACCGGCCCGCCGGAGTCGCCGAAGCAGATAGCTCCCTTGCCCTGTCCGGGATTGCTCGACAGCTGCAGATTGAAGCCGCCCGCATTGGAGCTCGTCAGGTTGAGCAGGCGCGAGGAAGCGAAGTTCCGCACCAGCTGGACGTCATAGCCCCCCTTGATCACGTCGTTGGCTCCGTAACCGACGATCGTGAGGGAAAGATCCTGGAGGCCCTTCCGCTTGTTGAGGGAGTCGAGCTGGCCGAGCCTGGGCAGTTGCGCGTACCCCTCAATGTCGTCGGTGTCCTCCTCGTCAAGGCGGACCGCCGCGATCTCATGTTCGCCTACGACTCTGAAGGCGGGGTTCGGCACGGCTGTTCCCGACAGGAGGACGGATCCGCTCGTGTAGTCCCGGTCGAAGGAGACATAGGCGGGGAGCGTTCCGCCGAGTGCAGCGACGCAGTGGCCGGCGGTCACGAAGACCGTCGGGGAGACGAGGAAGCCCGAGCACACCGGCACTCGCTGTCCGTCGACGACAGTGACGAGGATCCCCACATATGGATGCGCGGTGTCCGGCTTGCCGTTGAGGATCGCGCCCGACGGGCCGGCGATGGCGAGGGCGACGACGGTCGTCGCCAGGAGCGTCCGCAGGAGGGGCCGCATAAGTACTGGTTTCGGCCCGCTCTTCGTTTTCCTGCCTCCCTCTTTCGGGGTATCGGTTGGGCGTGAGCGCAAAGCGTATGTTGGTCGTGGCGAGGAAGCGGTCCTTCGCGACCGCGTGCGAGAGCATGCAGGGTCGGACGCGGAGGTGCGGGTCGTCGCCCGGCGTCCGATCGCGCGGCGACGCCGGCTGGCTTGAGAAGGACTCGGCCGAGGAGGCGTCGGAATGCTTCGGCGTAGCCGTCACCCAACTTGTCGTGGGTGACGGCTAAAGTGACCTCAGAGGGGCGTTAGCTCAGCTGGGAGAGCGCCGGCTTTGCAAGCCGGAGGTCGCGGGTTCAAATCCCGCACGCTCCATCCCAGAAAGGCCCTGGAAACGGGGCCTTTCGCGTTCGTAGGCGCGGCCGGGCCGCGGCCTCGGGGAACACGACGGGGAACACTCGGCGCTCGGAATCTGAGATCGCCCGGCGGGCGATGAGCCGACCGAGATGGTCGGACTTGGAGGGCAGCGGCGGGCTAGGGTGAGTAGATCGCCAAGCGACTTTTTGCCCTGATCTCCTGTGTCGCCGTGTTCGTCCTCGGAGTCGGAGGCGCTTCCTTGCTCGCGGGATGTTCCGGCCAGAACGCAGACGAGAACAACCCAAATATCTACACCGAGACGGTGAACGGCACAGTAAGAGTCGGTACCACCGGGCCGTGAGCCGAAACGCTTGCGGAAGGGCGGCGGCTACCTGTCAAGATCTGCGTAGCGACGGAAGGAGCTATCCGTGGAAGCCGCAACAGACCGTTGGTGGCGAAACGTCTCCACGCCGCACCGTCCTCCTGGCACTCGTTCTCGCAAGCCTCGTCTGTGCGCCTATGTCCTGGATATTGGATGGAGTCACCCCATCCTTCATTGTCTATCCGCTCGTGCTGCTTTTCGGGTTGTGGCGCTTTCGGCGGGGCGGCGGAACGCTCTTCTTCGCCATTGCCGCCTCGGTCTTCCTGCTCGTCCATCTGCCGTTCGCCTGGGCAGCCATCACCGACAGCGGCGAGAACCCGTACAAGGATTCCGCTCCGTACAACCCGGTCGATTGGCTCGTGACTCTGTTCCTCGTTCCGCTCGCGACGGCGGTTGCAGGCTTCCTTGCCTGGCGTGACCGTCGTCAGCCCTAAGTGCGGCGCGGCGGCTCTTTTCGACGGACGCAATCGTGGGAGTCTGAAGAGACGCGGCGAGATGGGTGCCGAGCCGGGACGCTTGCGGGAGGGCGGCGGCGGGCCGATAAGAGATCGTCGTGCTGTACTTGATCCTCGTCCTCGCTGGCCTGATTCTCGGCCTAGCCGTGGGTCGCTGGTGGTCGCTCGTCGCAGCGGTGGGCATCGGTTCCTGGATTGCCGTCGTGAGTGAGGTCGATGAAGTGCCGCCGTGGTTTCTGGGGGCGGCGTATGCGGTTCTCGCGGCGTGCGGGATCGCGGTCGGGGTTGTTGTCCGTCAACGGACGCGCCTCCGCCGGTTCCCGTAAGCGAAGTCGGAACGCTTGCGGGAGGGCGGCATGGGGCGGAACAGATGCGCGACTTGACGCACTTGGATAACCCGCGGGCGAGCAGTCCGAACAGACGCGCGTCTCGGCGGAATGAAATGAGAACGTTGGCTTCGACGCGAGTGTCGATACTTGACGGTGGATGACAACCTCGACCCTCACCCGCCCCAGGCTCCACGACTCCGTTTCCGAGGCCGCGAAGGCGGGCCGCTAATCGCCTTTCGCCGCGCGAGACGGCTCGGTGCTGCTTGACAGGTAACCATTCGGTTACGTATTATCGGCCGCATGGATGCCGTGTTCAGAGCCCTTGCCGACCCGACCCGGCGGAGCCTGCTCGATGAGCTGTTCAAGGAGGATGGCCAAACGCTGAGCGCGCTCGAGGCGCGGCTGCCGATGACGCGCATTGGCGTCATGAAGCACCTTCGAATCCTCGAGACAGCAGGTCTGGTCACCACCAAGCGGCGCGGTCGCGAGAAGCTGCATTTTCTGAACGCCATCCCGATCAGGCTCGTCCACGACCGCTGGGTGAGCAAATACGCCGAGCCGTGGGCCGCGACGCTCACCGGGCTCAAAACGAGATTGGAGGAGGATCTGATGGAGAAGGTGTTCGAGATCTACATCAAGACGACGCCGGAGCGTCTCTGGGAGGCGATCACCGACCCCGAGCTGAGGTCGAAGTATTCGTTCGGCCTGCGCGTCGAGTCCGACTGGAAGGCCGGCTCCAGCTACGAGGCCGTCCACCCGGCGGCCCCCGCCCCGATTTCTGCAGGAGAGAACCTGGAGGTGGAACCGCCGCGCCGTCTCGTCCAGAGCTTCAACGCCCTGTGGAGCGACGACGTCAAGGCCGAGGGCACTTCGAGGGTCACCTGGGAGATCGAGCCCATTGCCGATTCGTGCCGGCTGACCGTCACCCACGACCAGCTGCGGGAGGGCGCCAACGACGAGCTGTACGGCGGCTGGCCGATGATCCTCTCCGGCCTCAAGACGCTGCTGGAGACCGGGGAGTCGCTCACGACGCCTGGCTCACTCATGTACTCGGAGGCCTCGCCGGCTGCTTGAGATCTGACGAACGGATCGGGGCGCCGCTTCAACTCGGCGGCGCCTCGATCCGGGAGCCATCGCGCTGTTAGCCGAGCCGGCGGGTTCCTAGGTGCTTGCCGAAACCCGTCTCACCGACGACGAACGCGGCTGCGAATACGGCGAGCCCGACCGCGACGAGGTCGCTGAAGTTGTCGTTGTTGAGCGCGGCGATGATGAACAGAATCGTGGCGAGGAGAAACAGGAGTCCTCGAAGGCCGATGTTCATCTCTTCTCCTTTCGTGTGAAGCGGCGCCTGCGGCCGCGTCGGGCGTTAGTTCGCGGGGCGGAACCGATTTCCTCGCGGAACCTGAACCCCTAGGCTGTTGCCGTGTCCGCACCGACGCGTCGATACCACGTTCCGTCCGCGATCCGCCGCTCGTCGCTGCGGATCGACGCGGACGAAGCACGGGAGCTGATCGCGCAAGGAGCGTTCCTCGTCGACGTGCGGCGCCACGAGGACCAGGAGCTTCGGCTCGACGGAGCCGTTCGGATCCCGCCGGACGAGATCCCGGGCAAGCTCGAGGAGCTCCCGCGTGACCCGCCGATCCTGCTCGTCTGCACCTGACTGCGCGAGGCGACGAGCGTCCGTGTGGCGCACTGGCTGAAGGATCGAGGGTTCGACGCCTACGCAGTTCGCGGCGGCGTCCTGGCACTCCTCGGCCGGCCGGCTCCGCAGGTTGCGGCCCGCCCGGAGCGGGGATCGCCGTGGAAGGCGGCCGTCGCTGCCCTCCGGCACAAGCTCTACCGCCGCTACTTCGCCGGGCTCATGCTCTCCTGGACGGGCAGCTGGATCGAGGCGGGGGCGTTCGGGTACGTCGTGCTCCTGCTCGGCGGCTCGGCGGCGACGCTCGGACTCATCGGCTTCCTGAACACGATTCCCAACCTGGTGCTTGCCCTTCCCGCCGGCGCGCTCGCCGACCGCTTCGACCGCCGCAAGGTGCTGTTTGTCTTCCAGGGGGCCAACATGGGCGTGGCGATCGCGCTCGCACTTCTCTGGGCTACCGGGGAGCTCAACGTGTTCCTCATGGGCGTGCTCGCGTTTCTCGGCGGGAGCTTCGGAACGCTGAGCTTCCCGGCTTTCCAGGCCATGCTCGCCTCGACTGTCCCGGAGGAGGATCTCGAGAGCGCGGTCGCTCTCAACAGCCTTTCGCTTCAGCTCGCGCGCTTCATCGGACCGGCGATCGCAGGTGTGCTGCTCGCCACGGCGGGACCGACCTGGGTGTTCAGCATCAACGCTCTGAGTTTCCTCGCCGTGCTCCTCACCCTCCCGCTTCTTCCAGGCTCACGCGAGCACCTCGTCGGGGCTGCACTCGGCGTCGGTCGCTCGATGATGGATGGCGTGCGCTACGTCTTCGGCCAGCGGAGCATGGCCTCGCTGATGATGCTCATGATCCTGGCCGGCCTCTTCGCGACGCCGCCGGTCGCCTTCATGATCCCAGGGCTGGTCCGCTTCCAGCTGCACGAAGGCGCGACCACGCTCGGGTTTCTGATCTCGCTCGTCGGCCTGGGATCCGTCTTCGGCTCCCTGGCGCTCTTGCGGCTCTCCGGCCGCCCCAACAAGGGCGAGCCGGCGATCGCCTCGTACCTCCTCTGCGCGGCGGCGATCGCGGGAATCGGCCTCTCGACGTCGGTACCGCTCTCATTCGCGCTTGCAGTGGTCGGCGGCTTCGCGGGAGTCGTCTTCATCGGGCTCTCGACGGTCGTCGTCCAGGCCTCGGCCACGCACGAGATGCGGGCGCGGGCGATGGCGATCTGGGCAGCGTGCTTCGTCGGCGTTCTCCCGATCGGGGCGCTCCTCACCGCGGGCCTGGCAGCCTGGCTCGGGGCCGGAGGAGCGGTCGCTGTGGACGGGTTCATCACGCTCGCGGGCGGGATCGCCGTGGTCCTGGCTCGCCCTGGAGTCCTGTGGCTCGGCTGCGCGGCGCTCCCGGAGGCTTGCGTCGCCGCGACGGATCCCATGGCCCTTGCGCTGCTCGAAGAAGAAGCCGAAGCTGTCGCGGCCTAGTCCTCGTCGCGTGCGTGGCGGGGCGCGACGACTTCGTCCTCTTCGAGCTCCGTCGCGCCTGGCACATCCAGGCGGCAGAGACCGCCGTCCATCGTCGTCTCGACGTCAGGCTCGGCCTGTTCGGTTTGTTCGGTGTCGGTTGCCATCGACCTAAGATCCATACCGTGCCATCCTGGTCGTAAACCTGTGAACCTCGAGAAGGAAATCGACCGCCTCTACGGCGCCGCTCCGGGCGACTTCGTCCGTCAGAGGAAGGCTCTCGCGAAGCGCCTCCGCGGCGAGGGCGAGCGCGCGGCCGCCATGAGAGTCGAGGATCTCCGCAAGCCGACGGCCGGGGCCGCGGTCGTGAATCAGCTCGCCCGGGGCGAGCGGATGAACGTGCGTGCACTGCTCGCCGCCGGCGAGCGCCTCCGCGAAGCTCAGGCCAAGCTCCTGGGCGGCGGGTCTCCGGACGCGGTTCGCAAGGCCGCCGACGATGAAAGAAGGGCAATCGCGGCGCTCCTCACCGCAGCCCGCCGGGACGGAGCGGGAGAGCCTGTCCTTCGGCGCGTCGAGCAGACGCTCCGCGCGGCCGCGATCGACGACGACGCTCGCACCCTCCTCAAGCAAGGCCGGCTGACCCACGACCTGCAGCCGGTTGGCTTCGGGTTTTCGGCGGAACAGGGCCGTAGTCGCAAACGTTCAAGTAAGTGAAACCATTCGATGACGAAGGAGACTCAATTGGAGAAGGCAACGTTCGCAGCAGGCTGCTTCTGGGGTGTCGAGGCGGCGTTCCGTCACATTCCCGGTGTGGCCGCGACTCGCGTCGGTTATGCGGGTGGGCACACGGCCAACCCGACGTACGAGGCGGTGTGCTCGCACACAACGGGCCACGCGGAGGCTGTGGAGGTCACCTTCGACCCCACCCGCGCCTCGTATGAGCAGCTGCTTGATGTCTTCTGGACCAAGCACAACCCAACGACGAAGGATCGCCAGGGGCTGGACATCGGCTCGCAATACCGCTCGGCGATCTTCTTCCATTCTCCTGAGCAGCAG
>Ga0307277_10000813_pt1 | contig 11965 bp, 12 predicted proteins | sample ER_DNA_116_FD_194473 | JGI IMG/M metagenome (GOLD analysis project Ga0307277, IMG submission 194473) | Bulk soil microbial communities from the East River watershed near Crested Butte, Colorado, United States - ER_DNA_116 | ecosystem: Environmental > Terrestrial > Soil > Floodplain | place...
CCAGGCCTGCTCGGTGGCGCCGGTCGTCTGGGGCACCGCCGCTCCGGCGACCAGCAGCTCCCGGCGGTCCCGCACGCCGCCCACGTCCAGCACCACCACCTCGCCGGCCCCGACCCCGATCCGCAAGGCCAGGGGGAGCCGCCGGGCGGCGGCGTAGCGGCCCAGCGCCGCCTGCATGGCCTGGGCGCAGCCCACCGCCGCGGCCGTGGCCGCCCCCAGCGCCCGGTCGCGGTCGTAGCCCTCGGCCGTCCAGCAGGCCAGCAGCGCGTCCCCGGCGAACTTGAGCACGTCCCCGCCGGTCCCGGCGATCAGCTCGAGCAGCGGCGCGAACGCCCCGTCCAGCAGCCCCCGCAGCTCCTCGGCCCCGCCCGGCCCCCGCTCGGCCAGCCGCTCGGTGATCGCCGTGAACCCGGAGATGTCGGCCAGCAGCAGCGCCCCCAGCATCCGGTCGGCGTGGGCCTGCCCGGCCTCCTCGGGCGCCTCCGCCAGCCGCCGCAGCAGCCGGCCCGGCAGGAAGCTCGCCAGCACCCCGCTCTCAGCGGCCACGGCGATCAGTTCCCCCCTCCCGCCGGCAACCCACGGCCCGGCCACCCGGGGACAGGATATGCCGGGTCAGGGGGCTGGCTGGAGGACCACGTCGAAGTTGACGTGGCGGAACGGGGCCTCGACGCCGTAGGCGGCGGCCTGCCCCGGGTCGTCGACCACGGTGAAGTCCCTGACCAGGCTCTGCTTGACGGCGAAGACGGCGTCGGAGTCCAGGTAGGGGCTGCCGGCCACGAACACGTGGGTGGTGACGGGGAGGTGGCCGCCGGCGGCGACGATGAAGTGGATGTGGGCCGGCCGGTAGGGGTGGCGGCCGGTGGCGCCAAGGAGGGCGCCGACCGGGCCGTCGGCGGGGATCGGGTAGGGGCTGGGGGTGACGGTGCGGAACCAGAAGCGGCCGTCGCCGTCGCAGGTGAACAGCCCCCGGCCGTTGCCCTGCGGCTGGGTTCCCGGCTGCTGGACGTCGTAGAAGCCGTGGTCGTCGGCCTGCCAGACGTCGACGGTGGCGGCGGCCAGGGGGGTGCCGTCAAGGGAGGCGACCCGGCCGGTGACCACGCACGGCTCGCCGCCGGCGACCAGGTCGATGGTGTCGCCCAGCTCGCGCCGGGGCGACTCCACCTGGTGGAACGGCCCCAGCACGGTCGACTCGGTCGCCTCCGGCGCCTTGCGGTGGTTGACGGCGTCGACCAGCATCGTCACCCCGAGCACGTCGGACAGCAGGATGAACTCCTGGCGCCGGCTGTCGCACATCCGCCCGGTGGCGGCCAGGAACTCCATCGCCTGCTCCCATTCGGCGAAGCTCGGCTCGACCTCGCGCACGAACCCGTGGAGGTGCCGGACCAGGCTGCCGAGGATCTCCCGGAGCCGCGGGTCGGCCGCCCCGGCGAAGCTCGCCACCACCGCCCCGGTCGCGGTCTCCTCGGTGAAGTCCACCGCCGCTCTCAGCCGATCAGGGGTAGTCGCGGGTCGGGGTGGGCCGGGCCCCGGCCCGACCCCGCCCGCACCCAGGCCAGGTCGTCGGCCAGGTCGGGCGGCCGCCCGGCCACCGTCTTGCGGGCCAGCAGGTCGTCGAGGATGGCCGCGGTCAGCGCCACCCCCTCGGGGGTGCACATCGGCGCACGCCCCAGGGCATCGGTCAGGTCCAGGCCGTGCACCACCGCCTCCACCACCCGGCTGGCCACGAACTCGTCCAGCCGCATGGGCGCGTAGTAGCCGGGCCCGACCGTGTCCGGGGCCATCGACCGCGCCCCCTCGACCGTCTTGGCGAAGGTGGCGGCCAGCACCTCGGGCATCTGCTCGGGGGTCTTGCCCTCGACCATGGTGTAGGCGTAGTCGTAGACGACCGGCGCCACCTCCGAGCGCGCGAAGATGAAGAAGCTCGCCCGGTCCCGGCCCACCTGCCCGGCCTGGGGCTCGGCCATCAGCATCACGGTCAGGCCGATGGAGATGTCGAAGTGCCCGGCCAGCTCGAACAGGGTCCAGGGGGGCTTGGCCTCGTCGAGGGGGCGGAGCCTGGTCGGCGTGGCCCACTGCTCGGCGGTGAGGCCCCGGAAGCCCTGCTCGACCAGACCGAGCTCGGTCTCCAGGGTACGGACGGTGTCCTCGTGGGTGCCCATCAGCTGCTCCTCCCATCTGCCGTGGCCCCAATCGCTTCTGCTCTGACCGGTTCCCCATGGGCCGCCCTGGCGGCGCGATAGGCGAGGGCAATGATCGGACCGAGCGTGGCCCCGCCTGCCCAGTACGCCTGCGCGGAGGCGGAGGCGACGCAGTTGCCCACGCCGTACAGACCGGGAATGGGGCGGTCCATGTCATCCACGACCTGGCCGTCGGGGGTCGTTTTGGGGCCGCCCTTGGTGTCGAGTGTCCCGCCGGTGACGAGCGCGGCGTAGTAGGGGCCGGAGTCGCTGATAGGCCACATGGTGGGGTTCGTGCGGGCCGGTTCCTCCTTCACCGCTCCATTGAAGAGCAGCTGCACGGCACGCTCCCCCCGGTGGAAGTCGTCGTCGGCGCCCTTGCTGGCGAGTTCGTTGAACCGCGCAATGGAGGCTTCCAGGTTCGGCAGGAAGTCCTCCGACAGCCGGAGCCCTCCCGTGGCCCCTTCGTAGCGGGTGAGCCGCTCATCGATCCCGGCGGCGAGCTTGGCCAGGGTGGCGCCCTTGATGACATGGGCGTCGTCAGTGCCCGGCGGGACGATCAGGCGGCCGTACTCATCGCTGGCCGAGTGGTCCTGGGCGCGCTGGTCCCACACCTGGATCAGGACGAGGTACGGGTAGGTTCCGGTCGCCGGGTCCCAGCGGAAGAAGGTCTGGGCGAGCTCGTTGTAGGGCAGCTTCTCGTTGGCCACCCGCAGACCGCGCTTGTCCACGAAGATCATCGAGTCGCCGGCGACCGAGAACATCCCGGAGAGCGCCGGGTCGCGGGCAATCGCCTTCTCCAGTGGGACCGGGCACATCCAGGCGTAGTTCATGTTGCGGAGCTGGGCGCCCACCGAAGACGCCATGGCGACGAAGTCGCCTTCGTTGGTCAGGGCCGCGCAGCCCCCATAGACGGGCACGTTGAGGAAGTTCTGGCGCAGCTCCTTGTTGTGGGTGAACCCGCCGGTGGCGAAGATGACCGCCTTGCGGGCCCGCACCCGATGCGTGGCCCCGTCCGGCGTGGTGGCCTCGACCCCGACCACCGCACCGTCCGCCACCACCATCCGCTGGACCCGGTGGCCGGTGCGGATGACGACGCCGTCGCGCTCGGCGGCCTCGCTCATCGTCCGGATGCCGACCCGGCCGCCGTCCGACATCGTCTCGGACGCGTCCCGCGGCAGGAGCACCCGGCCCTTGGGCGCCTTGTCCTCGGGCAGCTCGGCCCAGTAGTCGGGTACGTCCGGGCAGTGGCGGTACGGCAGGGCGTCCCGCTCTGCCAGCAGCTCGGTCGCCGATGATGCGCTCTGGTAGATCGCCCGGCACAGCTCATACTCCCAGGCGCTCAGGCCCAGCGTCGGCGAGTCCGGGTCGTACTGATGGGGCCGGGCCAGGCGGGCCATGTAGCGCAGGCAGTCCTCCTCACGGTCCTCCAGCCCCATGGCCTGCATCGCCGCGTTGTTGGGCACCCAGTACCAGAAGGCCGCCTTCCTCGCGGTGCCGCCGAGCTCGGGGGCCTTCTCGAGCAACATGACCTCGTTCCCCAGCCAGCGGCTGAACAGTGCCGCCGGCAGTCCCCCGCCGCCGCCGCCGACGACCACGACGTCGGCCTCGGCCTCGGCCTCGAAGGTGCCGGGCGCGGCTGGCGCGGCCGACTCCCGCGGTGCCACCTCAGGGTCCATCTCCTGCTCCTTCCTTGGATGTGGCCGGGACCAGCGCGAAGTCGTACGCGTCGGTGACCTGGAGTTCCTCGACGACCTCGCGCAGGGCCGCGCTCACGCGGTCGAGTGCCAGCCGCAGCCGCTCGTCGGCGTCCATGCCTTCCTCCTCACAGCCGGGCGCGGGCGGCCACGGTGGCCAGCTCCGACCGGGCCTTGGCGATGTCGCGTTCGTGCTTGAGCAGCAGGTGCAGGGTGTCGGCGACGGTGTCGGGGTCGAGCCGGTCGATCTCCAGGTGGACCAGCGTGCGGGCCCAGTCGAGCGTCTCCGAGATCGACGGCGCCTTCTTCAGCTCGAGCTGGCGGATGGCCCGCAGGACGCCGGCCATCTGGACGGCCAGGACCTCGTCGATGTCGGGCACCCGGGCCCGGATGATTTCCCGTTCGCGTTCCAGGCCGGGGTAGTCGAGGTGCAGGTACAGGCAGCGCCGCCGGAGGGCCTCGGACAGTTCCCGGGTGGCGTTGGAGGTCAGCAGGACGAACGGCCGGCGCGTGCCGGTGATGGTGCCGAGCTCGGGGATGGAGACCTGGAAGTCGGACAGGACCTCCAGCAGCAGGGCCTCGGTCTCCACCTCGACCCGGTCGACCTCGTCGATCAGCAGCACCACCGGGTCAGTGGCCCGGACCGCCTCCAGCAGCGGGCGGGGCAGCAGGAACGGCTCGGAGAAGATGTCGGCCTCGACCTCGGACCAGCTCGAGCTGGTCCGCATGGCCCGGTCGGCCTCGATCCGCAGCAGCTGCTTGGAGTAGTTCCACTCGTACAGGGCCTTGGCCTCGTCCAGCCCCTCGTAGCACTGCAGGCGGATGAGCCGGGCGCCGGTGGCGGTGGCGACCGCCTTGGCCAGCTCGGTCTTGCCAGTCCCGGCCGGGCCCTCGGCCAGGACCGGCTTCTGGAGCCGGTCGGCCAGCCAGATGACGTTGGCGATCATCGGGTCGGCCAGGTACCCGGTTGCCTGCAGGCGCTCGGTGACCTCCTCGACGCTGGCGAATCGGTAGGTCATCGGCTTCCTCCTGCCGTCGGCGGCGCGGGCAGCTTGAGCCGCCGCCGCACCGGGAACAGCGAGATGCCGGTCCGTTCGGCGAGCAGCCCCCACAGGCCATGGCGGGCCCGCAGGGCGATCGCCACCGCGATCACCCCGAGCAGGATCAGGTACCACGCCCCGTACTGCGCGAGTGTCTCCTGGACGACGACGAACAGTATCGCTCCCACGATCGGGCCTTCGATCGTCCCGACCCCGCCGATCACGACGATGAAGATCATGAACGCGCTCCAGTTCACGCTGAAGGCGGCGTCGGGCTGGATGCGGAGCAGGTTGAGGTAGATCACCGCGCCGGCAAACGCGCAGCCGAACGCGGCCACCACGTACACCAGTAGCTTCACGCGGTACACGTCCACACCGAGGCTGCGGGCGCTGGTCTCGGAGTCCCGGCTGGCCGTCAGGGCAAGGCCGAGCCGACGGCGCAGCAGCAGGTAGGTGAGGGCGACCGCGCCGACCCCGACCGTGAACGCCAGCCAGTAGGTGAGATAGATGCGGGTCTGGCGGTCGTAACCGGAGACGGCGGTGACCGTCACCCCCGACCCTCCGCCCAGCTGGGAGATGTTGGCGACCAGCAGGCGCAGCGCCTCGGCGATGACCCAGGTGCCGATGGCGAAGTAGCCGCCGCGTAGGCGGAAGGCGAGCACGGCGACGGGTACCGAGATCACCGCCGCCACCACCGCGGCCAGCGGGACCGCGGCGAACGGGTCCAGGCCGGCGCTGTCGGACAGCCAGTACAGGCCGTAGGCGCCGATGCCGATGTAGGCCTGCTGGCCGATCGAGACGAGCCCGGCGTAGCCGGCCAGCAGGTTCCACATCGTCGCCAGGGCCAGGAGGGTGAAGAAGCCGATCAGGGTCCGCAGGACGCTGGGGCGGGCCCACAGCGGCGCGGTCCCGAAGACGACCACCGCGACCAGCGCCAGGCCTGCACCGACGCGGCTGGCCGCGGTGGCCCGCTCCACCTCGACGTGGGACGGCGACGCCCCGGCCGCGGCCGCGCTCGAGGCGCTGTCGACCCGAGTCGGGTCGGCGGGATCCGGGTCAAGGGTGGTCATGTGGCAACCGGCTTCCCGAACAGGCCGGATGGGCGGAAGGCGAGGACGGCGAGGAACACCAGGTGCCCGGTGAGCACCCCCCAGCCCGGTGAGATCTGGGCGCCGAGGGTCTGGGCCACGCCGAGGACCATGCCGCCCGCCAGTGTCCCCCACAGCGACCCCAGGCCGCCGATGATCACGGCCTCGAAGGCGAAGATCAGCCGGGTCGGCCCGAGGGCGGGCGAGAAGGTGGTCCGGATGCCGAGGAAGATCCCGGCGATGGCCACCGTGGCCAGGGCCAGGCCGGTGGCCACGGCGAACGCGTGGCGGTGGTCGATGCCGACCAGCTGGGCGGTCTGCGGGTCGTCGGAGGTGGCCCGCAGCTCCCGGCCGAGCCGGGTCCGGGCCAGCAGCAGCTGCAGCCCGCCGAGCACGGCCGCCCCGGAGACCAGGGTCAGCAGCGGGAACCAGCCGACGTTGAGGCGGCCAAGGGCCAGGCTGGTGTCCTCGATGGCGCCGGCGTCCAGCCCGCGGCTGTCGGCCGAGAACAGCTCCAGCAACAGGTTCTGGAGGATGATCGAGAGGCCGAAGGTGACCAGCACCGCGGCCAGGCCGTCGCCGCCGACGGCGAAGTTCAGCAGCCCCCGCTGGAGCAGGTAGCCGAGGACGAACATCGCCGGCACCGCCACCGCCAGCGTCAACAGCGGATGCAGCCCTGTCCCGTCCACGATCGCCAGGGCCAGGAACGCGGCCAGGATGGCGAAGTCGCCGTGGGCCAGGTTGACCAGGCGCATCACCCCGAACATCAGGCTGAGCCCGGTGGCGAACATGGCGTACAGGCCCCCCAGGAGCAGCCCCTGGACCAGGTTGTTGGCCGTGGTCATGCCTGCACCCCGAAGTAGGCGGTGGCGATCCGGTCGCGGTCGAGCTCGGCCGGCGCCCCCTCGAGGGCGACCCGTCCCTCGAGCATGCAGTAGACCCGATCGGCGGCCCGGAGCGCCTGGCCGATGTCCTGCTCGACGACCACGACAGTGGTCCCGGCGGCCCGGATCGCCGGCAGCGCCTCGTAGATCCGCCGGACGATGATGGGAGCCAGGCCGAGGGACACCTCGTCCAGCAGCAGCAGGCGCGGGTTGGCCATGAGGCCCCGGCCGATCGCCAGCGCCTGCTGCTCGCCCCCGGAGAGCTGGCTCCCGCCGCGACGCCGCTTGTCACCCAGCAGGGGGAACAGCTCCAGCACGGTCGCCACGGTCCACGCCCCCGGCCGGGACGCCTGGGCGCCGACCAGCAGGTTCTCCTCGACCGAGAGGCTGGGAAAGATCCGCCGGCCCTCGGGGACCAAGGAGATGCCGAGCGCGACCCGCCGGTGCGCCGGCACGCCGGCCAGCGCGGCCCCGTCGAAGGTCAGCGAGCCGGCGGTCCGCGGCTGCAGGCCGGCGATCGTGCGCAGCAAGGTGGACTTGCCGGCACCATTGGCGCCGATGATCGCCACCACCTCGCCCTCGCCGACCGAGATCGAGATGTCGAACAGTGCCTGGAAGTCCCCGTACCAGGCGTCAAGCCCCGAGACGTCCAGGAGTGGCGGACCGGCGATCACCCGACCGCCTCCGCCCCCAGGTAGACGTCGCGGACCTCGGGGCTGGCCAGGACGGCCGCGGGCTTGCCCTCGATCAGCTTGCGGCCGAAGTTGATCGCGATCAGGCGGTCGACCAGGCTGACCAGGGCATGGACGATGTGCTCGATCCAGAGGATGGACACCCCGGCCGACCGCAGATCCCGGACTGCGGCGACGAGCTCGTGGACTTCGGGCTCGGTGAGCCCGCCGGCGATCTCGTCCAGCAGCAGCACCCGTGGTCCGGTCGCCAGCGCGCGGGCCAGCTCCAGGCGCTTGCGCTCCAGCAGGGTGAGCGATCCGGCCAGGCGGTTGGCACGACCGAGCAACCCGGTCCGCTCCAGGCCGGCCACGGCAGCGGCGGTTGCGTCCGCATCCGAACGTCCGGGACTGCCGAAGGAGGCAGCGACCAGCGCGTTCTCGAACACCGTCATGCCGGGGAACGGCTGCGGGATCTGGTAGGTACGCGCGATCCCGAGCAGGCAGCGTCGCCGGGCACCCGTGGCGGTGACGTCCTGGCCGTCGAAACGGATCCGCCCGGCGTCCGGGCGGAGCTGCCCGGCCAACAGGTTGAGCATGGTGGTCTTGCCGGCTCCGTTCGGGCCGACCACGCCGACGGCCTCCCCTTCGTCGAGGTGGACGCTCAGGTTGTCGATCACCTGAAGGGCCCCGAAGCGAAGGCTCACCCCCTCTATGGCCAGGATGGCCACGGTCACCCCGCCGTGATCGGCTCGAGCTTGCCCGCGGCCGGGATCTGCGGCGCGGTCTTGTTGTTCACGATGACCAGCTCGTAGGCCCCGCCGCTGCCCCGCCGCCACTGCCCGCCGACCAGTGGGGTCTTGGCCACGTTGGGCACCGGGCCGGCGGACCAGTCGAGCGGCCCGACGATCGTGTCCAGCTTGGTGGCCTTGATGGCGTCGGCGATGGCTTGCTTGTCGTCCGCTCCTCCGGCCCGCTTGAGGGCGTCGGTGGCCACCTCGAACAGGGCGTGGACGAACCCGATGGGCTGGGTCCAGGGCTTGCCGGTGGTCTTGGTGTAGTCGTCGGCCAGCTGCTTGGCGCTGGCCTGGGTGAGTGACGACGTGAACGGATGGCTCGGGGTCCACCAGACCTCAGTGGAGACGTTCTGCCCAAGGGCGCCCAGGGCCTCGACCGAGCTCGGGAACAGCAGGGCCTTGCCGACCGAGGCGATCTTGGGCCGGAAGCCCTGCTGGGCGGCCTGCTTCCAGAACGTCGTGAAGTCGGGCGGGATGGGCACGCCGGTGACGATTTCGGCGTTGGCGCTCTTGAACTTGGAGATCTGGGAGGAGAAGTCGTCGGTCTGGTTCTGGTAGCGGCCCGGGTCGACGACCTTGTAGCCAGCCTTCTTGAGCGCGGGCGGGAAGCCCTGCTTGGGGTCTCCCCAGGCGTTGCCGTCGCCGTCGTTGGGCCACAGGGCGCCGACGACCTTGTTGGTCGGGACCTCGTCCCAGAGGTTGGTGAACACCTGGATGATGTCCTCCAGCCCCCAGAAGAAGTGGTAGGTCCACTTGAACGGCTTCTCGGGGTCGCCCTTGCGGCCGAAGAAGTACGGCTGCCAGGGGGCGACGCTGGTGATGGCGGGCACGCCGTTGGCCTCGGCCTGGTCGGCGACCGGGTTGGTCGTCTCCGGGGTGCCGGTGGCGAGGATCAGGTCGACCTCGGAGCCGGTGATGAGGTCGCCGGCCACGGTGGCGGCCCGGTTGGGGTCGGACTGGCTGTCCTTGACCAGGATCTCGACGGGGTGGGCGGTGCCGCCGATCTGCAGGCCGTCCTTGAGTGCCGTGCGGACGCCACCCAGGATGAAGGCGTCGGCCTCGCCGAAGCCGGCCAGAGGTCCGGTCTGGGGGCTGACGTAGCCGATCTTGATGGCCGATCCCTTCGCGCCACCGCCGCTGGAACCGCTGCCGCTATCCTCGTCGTTCTTGCAGGCGGCCAGCAGGCCCGAGAGGGTGACGACGGCTCCGGCGGCGCCGCTCAGGCGCAGGAACCGGCGCCGGTCGAGCAGTCCCGTCCTGAGCAGGTCGTCGAGCGAGGGATGCACCGGCTGGTTGGTCACGGCTACCTCCTGGTCGGGACCCTGGGGATGGTCATGGTGCTGCCGTCGCCCTGCCTGGGGGCTGCCCGGCGTGGGCCGCGCCGAGCAGGGCGCGGAGTTCCTCCACCCCGGCGGGTCGCGGCCGGCCAGTAACCTGGCCGGCGCAGAGCTCGGCCGCCCGGTTCAGGTCTGCGCCGGCCATACCGAGCGCGGCCAGGCTCGCGGGCGCACCGATCCGCCGGGCGAGGTCGAAACATCCGGTGGCGGCGTCGGCGGCGCCGAACGCGGCGGCTACGCGGGCCATCGCCACCGGCACCGCCGTGGTGACAAACCACACGGTGTGCGGCAGGAGCACGGCGTTCATGCCGCCGTGGTCGAGACCGAAGGCGCCGCCGAGCACGTGGCAGATCTGGTGGTGGATCCCGGTTCCGGCGACGGTGAGGGCGGCGCCGGCCAGCCAGGCTCCACGGAGCGTGCGGGTGCGCCCCTCCAGATCGTCGGGCCGCTCGACCGCCAGCGGCAACCCGGCGGCGAGGGCTCGGATCCCCTCGGTGGCCAGGGCCGCCGAGATCGGGTTGGCGCCCGGTCCGTAGAACGCCTCGACGCAGTGGGCCAGCGCATTCATCCCGCTCGGCCCGGTGACCTGGGGTGGGAGGGAGCGGGTCAGGGCCGGGTCGTAGAGGACGACCTTGGGCAGGACCCGGGGGTCCCGACCCGTCTGCTTTCGCCTATCCTGGCTGAGGCCGTAGATCATGGTCAGCTCTGAACCGGCGTAGGTGGTCGGCACGGCGACGATGGGGATCGCCAGGTCGAGGGCGACCGCCTTGGCCAGCCCGACGGCGGAGCCGCCGCCCACCGTGACCAGCGCGTCGGCGTCCACCTGGCGGGCGAGCGTGGTGGCTCGTTCGGCCACCTCGACCGGCACGTGCTGGACGATCTCGCTGCACGTTGCCGCATGGCGGTCGCCGAGCCGCTCGGCCAGGTCGTCGGCCACCCGCTTGGAGGCGACCAGCAGCACCCGGTACGCCCCGAGCCGTGCCAGCTCCTCCCCGAGCCGGTCCAGCGCGCCGACCCCGAAGACCACCCGGCCGGGCAGCGCTTCGTAGGTGACGACGCCGTCGGCCTCGGGGGGTTCCGGGCTCATCCCTGGGCTTCCTCGGGGGCCAGCCAGGGATAGCGGGCGGTGTCGCGGCCAGCGTAGTCGGGGTCGAGGTAGATGAAGCAGCGCTGGATCTTCCAGTCGCGGATCTCGAACACGTCGCACCAGCGGCCGGCCCCGTGCTCGGGTTCCCCGGCCCGCCAGGGCCCGTCCTGGTGCTCGCCGTGGCTGGTTCCCTCGACGGCGAGCACGTCGCCGCCCGTGAAGACCCAGTTGAACAGCTCGTAGTGGTGCTCGATGGCCTTGAGCGTGCTGCCGACGTCGCCGAACATCTGGCCGATCTGCTCCCTGCCGGTGGCAACGCCCCACTTCGGGAAGTAGACCCGGGCGTCGTCGGCGAACAAGTCAAGGATGCTGCCCCCGTCCTCGGTCACCCCGGCCCGGTCGAACGCCTTCAGGTACTGCACGACCAGCGACTTGCGGTCCTCGTCGGTCATGGTCTGCCTGGTGATATCCATCTCAGCCCTCCTTGCCGGTCCGGTCGCCTACTGGTCGCGCTGGTAGAACGGCGGCAGGGTCGCGTCGACGTTGACCCAGACCGATTTGGGATCGGTGTAGCCGTGCATGGCCTCGAAGCCCATCTCGCGGCCGTAGCCGGACTCCCCCACGCCCCCGAACGGGGAGCCGGGGTGGACCCGCTTGTAGCTGTTGACCCACACCATGCCGCTGCGGATGGCGTCGGCGACCCGATGGGCGCGGCGCAGGTCACGGGTCCACAGCCCGCCCCCCAGGCCGTAGCTGGTCGAGTTGGCCATGGTCACGGCCTCCTCGTCGCCCTCGAAGGTGGCCACGGTGACGAACGGCCCGAAGACCTCCTCCCGGTTGACCCGCAGCTCCGGCCTGGCCCGGACCACCGTGGGCTCGACGTAGCAGCCCTTGGCCAGGGCGGGGTCCTCGGGGGCGCGGCCGCCGGTCAGGACCTCGGCGCCCTCGTCCACCGCGACCTTGACATACCCCAGTACCCGCTCGCGGTGCTCGGAGGAGGTGAGCGGCCCCATCTCGGTGGCCGGGTCCATAGGGTCGCCGAGGCGGATGGAGCGGGCCAGGGCCAGGAAGCGGTCCAGGAACTCCTCGGCGATCCGCTCGTGCAGGATCAGCCGCGACCCGGCGATGCAGGCCTGGCCCTGGTTGTGGAAGATGGCGAACGCGCTGCCCTGCACGGCCGCGACCAGGTT
>Ga0307277_10000817_pt1 | contig 11943 bp, 10 predicted proteins | sample ER_DNA_116_FD_194473 | JGI IMG/M metagenome (GOLD analysis project Ga0307277, IMG submission 194473) | Bulk soil microbial communities from the East River watershed near Crested Butte, Colorado, United States - ER_DNA_116 | ecosystem: Environmental > Terrestrial > Soil > Floodplain | place...
ATGTCCGCGAGCTCGAAGCTGAAGCGGAGCCTCGTGATGCGATCGCGCCCGGTGGACGAGTTGGCCGAGAGGATGTTGACGTGCTGGTCCGAGAGCATCGTGGCGATGTCCGACAGGAGCCTGGTTCGATCGAGCGCCTCGACCTGGATCGCCACGACGAACGACGTCGACTTCCCCTCCGCCCAGGAGACCTCGATCATGCGCTCGGGTTCCCGCCGGAGGGTCCTCACGTTCGGGCAGTCGGCACGGTGCACCGAGACCCCTTGCCCGCGCGTCACGAACCCCACGATCTGGTCGCCGGGCACCGGCGTGCAGCACCGGCCGAGCCGCACCCAGACATCACCGAGCCCCTTGACCATGACGCCCTTGGCGACGTCGGGTTGGGTGATGCGGACGGGACGCGCGAGCGGAACGTCGGTGACGTCTTCCTCCGCGCTGCCGCTCAGCTGTCTCGACAACCGGGCGACGACCGATTGCGGTGACACGTGGCCTTCCCCGACCGCGACGTACAACGCATCGAGGTCAGGCTGTTTCAGATCCGTCGCGACCTGCTCGAGCGCCTCTTCCGTGGTCAGCCGTTTGAAGGAGAGGTTCTGCTTTCGCATCTGCCGTTGGAGGAGGTCCTTCCCCTGGTCGAGCGCATCCTCACGACGCCCACGAGCGAACCATTGTCGGATCTTGTTCCGCGCGCGTGGGGTCGCGACGAACTGGAGCCAGTCCTGCGACGGCCCCTCCCCCTGCGCCTTCGAGGTGAGGACGTCGACCGAGTCGCCCGTGCGGAGCTCGTAGTCCAGCGGGACGAGCTTCCCGTTGACCTTCGCGCCGATCGTCCGATGCCCGACCTCGGTGTGGATCGCGTACGAGAAGTCGACCGGCGTCGCCCCCTGCGGCAGGTTGATCACGTCGCCCTTGGGCGTGAAGACGAACACGCGTCCGCCGGACAGGTCGATCCGCAGGCCCTCCATGAACTCCCGCGGGTCAGCCATGTCCTTCAGCCACTCCATCATCTGTCCGAGCCACGCCAGGTCGGCCGTGTCCTTCGACTGCTTGCCACCCTCCTTGTACCGCCAGTGCGCCGCGATGCCGTACTGCGCGGTGCGGTGCATGTCCCGCGTCCGGATCTGGATCTCGAGCGGTGTCCCGTTGGGTCCAAGGACCGTCGTGTGCAACGACTGGTACATGTTCGACTTGGGCATCGCGACGTAATCCTTGAACCGTCCGGGGATCGGCTTCCAGAGCGAATGAACGGCGCCGAGCGCCGCATAGCAGTCGCGGAGCGACCCGGCGAGGATGCGGATCCCGACCAGGTCGTAGATCTCCTCGAACTCCTTGCCGCGGATCACCATCTTCTCGTAGATCGAGTACAGGTGTTTCGGACGACCCTCCACGTCCGCCTTGACCCCGAGCTCCTTGAGCTTCTGACGGATCGAGCCGGTGAGCTCGTCGATCAGCGCACGCCGCTCGTCCCGCCGTGCTTCCACCAACCGGGCGATCTCCTTGTACGGCCCCGGATGCAGCGTCTTGAACGACAGGTCCTCGAGCTCCCACTTCACTTCTTGCACACCGAGCCGGTTGGCCAACGGCGCATAGATCTCGAGCGTCTCGGTCGCCATCCGCCGCTGCTTCCCCGGCGATAGCGCCTGGACGGTCCGCATGTTATGGAGCCGGTCGGCGAGCTTGATCAGCAGGACGCGGATGTCGCCCGCCATCGCCACGATCATCTTGCGGACGTTCTCGGCCTGCGCCAGCTCCCGCGTCCGGAACTCGAGCCGGTCGAGCTTCGTCAGCCCGTCGACGATGCGCGCCACGTCTTCGCCGAACCCTTGCTGGATACGGCCGAGGGTGACCTCCGTGTCCTCGACCGTGTCGTGCAGCAGCGCGGCGGAGAGGGTGGTGGTGTCCAGGCGCAGGTCGGCGAGGATCTCGGCGACCGCCAGGGGATGCTCGATGAAGGGCTCGCCCGATTTCCGGACCTGACCTTCGTGCGCCTCTTCCGCGACGCGATACGCCTCCTCCAGCACCCGCAGGTCCCCTTTGGGGTTGTACGACCGGACGTTCTTCAGCAAGGTCGGGAGCCCGGCCGGAGGCGAGGAATCGCCGCGACGCAGGCGTGGGATGGGAAGCCGTCCGCTTCGCTTCTGCGGCGGAGGCGACGGCGGCGTTTCGAGCTGGAGGTCTTCCTTGCTGTTCACGGACACCGCCAGTGTACGGCGGGCGTCCGCGGCGACTCCGCAGCCGGCCTCAGAAACGGATCAAGGTCAGGAGGTCGTAGTCCCGCACCTTGTCGCGTCCGTGGAGGAAGTCGAGCTCGATCAGACAGGCGATGCCACAGACCTTGCCGCCGATCGCCTCCACCAAGGTGGCCGTGGCCTGCGCGGTCCCGCCGGTCGCCAGGACGTCGTCCACCACCAGAACGCGCTCGCCCGGGCGCACCGCGTCCTTGTGGATCTCGAGGGATGCCGTGCCGTACTCCAGGGCGTACTCCTGGCCGATCGTCTCGGATGGAAGCTTCCCCTTCTTCCGGACCGGGATGATGCCCGCCCCGAAGTGGTAAGCGACCGGGGCTGCGAGGATGAAGCCGCGCGCCTCGATACCGACGACCTTGTCGACGTTGCCGCGGCCGAAGTGGACGACGATCAGGTCGACGATGGTCGAGAACGCGATCGGGTCCGCGAGTACCGGCGTGATGTCCTTGAAGACGATGCCGGGCTCCGGGAAGTCGGGGACGTCGCGGATCAGGGCTTTGATCTGGTCGATCTCCACGGTTACCTCCGTTTGCGCTTGGCCGGCGGTCGCCGCTTCTGACCAGTTCGAGGGCGCGAACCCCCGCCCTGCTTCGCGGTCGCGCTCCGCGCCGCGGCGTCGGACGCGACCGCGATCTCCGCTCCGTCGGCCGCCGGGACCCGGGCCGGTCGTGGGCGCGGCGCGCCCGGCCGGCCCGGGACCCGTTGCGGCGTCCGCGTGGCCATCTGACGGCCCTTGAGGATCACGAGCACCGGGGCCGCGATGAAGATCGACGAGTACGCGCCGATCGCGACCCCGACGAACATCGCGAACGCGAAGTTCTTCAGGGTCTCGCCGCCGAACAGCAGCAGCGACAGGATCGGGAGCAACACGACGAGCGACGTGTTCACGGATCGCATCACCGTCTGGTTGAGGGACAGGTCGACGACCTTGGTGTACCCCATGCGCGCGAGGAGCGCCGCCGACTCCGTGTTCTCCTTGACCTTGTCGTAGATCACGACCGTGTCGTAGAGACTGAACCCGAGGATCGTGAGGATCGCGATCACCGTCTCCGGCGTGACGACCCGCCCCGTCAACGCGTAGACGCCGGCCGTGATCGTCACGTCGTGGACGAGGGCGATCATGGCGCCTGCGGCCATCGTCCATTCGAACCGGAACGCGATGTAGAGCGTGATCGCGACGAGCACCATGATCAGGCCGCGGAGCGCCTTCTTCGAGATCTCCGACCCCCACGTGGGACCGATGTCCTCGACGTTGATATCCGTGTTCGCGATCCCCGCCTGCGAGGCGAGATCGTTCAGGAGCTTCGCGGAGTCCTGCAGACCAGTGAGTGACTCGGTCCGGATCGCGACGGAGTCACCGCTCACGACCTGAACCTCGCCGGTGAGGCCGTAGTTCGCGAGGGTGGCCTCGACGTCTTGGACGGTCTCCCCCGTGTGCAGCGGGTAGGAGATCTGCGCGCCTCCCTCGAAGTCGATCGAGTAGTTGAACCCGCGGAGCGTGATCCCGAGGATCGACAGCACGATCAGGATCCCGGAGAAGGTGAACCACCAGTTGCGGTGCTCGATCAGCTTGAACCGAGGGATCCGGTATCCCCGGTAGACGTCGAAGAACTCCCGGAACGTCATGCGTCGGGCTCCACGGTTGTGTCGAGCGCGGTGTGGTCGGCCGCCGTCGCCGACGTCAACCCGAAGCCTCGCATCTCTACGAGCCTCGTGGTCTTGGAGATCAGGAACACGGTCGGGCGCTTGAAGAAGTAGACGACGAACAGGTCGAGGGCGGTCGCGACCCCGAGCGTGAGGGCGAACCCGCGCACCGAACTGACGGCCGTGAGGTACAGGACCGCCGCCGCGATCCCCGTGACGATGTCCGCCGCGACGATCGTGTGGAAAGCGCGCTTGAACGCGGGCTGGACCGCGGCCCGCGGAGAGCGGCCCGCTCGGACCTCGTCCTTCAATCGCTCGAAGAACACGATGTACGAGTCGGCCGTCACCCCGAGAGAGATCACCAGCCCGGCCACGCCGGCGAGCGAGAGCGCGTAGCCGAAGCTCTTGCCGGCGATCGAGATCAGGGCGAGCGCGAGGATCGCCCAGATCGTCATCCCGAACCACGCGACGATGCCGAGCAGCCGGTAGTACAGCAAGAGGTAGATGAACAGCAGGATCAGTCCCGCGATGCCGGCGACGATGCCCTGCTTCAAGGACTCCTCACCGAGCGTCGGGCTGACGGTGCGCACCGATTGCCGTGTCAGCTCGACCGGGAGGGCTCCTGCGTTCAGCAAGGACGCGAGATCCTTCGCCTGCTGCTCGGTGAAGTTCCCGGTGATGATGCCGTTGCCGGCCGTGATCGGGCTCTGGACGACCGGGTTCGAGATGATCGTCCGGTCGACCGCGATCGCGATCTGGTTCGTCGGGGCGGGTTGGTTCACGGCGGCGGTCGTTGCCGTCGCGAACTTGCTCGCCCCCTCGCCATCCAGGGTGAACGCCACGGCCCATTGCGTGATCGGGTCGGTCTGGGTCCCGCCCGTCAGCTGCGCGGAGGCTTTCGTGATGTTGCTCCCGATGATCACGACCTGTCCGAGATGGACCTTCGCGCCGGGCGGCGAGCCGGCGGCCTGCGAGTAGTACCAGACATCTTTCTGGTCCTGCGCGCCGCCCTGGCAGTCCTTCGATGCTTGCTCCTGCGGCGTGGAGCACGTGACCTGGATCGACGCGAAGCTCGGGTCGGTCGGCGCGACGATCTGAAGGGTCGGCCGTTCCTCGAGGCGCGCGGTCTTCCCGATCAGGTCGAGCAGGGACTGTTGCCCGGTCTCGCGCTGGCGCTCGGCAGCCGCCGCCTGCGTGGTGTAACAGCCGAGGTTCTCGTTCTGCGAGCTGTATACGCAGTACTGGGTCGTCACGTGCGGCGTCGTGTAGGCGGTGAGCGCGGTCTGCGCCGCTTCCTTGGATGCGAAATCACAGGGCAAGGGCTGGGCGCCGCTGACGTCGAGTTCCGCATAGGCCGTGGCCGCTGTCGACGACACGGACGGACTCGGGGACGCGCTCGCCTTCGCCTTCTTCGACGGGGACGCCGACGCGCTCGGCGTCGGCGTCGCACTCGGGTTCAGGCTCGACGACGCGGTCGGAGCCTGGATGCACCACGACGTCTTCGTGACCTTCGACGTGATGCCCTTTCGGGCCGCCTCGGCGTCGCCACGCGACGGATAGCACTTCAATTCGGTGTTCCCGAGGTCCGTCAGGCAGTACTCCGACGCGCCGGGCGGGGGTCCGACGGTCGGCGAAGCCGACCCCGAGGCCGTGGGCGACGCCGACGCGCTCGCCGATGGCGTCGCGCTCTGCTTCGGAGCCGACGTGATCCCGCCTTTCGCGGTATCGGCCTCCTGTTGCGAGGCGTAGCAATGCAGCTGGGCTCCGCTCGCGTCCAGCAGGCAGACCTGGGTGGCTTGCGACCCGACGGTGAACCCCGTGAGCGCCTGCTGGGCGACGGACTGGTCCGGCGAGCAGCCGTAGCTATCCCCTTTGGGGTCCTCGATGCAGTAGATGTCCGCGCTCTGTTGCTGCACGGTGCTGTTCGACAGACCCGGGATCTGGATCTCGATCGTGTTCCCCGACAGGAAGATGTCGGGCTCGCCGACCCCGAACGCGTCCACACGGTTCCGGATGTTCTCGAGGGCCTGGTTCATGGTGGGCTGATCCGTGCCCTCGGGTGCCGAGAGGATCACCGCGAGGCCACCCTCCAGATCGAGGCCGAGCACGGGCTTGAACACGCCGAAGGCGAGCGAGAGCGTGGACGCGACCACCAAGACCGCGACGAAGATCACCGAGATCCACAGTCCCCGGCTCCGCTTCACGCCAACAGCTCCTGTCCGTTGATCACCAGCCGGAACCGCGCCTCGATCGCCTCTGCCGCGAAGCGGCACAGCTGCATGCGCCCGAGGAAGATCTCGAAGTACTCCATGACCTGGCTGATGGTGGTATCGATCGTCAGCTCGAGGCTGACCGTGCGGGCGTCGGAGTCTACCCGGAGGAAGCTCTGTTCGACCGCGTAGTTGACGCGATCGTGGATGTCGCGGTCGACGTTCACTGCCTTGCGTACGCGGCTGCGATGCACGTCGGATTTGTCCGCGAGGATCACCGCCGCCGAGATCGGTGAGACCGCCGTGCCCTCTGCCTCCTCGTGATTGGCGATCGCGGCGATGATCGGCATGAGATCGGCCCCCTCCACCCGGTCACGGAGGCTGTGGTACACGAGGACCCCGCCGGTCTGCCCATGGGCGTCGCGCGCGAGGGCGTTCCCGACGTCGTGCAGGTATCCGGCGACGCAGGCGAGCTGCGCCTCACGCTCGGTGTACCCGAGCCGGTGCAGGACCTGGTAGCCGATCTTGGCGACGAGGTTCGCATGCCGGAAGCCGTGTTCGGTGTAGCCCATCGCATCCATCACGCGATCGGCCGACGCGATGTAGAGCGAGAGCTCGGGATCGGCTTGGACATCTTCGAGGGTGATGCTTGCGAGGTCCGGGGAGGCGGGCTCCGTCGCCGGGACCTCGGGAACAGGCGCGCCCTCGGGGGTTCCGATGGCGTCCGGCTCGTTCACGATCGGATCGGGCCCGCCGCGTTCTCGTCGGGCCCGTCGTCGTGCTGCTGGGCGACCTCCTCGTCGGTGTCGTCGTCGTCCTCGTCGTCGTCGAAGTCGTCCTCGGTGATGCGGCGGGCGATCCCGGCCCGGACCATCTTGACCTGCGTCCCCGGGGCGATCTCCACGGTGACGGTGCCTTCGTCTTCATCCTCGTCGACGATCGTGCCGAACATCCCGGAGGTCGTGAGGACTTCGTCACCCACCTCGGCCGCCTGCTGGAGGGCCTGTTGGTTCCGCACCCGCTTCTGCTGGTTCCGCATGAACACGAAGAGCAGGCCGAGCGGGAGCGCGAAGACGAGAAGCGTGACGAAGCCGCTTCCGCCCGAAGAGCTCTGCGCGAGGAGGGAGTACATGGGGTTCCTTTCACGTGCTGGGATGGGTCGGGGTCCGTCCGATGCGACGAGGATCGAGTCTACCTGCGGGGTCGAGCCGCGGCGGGTCAGATCGGCAGGCGGCCCCGCGGCGCGCGGCCGACGTGTGCGTAGGCTCGCTCGGTCGCGAGACGGCCGCGCGGTGTTCGCTGGATGAACCCCAACTGGATCAGATAGGGCTCGACGACGTCTTCGACCGTGTCCGGTTCTTCGCCGACGGCGGCCGCGAGCGTGGTGAGACCCACCGGCCCCCCGGAGAACTTGTCGATCACGGCGTCGAGCACGGCGTGATCCAACCGGTCGAGGCCCAGCTCGTCGACCTCGAACACCGCGAGGCCGGCCCGCGCGATGTCGCCGGTCACCCGGCCGTCGTGGCGGACCTCGGCCACGTCACGCACGCGCCGGAGGAGCCGGTTGGCGATCCGCGGGGTCCCGCGCGATCGCCGCGCGATCTCGCGAGCCCCCTCGGCGTCCGCGCCGACCTGGAGGATCCCCGCGCTCCGGAGCACGATCCGTTCCAGGTCCTCCACGTCGTAATAGTCCAGCCGCGGACTGAACCCGAACCGCTCGCGGAGCGGCAGCGTGATCCGACCCGGACGGGTCGTGGCGCCGATCAGGGTGAACCGCGGCAGGTCCAGCCGGATCGAGCGCGCGGTCGGACCTTTGCCGAGCACGACGTCCAGGGTGAAGTCCTCGAGCGCCGGATACAGCACCTCCTCGACGGGCCGCGGCATCCGGTGGATCTCGTCGACGAAGAGCACGTCGTCCTCTCCGAGGTTCGTCAGGATCGCCGCGAGGTCGCTCGGGCGCTCGAGCGCGGGCCCTGAGGTCGGCTGGAACCCGGCCGCCATCTCGTGCGCCACGATCTGGGCGAGCGTGGTCTTGCCGAGCCCCGGAGGCCCACTGAACAGCAGGTGATCGACGGGCTCGCCCCGTTCGCGCGCCGCCTGGAGGAGCAGCGCGAGCTGTTCCTTCACACGGTTCTGCCCGACGAACTCTGCCAGCGAGCGGGGGCGGAGGGCGATGTCCAGCTCGTGGTCCTCCGGAGCGAGCACGGCTGCCTCCGTCACGCGGTCATCGGACGGTTCGGGGTCCGGGCCGGTCAGGTCCACCACGTCGCTCATCGTCCCACCCGTTGGAGTGCTTCGCGGAGGAGATCCTCGACCGGCTTGCCGTCGACCTCCATGCCGCGCAACGCCTCGGAGGCTTCGACCGGCGTCAGGCCCAGCTGCAACAGGGCGTCGCGCACGTCCGCGAGGGGGCCTTCGGCGACGAGCTCCGACTCGCCGCCGAGCTTGTCCCGAAGGTCGAGCACGACGCGCTGGGCAACCTTCTTGCCGACGCCGGGAACGACCGTGAGCGTCGCGGCATCGCCCGCCACCACCGCGCGACGGATCGCATCCGGTCGAAGGGCCGAGAGGAAGCTGAGCGCAACCTTGGGACCCACGCCGGTGACGCCGGTGAGCTGATCGAACAGTTCGCGCTCGTCGGTGGTGGAGAACCCATAAAGCGTCAAGGAGTCCTCGCGGACCACCAACCGCGTGTGGATCCGCGCGACGCCCCCGACCGGCGGAAGGCCGGCGACCACCGCCGTCGGGACGGCGACGTCGTAGCCGACCCCGGCGACCGCGAGCACCACGTGCGTCGCCGACTTCTCGACGACCTGGCCCTCGAGGAACGCGATCATCGCGACACCGACCGCGCGTGGGTCGCGGTCGCGGTACGGGCGCGACCCGCGGCCCGCATGCGCGAGCCCATCAGATGCGTGAGCGCGATCGCGACCGCGTCGACCGCGTCCGCCTGGACCGGGCAGTCGTGAAGCCCGTGGATCCGGACGAGCGCGTCGCGAACCTGATGCTTGTCGGCGTTCCCGGCCCCGGTGATCGCGATCTTCACCTCGTTCGGCCCGTACTCCTCGACCGCCAGGCCCGCTCGATCGGCCACGACCATGACGGCCCCGGTCGCTCGCGCCACCTGCAGGGCGCTCACCTGGTTGCGGTTCCACGCGAGTCGCTCGATCGCGACGGCGTCCGGCGCGTGCGACCTGATCGCGGCGTCGACCTCGTCGGCGAGCCGGCGGAGCCGCGACGGTCCGGCGAGATCCGACGGGGTCCGAACGGTCGACGCCCACACCAGCGAGATCTTCCGATCCGCCCGTGCGACGACCGCGAGCCCGACGTTCGCGACCCCGGGATCGACGCCGAGAACGCAGGAATCGAACATCTGTTCGCGCAGTCTAGGGTTCCCATCCGGGCCGAGCAACGACCGCGCGGCGGGGAGGCGGATCCTTCTCGTCAGCTGGCGGCCGACCGGCCGCCGAAGGAGTCATCACCCCAGACCGCCGAGCGGCGGTTGTCCCGCCGCCGAGTTCGGGGCCGGCACCGTGTCGGGCGCATCGCGCAGCGCGGTTCGCGGCGAGGCCAGTTGGGCGCCGGTGACAAGGGCGACGGGCTGACCGCCACCGGCATCCACCGAGTACAGCTCCGTGGGGCTGGCGCACCCGCCGGCCTCGACGAGCAGGTGCGACCGGTCGAGCCACCCAAGCGCCGCCGTCGGCCGGTCCTCGAACGGCATGGCCGGCGTCGCCGATCCACCTTCGATGATCAACGCCTCGCGCTGGTCGCACACGGTTCCGGTGTTGACCGACTTGAGGGACCCCGCGGGTGCGAGCTGAAGATCCTGGGCGAACGTGCCGTCGCTGCCGCGCCAGACGTCCGTGAAGCTCGAGCGATGGCCGAGGTCCATCCAGTGAAGCACCGGATACCCGCCGGCGTGCTGGGCGACCCACCACAGACGCTGCCCGTCGGGGCTGAACGCGATCGAAGTGAACCGCGTGCCGCCCTGGCCGAAGACGAGCCGGGTCGCATCGGTGCCTTCGTTCGTGGAGAACCAGATCGCCTCGTCGCCGTCCTGGTCAACCACGAACGCGAGCGCCAGACCGCTCGGGTGGTACGCCACGTGCAGGTAGGTTCCCGCCGGGAGGGCGGTCAGTCGCTCGACCCGGCCGTCGTCCATGAAGCGCTTCTCCGGCTCCCCCGCCGCGTCGGCGAATACGACGGCGAGGCCGATCGGATGCCCCCAATCGAAGGTCGCGGGCTGGGCTGCGATCCCCGGCAGATCGGGCGCATCCGCGTTCAGTCCGCGGACGCGGAACCCGCCGAGGAGCACGCGATCACCCTGCGGCCCCCAAGCGAACGGGCCAGGGTCCCGAACCGGGAACAGGCAGCTGAGCGTCTCCGTCGTCGGGTCGAGCGCCCAGGCTCGCCCGCCGGACACGAACGCGACCGTTTGGGACGGGAGCGACGGACCGCTGCAACCGCTTGGGAGCGGGCTCCCGTCGGCGAGGACCGCCGCCGCGGGGACGGGGGTGCCGCCGGGCGTTCCGACGGAGGTCGCCGGTGGGGCCGTGGGCGGAGCGCTCGGTGTCCCCTGGGTGCACGCGCCGACCAGGAAGGAGACCGCAACGAGCCAACGGAGCGTTCGCATGCCGATGTTCGACGGTACACCGGTCATCGGGGCGATTGCGAGAGGCCGAACGGGCGAGGGATCGCTCAGAGGGACGCCATGACCTCTTCGGGGATGTCGAAGTTGGCGTAGACGTTCTGGACATCGTCGAGCTCCTCCAACGCGTCGATCAACTGCAGCACGTGGCGAGCCTCGCCACCCTCGACGGGGATCGACGTGGTGGGCACCAATGAGATCTCGGCCGAGGAGGCCTGGACGCCCGCTCCACGCAGCGCGGCCTCGACCGCCTTGAAGTCCTGAGGATCCGTGACGATGTCCCACGACGACTCGGAGTCGGCGAGATCCTCGGCGCCGCCCTGCAGCGCGAGGTCGAGCAACACGTCCTCATCCGGGGCGACCGCTTTGTCGACGACGATCACGCCCTTGCGTTGGAACATCCACAACGTCGATCCCGTCTCCCCCAGGTTCCCGCCGTTCCGCGTGAACGCGTGCCGGACCTCCTGAGCCGTTCGGTTGCGGTTGTCCGTCAGGGCCTCCACGACGAGCGCGATCCCGCCCGGCGCGTACCCCTCGTACGTGATCTCTTCGTACCGGGCGCCGCCGTCGAGCTCACCGGTCCCGCGCTTGATCGCTCGGTCGATGTTCTCGCTCGGGACGGAGAAGCTGCGCGCCTTCTCGACCGCGGAGGCGAGCGTCATGTTGCCCTCGATGTTCCCACCGCCCTCCCTCGCGGCGACCTCCACCGCCCGCAGGAGCTTCGCGAAGATGTTGGACCGCTTGGCGTCCGCCGCACCCTTCCTGCGCTTGATCGTCGCCCACTTCGAATGGCCGGACACGGGTCACACCTTCCGCAGGAGGTACTCGTGGAGCCCCGTCTCACCGACGAGTTCCGGGTGGAACGACGTCGCGAGCAGGTGCCCCTGCTCCAGGACGACGGGCCGGTCCTCGAATTCGGCCAGCACGTCGACCCCGTCCCCGATCCGCTCGATCCACGGCGCCCGGATGAAGACGCCGCGGACGCGATGGTCGATCCCGCGTACGTCGATGTCGGCCTCGAACGAGTCCACCTGGCGGCCGTAGGCGTTGCGGCGTACGGAGATGTCCATCAACCCGAAGAGCGCTTCGCCGCCCTCGACCTCGCGCGCGAGCACGATCATCCCCGCGCACGTGCCGAGGATGGGCATACCGGCACGTGCGCGCGCCCGGATCGGCTCGACCAGATCGTAGG
>Ga0307277_10000818_pt1 | contig 11932 bp, 11 predicted proteins | sample ER_DNA_116_FD_194473 | JGI IMG/M metagenome (GOLD analysis project Ga0307277, IMG submission 194473) | Bulk soil microbial communities from the East River watershed near Crested Butte, Colorado, United States - ER_DNA_116 | ecosystem: Environmental > Terrestrial > Soil > Floodplain | place...
CTTCTGACGCTTCTATTTGGTGTCAAGCGGCCATCGCGGTGTTGAGGCTGCGGTAGAGCTCCCGGGCGATGTAGCGCTTGAGGCAGCGGCGGATTTCGGGATCGGTCTTGCCTTCTGCGCGGCGCCGGGCGATGTAGGCCCGGGTTCGCGGGCATGTGCGCCAGCGAGTCAAAAGGATGTCGTGCAGGGTGCGGTTGAGGTGGCGGTCGCCGCCGCGGTTGAGCCGGTGACGGACGATGCGGCCGCTGCTGGCGGGGATCGGGCTGGCGCCGGCGAGCGCGGCGTATGCGGCATCGTTGCGGCAGCGGCCCGGGTGGGACCAGGACACGATCGCCTGGGCGGCGCTGACCGGGCCCACGCCGCGTTTGGCCAGCAGTTGCGGCGCCAGGTGGGTGACGAGGTCGGCAAGGTGCCACTTGTTATCGGCGAGTTCTCGGTCGATCCCGCTGATGGCGAGGGCGAGGCGGCGGGCCTCGGCGCGCCGGACCGCGTATTCGCGGGTCTCGTGCTGACCGCCGCGGCGGCGCGTGATGGCAGCGAGCCGGTCGGAGCTCAGTGCGCCGCGGGACAGCGCTCGGTCGGCGTCGCTGCCGGTGAGCAGCAACGCGCGCAGGCGATTGATCGTCCGCGTCTTGGCAGTGGTGAGTTCCCGGCGAGCGCCGAGCAGAATGCGTAGCGCCTCACGGTCACCGTCGGCGCGCGGCGTGGGCAGCCGGTCGGCGTCCAGGCGCAGCGCGTGCAACGCGGCCAGGTGGGCGTCGATCGGGTCCGACTTGCCCCGCCGCCGCTCGCCCCGACGGGGACGTTCGATCTCCACCACGGTCAATCCCGCAGCTTGCAACACTCGGGCCAGTCCGATTCCGTAGCTGCGGGTGCCCTCGAGCCCGACCACCACCCGCGGGCCCGGGGCATGCTCGGCGACCCAGGCGATCGCTTCGGCAAAGCCGCGCTCGTCGTTGCCGATCATCAGCGTGGCGATGGTTGCGCCACTGGGCGCGGTCAATTCAAGGGCGTGCGTGTCGCGGTGTGTGTCGCCGCCGACGACGGCGTCGACAACCTCTGCCAACATGGGCATGCGGCCTCGGATCTCCTTCCAGGCATACGGTCTGTTGGGTCGGCGCCGGCCTGAGTGGAGTCACCGAGCGGCATATCTGTGACGGGTCACGTGCGCGTGGCACGGACAGGCTTCTAATCAAGCCAACCGGTGGCCAGGCCGGTGCCGGCGCTGCCGGGAACAAGTCAGATGAAAGGCACACGCTTCCGCGGCCAGATCCGTAGCGAGTCACCCGACACCACCGGCCCCGATCCTGGCGGCAGTCCACCCAGAACCGCCGTTACGACACACTCACAGATCCGTAGGTCTCGACCAAACGTCCGGACTGGTCCCGCGGGTCGGCCTTCACGCCCAAAACCGCAGTCTGTGCTCCGTGGGCGTCCGTGGTCGTACGAGTTCGGCTGTGCGATATGGCTCCCAGAATGGCTCCCGGTTTCGCGATCTTGATCCTCCGATCCATAGATCCGGGCAAGTCCACCGTCTGCGTCCGTGACATCCGCGCCTCGGTGACTCACGCCAGACCGTTCACCGCTTGCCGGCGGCGTCACGGCCCTGTTGCTGTCACGGTTGCTGTCAAGAGTGCGTGCGCCCGGGCAACGAACCGAGTGCGTTGGTGGTGTCGATCTGACCGACCACTCGTCGCCGCTCGCTAGCGGGCTGCGACCCCAAGTTGCCGCAGCATTGCCAAGTCGTCCCGCACCACCCAATGTTCGGAAAGCCTGTCGGCTGCCACGCGATAGATGTGCACGTGCTCAACCGCGAACTTGGCTGGCGCCGGAATCGTCCACCCACGGAAGTGCGCACCGAGGTAGGTGCCGCTCCACGTGATCCGGATCGCGACCCGATCGCGGTCAGCCAGCACATCGGAGACATCCCACCGCGAATCCGGTACGGCCGCCATGACCCCGGCGATCGCCTTACGAAAAGGGTCGCGACCGAGTTCCGGCTCGACATCAGGTTGATGGTTGACGATGTCCTCATCAACGAGCTCATCGAAGTCAATCTCGCCACGGTTCCAAGAGTCGTAAAACTTCAACACAACGTCCGTGCACTCGCCACCTAACGGCATCTGAACACCTTTCCAGCCATTACCAGACCACAGATCCAACCGGTGAGCGCCTTCGCTACGGCCTAACCAGCTGCCCCTAGTACAGCGCAACTCCGATCCCCATGAGTGACGCAAGAAGGACGACCGCGGCAATGGGGGCGTGAGTCATCGATGCCTTCGAGGGACACCCGTGACGCCTTCCTGCCCGGGGCGGCCGCACAATCAAGAACATAACGGGCTGTCGGATCTACGCACTACGAGTCGCGAGCGGAAGGTCTACCGTGTTGGCTGTCGCGCCTGATGCTGTTCGCCCAGATGCACGCCATTCCGTGGATGACCGGTCCGTAGGCTGCTTGGTTGGCTGCTCACCTGCTGACCGGTAGAAGCTGGCAACGGCTCATCGTCTCGTCGTTCCAGCGGCATTCCGGCTGGAGTCAGTCGGGCGACTGTGCCCATGCACTGCTTGAACTGACTCCGCGCGACGCAGCTCCCTTGATGACGGACGGAATGAGCGCGACGCGTAGCCCAGCAGCCACGTCGCGGCGAGCGCTGGGTGAGGGCGGCAACAACCCTGCCGGTTCAGCAGCCGCTCCATCACGTACCCGACTCTGTCGCTCGCCGCCGACCGTGCGCGCGACGGGGCGGCCGCCCTCAGGGCGCGCGACGAAAATGCGTTTAGGCGCGTCTGCGGCTTCCTCGCTTAGGAGCGGTAGTCCGGCGCCACCGTCTTTGCGAACTCGGTCACCCGATCGGCTCCCTCACTCGGCCAGCTGCACACGAGATAACCGATCCCTCGATCGAGGTTGCGCTCGATGGCGGCGCGCACCTCGGGCCACGGCTCGGACAGCGAGAGCGACCCGGCCCGACCGATGTCGGCCGGATCGCGGCTTTCCTTCCGAGCCAGGTCGTCGACGCGCCGCGACAGTTCGGGATAGTCGGCGTCGAGGTAGGTGTGCCACATGTCGGCGTACCGGGCCACAAGGGGCAGCGTCCTCTTCGGTCCGCGGCCGCCGATCCAGATGGGTGGTCGCGGTGACTGAACCGGTACTGGCCGCATTTGGGCGTTTCGCAGCGAAAGCCGCCGTCCCTGGTAGGACACCTGCTCACCGGTGAACAGCCGCGTCACAATCTCCAGCGTGTCCTCGAGCAGGTCGAACCGTTGACCGGTACGCGGGAACTCGATGCCCAGCTCGTCGTGTTCCGCCTGCGCCCAGGCCGCCCCGAGCGCCAGGTCGAGCCGGCCGTGGCTGGCGTGGTCGACGGTTATCGCTTGGCAGGCCAACACCGACGGATGCCGATAGGTCACGCCGGTCACCAGCAATCCCAGCCGCACGGTCGAGGTGACACCGGCCAAGGCGGCCAGCGTGGTCATGCCTTCGAAGCACTCACCGGGCCCCTGACCGTACATGGGTTTGAAATGGTCGAACCCCCAAACCCCGGTGAACCCCAGCCGCTCGCCCAGCCTGGCTCGGTTGATCACTTCGTCGAAGCTGACCCGGTGCTGCGCTATGTCGAGTCCGAGCCTCATCACCACCTCGCCTTCCTACCACCGCACCCGTTGACGCCCGCACGCGGGTGCGTGCGCAGCCGGCAATCCGACGGTGGCTGCCGGACACGGCACTGCGTCTGCCTCGGACAGCAAGGGACGGGCACAAGACGCCAGTCGGGGGCAGCGCCTCCGGGAGTGCTGGACTACGGTCGTCGTTGTGACCGCGGACCCGGATTCCGACGACCAGTTGGAGAGCATGCGCTGCCCACGCCTCGAGCAGCTCGCGGAAGTGGCGCCGGTTGCCCGAAGATCCCGGCGCGCAGCACTAGCATCGACCACAGGGCGCCGAGCACCTCGATGGCGTCGTTGATCGCGCATCCCGACCTGGGCGGCCGATGAGAATCTCCGGTCACCCTGGTCAGTCTCGAGAGCACCGATTACAAAGCGCAATCACTAATTGAGGAGCGCGCGGATGTCACTCGCACGGATTCACAACTTGTCCATCTCCCTCGACGGCTTCGCCACCGGCGAGCCGCAGTCCGCCGATGCACCGTTCGGCCATGCGGGCGAGCGTTTGCACGAGTGGATGTTTGGTACCCGGTTCTGGGACGCGGGCGGAACCGCCGGAGTCGACGACGCCTTCGCTGAGCGCCATAGTTACGGCATCGGCGCCGAGATCATGGGCGCCAACAAGTTCGGCCCGCCCGGCTGGCGGGACGACCCGGACTGGAAGGGGTGGTGGGGCCCGAACCCGCCGTTCCACACACCCACCTTCGTGCTCACTCACCGCCCGCGGCCTTCGATCGAGATGGAAGGCGGCACCACGTTCCACTTCCTCGACGCCGCCCCGGCTGGGGCACTCGAGACCGCCCGCGAAGCAGCCGATGACCAGGACGTCCGGATCGGCGGCGGCCCCACCGTGGTACGTGACTTCCTCGCCGCCGGGCTCGTCGACCACATGCATCTCGTCCAGGTTCCGATCGTGCTCGGCCGCGGCGTCCGCATCTGGGACGGCCTGGAGGCCCTCGAGGATGCCTACGACGTCGAGGCGGTCTCCTCGCCCAGCGGCGTCACACACCTCACGTTCACGCGGAAGGTCGTCTCGTGAATGCCGACACCGAACCGCAGGTCGTGGCTGGGCGGGCTGAACGTCGAACGCGAGGGTAGAAGCTGCCCGGGCAGCCGAGCTTGACGAACAAGGCGTTCACTAACCTGTTCATTCAAGGTTGCCCGCAGGGGATTCGCCAAACTTTCCTGCATCTCGACATCACGTCCTGGTCGGGACTGTCCGGAAAACGATGCAGGTGGCCCAACGCGCTGAGCCTGCTCAGCGGAAAGGTGGTCTGGCTCGGTCCTGCTCGTTGGCTGCCAATGTGCCTGCCGGGGCTCGGCGTCTTCTACCTATGGCTTCGGCCGTGGTGACTCTGATCGTCAAGGAAGGCCGTTCGGCTATAAGTGACGTCGCCCGTCTCGATCTCCTGCCACACCTCAACGAAGAGGTTGTCGATACGGTCTGTGTAGATCGTGCACCGCTCAACACGACCTCGGTCATAGTTCCACTTGTCGACCGCTGTCACCGTTCGGGCTGGCTTCCGATCCGGTCCGGACGAACTCGAGTGCGGATCTCGACTCGGCTCGGAGGCGGCGCCTGCCGCTGTCTCACTCCGCCCTCGATCCACGTGCTTATCGGGCCGCTCATCTTTCACCGTGGCGCTTTGCCGCACCGTATCAACGGGCGCACAGTCCCCGCAGAACAACAGGCCCCGGCGTCGGCTCCGCATCGCGCACACCGATAGTCGTTCCCATGGTCCTACGGTAATCGGACCCTCGGATTCGAACAGGGACCTCTTTCGGTGTGAACCAGGCTCGGTGCGCCGAGGGAGTCAACGGTTGAGCGTGGGGCCGGTCCGCCGACGTGCGCTGAGTAGTGCGCTCTAGTGGGCCCGTAGTCACTCCACTTCGTCACTCAGTACCGGGGAGATCTGAGGGGATTTGGCGAGCCGCGATGAGTTCTGCGGTGTCCTGCGGTCGTACTGTCGAACCCGTTACCGAGGAGGACTTCTGTTGCGCAGCGTGACTTATTCGATGAGCGTTTCACTTGACGGCTTCATCGTCGGGCCGGACGGCGGCTTCGACTGGGGGGCGCCGGACGAGGAGGTCTTTCGCTTCTGGATCGACGAGATTCGAGAGGTCGGCGTCCACCTGTTGGGACGACGGCTGTACGAGACGATGCTGTACTGGGAGACCGCCGACCAGGATCCATCGCTCGACGACGCGGAGCTCGAGTGGGCCGCGCTTTGGAAGCCGCTCCCGAAGGTGGTGTTCTCGACGACGTTGTCGGCGGTGCAGGGCAATGCCCGCCTGGCCTCCGGCGGCCTGGCGGAGGAGATCGAGCGGTTGCGAGCCGAGCCGGGGGAGGGCGACATCGCTATCGGCGGGGCGACGCTCGCCGCCGAGGCGGCCGCGTTGGGTCTGATCGACGAGTACCGGGCCATGGTCTACCCGGTGCTGGTTGGCGGTGGCATTCCGTTCTTTCCCCAGCGCGAGCGCCGGGTGGATCTCGATCTCGTCGAGACCCGCACCTTTAGTTCAAGAGTCGTCTACCTCCGCTACCGCGTGGCGCGCTAACCCAGACGGCGGCGCGGCCCGCAGCGAAGCGAGGACACACGCCGTTAGGCCGGGCGGAGCCCGGCCCTTGATCTGAAAGAAGAGCCGGATTCGGCAGCGTGCTGGCTGTCCTGCCGCCGCGTGGAGTGCAATCTCGTGTTCGGAGCGCCGCGATTTGACAACTGGGGTGTGCTATCGGCCGGGTGCGGACGGCCCGCTCGGACGACGTTCGGGTTTTTGGTACGGGCGCTGGCTATGGTCGTGCCAGCGTCTAAGTGCACTGTGCGCTGCCTGCCGCTCGTCGCCCCTCGGATCTGCTGGCGGGTAGGTGGCACGGGCGATATGCCGGTCGAGGCGTTGTTTCCAGAGGGCCGGAAGCGTTTCGAGCTGAGTTCCTCCGGTTGGTCGTGGATCTTGGGGATTGATGCCGTTGGCGGCCCGCCATACTGCAATGTCGCCGACGAGGGCGGTGCTCGGGTGGCTTCCCGAAGGTGTCCAGATTGGCTCGGTTTCACCTTGGCAGGCGTGATCTTGGACCAGGTCGGCGAGGTCGGCGACCAGCTGGGATCGCTTTGCCAGGTAGGGGGCCGGGCGACGCCAGATTCGCGTCACTGCAGTAGCCGGCATCGGCGAGCACAACGCCGATCGTGTGGTCGGGTCGACCGGTTACCTCGTGCAGGTTTCGTGCGGCGGCTTCGGCGGCGCTCATCATGGGCCTGAACGCGGCCATGTCGTTTGGGGATTGACCGACTTGGACCGCGGCGATGATCTGGTCACTGGTCACGGCCACCTGGGCGTTGTAGCCCTGCAGGAAACCTCGTCGGGTCGGCATCAGGCGGGAGGAGGGGTCGGTAATGTTCGCGACGGTCCTCGGCAGCTTCTTGGCCCGTGATCGCCGGCTCGAGGCCGGGCTGGGGTTGGCGTCCTCGGCGGCCCATGCGGCTTCCACGGCGCGGCGGGCCCTGATGACGCTCGAGTGTTCCTCGACAGGTACCGGTGGTGCGCCCATCGGCTTCTTCCCCGCCGCGATTTTCGCGGCACGATGCTCGAGCTTGGCCTGCTGCCGGGCGACTTCACGATCAAGGTGCGCGAGAGCCTCAGCGAGCCGGTGCGGTCCGGCCGGGATCCGCCCGATGACCGACTCACCGGCCTCGGCGCGCTCCCTTCGCTGACGCGCTGCCGCATCCCTGACTTGGTCGGCCTGCGCCTGCTGTTCCAAGATCTTGGTCACCTCGGCTGCCGCTGCGCGGATTCGTGCCTGGCGACCCTTCCCGTCGGTAAGTGTCGCGGGAAGCCGCTCACCCTCGGCAGGTAGGTGACCTTGGGCCGACAGCACGTCCTCCTGGGCGTCGACCTGTTCGGCGTCGGTGACCATCTGGTTCACTTCCAGCGCGAGCCACTCTTGGCCCCGGTTGGCGTCGATCGAGGCGTTCGCCGCGATCTTGGTGCCATCGATCGCTACGGTGCCGAACCGGGCCATGCCGGCACGCCCGGCGATCATCAGCACTTGCGTGAACAGCGAGGTGAACCCGTCTTGGCAGTCCGCGCGGAACCGGGCCAGGGTGCAGTGGTCCGGGACGTCTTGGGCACACAACACCCGGAACGCGACGTCTGTGCCGCACAGCCGTTCGATCTGACGCGAGGACCGCACCCCGCGGCAGTACCCATACATCAACAACCCCAGCAGCATGCGCGGGTCGTAACCGGCAGCGCCGACCCCGCCGCGTCGCCGAGTGGCCTCGAGCCCGGTCAGATCCAACGCCTCCAGCGTGTCCAGAATGAACCACACCAGGTGATCAGACGGGAGCCACTCACGCATATCCGGCGGCATCAAGAACACCTGATCGCGCCGCACCGGACGGAACTCTTTGGCCATGAGCCATGCTCGCGCGACCACCCCGACCGACACCACCAGGACACGCATTCTGCAACAGGCTCTACGACGTGGAGATCCGCAAGATCATCTGCTCCACGAACGCTATTGAGTCGTTGAACGCCCGCTACCGCCGCGCAGTCCGGGTCCGCGGCCACTTCCCCAACGAGCAGGCCGCGCTGATGTAGTTGGCCCAGCGCCTAAGACCTGCGGTAGGCCTGGTAGAGCGGCAGGGGCTTGGCGACGCCTTTGAGCTCGACCGCTCCGAGCGGGTCGAACCACACCTGGCGGTCGCCGGAGCGCTGCGCCGTCTCCTGGCTCACCACCACCTGTCCGGCCTGTGCATACGACGCGATCCGAGCCGCCACGTTGACGGTCCTTCCGTAGACGTCTCCGTCCTGTGAGATGACGGGGCCGGTGTGGATGCCCACGTGGGCTGGTGGCAGATCGACCGCAGGACCGCGCTCGACCAGGTCGAGACCGGCGGCAACGGCAGTCCCGGGCTCCGGGAAGTAGAACATCCCGCCGTCCCCGAGCCATCTGACGGGCCGGCCCCCTCGACGCCGCGAGATGTCGTTCACCAGCGCGACCAGCCGCCCCGCGACCTGTGCAGCGGCCACGTCGCCGCGCTCCTCGGTTAGGCGGGTGTAGCCGGTCAGGTCGACAAAGCAGATGGCTGGTGGCTGCGGCACTCGTGCCTGGAGACCGGAGCTCTCCAGTGCCTGCTCTACGTGGTTGATGGCGTGCTCGGTCCAGACGTGCTCGCGACGGCGACGGTAGACCATCAGGAGCACTCGCTCCAGCAACCCGATAACCCGGTCGCCGAGCTGGGTGCCAAGCTCGATTAATTGGCGCTCGTCCAGTCCTTCGGCGCGGAGGCGGCGCTCGATGTTGGTTTCGTAGTAATCTGCCTCGGCCTTGGCGATGCGGCGCAGGCTGTCGGCGTACACGGCTAGCAACCGCAGCGTTGCGTCGTCGCCTACTCCCGCGCCCCGAAACAACCCTGCCATCTCCAGCATGGTGGCGTCGTCCTCGCCAGCCCTGTCGCCGGGCTCCGGAGGGGCGAAGCCGAGCGATTGGTGGAGCGCCTGTAGGAAGCTCATCGGCACCCCATGGTCGGCGGCGAGCTGCTGGTAGGAGCGGTCCAGGCGTTCGGGCAAGGCCATCACCGGCGCATCCAGGAATGCCAGCGACAGGGCACCCTCATTGATCAGCGCAAGGACCGTCTCCAGCGAGAGCCCCGCTGCCGTCCAAGACCACAGCAGCCTTGCACGCCGCACCGCCTGGGAGGATCCCAACTCACTCTCCTCGCCGGGTAGCGCACCGGCCACGACCAGCTGTCGCACAAAGCCCTCGGGGATGTTTGCGCGCTCGGCGATTTCTTCGATGCGGTCAAACACCTAAGCTCCTGCCTCCTCGATTGCCTCATCATCGCTGCCCAAACCCGACGCCGTGTGGCCTGCTCTCATTTGACGCGACGCGGAGCCTGCGTCTTATTCCTGAATGCCGTAGGACAGCGTTCCCGGTGTGATGAGCGTTCGCCTGACGAGCCGAGCCCGACTCCCGAATGGACGCCAGCAAGGACGATTGGAAGGCCAGCCTCAAATCGTCAGCAAGAAGTGCCATGGCTACGGATTCGGCTGGAGCATCGACGCCGCTTCGGTGGACGCATCCAGTGATCCTCCGGCGTAGTGCTGCTGTCTCCGCGATGCCAGCTTCTCCGAGTTGCGCCCACGATCTGGGCGTACGCCACCGCGCATCGGCGAATGAGCCTGACGGAATTCCATGTAGCAGCGCCGTTGCTCACTCGTGGTGTGTCGAGGAACCAGATACGTACCGGCAGTATCAGCTGCCGGCGCCAACATTCGCCGACCGCGGCTCTAGTTGATCAAGGGCCGACCCCGCGCGGCCAGGCGGCGCGCGTCCTCGCTTCGCTGCGGGCCGCGCCGGTTACGCCGAACACTTACTGCTTCGCAAGTTCGCGCACCTTAATTCGCGACTGAGGCGCCCATAGAATGTCTCGCACTTGATCAATGCCGCCCGTCGGCCAGCGCTCGACCAGGTCGCGCACCTGTGGATCGCTGATCGCCGCGCTGAGAGCACCTGGAAAGTCCGCCCACATGACGGTGAACGGACGCCCCCACAGTCGGACCGGCTCGAGGGTCAGCCGCGGTGCGATCTCGAGGTCGTTGAATGCGCCTGCAACGATCTCGTAGCCGCTACCCAGTGCTTTCTCGCGCTCCCTCCAACTGCGGGCGTGGAGCGCCCTGTTGAGCGGCGCCGACAAGCGGTCAGCGATCTGGAGTTTCGAGAAGGCGGTGCCGAACCACTTCACGTACGGCGCATATCGACGTTCGACCAGAAACGATAGGTGAATGAGCCCGGATACGATCTTGCTCGCAATCAAGGTCGACCCGAGTTCATCCCCTGCATAGCCGGCGCGCCCTACAAGATTCATCTCCGGGTGCACCCGCCACCAACCCGCAAGCATCAAGTACAGCCAGACGTCTCTTGGGTAGTAGGCGAGTCGTCTGCGCACCTTCTCCAGGTCGAGGTCATCGTGGAACACGGCTCCCGCCGTCATGGCACACAGACGTTGCTCCGGCAGACTGACCCAGTCGTAGGCGTCCCAGGCGACCGAGACGTCCAGACCGAGCTGGTCCAGGAAGTACTGCTGCACCGTAGTCACCTTGACCTCGGTCGGAAGCCCGTCGAAGTGATCCGGGATCCGCGCGGTCAACTGGGCTTGCACCGACTCACCCTGCTCGAGGAGGACCTCACCCGGCACGAAGACGATCACACGAGCGGACCAGGTGTGATCGGTGGACATGCTGTCGTCGTATCCAAGTACCTCCGACCCTCTGCCCATGAGCCCAGCAGCATGGGGCAGGCGCGGGAACTCCGCGGCGATCGCCGGCGCCACGCAAGCCCCGTAAAACGCCTCACTCAGGCGAAGACCACTGGATTGCTGATTCAATGTCTCTCCCTTCGCGGCATGGCTACAGCGAGTGCCGAGCCTGCCAGGACGAACGTGGCGAAATCAACAGATCTGCAGCACCAAACTGCAGCACCAGGAACACGGATCGTCGCCTCCACGTGGATCCGGGAGCCAGCTAGCGCGCTCTGACGGGGCATCCGCCCCCATTCGCTAACGCGTGCCAGCTCAGGTGTTGCGATGCATCCGATGCATTCTCCTGTACGCCAACTTGGGCCCAAATTGGGCCCAACGAGTTCAGTGCGCGATCACATAGCGGTCTCACCCGCCGCCGCAGTGCATGAATCGCAGCTCAGGAGCACACGACACAACGAGTCCGCCGATCTGGGGGTCAAGGGGTCGCGAGTTCAAATCTCGCCAGCCCGACGTGATCGGCCTAGTGAAAGGCATGTTCGATCATTCCAGCAAAGGCCTGGAAAGATGCCGTTTCAGGTTCATTTCATCTGAGCCTGAGCGAGAGCCGCGCCGAGGGCGCTGGCCGCAGACCGAACACCCTTCTCGGGCGGCCTCAGGAACACCAGACCGGTCTCGGTGTACCCAGCACCCGCTTTGAGCCTGTCAGCGGCCTGGCGGGCCCTCGACGTGCGTTGCAGCGCCACGGTCTCTAGTTGCACCTCTTCCGCGGAGATGGTTCGCCGTGAAGCTTTGGACTTGGGATCATCGGTTGCTGTGCGCTGGCCGTCCAACAGCACCCGGCCGTCTCCACCCCGACTTCCCCACGCTCTAGATCAACACAATCCCACGTCATATCCATGACCTCGGAGCGGCGGAGACCACACAGCGTGAGCCGCCAAGCCGCAGCCCACTCATGGCTATCGGAGGTCTCACGGAAGTGGAGCAACTCATAGCTCACTCTTGGGTCTGCA
>Ga0307277_10000819_pt1 | contig 11928 bp, 12 predicted proteins | sample ER_DNA_116_FD_194473 | JGI IMG/M metagenome (GOLD analysis project Ga0307277, IMG submission 194473) | Bulk soil microbial communities from the East River watershed near Crested Butte, Colorado, United States - ER_DNA_116 | ecosystem: Environmental > Terrestrial > Soil > Floodplain | place...
AACCCTGCCATTGTACCGAAACTCCGCTTAAAACGCGAGTTTTCCAGGGTTTTTATGCCCGATTGCGGGCTTTTTATCCACAGGGAGACGTTCAGAGCTGCAGGTAACGATCACGAGATTCAACACAGGGGAACCCATGGTTCCCCCGGTGAACCCCCTCCTTAGCCCTTAGAGCTGCAGGTAACGATCCACGAGATTGTGCTCCTGAAGCCGCCGAAGGCCCTCGCGGATCTCGCGGGCGCGCACGGAGCCGACGCCGTCGACCGCCTCGAGATCTCTGTGGCTGGCGCGGATGACGGCGTCGAGCGACCGGAAGTCGCGTACGACGTGGCGAATGACCGAGTCGGGCAGGCGCGGGATCCGCGAAAGGACGCGGTAGCCGCGCGGCGAGACCGTGAAGTCGAGCGGATTGGTGTCGCGCGGATAGCCGAGCACCTCGGCAAGCTCCTCGAACTCGAGCAGGCGAGGGTGAGGCAGTTCGGCCAGGCGCTCGAGCACCGCCGAGGCGCTTGCAGGCTCCCCGCTTCGCTCGTAGTCGTAGACGACTGCCGCCTTCTCGCGCGGGACCTCCTCCATCAGCTCGTCGAGCTGCATGCGGATCAGCCTTCCCTCGCCGCCGAGCTCGACGCAGTTGCGCTCGATCTCCTCGGCCATGCGGGTCGTCATCTCAGCGCGCTGGAGAACGATGAGAACGTCGTCGAGCATGACCGCGCTCTGGAACTCGAGCGCCGTCAGCCGGGTGAGTCCCTGGTCGAGCCGCGTCTTGTAGGTCTCGAGCGTCCCGACCGCTTGGTTCGTCCGTGCGAGGACATCGGAGATCTCCCCGAGCTGGTAGCGGAGGTCGCCGGTGAAGACGGTCACGGTCTCGCGCTGCTGGGAGATGGAGATCACGAGCGCGTCGGTCTGCTTGGCCACACGCTCGGCTGTCCGGTGGCGCGTTCCCGTCTCGTCCGAGGGGATGGCGGGATCCGGCATCAGCTGGACGTTCGCGTAGACGATCTTTTGGGCCTGGTCGTTGAGGATGATCGCCCCATCCATCTTCGCCAGCTCGTAGAGGAGCTGGGAGGTGAACGGGAGGTCCAGCCGCATCCCGCCGGAGAAGAGGAAGGCGAGGTCGTTCGGGTCGCCGATCAGGATCAGCGCGCCGTGCTCGGCCCGGATGATGTCGTCGATTCCCGCCCGCAGAGCCGTGCCCGGCGCCAGCTGGCTGAGGGCCGAAAGGAAAGTCTTATCCTGCCGGGGATCCGCGCGCATCGAGCCCACCCGCGATCGCTTGTCGTAACGTCGCTGCCGCGTTCAGGCGGATTCTGCCATGAGGCTCGATGCCGTCGGGAACGATCGCTTCGCCGAACCCCAGTTTGGCGCATTCGGCCAGCCGGCGCTCGGCTTGCGAGGCAGGCCGCAAACGGCCTGTGAGGCCGATTTCCCCGAAACACGCCACCGAGGGACGGACGCGCGCGTTGCGTGCGGCCGACGCGATGGCGAGAGCGATGCCGAGGTCGGCCCCGGGCTCGTCGATGCGCACGCCCCCCGCGACGTTCACGAACACGTCGGCCGAGCCGAGCGCGACGCCGGCGTGCCGGCCGAGCACGGCCACGATCATGGAAAGCCGTTTGGGATCCACGCCGGTGCCCACGCGGCGAGGCATGGCGAGGTCGGAAGGTGAGACGAGCGCCTGCACCTCGAGAAGCAGCGGGCGCGTCCCCTCGAGCGCGCAGACGATCGCGGATCCGGGCTGATCTTCGTCGACACGACCGAACAGCTCAGAGGGGTCCGCCACTCCGGCGAGTCCTGTGCTCGTCATCTCGAAGACCCCGAGCTCGTTGGTCGAGCCGAAGCGGTTCTTGACCGCACGCAGCACCCGGTGCTCCCGGTAGCGGTCGCCCTCGAAGTGGAGCGCGCAGTCGACGAGGTGCTCGAGCACTCGCGGGCCGGCGATGGCGCCCTCCTTCGTCACGTGGCCGACGAGGAAGACCGCGATGCCGTGCTCCTTAGCCACGCGGAGTAGCCGCGCCGCCGCCTCTCGTACCTGTGCAACCGATCCGGGCGCGGATCCCAGCTCTGGCGCGTAGAGCGTCTGCACCGAGTCGACGACGGCCACCTCGGGCTGCTCGGCCTCGAGCGTGGCGCAGACGTCGTCCAGATTGGTCTCCGCAAGGATGTGCACGTCCTGGGCGCCGCCCAGGCGGTCGGCCCGGAGCTTGACCTGGGCGGCGGACTCCTCCCCGGTGACCAGGAGCGTCTTGCGCTCGGCGCTCATGGCCGCGAGAGCCATCAGGAGCAGCGTCGACTTCCCGATCCCCGGATCGCCGCTCACGAGGATGACGGAAGCCGGAACGAGGCCGCCCCCCAGCACGCGGTCGAGCTCGGAGACCCCTGTGGAGACGCGCGCGGCGTCCGTCGCTTCCACCTCGACGAGCCGCAGGAGCGGCCTCGAGGCGCCCTGGCCGGCGTTGGCTGAGCCCGCAACAGCGGCGCGCTCCTCGACGAGCGTGCTCCAGCCGCTGCACGACGGGCAGCGGCCGAGCCACTTGCCGGTGGAGTAGCCACACTCCGAGCACGAGTACTGGACGGCAGCCGCCTTCGCCATGCGGCGATCCTATGGATTGGATCTGACGCTACCGGGCGGCGTGTGAGAATCGAGTCCGATGGCTCCCAGAACATTCACGGTCGCGGAGCGGCCCGACCTCGAGGAGCGCCTCGGCGAGATCTCCGATCCCTGGCCCGAGTTCATGAATCACGACCCGGTCGTGCGGCGCTTCTTTCCCGCGCTGTATGAGCGCTTCCGCGCCTTCCAGTACGTCCTCTACGACGACGAAACGGACATCGTCCTCGGTGAGGGCTGCAGCATTCCCATCCGCTGGGACGGGTCCGCGGAGTCACTCGCGGCCGGGGTGAGGGTTCTCGAGTCCGGATTCACAGAGACCGAGGCAAACGTCCTTTGCGCGCTGATGGCCGTCGTCGATCCGCGCCACCAGGGGCGAAGGCTCTCCGGTCTGATCGTGGCGGCTATGGGGGAAGCTGCCCGAGGCGCCGGTCTCGGATGCCTGCTCGCTCCCGTCCGCCCGACCTGGAAGGAGCGCTATCCCTTGATCCCGATCGAGCGGTACATGCGCTGGCAAAGGGACGACGGCCTGCCGTTCGACCCGTGGATCCGGCTCCATCACCGCCTCGGAGCGGAAATCCTGGCCGCCGCTCCACGCTCCATGGACATACCCGGAACCGTTGCCGAGTGGAAGGAATGGACCGGGATGGCGTTCCCGGAGAGCGGTGAGTACGTCGTGCCGGGCGCGCTCGTGCCGGTGACTATCGACCGTGAACGGGACGAGGGGCGCTATGTGGAGCCGAACGTCTGGATGCGGCACCTGCTCCCGGCTCAGTAACCGGAGAAGCGCGAGCGGATCACCTGCTCCTCGGGGACTCCCTCGTCCTCGAGCGCATCGGCGACGCCGTTCACCATCCCGGGCGGGCCCGAGACGATGTACGTGTGGCTCGCGAGGTCGCCCCGGACGTGCTCGCGCACGAAGTCGGCGTCGATGCGGCGGCTCTCGCCGTCCCAGCCGTCGTCGTCGGTCATGGTGAAGACGACCTCGAGGCCGTCGATCTTCTGCTCGAACTCGTGCAGCTCGTCGAAGAACGCCGTCGATTCTCGGTCGCGATTGGAGTAGAGGAGCGTGATCTCGTAGGGAAGACCCTCCTCGGAGATGTAGTGCAGCATCGAGTGGAAGACCGTGATCCCGATTCCACCGGCGATGAAGACGTAGTGCTTCGAGGTGTCCTCCGGCAGGTGGAAGTCGCCCTTGGGATCCTCGACGTCCACCGCGGCTCCGACCGGCATCTGGGCGAGCGAGCGCTTGAAGGCCGAGTCCCGAACACGGGTCGCGAGGCCGAGCACGCCGCGCTCGTTGGGCGACGTGACGACGGAGATGTGACGCCGCGGGCCCTTGTCGTCCTCGTACGGCGGGTCGATCAGCTCGACCCAGAAGTACTGCCCTGGCACGAAGTCGACCTCGTGGCCGAGGAGGTCGAAGACGACCATTAGCGTCCCCTTCGCGACCTCGTGCTTCTCCTTGATCCGTGCCTGCATCGCCGTAGATTAATCGGAGCTCGGGGAGGGCGACCCTGGGACCGCCCTCCGCCGTTGTCCCGAAGCGCCTACCCAGTCCCTGTGGTCGCGAACCAGGCGCCCGGAGCTGACCCCGTCCCGTTCGTCACGAAGACGATTGGCGCGATACACGTGTCTGGCAGGTCGACCATCGCGTCGATGGTCGAGTCGCCGGTCATCGTCGCCGGGAACGGATCGGTGACGAGATTGACCCCGCTCATCGGCGCGTCGGGCGTGAGGCAGTTGACCACGCCGCGGAACGCCGAGACCGGGTTGTCGCCGCGGGCCGGGATGATCAGGCCCTCGACTTGGATGTGAAGCCGGCCGTCGGCGCGCAGGAAGCCCGTCCCGCTCTCGATCGACCACGGCACGCCTCCGCCGTTGATGCCGCGGATCGGGTTCGGGGGCATCGTGCTCCCCGTGAACGGCGCCACGACGGGCGCCATGCGCTCGAACTTGACCACCTTGGCGCTGTTCCCACCAGCCGAGGCCGCGAAGGCCACTCCCAGCCCGACGACTCCCACCAACGACAAGAGCAACGCTAGTCGCTTCATGCGGCGTCCTCCCTGTGGTTTCCCGTTCTGGAAGGGATACGCGCCGAGGCGTCCGACGGTTTTACCGGGGAGGGCTACTCGTCTGTGGGCTGCTCGTCGTCCGAGTCGGCCTCGTCCCGCGGCTCCTCCGGCGGGACGGTGACCTTCTCGACGAGCTCCTCGGCCGGCTCGATGACCGAGATGTCGACCTCTTCGGAATCGTCGTCCTTGCGGTCGACCAGGATCGTCGAGCCCGGCTTGAGCGAGCGTCCGAGGACGAAGTCCGCAAGGGGATCCTCGATGAAGCGCTGGATTGCGCGGCGCAGCGGCCGGGCGCCCATCGCCGGGTCGTAGCCTTTGTCGACGAGCAGCTCCTTCGCGCCCTCGGTGAGCTCGATGGCCGTCTCGTGCTCGCTCATCTGCTCCTTCACCCGCTTCATCAACAGGTCGACGATCATCTTGATCTCTTCCTTGCTGAGCTTGTGGAAGACGATGACCTCGTCGATGCGGTTCAGGAGCTCGGGGCGGAAGACCTTCTTGAGCTCGCCCATGATCCGGTCCTTCATCTCCTCGTAGGAGAGACCGGTCTCGTCGCCCATCGCGAAGCCCAGCGACTGGTTCTTGGAGATGGTCGCAGCGCCGATGTTCGACGTCATGATCACGATCGTGTTGCGGAAGTCGACCTTGCGCCCCTGGGCGTCGGTCAGCTTCCCGTCCTCGAGGATCTGCAGGAGGATGTTGAAGACGTCCGGGTGGGCCTTCTCGATCTCGTCGAGCAGGACGACGGAGTAGGGCTTGCGGCGGACGGCCTCGGTGAGCTGGCCGCCCTCGTCGTAGCCGATGTAGCCCGGGGGCGAGCCGACGAGCCGGGACACGGAGTGCTTCTCCATGTACTCCGACATGTCCACCTGGATCATCGCGTCCTCGTCACCGAAGAGGAACTCGGCGAGAGTGCGGGCGAGCTCGGTCTTCCCCACTCCCGAGGGGCCCAGGAAGATGAACGAGCCGGTGGGGCGCTTGGGATCCTTGATCCCCGCCCGTGCGCGGCGGATCGACTTGGAGACGGCGATGATTGCCTCCTCCTGGCCAATGACGCGCTTGTGCAGCTCGTCCTCCATCCGGATGAGCTTCTGGGACTCGGCCTCGGTGAGCTTGAAGACGGGGATGCCCGTCCACATCGAGACGATGTCAGCGATCTCCTCTTCGCCGATCTCGGGCTGCTCGACCTGCTCTGACGAGCGCCACTTCTCTTCGAGATCGCGCTTCTTCTGCGAGAGCTTGCGCTCCTTGTCGCGCAAGTTCGCGGCCTTTTCGAACTCCTGTGCTTCGATGGCGGCTTCCTTCTCTTCGCGCACGCGCTCGATCTCTTCCTCCAGCTCGCGATGGCGCGGCGGCGCGGTCATCGTCTTGATGCGCATGCGAGACGCGGCCTCGTCGATCAGGTCGATGGCCTTGTCGGGGAGATGCCGGTCCTGGATGTAGCGGTCCGAGAGGATCGCGGCCGCGCGCAGCGCGTCGTCGGTGATCGTGCAGCGGTGGTGCGCCTCGTAGCGATCGCGCAGGCCGCGCAGGATCTGGACGGTGTCGTCCACGGTGGGCTCGTCCACCTTGATCTGTTGGAAGCGGCGCTCGAGTGCGGCGTCGCGCTCGAGGTACTTGCGGTACTCGTCGAGCGTCGTTGCGCCGATCGTCTGCAGCTCGCCCCGGGCCAGGGCGGGCTTCAGGATCGAGGCCGCGTCGATCGCGCCCTCCGCCGCGCCGGCGCCGACGAGGTTATGGAGCTCGTCGATGAAGAGGATGATGTCGCCGCGCTGGGTGATCTCCTTCATCACCTTCTTCAGGCGCTCTTCAAACTCGCCTCGGTACTTCGACCCGGCCACGAGGGCGGCGAGGTCGAGCGTGTAGATCTGCTTGCCCTTCAGGAGCTCGGGCACCTGGTTGCCCGCGATGCGCGCAGCGAGGCCCTCGACGACGGCCGTCTTGCCGACGCCGGGCTCGCCGATCAGCACCGGGTTGTTCTTCGTGCGGCGCGAGAGGATCTGCATCACGCGCTCGATCTCGGTTTGCCGGCCGACGACGGGGTCGAGCTTGCCCTCGGCGGCGAGCTTCGTGAGGTTGCGGCCGAACTGGTCGAGAAGCTTCGAGCTCTTCGTCTTCTCGCCGGTGCCACCGCCACCGCCCTGCTGCCTGCGGCCGGGGCCGGAGAGCATGCGGATGATCTCGTTGCGAATCTTCTCGGCGTCGGCGTCGAAGTCGAGCAGGATGCGAGCGGCGACGCCCTCGTTCTCGCGCACGAGCCCGAGGAGGATGTGCTCCGTGCCGATGTAGTTGTGGCCGAGCGAGAGCGCTTCGCGCAGTGCGAGCTCGAGGACCTTCTTCGCGCGCGGCGTGAAGGGGATCTGACCCGTCGTGACCTCGTCGCCCTGGCCGACGATGCGGGCAACCTGCGCGCGCACCTCCTCGACGGTGATGTCGAGGCTTTCGAGCACGCGAGCGGCGAGCCCCTCTTCCTCACGGAGCAATCCCAGGAGGATGTGCTCGGTCCCGATGTAGTTGTGCTTGAGCGCGCGTGCTTCGTCTTGCGCGAGAACGACGACTTGCCGTGCCCTCTCGGTGAATCGTTCGAACAACCCTCAAATCCTTTCCGGCCGACTCCGGGACCTATCGTAGCTGACTGCTCGGGGGGTACTGAACAGGGTTCGGAAAGCCTGTACTCCCACGTATCGGACGCTGAACACCTTTCCTCAAGTTGGCCTCTTTCGAGGGGTTAAGTCGTGCCTTCCAGGGCCGATATCTCGGACATGAGGGGCACGGGACGCCCTGGCGTCAGGATTCTCTTTGCCGCGCTGTTTGCGACAGCGGCGCTCGTCGGATCGACGGGGCCGGCAGGCGCCGCGAACGTCGTCCACCGGGAATCCGCGGAATCCGCGCTCGTCGCCCGGATCAACGAAGTGAGGGCGAACCACCACCTTCCGGCGCTCAAGATCGTCGATCCCCTCTCGACCGCAGCTCGGCACCATGCGACGAACATGGCCTGGAAGGGCTACTTCAAGCACGACCTCAAGAAGGACGGAAGCTGGTACTCCTTCTCGAGCTGGATCCGCTGGTACTGGCCGGGCCCCGGCTACACGGCCTGGAGGGCCGGCGAGAACCTCGCCTGGGGCAGCCCCGACCTGGGCGCGAGGAAGACCGTGACGATGTGGATGAACAGCCCCGGCCACCGCGCCAACCTGCTCGGGCCCTTCAATCGCGTCGGCGTGGGGATCGTCCACATCTCGAGCCCCGGCGGCTACTTCAAGGCGTATCCCGACGTGACGATCGTCGCCGCCGACTTCGGCCGTCGAACCTAGCTAGTACGCTCAAGCCCGTGGCCCTCGAGACCACGGTCGCCCCCAAAGCGCCCTACTCGCTCGCCCTCTCGGCCCGCATGAAGAGCGACGCGACGCGTGTCTTTCGCGACGGAATGCTCACCATGGCGCTCGAGGTCGACGGCGACCCGCATCTGGCGTGCGCTTGGCAGCACCCAGACGGGACGCTGACCGTTCGGATCGAGGGGGCCGAGCCCAGCGAGGCTCTCGAGAAGGTCCGCTTCATCCTCGCGGTTGACGCCGACCACGCGCCGTTTCTCGCTCGATTCGGGCGCGACCCGATCGTCGGTCGCGCGACCCGCGGCCTGGCAGGCCTGCGGCCGCTGCGAACGGCGACCGTGACCCACTCGCTCCTCAAGGCGGTCTGCGGCCAGCTGATCCAGGCCAAGGCGGCGCGGCTGCTCGAGAACAAGCTCGTGCGCAAGAGCTCGCGCGACCACGAGGGTTTCCGTCTTCCTCCGACCCGACGGACCTTCGGGCGCTTCACGCACGCGGAGCTCGCTCGCGAAGGCCTCGTCTCGCGCAAGGCTGCGGCCCTGCTCCGGCTTACGAACGACCTCGACCCGGAGCGCCTGCACCGGGTCTCGACCGAGACCGCCGCACAGCGCATCGAGCGCGAGCGAGGGCTTGGCCCCTGGTCTGCCGGCATGGTCTGCCTCTATGGCCTGGGCCGCTTCGAGCGAGGCCTTGTGGGCGATCTCGGCCTGATCAAGCTCTGCTCCGCCCTGCGGGGTCGGCCCGCAGAGGCGGACGACACGCGCGAGCTCCTCGAGCCCTACGAGGACTGGGCAGGCCTGGCGAGCGTCTACCTGCTCGCTTCGGTTCCGAAGACGAAGTGGGCGGCGACGCGCCCAGCCCTCGTCTAGCCCGTCAGCGGCCGGACTTCGTTGCGCCGGTTGACCAGGTACGGGATCCCGTGCACCGGGTCGACCCGGACGAGGGCCGCGTAGACGACCCAGCGATGCGAGGCGCTGTAGAGCGGGTGGCACGCGGAGAGCACGAGCGTGTCGAAGCCGCGATCCCGGATGATCTTCCAGTCTCCGCTCTTGACGACTTCGTGCTTGAAGACCTGGTAGTAGAACGTCCCGTACGGGAGTCTGAGGGAGATCTTGTCACCCGCGTCCAGCGAATTGATGTTCCTGAACCAGGCGCCGAACGTCGTGCGGTGCGCCGCGATGCCCATCGTGCGGCCAACACCCGGGAGAGACGTCTGCGGATAGTGGCCCGGCCCCTTCGAGAGGTCAGGCCCCCAGCGGGTGCCCTGGACGAAGATGGCGTTGACGCCGATCCTGGGGATCTTGATCCGGCCGAGCGGCTGGCTCATCCTCAGGTTGTGATTGAGGCGGTTGGCCGCCCGCTCGACCAGCTCGCGCTGCGCCTGCGCGATCTCGAGCGGAGTCGCGCCCCGCGAGCGCTCCACAACTAGCGCGTTGACCCCCGCAGAGGCTGCGTAGTCGGCGAATTCCTGGTTCAGCTCTCCGGAGAGCTGGTTCTGCTTCCAGTGGGCGTAGAGGTACGTGGCCGGATCGCCCCAGAAGACGATCGCCGCGCTGTAGGCCACGAGCACGATGCCGAGCGCGATGAGGATCTTGCCCAGCCGCCGGCGCTTCTTGCCGGTCCGCTTCGGCTCGGGCTCGGGCGCCACCTCGGCCTTCGGCTCGGCCGGCGTGGCGACTGGCCCGTTGCCGTAGGGGGCGATCGCCTCGGGCACGGACCGGGTCGTGCGCTCGTTGTCCTTCTTTCGGGTCCGAAGGGACATGGTCACGCCGACCGCGGCGAGCGCAACAAGCGTCAGTCGAGTCCGAATAACCGCAGGCACCTTCCTAAGTGTGCCCTTTTGCCCGCGATTTGCACGATCCTGCTGCGAGCCGGCTCAGGAACTGCGGCGGTGGTCGAGGAAGATTCACGCTTTGTTACGGCGGCGAGGATCGACCTCGCAGGCCGTCTGGCCGACGAGCCGCCCGAAGCGATCGCGATTGCGTGCGACCATGCGGTAGGCGCGGTCGGTGACTCCCGGGAATGCGGCGAGGAGAGCGGCGAGAGGCTTCCCCCCGGGGAGAAGGCGGAGCAAGGCAGGGGCCGCGGCTCCGGCCGAGTAAACGCGGCCATCCGGCGTCACGAGGTGCCAGGAGCTCATCTTCACGTCCACGTCCATGGATCCGAGGAGCGAGTCGGCCTTGGCGTCCTGGAGCTCCATCGACTCGAGCCTGCCGCCGCGGTCCCAGGCGAGGACCTTGTCCACGGACCAGCGGCAGAAACCGCAGTCCGAGTCGTAGAGGAGGACCGCTTGTCTCATTCGGTCTTGCGGGCCTGGGGCCTGAGCCGGAGGAGGGAGACCCGGGAGAGCATGTCGCGGCCTCCGAGGATGACGGAGCGCGCCACATCCGGCGGCACGAACGCCACGTAGGCGACGAGCACGGCATAGCTGAAGAACCCGACGCGAACGGCATAGTCGATCCCGAGGTGGAGGCCGACGCCGAGGAGCAGCACCCAGGGCCGGAGCACCCGGTTCCAGACCAGGATCCCGATGGACAGCTCGACGGCCAGCGTCCCGAAGGTGAGCAGGTTGGAGATGACGAGCGAGTCCGTCACGAACGAAGGGACCGGAAACCGCGAGACGTCCTCGATCCGAAAGGCGTAGGAGACCGCCGTGCCGTCGTTCCAGGTCGTTCCGCGGACCTTCGCCCACACGGCCGCGATGTAGAGGATGCTCACCTGCACCTGGACCAGGCGCAGCGGCCAGATCGCTCGCGCGGGAAAATCCCAGAGACTCCTGGGCTCCTTCAGCCAGCGGTCGACCGAAACCGCGAGCCCGGCGGGCATGAAGAGCATGTAGAACGCGAGCACCTGCACGAGCAGGTCGCCCGAGTTCAAGACCCACGGATTACGCCGGCCGAAGGAGATCAGGCAGACGAAGAAGACGAGAGCGGCCACGCGAGTCTGGAGGCCGACGAGCAAGGCGATCGCCGAAATGAGGAGCAGGAAGTAGAAAACGAGGAGGGCTCCGTCGCTCGGGAACCAGCCCAGGAGGCCCCAGGCGAGCGTGCCTTTGTAGCTCGGCTGCGCGGGCAGGATTCCGTCGTCGGAGTAGAAGGCGAAGAGCGCCGGCGCGAGCGAGATCGTGTAGCCGAGCGCGACGAGCCCAAAGGCGAGCCGGAAGAGCACGAACGTCGAGGCCTCGACCGGCGCGAACCAGAACCGCTCCCAGGCGTCGACGACGCGGCTCATCCGGTTTCCTCCTCAGACCCGGTGAGCGTCAGCGTGTAGAAGGGGAATTCGTGCCAAGGGCCGCGGCTCGGGCCGGGGCCGGGCGGCAGGAGGTCGTACCACCGGCGCACCAGCACGACTCGGGTGGGCTCCTTCCCCTCCGACGCGGCCTTCCGCGCGAACCAGAGAGCCGCCGGCTTCCAGAGCTGGTCCTGCGAGTCCTGACGGATCCACTCTGCCCACTTCCACCACCGGTAGTCCCAGTAGGCGCCGTAGACGTCGTTGCCGCGCGGGACGCGGAGGGTCTCCTCGGTTCCGTCGGCCAGCTGCACGCGCGCGACCATGTCGATCGAGATGCGACGGGGGTCCGGCGAGAAGACACCCCAGTTCTGATCGAGCGACGTCAGCGTGATGTAGGGGCGCACGACCTTGAGCGACTTCGTCTTGATCTCCGAGGTCGGGAGGTTCCAGACGGCGACGCTGAAGACGGTGAAGAGAACGAAGACGCTGATCGCAAGGCGACCTGCGCCCGTCGACTCGAGACGCTGCTGCACTCGCAATCTCTTATACAGACAGGCCGAAAAGCCTGCCCAAAAGAAACGAGGCGGCCGTTCGGCCGCCCCGTTTGCAGTCAGAGGTTATGTCCGCTTAGGAAACCTCACCCTTCCTGCGGCGAATCAGGAAGATGCCGCTGCCGAGCATTGCAGCCGCGGCG
>Ga0307277_10000820_pt1 | contig 11928 bp, 8 predicted proteins | sample ER_DNA_116_FD_194473 | JGI IMG/M metagenome (GOLD analysis project Ga0307277, IMG submission 194473) | Bulk soil microbial communities from the East River watershed near Crested Butte, Colorado, United States - ER_DNA_116 | ecosystem: Environmental > Terrestrial > Soil > Floodplain | place: USA...
CGGCACTAATCTCGAGGGATCTGGGATCTTGACCCAGCACAGGAAACCCGGTGGGGGCCTCCCGCAGGTCAAGCTCGTCCAAGTGCGGTGCCTGGGAGGCACGGTCCATACTGGATGGTGCGGGACTGATGGCGTCCGGGTAAGGGACGGGCGCCAGGGGCTCACCAGCGATCGGAATGGCGGCGACGGCGCCGAGTGAGAGTACCGCCCACAGGTCGCCCAGCCGATCGATGATCTCTGCGCCTTGGAGACCCAGATGCTCTGCCACCGCAGCGACGGCTGGCATGATCACGGCGGCCAGCAGGACCTTCGCGATCGCGGCTCGGCCTCGCTGGATTCGCTGGCGAAGCCGCTCCTTGTTTCTACCGGTCGTGGCGAGCTGGCAGATCTCACGGCGCAGTTCGTTGATGGATGCCTTGGCCTGATCAAAGATCTCGGTTGGCGGCGTTCGCGGAGGAACCGCGGCAAGCTTCCGCAACCCTGTGGCGGTATCGAGAATCAGCGTGTCGATCGATGCGGTCCCTTGATATCCAAGCCTTGCGAGCGTGTCGGCGATAACCGGGTCGCGGAGCGACCGCTCGAGCTTTCCGATCTGCCCTCGTCCCAGCCGCCAAGCCATCTCGTAATACGCAGGGTTCGCTAGCTCGTCGCGAAGCATGGCCAGCAGCCCGGGAGTGCGCTGGGGTACAGGTTGGCCGCGCCACCGGGCGAAGATACTGGGGGGTTTCTCCGGCTGTACTTCGCGAAGCACATCTCCGAGCGCCGCGCACATTTCTCGACCTGCCAGTTCCAGGTCGTTCGCCGCCAAGAACGTATCGGTGCGCTCTAACGCCCTCGTGAGCCTCTGGAGTTCGTACCTCATGGCTTCCATGGTCAACTCCTCCTGCCCCGAGAGCGATCCCCGAACTCCTCGATCCCACCAGAACCGGAGTTGCTGGAATCTAACCGTGTGTTGTTCCCTGCGTGCTAATGGTTGTGGCCGTGGGGGCCCATTGGTTCCGGATTCGGTCGGACTGGGCTTGGAAGATGCACTGCTCGACCTCGTCGGCAGGGACACCAAGGACAGCTGCCCACGAACCGATGAGGTCGAGGTACCGGCCGTAGGTGCGGGACGACCATCCCCCCGGGCAGAAGGTAATGCGGGCATTCTGAGTGAGCCATTGGGCGACCAGCCGGTCAAGGATGAGCGCCGACGGCCCAACACGCTGGGGGCAGAAATACAGATACTTGGTCCCGAACGCCGGCCCGAGCCACCGCAGCCGCCAGTCCCCAGCCAACCGGCCATAGGCGTCCAGGGCACCAGCTTCGGCGAGGTGCTGGGCAACGCTGGCCAGCCGTTCCCGGGCCTCGGAGGTGTCCTGGAGGATTCGCGCAGTCCTCCAGGGCCCATAGCCCACCGTGCCATAGCCCCACACCATCACCACGATGAAAGCCTGCCATGCTGCTGCTGGTGAACTGGCCGCGTCCCAACACTCCGCACGCACCCTACCTCGATCGAGCCGGTCAGGCAGCGAGGTGAGCAGGTCACCACACTCGGGGAACCTGGCCAGCCAGCGCGCTCGCGGCCACCCGATCGCCGGTTGCCGAGGACGGCCATCAGCCTGCCAGCCTCTGATCATGTCGACGACGACCTCGGGTACCTCGGTCATGGCATCCTGCTGCTCCCTCCACCGGAAGGCTGCGCCACCCTCGGCTAACCCTGACCACTCTCTTCGTAAGGATCAGCAGTCCGACCCGTCCTGGCAACCGGCGCGACCAGACGAGTACTGGCAACGGGACAGAATGATCGATCGACCCTCCTATTTGGCCGTTGCCCTCGCTTCGCTGGGCTAGGTCATTGCAGGCTCGGAGGTGCCAGTTGCGTCGTCGGCGGGTTGTCGAGGGCAAGCTCACCGGCCCCTGCCAGCGATGCCAGCGGGTGAAGTACCAGCGGGTGGTAGGTGCAACCGTAGGTATGCCGTACGCCTGGGCCGATGAGCCACAGATACTGGGTTTTGGTCATCCAGAGCCGCCAGGCGAGCTGGCGTGCCTCGTCGCCGCGGCGCTTGGTCTCCTCGCCAGGTTGGACCCCGCTGAACCGCTGTCGGATGGCCTGCACCATCGGATCCAGCCTGCCGGCAGCCCGCTTGGCCTCCCCAACGATGCCGACCGTGCCGTCATCGGTGAGCACGGCAATGTCCAGCTGTAGGCTGCGTGCCGGCAGCTCAAACAACACCCGTTCTGCCGGGTATCCGAGACGTCGGATGAGTTCCACATAGGCAGCCAGTTGTGGTAGGTACTCGGCGTTGTACCAGCCACCGGCGCGGCTGCGTGACAACAGTGCCCAGCGGCCTGTTGGAGTTGGTCGGTCCAAGGTGTTGAACCGGCCGTCACGCTGCAGGCTGATCAACCCGCCGTCGAGGCCCTCGAAGAACAAGGCGAGGTCGCGGTCATCGACCACGTTAGGGCTGGGGAGCAGGTCTGGCCGGTCCATGCGATCGCGGTGGTCGTGGTAGAGCTCGGCCGCGGCGCGGACCAGCAGGCCATGGAAGCGCTGCTGAAGATCCATGCATTCCGCCTGAGGTTCGAAGCAGGCACCAAACTGACGCTAACGCCATCGGCTGGCGATGCGACCACCGGGTTCCAGCCCATACCGACGCAGGTCGGTCGCCTCCGAACGGCGACCGGCCCGCTCCAGGAGGTTGGCAGCATATGACAGCGCGTAGGAGTCGCCGGCTTCGGCGGCGCGCAGGTACAGCCCGATAGCCTCCTTTGCCCGGCCGGCCTCCTGCAGCAGTTGTGCTGCATGTCCAAGGGCGTCACGGTCGCCCGCCTCGGCGGCACGCAGGTAGCGGCCGATGGTGTCCTCCAGGCGGCCCCCCTCCTGCAATAGCTTAGTCACCTGCCACAGCGCGGTCCGGTTACCAGCCTCGGCGGCGTGCCGGTACCAGTCGATGGCCTGGTCAAGACGCCCGGCGTCCCGCAGCAGGTCGGCCGCCCAGCCCAACGCGATGGGGTCGCCGACTTCGGCGGCATGCGCGTACAACCAGGCAATGGCGTCGTCACGGCGGCCGGCCTCGTACAGGAACCGAGTCCCGAGCTGCAGCGCGTCGCGGTCGCCAGCTTCGGCGGCGTACTTGCAGAGGTCGACGGCGTCGCCGAGCCGGCCGGCCTCCTGCAGCAGCGTCGCCGCTTGGCCTAAGGCGTGGCGGTCGCCCACGTCGACGCCGCGAGTCCGGAGCCAGTCGATGGCCGCATCCAGGCGGCCGGTCTGCTGCAGCAGCGCTGCCGCTCGGCCAACCGCGTAGTAGTCGCCAGCCTCGGCATGGCGCTGGTACCAGACGAGGGCGGCCTCGAGCTGTCCGGCCCGTTCCAGCAGTTCGGCTGCACGCCACAACGCGCTTCGGTCGCCGGCCTGGGCGACGCGCTGGTAGAGCCCGATGGCCAAATCGATCCGGCCTGCCTCCACCAGCAGCTCGGCAGCCTGTCCGAGGGCGTCAGGGCGGCGGGCCTCGGCGGCCGGCTGACGCAGGCCGGTGACCCGGGCCTGGCGGCGAAGTTGCTTCAGCAGTTGGGCCGCCTGCCGCCGCGCCTGTCGGTCGCCGCTGTTGGCGGCGCGGGCTTGGAGCCAGCTGACGGCCTCCTCAGTGCGACCAGCCTCCTGTAGCAGCTGGGCCGCCCGCCCGGACCCATAGGGGTCGCCGGCGTCGGCGGCGCGCTGGTACAGGCCGATGGCCTCATCGCTGTGGCCGGCCTGCGCGAGCAGTTCGGCCGCCTGCCGCCGTGTCCCATGGTCGTCGGCGGCGCCAGGGCGGCGCTGGAGCCACTCGATGGCTTGGTCCAGGCGGCCTATGGACGCCAGGAGGTCGGCTGCGCGCCATCGGGCGAAGGGATAGCCGGCTTCAGCGTCGTTCTGGTACAGGACAATGGCTTCGTCCAGGCGGCCGGCGTTGTCCAGCAGCCGGGCGGCTTCTCCAAGAGCGTATGGGGCGCCAGCTTCGGCGGCGCGCTGGTACAGGCCGACGGCCTGGTCCACGTGGTCGGTCCATCGCAGCAGCTCTGCCGCCTGCCGTAGGGCGTTGAAGTCGCCCGTGTCGGCGGCGCGCTGGTGGAGCTGGAGAGCGTGACGGCGCAGGCTTCGTGCCTCTGCTTCCCGGGCGATCCGCGGAAGATCCTGGTGGTCGGCGTGGTGCACGAACCCATCCCAGAGGGCGGCGGGTGCCAGGACGGTCCCGCGCCTGGCCCGGCTAGCCTGCTCCAGGTAGTCAGCCAGGCGGAGGCGCTCTTGGGCTGGGGTTGGCTGGCCAGGGCGGACGCGGACTCGGGTGAGCGGCCCTGGAGCACCTCGGCTGGGAGCGGCGCAGAAGGCGAGCGCGTGCTCCAACCAGTCGTCGTCGAGCGCGTCCCATTGCTGGTCGGTCAAGTACCCCGGCGCTGCCACTTCCAGCAGATCGAGCGGCAGGTACAGGCCGTGGCCCAGGCGCCGGGCGTCCATGGCCGCCTCGATGAGCGCCCGGGCCGCGGCGGGCGCATTGCGGTAGCGCTCCAGCAGTGCCGGGACGCCAGCAAGGAACTGGGTGATGCGGCCGTCGTGGGCGTGGGCGACCGCGTCGGCAAGGCGCGGATCGGCCTTGGCTGCTAGCTGCACGGCCTGCAGGGCGGGGCCAGTGAAGGCGTCGGGGACGGAAATGTCGGTGCCGGTAAGCAGCGCGCGGGCCTGGGCGTGTGGGTCGTCTCGCTGCCCGGGGCCTGGAGGGGTGGTGAGGGTGGCCCAGTATTCTGGCCAGATGGTGCCCAGCACCAGCACCGGGCCGCGGTCAGGGTCGCGGAGCAGCTCGCGCAGCCCGGCTGCGATCCGCTCCCCGAGCCTGCTGGCTGGGGTGAACAGATAGTGCTGGGCCTCGTTCAGCCAGACCACGGTCCGCGGTCCAACCGCCTGGATCGCGTCAACGGCCGCCTCGGGGCGGCTAGGGTCGATCGGATGCCACAACCGCCAGTCCTGCGGCAACCGCTGGACCGCCTCCCAGCAAGCCCGGGTCTTGCCCGTCGAGGATCCCCCAACTAGCACCGCCGCCGCGCTCCGCCCGTCGACGGCCTGCTTGACGACGGCCTTCAGCTCCGGGTCATGGTCGCGTTCGACATAGGCCGGAAGCGCTGGCAGCGGTGCGCTCCTATCCGGGCCGGTGATCGCCCGATGCACTTCCAGGGCGAACGGGTCAGTGACCTCGTCGATGGGGCGGCCAAGCCGTGGAGCGGCTCTGACCGGGGACGGCTCGCGGTGCTGGTTGCGCCGTCCAGGGTTGGCCAGTACTGCCTGCAGCTCCCCGGTCAGACGGAGCAGACTCATCGTGTGCTGTTGGCCTTGCAGGTGGGTGAGGTCGTGATTGAGCTGAGCGGCCAGGGGCGTCAACGGCCCACCGCCTGCCCCACCGAGCAGGATCTCGCGCACCAGATGGCGGGTGAGCGCCTCTGTGACCGCCGGAACCCGGACACTGAGTAGCTCGGCCGAGGACTGTCCCGTCCCCGTGATGTCAACCTCGCCGAGCACGGCCAGCCGCCCAGCCACCCTCGCCTGCAACCCCAGCAGCAGCGTGTCTTGACCGACCAGTGACTCGGCTGGCGACGGCGCCTGCTGGAAGACATGATCGATTACTCGAGCCAGGTGGTCGGAACCCTGCGCATCGTCTGCAGGAGCAGGCCCGGGGCGAAATTCACGGGCGGTAGCGTGGATCGCGGCGTTCGCGGCCTGCCGCAATGCCCGCTCCTGGTCGCTGCCAAGCAGCCATCCGCCCAGCCCCTCGCGGCCGGCGTCGGCGAGCTGGCCAAGCAACCATCCCGCGAAAGCTTCGGCGATGAATACCATGCTCAAGAGTCTCACACACGCCGACCAGCACGATCCGGAACGTCGACGACGATCGCCGGGAGGCGCCAAGGCGTTGATCTCAGAGACCTCGATCTCCGCCAACATAGCCGGCTGGGCGCGGAAGCTTCCGGCCGGTGTCCGATGGTGTTGTCCCAGCTGCGGGAGCGCCGACGGGTTGACCGGGTAGAAGAACTCATTCGGCGCAACCGTGTGGCCCAAGCCGTCCTGCATGGCCCCAGTGACCGCCCCCGCTGCCATTGCCGTTCCCGCGACCGGTCCGGCGGAACTGGTACCGCTGGCGGTCTGGCCGTGTGCCCAGACCAGCGCCCAGTACCAGCGCGTCGGCCGCTATGTGCCCGCCTCCAGCCGCCATCCGGGCAAGATGCTGCCCGAGCTGGCCCGCCGGCTCGTTGCCGAGTACTGCCCGCCGGGTGGGCTGGTCGTCGACCCCATGTGCGGCATCGGCACCACCCTGCTGGAGGCGACCGCGCTCGGCCGCCGGGCGATTGGGGTGGAGCTGGAGCCACGCTGGGCACAGCTGGCCCGCGCCAACCTCGACCACGCCCTGCCTGCCGACCAGGCCAGGCTGGTCGAGGTCCAGGTGGGCGATGCCCGTCGGCTGCCCGAGCTGCTGGCCGATCTCTCCGCACAGGTCGATTTGGTGGTGACCTCCCCGCCCTATGCGTGCGACACCGGGATGATCGACAAACCAGCCTGGCAGGCCGGGCAGCCGCTGTGCCCCAAAGACACCCTCAACTACTCCCGCGACCCGGCCAACCTCGGCCGGGCCCGCGGCGAGGGCTGGCGGGCGGGCATTGGGGAGGTCCTGGCCGGCTGCGCACACCTGCTGCGTCCGGGTGGGCTGCTGGTGACGGTGACCAAGAACACCCGCCGGGACGGTCGCCTGAACGACCTGGCCGCCGCCACAGTGCAGCTGACCGGCCAGGCCGGGTTCGAGTACCTGCAGCACCTTGTTGCCTTGCATGCCGCAATCCGAGACGGGGGGCTGGTGGCGCGGCCGTCGTTCTGGCAACTCACCCAGACCCGCAAGGCCCGAGCCCGAGGCGAGCCAGCCCATCTGGTCGTCCACGAAGACGTGCTCGTCTTCACCAAGCCCCTGCGCGTGGGCGCCGGTGCCTGAGCCGGACTCGTCGGCGCCGCTGCCACTGTCGGTGTGGCCGACCGCCCAGCAACCCGCCGCCAGCCAACGAACCGGCCGCTACCTGCCCGGATCGACCGCCCATCCGGCCAAAATGCTGCCCGCCATCGCCCGCCAGGCCATCGGCGCCTACAGCCAACCCGGCGACCTGATCCTGGATCCGATGTGCGGGATCGGCACCACCCTGCACATCCTGGCCGTGCACCGCTGCCTGCACCGCGCCCTGGCCCAGGCGGTCACCTGGCGGCTGGTTACACGCAACGTCGCCACGGACGCCGACCCACCGCCGGTGCCACCAACCGAGGTGGTGACGCTGGCACCCCAGCAGGTCGGGCTGCTGTTGGACGCTGCCGGCCGTGCCCCCAGCCCCTGGCTTGGCCCCTGGACGATCCTGGCCACGGCGACCGGCGCCCGCAACGGCGAACTCTGCGGCCTGGAATGGGCCGACCTGGACCTAGACGCCGGCACGGTCCGGTTCCGCCAGGCGCTCACCATCATCGACCCGGCCGTCCTTCCCGACGCCGACCCCGGCTCGAGCGGCCGGCGCAAGGAACTCGCGGTCGGGCCGGTCAAGTCCACCGCCAGCAGCGCCACCCTCACCCTGCCACCCTTCGCCGTCCAAGCGCTCCGCCAGCACCGCCGCCAGCAGGCCCGATTGCGCCTCGCCTGCGGGCAGCCCCAGACGGTAACGCTTCGAAGAGTCGAACCCGGCCGGCCGCCCCGGCAGGTCGAGTTGGACCTGGTGTTTCGCACCGAGCGGAGCATGGCGGTCAATCCCAACCACGCCAGCCGGGCCTTCGCCCGCCTGGCCGCCAGCATCGGGCTGGCTGCCCATCCCCACATGCTGCGCCATGCACTGGCCTCGGCGATGGCGGCCCACAAGGAGCCGGCCAGCATCATCGCCGCCCAGCTGCGCCACGCCGACGGGGGCGCGCTCGCCCAGCGGGTCTACATCCATCAGCTCCCCCAGACCGCCCCTCGGCTGGCCGGGGTGATCGAGGGCGTGTTCGGCCCAGCAGCGCGGGATGGGCGAGCGGTGTCGGCGGCGCGTCGGGCGGAGGGAAACCGGAGGGAAACCCGACCCTCGAATCCGGCCTGACCCGACGGCTGGGGCCGCGTTTTCGCAGCTCAAGGGTAGTGTGGCAGGGACAGGATTCGAACCTGTGTAGGCAATGCCGGCGATTTTACAGGTCGCAGCGCCATCACCCCGCGGGTCCCCTCCCATCCCCACCCGGCCCCGCCCATCGCTGGTGACGTGCACAAACGGCCAGCCGACAGCTTCCGCCGTCCCCTGGCGTGCCCGCCCGTGCCGCCCCGTCCCGCGCGGCCGAGCGTCGGGCGGAGCGAAAGTGGAGCGAAATCCCGGCCGCCAGTGACAGCGGCTCGAATCCTGCCAAGGGCAGGAACAGATCAGCGGCAGATCAGGAACAGGAGCAGCCATTCCGCGACCGTCGTCAAGGTGCCCGATCTGTTCCTCGAGTGTTCCCACCGTAGCGAGTTGGGCTCTCACAGGAACTGTGAAGCTGTGATAGCCTCCGACCATGAAGAACATTACGGTCACTGTGCCAGACGACGTCTACCGCAACGCGAGGATCCGAGCCGCCGAGCGTGGGACCTCAGTCAGTGCGCTGGTTGGCGAGTACCTGCGCTCGCTCTCTGGGCGGGGGGCGGAGTTCTCTCGGCTCGAGGCTCAGCAGAGGCAGGTCCAGAGCCAGATCAGCCGCTTCCGCGCAGGCGATCGCCTCGACCGCGACCGACTCCACGACCGTGCGGTTCGTTGATACCAACGTCCTGCTCTACACGATCTCGCGTGACCCCGAGGAGCAGGACAAGGCCGCCCGTGCCAACGACATCCTCGCTGCCAGGGACCTCGCGCTCTCGGTCCAGGTCCTGCAGGAGTTCTACGTTCAGGCCACCCGTGCAAGCCGCCCCGACCCGCTCACCCACGAGCAGGCGACAGGGCTGGTGGAGTCCTTCCTGCGGTTTCCGGTCCTGGACGTCACGACCGATCTGATGCTGGCCGCCGCGGCGACGCGCCAGCGCTTCGGTATCTCGTACTGGGATGCGGCGATCCTCGAAGCCGCCCGCTCGCTGGGCTGTGACCTCGTCCTCTCAGAGGACCTCAGCGACGGCGAGGACTACGCGGGAGTCCGGGTCCAGAACCCCTTTCGCACCCACTGACTTGAGCTGCTGTACAACGCCTACCTGCTCGACCTCATCCGTTCGCACAGATCCTCGGTCCTCGGCGAGTTCCCAGATGCTGACGCCAGGGTCGGCTGGTGCTGTTCAACATGGGCAAGCGCAACCAGGCGGCAACGGACCGGGCGCGAGCGCCTGTACCGCCTGCTGCCGACCGGCCCTCACCCTAGCCCTAGATGCAAGCGGCCGGCTTCCATCACGTCCAGCGGCGCTTCCTCGCCGGCAGGATGCCATCCGAAGTGGTGCTCGCCACACGCTGAGGCCGCAAGGCGCTGCGACGAGGCCAGGGCGATTGGTAGTGGGTACACGCGCCCCGCTGCTACGGGGTGCGGGCGATGCTGGCCGGGTGTGACGACCACAGCGACCGCGAGCTGGAGCCAGCCAACCTGGTTCGCGAGAACGACCCCAGCAGTCGGCCGAGCTCACCTCAGCCCCTCGGGTAGCTCTCCGCCTCGGGCGTCGACGCATCCTCGGCATGCACCGCCCGGAAGCCGGAGTCGTCACCAAGGTGGAAGTAGATGTGTCCACGCAACGACCCATCCTCCTCCAGCGTCGCCCAGCCACGGCCGCTGGCGGGAGCTGTCTCGTCGTTGCCTTCCCAGGTGAACTCCACGTACGGGCGCCCGTCATGCTGGCCGCTTTGGCAATCCATCCACCCCTCGACGGCGATGAACCGGAAGTGGCCGGTCCGGTCTGCGCCGAACTGGATATAGCCGGACCCCAGCAGGTCGATGGCCTCAGCATCCCAGAGGTCCATCTCCACGATCCGCCACGCTCCGGTCACGCTCATCAGGGCTCCTCCCGGTCCTTGGACCTCGACGCGCCGCGGCGGGGGCCTATCCCCCCCTCCTCCTCCTCCTCGTCGGATGCGAAGACTACCTGTGCCGAGCGGCTGGGCTCCGACCAGTGGATGCCCGTCGTCGCGCTGGCCCGGACCGCCCTGGCCGCCGAACGGCGCGACCTCGCGCTCGAGGTGTTCGCCGCCACCTACCGCCCCGACCTCCAACGGGACTACCTAGCCTCGCGGTGCCTGGAGTTCACCGGCCAGCCGCCACCCCGTCGCCCCTCCGCGCAGTCCGCTAGGCCCGGCCGGGCCAGCGATGCCGCGGCACGCCTGGCCACCCCGAACTCAGCAGGTCAGGTCGTGGTCCACCAGCGCTTCCGGCTCGGGGGAGGGCAGACCGTCCAGGACCCAGTCGCCCCCGGAGCGGATGAACCGGTACCACAGCCCGTCGCCCCCCAGCCGCAGCTGGAGTCCGGCGCGAGACAGGCGGTTGCGCCAGGCGCGCACCGCGCCCTGGCCGGCGAGCCGGTCGAGCGCGGCCCGTCCCTCGGCGACGTCGGTGGCCGCGGGCTGCCAGGTCGTCCGGAGGGCGTCCAGCCCGCCACGACCGGCGTGCTGCCAGGTGACCGCCCACGCCAGCAGCTCCCGTGAGGGCATGCCGGCCGAGGTGGCCAGCGCGGCGAGGCCACGTCCGGTCCCCAGCAGCTCGGCGGCGCGGCGGGCGAGGTCGGCCTCGTAGTCGAGGGACAGGCCACCATCGCCGGACCCGGTGGCCAGCTGGAAGGCGCGTGCCGCGGCGTCGGCGGCCAGCGCCACCAGGTCCTCGGACCGCAGGCCGGCGCCGGGTGGCGGGTCCACCGGCAGCACCGCCGGCTGGCCCGGTCGCTGCGGCGGCAGCGGTGGCGCCGGCAGCGGCGCCAGCGAGCGCTGGTAGGCCTGGCGTGCGTCGACCCCCGGGTCGGTGCCCGGCTGGGACCGGTCGGGAGCGGCCATGGTGACCTCGACGGAGCGGCGGCGGGCGCGGAGGCCGGCCAGCACCTCGTCGCGCCGCCGGCCACGCAGCAGCAACAGCGAGAACGGGTCGGCGTCCAGCGCGCCGGCCACCAGGTAGCAGACCGCTGCGGCATGCTTGCACGGGTCCGCCCAGTCAGGGCAGGAGCAGCGGGGCTGCAGCTCGCCCGGCCCGGGCAGCAGGTCGGTGCCGGCGCTGCGCACGTCGTCGGCCACCTCGGGCAGCAGCTCCCCGTCGAGCAGGGCCGCGGCGTGCCCGAGCTGGGCGGCGACCGCGTCCAGGACCCGGTCCCACTCCTCGGCCTCCAGCACCCGGACCCGCACCCGGACCTGGTACGGCCGGACGCGGCGGCCCTGGACCGCTGCCCGCACCTCCCCAGGCGCGATCGTCAGCTCCCCCACCGTGCCGCCGCGGGCGTAGCTGCGGCCGCGGGGCAGCCGGTTGGGGTCCAGCCGCGCCCGCTCCTCCAGCGCGGTCACCCAGGCCTCCCCCCACCAGGTGAGGCCGAAGCCACGACGGCGCCGCCGCGACCCGGCGGCCGCCCGGCGATCGGCCGGCGGCGGGCTGCTCATGGCGTCCCCTGGAGGCTGACCAGCTCGGCCAGCTCCGGGTCGGACAGCTCGGTGATCCACGCCTCGCCCGCGCCGACGACCGCCTCGGCAAGGCCGCGCTTGGACGCCAGCAGCGCGGCGATGCGGTCCTCCAGCGTGCCCTCGGTGACCAGCCGGTGCACCTGGACCGGCCGGTCCTGCCCGATCCGGTAGGCCCGATCGGTCGCCTGGTCCTCGACGGCCGGGTTCCACCAGCGGTCGTAGTGCACCACGTGGGTCGCCCGGGTGAGGTTCAGGCCGACGCCGCCGGCCTTGAGGGAGAGCAGGAACACCGGCGCCCCGCCGTCCTGGAACCTGGCCACCAGCTCCTCGCGGCGGCGG
>Ga0307277_10000821_pt1 | contig 11918 bp, 11 predicted proteins | sample ER_DNA_116_FD_194473 | JGI IMG/M metagenome (GOLD analysis project Ga0307277, IMG submission 194473) | Bulk soil microbial communities from the East River watershed near Crested Butte, Colorado, United States - ER_DNA_116 | ecosystem: Environmental > Terrestrial > Soil > Floodplain | place...
GGCCAGAGAGCGGATGAGCATCGCTTGGACGGCTAGATAACCCTGACCACAACAGAGCGGGACAGCGGACAGCCAGCCTCCCAGTGGCTTCTGCCTCAGGTACTGTGGGCGATACCTAGGCTGGCCGTAGCAGATACGGGTGTCGACGTCAACGGGGGTGGGTTGATGGTCGAGTACCAATTGGGCGCGGGCGTACCGCAGCGGACGACTGCGGGGTCGCTCTGGCAGGCGATGAGCGGCCGTCCACTGAGCGCTGATCTCCTGGATTGGCCGCCGGACCTTTTCGCGCTGACCTCGTTGGTGCTACAGCGGTCGGGGGCCTTTCGTTTTGCGCTGTCGCCGCCGCCTGGGCGCCAGTGGCCGCCCGGATCACGAAGCGGGTGGTCGACCACGGTCGAGGCGGCTGGCCGTGCGTGGAGTGGCGTCGTCGATGCCCCCGGGGAGCCGGTTCCGCCGCTGCTTGTCAGCATGATGGAAGTCGTGGTCGCCGCAGCGACGACGCCGCTGGAGGAGCTTTCTACCGGCGCCGATTGGGACCTGTGCGCGGCACTGCTGACGCTGCACGCCATCGCCGATGAGGCGTGCGCCGGGATCGGCGTCGCCCTGGCCGCTTCAAATCCCCTCGGGTGCGGCTGGTGGTGGTGATCGTGGCTTGGTTCGCGATCTTGTTCACCGGCCTCTACCCACAGTCCGCCTCACCTTCTAGGACGGCTCCGGGCTCCTTCACTCCTGGCCGCCACGGAGCCGGCAGCCAAGCAGGGTCCTCGCGAGGAGCGCGGCTCCGATCGCCCACCACCGGAAGAAGGCGAACCGGCCGCCGGACCAATACCGCAGCGCCATCTGCAGCGCCGGCTTGCCGCTGAGGTTCCTTCTGGCGCACGACCGGGCCACCGACAGCACCATCATCAGCCTAGCCGTGCCACCAAGAAGGGCCGGAGGGTGGCAAGGACCTGGACCTCCCGCCGCTGCCGTTAGTGGCAGCCGATCGACCGGCGGCAGCGGGTGATGCCGTCGGTGCCTTTGTGGGCGCCGACCCAGCGGTCGGGGTACAGGACCATCTTGTAGACGCCGTAGACGGCCGCCCGGGCGACGGAGTTGGGGTGGACCGAGGTGTCGGGACCAGGGAGCGGCCGCCGGTGCCGGCGATGACCGTCCAGGGCGCGTGGTCGTCGACGTCGCCCATGGTGTGCATGGGCTTGAGGCGCTCATAGGTGTGGTTGTGGCCGTTGAGGACCAGGTCGACCCCGCCAGCGACCAACTGGGCCCACAGGTGCTTGAGCTCAGCCTTGCCGGTGTGGGCGCCGGTGGAGGAGCGGTAGGGATGATGGAAGAAGGCCAGGGTGCAGCGCTGGTGGTGGCTGGCCAGGTCGTGCTTGAGCCAGGCCCACTGGGCCGAGCCGTGGGCGCACGACGGCGCCCCGGCGGCGCCGCAGTTGGAGTTGAGCGCGATCGCGTGCCAGGGGCCGATGTCGAAGGAGTAGTAGCCCTTGGCGGGGTTGCCAGCCTGCCGGCCGAAGTACCGGAAATAGCCAGCCGCCGGACCGGCCGGGTCGAGGTATTCGTGGTTGCCGACCGCCGGCCGGGTCAGGTCCTTGAAGCGTCCCCAGCTATGGTCGTAGGCGCGGAGGAAATTGGTGTACTCGCCGTGTTCGTACTGGGTGTCGCCAAGGACCAACACCGCGGTCGGCGGTTCTCCTCGACCACCCTGGCGGTGGCGAGGTCGGCACGTCCACCACCGGGCGGGCTGGCGATATCACCGGCGGCAACGAGCGTTTCGGCCGCTGCGGCACCGGCCCCGATGGTGAGGAGCAGGCTGGCAGCGGCCACGGCGGCCCAGAGCCGACCTTGGGCAATACACCATTTGGCCTGGTCACAACGACTATGACGGGACGAGCCAGGAAACTCCGGCTAGGTCTCGTGCGGGGCGACCGGCCGTGCCTCGGTCCGCTCGAAGGCGGCGGAGAACAGGTAGCTGGTGGCAAGGCTGCGGTAGGGCCGCCACTTCTCGGCGATGGCGAGCACCTCCTGCTGGCTGGGGAGGTGGTCGAGCTGGTAGGCGACCCGGACGGCCTTCCGGAGGGCAAGGTCGCCCGGCAGGACGACGTCCTCTCGCTGGAGCGCGATGATCATGGCGCCCTGCACGGTCCAGGGACCTATCCCCGGGATCGCGGTGAGCTCTGCCATCAGCTCGTCGTCGGGCAGGCTGCGCAACACGTCCGGGTTCAGCCGCCCGCCCGACAGCCGCTCGGCGAGGTCGCGAAGTGTGCCGACCTTCCGCCACGAGAGCCCGGCCTCGCGGAGCTTGCCGGGATCGACGCCCAGCAGTTCGGCGGGTGAGGGGAGATGGCCGTCAAACAGCGCCTCGATGCGGGCCAGGGTCCGGCGGGTCGCCGCGACGGACAGCTGCTGGCCGGTGACCTGGAACAGCAGGGCACCGTACAGGTCCATCGGCGGCAGCTGGGCCATCCACGCCCGGGGATCGAAGGCCGGCCGGTCGTCGATGAGCCGCGCCAGCACAGGGTCGGCGTTGCGAAGATACGAGCGCGCCTGCTGCAGCCACAGGGCGCGGCTGGAACCCTCGGTCACGGAGCCCGCTCCCTTCCCCGCCGGGATGCCTGTCACCATCGTCATGCCTGGATCTGACAATTGAACATGACGGGTGGTTCTTTCACCTTCGACAAGGCGGGGAACTTCCCCTACCGCTGCACCATCCACCCGTCGATGACCGCGACGATCCAGGTGTCATAAGCGCCTGGGCGCCAGCCCGATCCGGATGCTTGGTGGCGGCTGGGGAGTCCGGTTAGGCGTGCTCCAGGGCCAGGGCCTGCCGCCAGCGGCCACGCAGGATCATCACCCCGACCAACGCGTCGACCAGCAGCACGACCATGTTAAGGGTGGTGAAGGTGTGGACCTGGGCCTGGGTCGGCTGCGGCACCCGGCCCATCCGAATCAACGCCCACTGCACCTGGGTGGCGGTGAGCAGCAGGGTCAGCCACACCGCGATCGGTCGGGAGGCGTCCCACAGCGCGTGCAACCCCGCCACCACCACATACCAGCCGACCAGCGCCCCCGACAGCCGCAGCCGGCCGCCCTCGGCGGCGGTGCGGAACAGCACCCCGCCCAGGATGGCGGTCCACAGCCCGTGGCCAAGCGGGGTCAGCAGCCCGCGCAGGACCTCGGTCTCCACCAGGTTCTCCAGCGACAACCCCTCCATGGTGAACAGGGCGTTGAAGGCGTACCCGGCGCTCTCCAGGGCGGCGAACCCGAACCCGACCGCTGCCCCGAGCACGATCCCGTCGCGCATGGTGTAGCGGGGCAACTGCCGGGCCAGCAGCCACAGGGCGGCCAGCTTGACCGCCTCCTCGATCAGCCCCACGCCAAGGTAGGTGGCCACCGACGGCTGCTTGAGGAACGCCGCCTCCAGCACCGAGGCGCCGAGCACCCCGAGCACGCCGCCGTAGACGAACGCGGCGAAGATCCGCTGAGCGGTCACGACCTGGTCGGCGTGTCGCTCGAAGGCGTACACCACGAAGGTGACCGGCACCAGGAAGCTGCCGAGCAGGATGACGGTCGGCACCAGGTTGGTGTTGCCGGTCGCGAAGGTGACCACCACGCTGGCGACCCACAGCAGCAGGCCGACGACGAAGACGCGCAGCCACTGGCGGCCGTGGCGCTCGCGGGTCCCTGTTCCGATTCCGATCGCCTGGTCCGCCATGTGCGCCTCCTTGCCAGGATCATCTGCGACCGGCCGACTCACGACAAGCAGGCATCGCCCCGCTCCAACCCGGTGGTCCCGACGACCATCAGCCGATCACGGCGTCCGCTCGACGGGGGTGATCTCCGCCGCGGCGATTGCGGGCACGGCCAGCAGTCGGCGGCGCAGCCGGCCGATGTTCGCGGTCAGCTCGGTCCCGACCACCGGCACCACGTGGGCGAGCACCAGCAGCTGCCTGGGACCGATGTACACCGCGGTCAGCTCGGCCACCTCGGCCACCCACGGCTCCTGGGCCACCGCCTGCCGCAGCCGCTCGCGGATGTCGGCCGGGGCCGCCTCGTCGATCAGCAACGCGAGGTTGCGCCGCATCAGCAGGTACGCCACCACCATCAGCAACAGCCCAATAAGCAGGCTCGCCGCACCGTCCCACACCGCCGACCCCGTCGTGATGTGGAGCACCAGCGCAGCAAGGGCCAGCGCGATGCCGACCAACGCGGCCGAATCCTCCAGGAACACCGCCGCCGGCGTGGGGTCCGATGAGGTGACCAGGTACTCGCCGAGGTCGAGGTGGCGGGCGGCGGCCTCCGCGCGCAGCTGCCGACGGGCCGTGCGCCACGACAGGCCCTCCAGAGCTGCAGATACCAGCAGCACCGCCACGCCGACCGGCACGTTGGTGACCGGCTCAGGGTGGCGCAGGGTCTGAACGCCATCGGCGATCGCGAACAGCCCGCCGACGACGAAGATCCCAACCGCTGCCAGCAACGACCAGGTGTAGCGGGCCTGCCCGTAGCCGAAGGGGTGCCGCTCGTCGGCCGGTCGGGCGCCGCGACGGACGCCGACGTACAGCAGCACCTCATTGAGGGTGTCGGCGATCGAGTGGGTTGTCTCGGCAAGCATCGCCGCCGAGCCCGTGAGCAGCGCGGCGACGGCCTTGGCGACAGCTATGAGCAGGTTCGCGGCGGCCGCGACGACCACGGTCCGGAGGCTGGCGTCCTCGGCTTGGCTCACGGCACCTCGCGCAGATTCAGTGAGACAGACGGCCATTCTCGACCAACTGCAGTGAGACAAGGCCAACTTCGACTGAGACGGGACACCGGTGACGGGCGTTCGAGCAAGGCGGCGTCCAAGGGTGGAACCGACCGGCGCCACGACGAGGGAGTAGGACGACGCTCATCCGCGGGTTCCAGGCCGCGGCGGTGGTGATCGCCCTGGCCGCGGTGGTGCTCCGGTTTGGCCGGTAGCAGCGTCCTAATGCTCGCTTACGGGCCTTTGGTGCGTGGCTCGTATCGGGGTGACCGGGGCCCGGCGGGGGCGCCGGACGGCAGTGTGGGACGGTGCGGCGAGCCTGCTTAGGGTCGTGCTGGGGCGGTCGCCTCGACGGCCTGCAGGATGAGCTGGGTCGCGGCCTCGGGCTGGGACACGAACGAGACGTGGGAGGCCGCCACCTCCACAATGGTCGCGTTGGCGCGCTCGGCCATGAACCGCTGCAGCGCCGGCGGGATCGCCTTGTCCTGGGTGCCGAGCAGATACCAGCACGGCAGCGTCTTCCACGCCGGCGGGCCCGACGGCGCGGCCGCGAACGCGGCGGCGGCGTACGGCCGCTGCGCTGCGGCCATCACCGCGGCCGTGGCGGGGTCGAGGTCGGCGGCGAAGGCTTCACCGAACGCCTCGGGGTCCAGGAACAGGTCGGCGCCCTCGCTCCCGTCCGGGGCGGTGAACGGCACGGGCCTGATCGATGGCCCCACCAGGCTGCCTTCGAACCGCTCCAGGAGCTGCTGCTGGCTCTCGCCCTGGTCGCACATCCAGCCGTTGAAATAGACCAGCGCGGTGACCTGGTCGTTGCCGATCGCGGCCATCGAGATGACGTTGCCGCCATAGGAGTGGCCGACGAGCACGATCGGGCCGGTCAGGCTGCGCAGGTATTCGGCGAGGTAGGCCGTGTCGCCAGCGAGATCACGAAGCGGGTTGGCGAAGCCGATGGCGCGGAATCCTCGGGCCTGCAGGGCGCGGAGCTCGGCGTCGAAGCCGGTCGCGTCGGCCCAGGCACCGTGGACGAGGACGATCGTTGGGGTCGCAGCCATCGTCGCCACCGCTCCTTTGTTGACGGTCTGCCCGATGCCGCGACTGTACCCCGGCAGGCGTGCCCAGCCAAGGCAAGCGAAATTCGTTGCTATGGGTCGCCACCGGCTGTCGTTCCTGCGCAGCTCGAGCGGGGTCACGTTGGTCGCGCTGGGTCGCCACTGCTGTTCCTATAAGGACTTGGGTCGGGTTGAAGTCCGTGCGGGCCGGGTTTGAGGAGCCGCCTACGGGTGCGGTTAGGCGGCGGGGTGGAAGCGAACCCTGGCCCGGTCGGCCAGGGCGGCGACCCGTTCGGGCCCCAGCACCCCCGGAAGGGTGCGCAGCATGCTTGGCAGACGCCGGGCCGACACGACGGGCACGCCCTGGGTGATCACCTTGCCCCAGGGGACCTGGGCGCCGTGGACGGCCACGATCGGCACCACCACTTGGGGGTCGGCCAGGACCTGGGCGGCTCGGTCGGCCTCGAACGACACCGCCCGCAGGACGGCGGTGAGGGGGTAGCGGCCATGCCACAGCCGACCGGAGGGGTCGAGCCGGAGGCGGCCTCGATAGTGCTTGGAGTCGACGACGAACACGCCGCCCGGGCCGATCACCAAGTGGTCCAGGTTGGCCCGGCTGGCGGGGATGGCCAGGTCGTGCAGGACCACCCATCCCTGGCGCTCCAAGGGGCCGAGCAGCCGAGCGGTGCGCCGCTCCCCCACCGCCCCGCGCCGCCAGGCGATGGCGTCGGGGCTGGGCCGGAACCGCAGCCCCCAGCCGACCGCCATGGCCGCGAGCACGCCAACCACCAGGCCGAGCCGGGGCGCCGCCAGGCGGCCAAGGACTCCCCCACCGACAGTGATGCCGAGGGTGGCGGCCGCCCGCCAGGGCAAGGTCTGGGTCCAGGCGGCCCACTCGGCCGCCCGCAGGCGCCGCCACTGCGCGTGGGCCGACCCGCCCGGCTGGCCCACGCTGGCCCGCACCCGCCTTGCCAGCACCGGCCGGCCGGCGCTGGTGCCGGTCGGCAGCTGGTCGGGGTCGTCCTCGAGGTGGGCGAGGATGGCCTGCAGGTCGGCGTGGCTGAGCGGCCGCACCGACCCACTCGGCCGATCGTCGTCGTCGAAGGGCCAGGGTCGAGGACTGGCCATTGGGGTACTCCTTTCTGGTGGTGCTAGCCGGCGGCCCGCTCGGGCCCTGGCCGGCCACACTGCTGGTGAGGTCGCGGCTGGTTGGGGCGCTCGCTGGTCGGCTGGGTGTCACGGGTGCGGTCGGCGGCGCGCTGCTTAGCCCGGGACCGCTCGATGGCCGTGCGGGCCCGGTGCTGTGCGGCTCGTTGGGCCGGGTCGTGGGGCTCGGGGCCGAGCGCCCGGTCGGGATCGGTGATCTGGTAGGTGCGCCGGTACTGCTCGATCTCGGCGGCGGCGTGGCGCCAGGCCCGCCGGCCCCGGGTCGACTCCGGCGCGGGCCCGAGCGCCTCCAGGACATCGCCGGGCCGGTCGGCTTCGACGGCCAGGCCGGTGGCGCGGCGCTGCCAGGCTAAGACTCTCATGATGTCCCTGTAGGCGGGGCCGAGGTGGGCGTTGGCTTCCAGCCATCCCTGGCGGTGTTGCTGGTGCTGGCGCAGCTCCCGCTCCCGGTCATAGGCCCGGTTGGCCTGCTGTGTCGCGACCGCCAACCCACCCGGCACCTGGGCGGGCTGGTCGCCGCCGCGGCGCAGCCAGCCAAGCATGCCCGCTGGTTGGCGGCCGGTGGGCTGCTGGAGGGTGGCCAGGGCTTCCTCGGCTTGCTCGCGGTGGGCGGTGGCCCGGGCCAGCTCGCGGCTGTGGTCGCGGGGCGCCTGGTTGAGCTGGCGGCGGAGCCGGTCGCGCTCGGCCCGCAGCTCGGCCGTGGACAGGTGCTGGAGATCGGGGCTGCTGGGGGTGTCGATGGCCAAGGTCTGCCCGCGGGCCCGGGACAGGGCCTGGGCCAGTTGCAGGTAGCCGTCGGGCTGGTCCTGGTCGGGGAGGTCCAGCTCGCCGGTCCCCTGGGGTTCTGGTCCGACCACGGCGTACAGGTGGGTGTCGTGGCGGGCCCGGGACAGCTGCACATACAGCCAGTTGACGTCCTCGCTGCCGGTGAGCCGGACCAGGGCCCGTCCCCGGGTGAGTCCTTGGGCGCGGTGGCCGGTGGTGGCATAGGCCAAGTCGACCCGCCGGTTGCGCTCGCCGCGGCCGCGGCCATCCAGATAGGAGCTCGGCAAGATGACCGCCCGGCCGTCGGCGCCGTCCAAGCGCAGAGTCAGGGTCGGGTCCGAGGGTTGAGGGCGGTTACGACCCCGCGGCTGCCATTAGCCACCCCCAGCTCGGCGATGGCGTTGTGACCGCACACGACCCGGTCCCCGACCGCCAGCTGGCGGTCCTCGACCTGGAGCCGCTCTGGGCCGAGGCGGCCGCGGGCGGCCAGGAGTTCCTGGCAGGCGCTGTTGAGCCGGTCCACCTCGGCCCGCCGGGCGGCCAACACGATGACATCCTGGATGGGGTCGTGCTCGGCGTCCTGGTAGGCGGTCCACCAGTCCTGGAGCAAGGCGAGGGTGGCGGCGGGTTTGGAGTCGGCGGCCACGACCCGGTCATGGGCCTGGTAGGCGGCCACGGCGTCGTCGACCAGCCCGCTTCGGATCAGGTCGAGGGCTTCGCGTTCCCAGGCTTGGTGTTGGCGGCGGTTCTCGGTCAGCTCCGAGGCTCCGAGGCGGAGGCGGAGGGCGCGGAAGCCGCCGCCGGCGTCGATCGCCGCCAGCTGCCGGTCATCACCGACCAACACCAACTTGGCCTGGGCGTGCTGGGCGTGCTCGGGCAGCCGGGTGAGCTTGCGGCTGCCCAGCATGCCGGCCTCATCGACCACCAGCACGGTGCGGGCGTCCAACTGCTCCTGACCCTTGTCCAAGTCGAGCAGCAGCCGGTCGCAGGTGGCAACGTCCTCGAACCCCTCCCCCTGCAAGCTCATGGTGGCGATCCCGGTCGGGGCCGTGGCCAGGAGCCGGTAGCCGTCCAGTTGCCAGGCATGGCGGGCGATGCCCAGGGCGAAGGTCTTGCCCGTCCCCGCCCGGCCGACGACCAGGGCGACGCCTTGGCCGCCCTGGCACAGGTCTCGGACCATCGCCTGCTGATCCGCTCCGGCGGTGGGATGCGTCGCCAAGGCATCCCGTAGGGCCTGGTGGGAGGCCACGGCCGTCTGCTCGTCTGTCCTGTGGGTGGCCGCGGTGACCAGCCGCTGTTCGACGGCCAGGAGGTCGGGGGTGGACCAGCGGCGCTCCTCCAGGGCCCGGTCGGCGACCACGCTGACCGCCCGCTCGGCCAAGAACCGGTCGGCCAGCACCTCCAGCTCGGTCCGGGTGGTCCCCGCCAGGCCAGCGCCCAGGGCGACCAGGACATCGGGGCGGGTGAAAGTGGACGCGTTCTCGGTCAGCCCATCCGGACCGGCCAAGTCGTCGAACAGCCGACCGGCCGCCGCAGCGGACACTGTCCGGTTCTGGTCGCGGTTGGCTGTCCGGTCGGTCACCGTGCGGACCAGCGTGTCCGGGTCGTGTCCACGCTCGGCCGCCTCCATCCTCCACCGTCGATAGAGCGTGTCCGGCGCCTCGTGTTCCTTCGGCTTCCTCGTCGCGTGTACGGCCCACTTGACCAGCCGCGGCGTCCGCTCCCGCCCATCTGCGGCCAGCCGGTCGAGTTCGGTGTCGATCTGACCGGTGCGCTTGGAGAACCCCTGGACGAGCTCCTCGGGCATGCCCCGGAGCTCGCGGTTGCCGTGGCGGTCGGCGGCCGTCCACTCCACCCCAAGCGACCGGACGAGCTCACGCTGGTAGGTCGCCCGGTAGATGGCGTCCGCAGCCAGCCGATGCCGATACAGATCCCGTCCGTCCAGAGCTGTCCAGCGTCCGTCCGGCCCCTGGACCCGGTTGGCGATCACCAGGTGAGTGTGCAGCAGCGGATCGCCTTCTCTGGACGTCCGGTGGTCGAACCCAACGGCCAGCAGGCCCTGGCCGGCCACGTGCTGGACACCGCCATGGCCGCGGCGGGCGCCCAAGTGTCCGTCCAAGTAGGTGACCGCCTCGGCGAGGCCAGCGTGATGGGCGGCCAGCACGGATCGTCCGGTCTCGGGGTCACCCAGGCCGTAGAGGACCGAGACGCTCTTGGTCGGCCGCAGGACGACGTCGAAGGCCGGGACGGCGTTGCGGCCATGCGGACGGCCGAGGAGCTCCGTGGTTGTGGGGTCACGGCCTTCGAACATGGCCTCGAATTCGGCCACGGATGCTTCGCCCTGCAAGCCGAGGGTGGTGGCGCCGGCGCCGTACCAGCGGCCCGGGCTCTCGCCGTGGCCGGACAAGTACTGCTCGTGGTCGGTGGCCAGCTCGCGGGTGTAGTACTCCTCCCGGCCTATCGAGAGCTTGGCGATGTCGGCCACCACCCTGCCGCCCCCTCCCCGCCGTCCTTGGCGCCAGCGAACGCACCGCTGGTGCATTGCTCTCCTCGGAAAAGACTGCGGGCCTAGGGTAGTGCCGAACGGCGACGGTCATCCGTTATGGCGAGTGCGATTGCAGACGACTGGTGTTGGTGCTGACCTGGGCGGTGCTGCAGGTGGCTCCTGGTACGGCGTAGGCTGGACGCAGTAGCTGTCAGTGCAGGTGAGAGTGGGTAGAGAGCCGAGTGACATCAGTAAGGAGCGAGCGCTGTGAAGCTGGCCCGGCGGCTTCTGACGGCCTCTCCCCCGCTCGGCGCGTGCATATCGTCCCTCGACAAGACAGCACTTAACTTTGCCATCTACGGTCGAACGCGACCTGGGAAAACGGCGCTTAGCACAGCGGTAAGCCCGCGTTAACTGACACGGAAGGGGTCACAGGTTCAAACCCTGTCGCGCCCACCACACAGAACCGCAGACGAGGCCGGGTCTCAGAGCCCGGCCTCCTCCTTTCGTCGTCGGACGCCGGGTCGTTGGGCAGCAACCGGGCAGCAACCGCGACTGAACCGGCAGGCTGACCGCCTCCTGGAGCGACGATTCAGAGGAGTTCCAGCAACCGCCTACCTTCAAAACAGGATGCCCTCGTAGCCAGGCGTGGGAAGACGCAACTCTGGCCCGCCTCCTGAAAAGGGTGGCCTGATAGCGGCTGCATTGGTGGGGCGCCGCCCGGCGCGCATGGGGCTGGTTCAGGCTGGCCGGACGGTGGCGGCGGTGCCGTAGGCGACGATCTCGGCCAGGCCGTTGCCGAGGTCCGAGGAGTCGAACCGCACCCCGAGGACGGCGTTGCCGCCGAGCTGCCGGGCGTGGTCGATGAGGCGCTCCAAGGCCGTGTGCCTGGCCCGATCGACCACCTCGGTGAACTCCTTGACCTCGCCGGCCTTGAGCGAGCGGACAGTGCCGGTCAGGCCCTTGGTCAGCCCGACGCTGCGCACGATCAGGCCCCAGGACAGGCCGAGGGTGCGTTCCACCGTGTAGCCGGGCAGCTCGAAGGTGGTCGAAGTGGGCATGTCGACCGCCGACCCGCCGGTCATGAGTGCACCAGCTGCCGGGACGCCAGCCACAGCCGGGCCTGGCCGGTCGCCCAGGTCAGCGCCCGTAGCGCCCCAGGCGAGGTGTCCACCCCAACACTCTTAGCCACCGGTCCACCTCCAACCCTACGACGTCAAGGGCGAGATCACACCACACGCGCCGCCCACTGGCGAGGTGCCGCCGGTTGGACTGGCTGCACGCCGAGACACTCTGGTCCCAGCCCGTACCGGGCCTCGCTGGCCGCCCCTTGGGCAGCGCAAACGGCCTGGCCGCAACCAGCCCTTGCTGGTGGGCCGACTGAGTATTACGCGAACCGCGCCGAGCGCGAGTTTATGGCGTCATCGCTCGCGCTCTGACGCGTGCGCGCCGTAGGCTGGACTCGTGCCACAACAGCGGGATCGACGGACAGTCTGGGCTCGATGCGAGCGGGTCGTCGGCACATTCTCGCCTGCGGAACGCGACCCTCGGGCGACGTTGCGTGCTCTCGCCGAGCGGGCCCCCTCGAACGACGAGGTCGACCTCTATAGTGAGCGCGCGCTCGCGGAACGGCTCGAGGCTCGCGTCGCCGAGCTGCTCGGCAAAGAGGCGGCAGTGTGGATGCCGTCGGGGACGATGGCTCAGCAGA
>Ga0307277_10000822_pt1 | contig 11905 bp, 14 predicted proteins | sample ER_DNA_116_FD_194473 | JGI IMG/M metagenome (GOLD analysis project Ga0307277, IMG submission 194473) | Bulk soil microbial communities from the East River watershed near Crested Butte, Colorado, United States - ER_DNA_116 | ecosystem: Environmental > Terrestrial > Soil > Floodplain | place...
ACGTCGCGATCAAGGAAGCGACGCAGGACGTGCGCGAGCACGGCCACCTGCGACCGCCCGACGAGCTCCGCGACGCGCACTACCACGGCGCGAAGAAGCTCGGCCGGGGGCAGGGCTACATCTACCCTCACAGCGACCCGGCGGGGTTCGAGGTCGATTACCTGCCGGAACAGTTGCGGGGCCGGAAGTACTACCGGCCAAGCGGATCAGGCGAAGAGGAGGTAGACGATGGGGATTGAGCGGAGCGCGCGGGCAACGTGGACAGGCGATCTCAGGGGCGGTCAGGGCGAGTTCGATCTCGAATCGAGCCACTCGATTGAGCACGAGCAAGTCACGTTCGCCTCCCGGTTCGAGCAGCCCGGCGGCAAGACCAGCCCCGAGGAGCTGATCGCCGCCGCCCACGCAACCTGCTTTTCGATGGCGCTCGCGGGCGGCCTCGCCAGGGCGGGCAACGCGCCGACGAAGCTGGAGACCGACGCTCAGGTGACACTGGACAACGCCGACGGCAGCGGCTTCTCGATCACCTCGATCCACCTCACAGTCCGCGGGCAGGTCGACGGCCTCGACCAAGCCGGGTTCGAGCAGGCGGCCCAGGAGGCGACGAAAAGCTGCCCCGTCTCGAAGGCGCTCGCGGCGGTGCCGGAGATCACGCTCGACGCTTCGCTCGGCTAGCGAAATCTCGCACCCGCCGACGATCGATCGTCGGGTTAAGACTGCGTCTCTGGCCTAGCCCTGGTCGCGGCCGTTCAGGAGGCGCTGGGCTACGCGCTCGCCCCAGTCGTATCCGCGCATCTTGGCCACGGCGGGCGTGACTTCGTAGGCTGTGCGGCGGAACTCGAGCTCGCCGCCTTCGCGGCGAATCGCCCAGGCGGCGCGGGTGTCACCGTCGAGCGGCATGCCGACGCTGCCGGGGTTGACGAGGTTGGTCTCGGCCGGGCCGCCGCGGCGAAACTGGATGTGACTGTGGCCGAAAACGATCTGCCGCTCCTTGACGCCGGCGAGTAGTCGCAGATCCTCCTGGGCGGGTTCGGGCGCGAAGCTCTCGACGTCGGAGAGCGGCGAGCCGTGGCACCAGAACGCGTCATCGCGGTCGGCGAGCGTCGGCAGGCCGATGAGCGCGTCGACGTCCTCTGCGGGTAGCTCCGCGATCGCCGACGCAAGCGCCGCGAGCAGGAACTCGCGCTGCTCGACCGGCATGTCCAGGGGCGGGTCAACGAGCCAGCGCTCGCCGTTGCCGCGCAGCCACGTGGCGTTCTCGAGCTCGCGCAGCCGGGCGAGCGTCTCGACCGGCCAAGGGCCGAAGGCGCAGTAGTCGCCGCCGAGCAGCCACTCGTCGATCGGCTCGCCCTTGGCCTCGGCAAGCACGGCCTCGAGGGCGGGCAGGTTGCCGTGGACGTCGTAGAGGATCCCCAGCACTAATCCGAGCCCTTCTCGATCCGCCGTGCCGCAAACTCGCCGAAGTCGCCGCCCATTACCCGATACGCGGTGGCCGCCCGTTCGACGTCGTACTCGCTGCGCCTGAACGCGAAGTCACCGTTCCGCGTCGCCCACGCCGCACGCCGGTCGCCGTCGAGGGGCATCCCGACGCTGCCCGGGTTGACGAGGTCGGTGCCGTTCGGCCCGGGACGGCGAAACTGTTGATGGCTGTGCCCGAAGACAATCGTCCGGTCGTGAACCCCCGCGAGCAGCCGTTCCTCGTCCTCCTGTGGCTCGGGCGCAAAGCTGTCGTCGTCCGCAAGCGGCGAGCCGTGCACGTAGAAGATGCCGTCGAGCTCGGCCTGTGGCGGCAGGGAAAACAGCCATTGCACCTCGTCGTCCGGAAGCTGGCCGCGAAACCGCTCGTAGACCTCGCTCACCTCGGGCCGGTCCTCGGGCGGCTCGAGCAGCCAGCGCTCGCCGTTGCCGCGGATCCAAGTTGCATTCGAAAGCTCGCGCAGCCGAGCCAGCGTCTCGAGCGGATAGGGGCTGACCGCGCCGTAGTCGCCGCCGAGCAACCAGCGGTCGACGCCAATGGCATCCGCATCGGCGAGCACAACGTCCAGTGCATCCAGGTTGCCGTGGATGTCGTAGAGGATTCCGAGCACGGCCCACTAGTCTCCCGCCGTTGAAGATTCTCTGCCTCATCAAGCAGATCCCGCGCCCTGATGCGATCGAGTTCGATCAGGAGACGAAGTCGCTCAAGCGCGAAGGTGTGCCGCTGATCCTGAATCCGTTCGACGCGCGCGCCGTTGTCGAGGCGGTCCGGTTGCGCGAGGAAGCGGGCGGCGAGGTGATCGCGGTGACGATGGGCCCGCCGCAGGCCGAGGAAGCGCTGCGGGAGTGTCTCGGGCTCGGGGCCGACCGCTGCATCCACCTCTCCGACCGAACCTTCGCGCTGGCGGACACGATCGGCACCTCGCGGACTTTGGCGCTCGCGATCGAGAAGGAAGGCTGCGATCTCGTCCTCTGCGGTCTCAAAGCGCTCGACGCGGAGACGTGGCAGGTGCCCCCGGAGACCGCAGCGTTTCTCGGCCTCCCGCATGTCACGAATTCTGTGCGGCTCGCGCTCGACGGCGACCGCGTCCGCGTCCGCCGTGAGACCGACGACGGCGGGGAGACGGTCGAGGTGCCGCTGCCGGCAGTGGTCTCGGTTGCCCGCGGCGAACGTGAGCCCGGCGAAGCGGCGCCGAAGGACGGGCAGATCGACGTCTGGGGTGCCGCCGACCTCGTCGCCGAGGTGCGCGAGCACGACAAGCGCTTCGGCCAGACCGGCTCGCCGACGCGCGTCCTCGCCGTCCACGACGTCACCCCCGAGCGCGCCGGGGAACGCATCGACTCCGCCGAGGAAGCGGTGGCGCGAGCCCGCGAGCTGGTGGCGGAGCGGCCGGCCGGCGCAACCGCTTGGGACAAGCCCGGCCATCTGGCCAAGGAGCCGGGTGCGTTCTACGACTGCTGGACGGTCGTCGAGATCGCCGGCGGCCATGCCACGCGCACCACGCTCGAGCTGATCGCGAAGGGGCGAGAGCTTTCGGGGAAGCTCGGCGGCTCCAACGCCGCGCTCGTCGTCGGTCACGGGGTCGAGTCTGCCGTCGAGGAGGTCGCGCGCCGCGGCGCCGAGATCGTCTATGTCGCCGAGCACGAAGCCCTCCGCGATTACGTGCCGGAGCGTTGGGTCGCTGCCGTCCGCGCGATCGTCGAGCGCGAGCGCCCGCATGTCCTGCTGTTTCCGGCGACCCTGCGCGGCCGCGACCTCGGCCCGCGCGTGGCGGGCGAGCTCGAGTTTGGAATGACCGCCGACTGCGTCGACCTCGGCATCGACCGTGGCGGGCGGCTGGTCCAGCACAAGCCCGCCTACGGCGGAAACATCGTCTCGGTGATCATGGGCAGGACGACGCCGCAGCTCGCGACGGTGCGCCCGCGGATGTTCGAGCCGCTGGAACCTCGTGACGCGGAGGCCGAGATCCGCCGGATCGAGCTGGGGGCGCTGCCCGAGGGAGTAACGCAGCTCCTGGGCCGGGAGGAGGCCGACCCGCTGCTGAGGCAACTCGACGAGGCCGACATCGTCGTTGCCGTCGGCTCAGGCGTCGACCCAACGGCCATCCAGGAAGCCGCGCGGCGCGCGCGAGCGGCAATCGGTGGCGACGGGTTCGCCTGCGCGGCGGGCCTCGTTCCCTGGAACGCCGAGATCGGACTGCAGGGCCGTTCGGTTGCGCCGCGGATCTACCTGGCGGTCGAGGCGGACGCGGGCTTCGAGCACCTCACCGGCGCGGTAAAGGCGAGCGTGATCGTCTCGATCGCGGCCGATTCGAGCTCGCCGCTGCTCGATGCCGCCGATATCGGCCTGACGGGCGACTGGCGCGAGCTGGCGCCGGCGTTCCTCGAAGCTCTCGCTTAGAGAATCCGAGCCCCGAGCGCGCTCGCGACCAGCTCGACTGCGAGCTCCGCCGTTTCGTTCTCGTTGTCGAGGATCGGGTTCACCTCGACGATCTCGAGCGAGCCGACGAGGCCGGACTCGGCGACGAGCTCCATCGCCAGATGCGCCTCGCGGTACGAGAGCCCGCCGCGGACGGGCGTCCCGACGCCCGGGGCGATGTCGGGCTCGAGCGCGTCCATGTCGAGGCTGACGTGGACGAAGCCGGGGCCGGCGACGTGCGCGAGGGCCTCGCGAATCACCCGCTCGAGCCCGAGCCTGTCGACCTCGCTCATCGTGTAGACCTGGACGTCGAGCTCCGAGATGAGGCTCGCCTCCGCAGGATCAAGCGAGCGAACGCCGACGAGCGCAACACGCTCCGGCGTTACGGCAGGAAGCGTCCACGCCTCGCTCTCGAACTCCGGGCCGGCGAGCCCGAGCGCGGCCGCAAGTGGCATTCCATGCACGTTCCCGGTCGGTGACGTCTCCGGCCTGTTCAGGTCACCGTGGGCGTCGATCCAGAGCACGCCGCCGGGCTCGTGGGCGCGGGCGAGCCCGCCGAGCGTGCCGATCGCGACGGAGTGGTCGCCGCCGAGCACGAGCGGCTGCAGCCCCTCTTCGACCGAGCGCGCGACCAGGTGCGCCACCCGCTCGCATGCCTGCTTGATGGGCGTCAGGAAGCGAACGCGCTCGCTGCCCATCTCCGTCGCCTCGGGAACCGCGCCTTCGACGTTGCCCCAGTCGAACACGGGTCGGCCGAGGCGCTCGATCCGCGCCGCGAGGCCCGCGTACCGGATCGCCGACGGCCCCATGTCGACGCCGCGCCGGCCCGCTCCAAGGTCGAGGCTCGCCCCGATCAGGGCAATCGGCCGTCCGTCTGTTTGCACGTTCACGACGCGGAAACTACCGTTGTGGAATGTCGGTAACAGAGCGTCAGGGGATTCGGGTACTGCTCGCAGACGACGACCTGGAATTCCTCGACGCTCTACGTGAGCTGATCGACCGCCAGCCCGAGCTGGGCGTCGTCGGTCTTGCCGAGAACGGCCTGGAGGCAATCGAGCAGGCGGACGAGCTTGATCCCGACGCGGTGGTGATCGATGTGCACATGCCGCTGGTCGACGGCGTCACCGCGGTTGCCCACCTGCGGCAGCAGCACCCGTCCCTCTGCCTGATCGCGCTGACGGGCGACGAGGCGCCGAAGCTGCACGAGGCGATCAAGGAAGCCGGCGCCGACGGCGTCCTGTTGAAGAGCGAGCTGATGGACGGCCTGGTCGAGCGGCTCGCAGCCGCCCGCACCAGAAGTTGACCGCATCCGCGCCCTACGGCGCTCGCCTCACGGGGGAAACCCGGTTTCCCTCGTGTGCCCCCTCGTCAGGATCCACAAGTGCAACGAGGCCGGCAAAGCCGGCCTCTCTCTTGAACGCTCTCTCAAGAGATGGCGAGGGCCGGAATCGAACCGGCGACACCACGGTTTTCAGCCGTGTGCTCTACCGACTGAGCTACCTCGCCTCGCCTGATCCGAGTCTAGCGACGCTGCAACTGAATTAGGCCGACCAGAGAGGAATTCCGTCGAGCTCGCGCTCCGTAGCGAGACCAGCCGAGCCGAGCTCTGCGAGCACCGCCTCCGCCTGCTTGCGGCGCCAGCCGAGGGCGCCGGCGACGTCGGCGGCCGAGACCTCGTCGGTCCCGGCGAGCACGGCCAGCGCCAGCTCGGGGCGAGCTTCGTCCTCGGCGGGCAAACGACGCAGCGACGCGCGCCAGCGGCGGGCGAAGAGGTCCTGCCGGATCGCCCGCCAGCCCTGGGCCTGCTCGGAGGCACCCGCGTTCGTGAGCACGAACCGGCGCTGCAAGCGGGCAACGGCGCGGTCGACCGCCTTGCGATCGGTCGTCCCAAGCAGACGTCGGATTTCCGGCCCCGTGAGCGGCTCGTTGTCGAGCACGACCTCGGAGACCTCGCGCTCGAGGGTCTCGAGCTCGTCCTCGCGAAAGTCTTCGGCCGCACCCGAGCGGCCGGTGAGCGCGTAGGCCGCAGCGAGCAGCCGCGGCGCGATCAGCAGCGCCGCGCTGCCGAAGTGCTTGCCGGCGCAGGCGAGCTTGCGCTCCGGCAGCTCGTCCTTCCAGCGCCAGAGCCGCTGGAACTCTGGCGAGAACCCGATCGTCTTCCCGGCCTCGTCGCGAATCGCCCAGTCAGCGTCCGGCCCGCCGATCTTCGACCAGAGTGACGGCAGCACGAGATCGGCATTGCCCCAAGCAACGGCGATCCCCACTTGATCAATAAACGCTGCGGCGGCTTCCAAGGACCGGATCCGCGTTATCGACCCCACCGGGACAAGGCTATTAAGAGAGGCCGGCTTCGCCGCCTCGCTACCCCTTGTGGACCCCGACGAGGGGGCCCACAGGGGAAACCGGGTTTCCCCTGTGAAAGCGCGCGGGCCGCTTTCGCGGCCCGCAACGCGGGACGTACGGGCCGGTGTTACCGTGCCGCGAACGTCCTTTGATTAGAGATTACGCACGTGCCCCTTTCCGGGCAAGCAGTGCCGTTCCAGGATCGGTCGAGAAGTCCGCAAAATCCGCGAAGCCGCGACGCCCGAGCTCTCTCCGCAGCCGGTCGGGTGGGACGTAGATCGGCGTCTCGGCGCCGCCCGAGAACGCCACGATCAGAAAACCGCGCGGCGCGAGCACACGCTCGAGCTCGTCGAAGAACGGGATCATGTTGCTGAGCCCGACGAGGTCGAACGACGCGTCGGGGAAAGGCAAATGCGCGGCGTCGGCGACCTCGAAGCGCACCCGCTCACGCAGGTCGTCCGTGACGTTGCCGCGCGCCTGCTCGATCATCCGTTCCGCGAGATCCGCCCCCGTCACCTCGGTCTCCGGAAAGCGGCGTGCAATCGCGAACGCGGCGCCGCCGGTGCCGGTGCCGAGATCGAGCGCACGCTTCGGCGGCGGGTCGACCCGTTCGAGCGCCGCCTCGTAGGGCGCGTAGGCCGTCTCCCCCGAGCGGATCTCGTCCCACTGCGGCGCCAGCCGGTCGAACTGGAACCGAGTCGCCGGCCGCAGGAGGAACCAGAGCCGCGGCCGGCGCACCACGATGTCGGTGGTCAGGCGAGCGAATCGCTGTGCGAGCGCTTGCAGTCTCATACGGCGCGGAGGCGGATCCGGACCTCCTGCCCAGGCGCTGCGGCGAACAGCTCTGCGGCATTCCCGCCGCTGATCGCGAGCGCGATGTTCTTGTACGCGTCCTCGTAGAGGATGACGTCGCCTTTGCGCGCGTCGGCGAAGGTGCGCGCGGCGACGGCGTAGTAGCGGTCGAGGGCGAGCTCGATCTCGACGACAGTGCCCGGCGGGACCTCGGCCTGCTGGAGGTGCTCGCGGGTGAGGTTCAGCTGGATGTTGCCGAAACGGTCGATGTAGAGAACGGTGGCGTGAATCCGATTCTCCCCGACCTTCGGCTCCGGCAGGTCGAGCCGCGCGAGCGCGTCGGCCGCGACCGGCGGGCCGAGCGCCTCGAGCGGCACGCCAACCGCAAGGTGCGCTGCCGCGGGCGCGAAAAGATCCCGGCCGTGAAAGGTGCGCGAGACGATGTCGAGCGCGTACTCGGCGTTCGCGAGCTCGTGAGCCGCTGCGATCCCACCGAGCCGCTCGACGGCGGGCACGAGCAGTCCGTTGTCGGGCCCGACAAAGATCCGGCCGTCGCCGCTTCGCAATGCCAGCGGCCGTCGCGCGCTGCCAACGCCGGGATCGACCACGGCGAGGTGGACGCCCTGCGGCATGTAAGGCGTCGTGTTCGCGAGCACGAAGGCGCCCTGGAGCACCTGCTGCGGCGGGATCCCGTGCGTCACGTCGATGATCTCCACGTCGGGGGCGATCGCCTTGATGACGCCGTGACAGGTGCCGACGAAGTCGTCCTGAAGGCCGAAGTCGCTCAGGAACGTGATGAACACGCGCCGACTTTAAGCGGTCGCCGCGACAACGGCTTCGACAAGCCCGTCGAGATCGTGCGTGCGGGCCTCGCGCGCGACCCGCACGCCCCCCGCTTCCGCGGCAGCTGTCGCCTCGGGCCCGATCGAGACAGCTGGTATCGCGAGACCGAGCTCCGCATATGCCCGTGCCGCCGACGCCGACGCCAACACGACGACGTCGCCGTCGAGCGGCTGATCCGGCCGAACGGCCCGGGTGCGATAGAGCGGGAGGAAGTCAGCGCCGAGCTCGTCGACGAGCAGGCGCCGAGCATCCTCCGCGCCGGCGAAGAGGACGCTGCCGGTCGGACGCGGAAGCTCGGCCAACAGGCCCTCCTGCGTGGAGACGGAAGGAATGAGGTCGATTTTGCCGCCCCAGGCCTCGGCCGTGGCCTTACCGATCGCGGCCACGCGCTTCGGCTCCCCCTCGGCGCGGCTGCGCACCTCTTTCGCACCAGTGATGCTGGTCAGGAGAAGCCAGTCGTAGGGGCGGAGATCGATCGGCCCGGTCTCGATCGGCTCGAACTCGAGCAACGGCGAGACGGCGACGTCGAAGCCGAGCGACTCGAGCCTGCGCGCGAGCTTCGCCGATCGCTCGGCCGGGCGCGTCAGGACGACGGTCAGTCCGCGGCGAATTGGACGAGCTCCCGGGCCAGCTCGGCAGGATCGTTGCCGCTTCGCCGCTCGAGCCACGAGCCGTCCTCCGCGGCGACGAGGGCGGTCAGCCTCTCGCCATCGTGATGGGCGGCAACGGGTGCAAGGCAGCCGCCGCCGACCGCGAACACGCACGCTCGCTCAGCCTCGACGCGGCGGCGGGTCTCCGCATGATCGGCGTCGGCGACAAGCTCTTCCTCACCGGCGCGAACCTGCATCGCGAGGGCGCCCTGGCCCGCCTCCGGCAGCAGTTCGCCGGGTTCGAAACGGTGGTCGATCTCATGCGCGAGGCCGAGCCGGTCGAGCCCGCAGGCGGCCAGGACGACCGCGTCCAGGCCCCGCTCGCCGCGCTTGCGCAGGCGCGTGTCGATGTTGCCGCGCAGCGGCTCGATCGAGAGCTCCGACTCGAGCGCCAGCAACTGCGCCTTGCGGCGCACCGATGCGGTGCCGATGCGCATCCCCGGCCGCAGCTCCGCGGAGCCGCACAGCGCGTCGCGCGGATCCTCTCGCTCTAGATAGGCGCCGACGACGAGCCCACCCGCGTCCGACGAGGTCATGTCCTTGGCCGAGTGGACGGCGACGTCGATCCGCCCCGCGAGCAGCGCCTCCTCGATTTCCTTGACGAAGACGCCCCGCGAGCCGATCTCGCCGAACGGCTTCGTCCGGTCCTTGTCGCCCGCGGTCGTGATCGGGACGAGCGCGATCTCGACGCCGTCGCAGCGCAGCCGCTCAGCCGCGAGCTCGGCCTGCGTCAGCGCGAGGCGGCTACCCCGGCTGCCGATCCTGATCAGCGTCATCGAGCCCGAACAGGTGCCGAACGGCGTCGGCGTAGGTCGCGCCGTCCGCGCCGGCGGCCGCCTCCTTCAACCGCACCGTCGGGTCGTGCAGCAGCTTGTTGACGATCTGCACCGTGACCGCCTCGACGGCCCGGCGCTCCTCCGGCGAGAGGTCGGCCAGGCGCCGCCCGGCACGGCCGAGCTCGCGCAGACGGATCTCCTCAGCTCGGGCCCGTAGCGACGCGATCGCCGGGACGACGCCGCGCGAGGCCTGCCAGGCACGAAAGCGCTCGGCTTCCTCGGCCACAATCGCCTCGGCGCGGGCGGCGGCGCCCTCAACGGTGCCCGTTCCCACGGCCTCGTCGAGATCGTCGACGTCGTAGAGGAATGCGTAGGGAAGTGTCGCGATCTCGGGATCGAGGTCGCGAGGCACGGCGAGGTCGATCAGCAGCAGCGGCCGGCGCTCGCGCGTCGCAAGCGCCCGCTCCACGTCGTCGCGCGAGACCAGGAAGCTTCGCGAATTGGTGGAGGCGACGACGACGTCGGCCTCGCCGAGGGCGGCCGCAACATCGGGGAGCGCGAGCGGCTCCGCCTCGAGCCTCCGCGCCACGCGACCGCGCCGTTCTTCGCCGCGATTCGCGACGAAGGCGATCTGTGCACCGCGCGCGACCAGTCTTCCGGCGGTCGCCTCGCCGATGTCGCCGGCGCCGATCAGCAGCACCTGCCGGCCGGTCAGGTCTCCGAGGACACGCTCGGCGAGCACGGCGGCGGCGGACGCCGCGGACGCGCCGGGATCGCCGACCGACGCCTGTGTCCGCACCTTGCGGCCGACCCGCAGCGCCTCGCGGAAAAGCCGGTCGAGCAGCGGGCCCGGCGTGCCGAGCGCGTAGGCGGCGCGTACCTGGCCGAGGATCTCGGTCTCACCGCGCACGCGCGAGTCGAGCCCAGCGGCGACACGGAAGAGGTGGCGGGCAGCCTCGTCGTCGGCGCGCCGGTAGAGGGCTCCCTCGGCCTCGCCGAGAGCGCCGGCGGCGCGCTCCTCGGCGCCGGGGCCGGCCACGTAGAGCTCGGTCCGGTTGCAGGTCGAGAGACAGACCGCCTCGCCCTCGTCCCCGGCGAGCTCACGCGCGAGCTCGGCAGCCTCGTCCGGGTCGAGTGCGACCCGCTCGCGGACCTCGAGCGTCGCGCCGCGATGCGAGATCCCTACGAGCGAGAGCTCAGCCAACCGGGACCTTCTCTCGCCGCTCCAACTCGGATTCCCGTCGCTCTCGAACCCGCCCGGTCAGCTCGTCGAGCTCGCGCTCGAGGCGTCCCAGCTTGAGCGCGATGATCAGCACGTAGACGAGCACAACGAGGAAGACGATCCCATATGCAGCCGCAACGTACTTCTCGGCGGCTGTCACGGCGAGCGTCAAGCGAGCAGCTCCCGCAGCTCGCGCAGGCGCGAGTCGATTCGCTTCCCCGCCAGCTCGACGCGGAACAGCGTTGCCGCAAGCGTCAGCATCGCCGCCAGCGAGACGCAGAACGTGAGGAACATCGAACCTGACATCTGCGGCCCCTGCAGGGTGAAGACGACCGGGTGGATCAGCTGATTCGCCAACCGGATCGCCAGGAAGCTGATCGGGATCAGCACGACGCCGAAGAGCGCGTAGACGGCGCACATGTTCGCGCGGGCCGGCCCCGGCTCGACCGAGTAGCGGAGCATGAAGTAGGCCGCGTAGAAGAGGAAAAGCACGAGGAAGAGGACGAGCTGGCTCTCGCTCCACAGCCACCAGTGCCCCCAGGAGATCTTCGCCCAGAGCGAGCCCGTCAGCAGCGTGAGGGAGCCGAAGATGACGCCCTGGTGGATCGCGACGTAGCTCTCGAGGTCGGCCCCGGGCTCGCGCTTCCAGAGGTGGCGGAGAGCTTTCCAGGCTCCCCAGCCGAAGAAGGCGTAGGCAGTCAGCGCGATCGGGACGTGGATGTAGAAGATCCTCTGCGAAAAACCCTGGTCGGCGTCCGTGGGCACATAGAAAAAGATCAGCGCAACAGACGCCGCGACCAGCACCCCGGCGAGAGCGGCAAGCGCCGCCAGCGGATTCTCCCTCGTACGAAGCCCCACGGAAACGCCTGCATCTTCGCAGAAGACGAGACGGGGTCGGAGGGTCTGGCGAGCGGTGCGGATTGCGCCCGCCGAAGCAGTGCGACACGGTGGCCGGCCCCCGCTCGAGCAGACCCGGCCTTGCGTGCCACGTCCTGAGGACTGTCCCCGCAACACGGCCCGGCAGGACGGGTGGGGAAGAAGAGTCACACATTCGTTACACGGAGCCAGCGCTGGTTCGGGCTTCGGGCTCTACGCTGCGGTCGCGGAACCGCATCACGCGGTCAGTCTGTTGGCTCAGGGATTGGTCGTTCGTGACCAGCAGCACCGTCATCCGATGCTGGTCCGCGGCCCGCAGCGGCACGCCTGGCGGTGACTTGGTGCGTTCGGGATCGCTTCAGACGTAAGGCTCGGCACTCCGGCGCTAAACTCGGCCTCGTGCAACGGAGGGGTAGTCCCGTCCGACTTGTGATTGCGCTTTCGGTCGCCGCGGCGCTCGCCGTCTTCTTGCTCTACACGAGCTTCGCCGGTGGGGCAACGCCTTCGCTGA
>Ga0307277_10000823_pt1 | contig 11905 bp, 20 predicted proteins | sample ER_DNA_116_FD_194473 | JGI IMG/M metagenome (GOLD analysis project Ga0307277, IMG submission 194473) | Bulk soil microbial communities from the East River watershed near Crested Butte, Colorado, United States - ER_DNA_116 | ecosystem: Environmental > Terrestrial > Soil > Floodplain | place...
GCGGAGCCGAGCTGGAGCGAGACGATCCCGACCACGACGTAGCCGCCGGCGCCGGTGCCCTCGACGAGATCGACCGCAGGGATGGGGGTCAGCGAGCGGTAGGCGCGATAGGTGCCGGCGAGATAGACGAGCGCGAAGGCGCTCGCGAGCACGACGCCCCCCTGGAAGCCGCCGCCCGGGGTGAGGTAGCCGTGCGCGACGACATAGAGCCCGAGGACGAACAGGCCGGCCGCGAAGCCTGCGCCTGCGAGGCGCACCGCGTCGCTGTGGATGCGCTCGGGAGTCCGCCTCCGTTCCTCGCGCGTGTGGCGGAGCAGTAGCGCGACTCCCATTACCGAGGCGAAGAGGATGAACTCCTCGCCCATCGTGTCCACGCCGCGGTAGTCGAAGACGACCGCCGCTACGACGTTTGTGGCGTGTCGCTCGCCGACGGCGACGCCGTTCAGCACCTTGCCGTACGGCCCTCGGTAGTGCCCGAAGTCGGGCAGCCCGGCGACGGCCCAGAGCAGCAGCGCCGCCAGCCCGGCCGCGGAGAGGGCGAAGAGGCCGATCCGAAGCTGCCGCGTCATCCGCCGCGCTGGAGCACGATCGCCACGACGATGACGAGCGGGAAGCCGACCGCCCCGACGACGAGCTCCGAGAGCGCGACGTCCGGCGCCTGGAAGACCAGGAACAGAACCACCAGGAGCAGGCCGTAGAAGCTGGCCGCCATTGTCAGCCGCACGAGGTCGCGCGTCAGGACGACGGCGAGCGCCCCGAGAGCGACCAGCGCGATGATCGCGGCCTGGAGCGGGATCATCCGCGCTCCCGCTCGGCGGGTGTCGACTCGAGCGTCCCCCGCTCGGTGATGCGGATCGCTCGCGCGGTCGCCGTCCCGAGAGCCGCTCCGAAGAGCGCGAGCATCAGCGCGACCAGAATCGCGTTGAGGCCGTTGGTCGTGAACAGCCCCTCCTCGACGCAGACCGCGGCGGCGATCACCGTCGGCCCGACCACGGTTGCGGCGCCTGCATAGTGAAGGCGGTCGATCGCGTTCCGCATGACAACGAGCCCGAGACAGGCGATGAGCTCGATCGCCACGCCGAGGCCTACGAGGATGTCGACCGCTACAGCCACCGGTCGCCGAGAAAGCGGATGAAGACGAGCGTCCCGACGAAGGTCAGTGCCGCCAGCACGAGCGGCAAGGTGAAGTAAGACGAGCGGTGGAAGCCCTCGGCGAGCAGGAGGAGCACCACGGTCACGACGGTGCTGCCCAGCTCGAGCCCGACGAGCGCCTCGGTCAGCCGCCCGCGCAGCAGCACCCACCCGCAAGGCAGCAGCCCAGCGAGCAGCGCAGTCGCGCCGATCAACCAGACGTTCATGGCAGCTCGTTCGATGCGCGGCGAGGGTCGAGCTCGTGGCGGAGCGCAAGCCCCCGCTCGCAGTCCATGTCGACGGGGAGCGTGTTGGGGCTCAGCGCGTCGGTGAGCGTGGCGACCGCGCGCCGGCCGGCGGACACCGCGTCAGCGCGCCCGGCTGGCCACGGGAACGCGCGGTACGCGCTGCGCACGGGCCGCACGCCAGTGAGGTGAACGATCAGCGCCCAGGTCACGACCGCCAGCTCCCTCGGGACCTTCAACGGCGCCTTCAGCGTCTTCGCGAGCCATCGAGGCTCGAAGCGGAATCGGAGCAATCTTTGGCCGCGGACGCCGAGCGCCACGGCAGTGCCGAGAACGGCGGCGCAGGCGCCCGCGATGAGCTCGAGGCCCGCGTTGGTGCCGACGAGCAGGATCCACCAGCCGCTGAGCGCAAGCCACCAGAGCACTACGAAGCGCAGCGTTCGCATCAGCGGCCGTTCGGGTGGAGGACGACCTTGATGCAGCCGTCTCGCTTGGCCTGGAAGAGCTCGTAGGCCTCGGGTGCCTGCTCGAGTGGCAGCTCGTGCGTGACGAGGTCGTCGGTGCCCAGCGGATCGTCGTCGCCGAGCAGCGGCAGCAGGTCGTCGATCCAGCGCTTCACGTTCGCCTGGCCCATCCGGATCGTGAACTGGCGGTCGAAGAGCTCGCCGATCGGCAGCAGCGGCAGGAAGCCGACGTAGACGCCGCTCAGCGAAAGCGTTCCGCCGCGCCGCAGCGAGCGTGCCGCTTGCAGGAGCGCGCCGATCCGGTCCGGCATGAGCTTCGTCGCCTGCAGCGTCCGGCCCACGAAGGTCGCGTGCGCTTCCATGCCGACCGCGTCGATCGCCGAGTCGACCCCGCGGCCGTCCGTGAGCTCACGGACGACGTCGACGACGCTTTCGACCGCCTCGAAGTCGATCGTCTCGACGCCGTTCCGCCGCGCCATCGCGAGCCGCTCGGGAACGCGGTCGATCCCGAGCACTCTGCCCGCGCCGCGGTGGAGTGCGATCCGCGTTGCCATCTGCCCGATCGGGCCGAGCCCCCAGACGCCGACGGTGCCGCCGGGCGGGACGTCCGCATACTCGACGCCCTGCCACGCCGTCGGCAGCACATCGGAGAGGAAGAGAAAGCGCGAGTCCGGCGGGCCCTTGGGCACCGGAATCGGCCCGTAGCCCGCGAACGGCACGCGGAGGTACTCCGCCTGGGCGCCGGGAACGCCGCCGTACAGGTGCGTGTAGCCGAACAGCGCCGCCCCCTTGCGCCACTTGCGGCTCTGAGTCGTCTCGCACTGCGACTGGAGCCCGCGCTCGCACATGTAGCAGCTCCCGCAGGCGATGTTGAAGGGGATCACGACGCGGTCGCCGGGCTTGATGTGCTTCACCTCGGAGCCGACCTCCTCGACGAGGCCCATCGGCTCGTGCCCGATGATGTCGCCCTCCTTCATCGCGATGCCGAGCTTCGAGTAGAGATGCAGGTCGGAGCCGCAGATCGCGGTCGAGGTGATGCGGACGATCGCGTCGGTCGGGCGGCGGATGACCGGGTCAGGGACGTTGTCGACCCGGAGGTCCTCCTTGCCGTGCCAGACGACGGCCTTCACGCCACAGCCTCGAGGGGAGGCGTTGGTGCGCTTGCCCGTCTGCGGATCCCGTGCATCAGCTCGAGCAGCGCGTCGCCGGAGCTGCGCCGCGGCTCCCAGCCGAGCTCGTCGCGGGCGCGCGTGGTGTCCATCAAGGGCACGCCGAGCGCAAGGTCGACCCAACCGGGGGGCGTGGGCTGCAGATGGAGGCGCCAGGTCGCGGAAGCGAACGCGCGGGCGGCTCGCGCAGGCATTGGAATCGTCCGGGCGTCGAGCAGCCGCGCGAGCTCCTGCGGGTCGAGAACCGGATCGGCCGCGATGTTGAAAGCGCCGCGCGCCTCGCCGACGATCGCCAGCCGGTACGCCTCGCCGACGTCGCGGGAATGCACGGCCTGGAACCGGAGCCCCGGGATGTCGGGCACGAGCGGCACCAGGCCCGGCCGCACGAGCGCGGGCGGCAGGAGCGGGCCGGTGAACAGCCGGCGGATCTCCTTCCCGCTCTCGCGCTTGAAGATCAGTCCTGGCCGCACGCGAACGACCCGGGTGTCGGGGTGCTCGCGCTCGAAGGCGTCGAGGATCGACTCGGCCTCCGCCTTGTGCCGCGAGTAGAAGCTCGTCGGGATTCCACGAGCTGGCCAGCTCTCGTCAACGCGTCGGTCCTTCGGCCCGGGCGAGTAGGTGCCAACCGAGGACGCGTAGACGAGGGACGGCACGCCCGCCTCGGCCGCGGCGCGGAAGACCCGGGCCGAGCCGTGGACGTTCGCCAGCCAGACCCGGTTCAGGTCGCGGGAGGGCTGGATCAGCCAGGCCAGGTGGACGACGCAGTCGGCGCCTCGGAAGTGGGGGAGGAGGTCGGAGCGGGCGACGTCGGCTTGTGCCCACTCGACCTTCGGGAGCTCGAGCCGCGGACGGCGTCGCGCGAGGCCGAGCACCGAGTCGACGAGCGGCTCGTCCACGAGCGCGTCGAGCAGGCTCGTGCCGACGTTCCCGGTTGCGCCGACGACGACGACTCTCATTCGCTCACCTCGAGCTCGTCAACGAGCGTCAGGAACGCCTTGGCGTACGGCGACTCTTCCGTGCGGCGCCGCACCTCGTCCCAGTCGATCTGCTCGCGCACCGCGCGCGAGATCTCCAGCAGGCCGTCGTAGTCGAGCGAGTGCTCCTTCAGGGCGAGCAGCTTCGTGACGAGCACGTCTTCCGGGCGCAGCACGCGCATGCGAACCGCGTAGACCTCGGTTTCTTCCGCGCCTTCGATGAACGAGTCGTCCACGTTCACCCCCGTCGGGTCGAAGATCAGGTCGACGAGGACATGGCCGTCCCACGCCTTGTAGAGCCAGCCCTCCGGCGGCTTCTCCGGCCGGAAGCCGGCCTCGGCGAGCGCCTGGAGGGCGGGCTCGGCATCCTCCGGCTTGACGAAGTAGTCGAGGTCGTGCTCGGTCTCCGGACCTCCGCGCGCCCAGATCGCGACCCCGCCGCCGAGAACGAACGGCACGCCCGCCTCCCGCAGGGCTGCGGACGAGCGCTTGAGGGTCTCTAAAAGCTCTTCGAAGCTGGTTTCCGTCTGCGCCACGGCTCTGCCGTACCCCGCAGGCGCGGCTGCCAATCGGTTGAATGTCAGCCGTGAGCAGGCCGATTCGTTTCGCTGCAGCAGGCGATATCCACGCCCACGACGAGAATCGAGACGACCTGGCGCGGGCCTTCTCCGAGGTCGACGGGACTGTGGATCTCGTCCTGCTCGCCGGCGACTTGACGACGTACGGCCAGCCCGAGCAGGCGGCCCTGCTGGCCGAGATCTGCCGCCCGCTCGAGGTGCCGGTCTTCGCCGTGCTCGGAAACCACGACTGGCACTGCAACCAGGTTCCGGAGATCGTGGCGCTTCTCTCCGGTGCAGGCGTGCGGGTGCTCGACCGCAGCTGGGCGATCGAGGACGTTGACGGCACCTCGGTCGGGATCGTCGGCGTGAAGGGCTTCGTCGGCGGCTTCCCGGACTCGCAGCTGCCCGACTTCGGCGAGCCTTTGCTGCGCCAGGTCTATGCGGAGACGTCGGACGAGGTCGAGGCTCTTGCGGCTGGCCTCGAGGCCGTGGCCGGCAGCGACCACCGGCTCGTGCTCCTGCACTACTCGCCGACGGCCTCGACGCTCGAGGGCGAGCCGCGTGGGATCTGGCCGTTCCTCGGCAGCGACCGCCTGGCGGAGCCGATCGCCGAGCACAAGCCCGACGTCGTGCTGCACGGCCACACGCACGCGGGCACCTTCGAGGGCTCGGTTGGAGGCGTCCCGGTCTTCAACGTCGCGGTCCCGGTGCTCGGGCGCGACTTCTTCGTGTTCGAGCTCGACGGCTCGAAAGTGGCCGCCGCGTGACCACGACCCTCGCGCCGGTCGAGGTCGAGCAGCCGCGCGAGGTCGAGGACGTCGAGCAGGACCGCCCCTGGATCGTGATCGTCTGGAACGACCCGATCAACCTGATGTCCTACGTGACTCTCGTCTTCCAGAAGCTGTTCGGCTACAGCCGCGCCAAGGCGACGAAGCTGATGCTGCAGGTGCACAACGAGGGCAAGGCGATCGTCTCCGGCGGGACGCGCGAGAAGGCCGAGCACGACGTCGCCCGCCTCCACGCCCACGGCCTCTGGGCGACGATGCGGCAGGACTGATGTTCGGAACCCGCAAGCTCGTCTCGATCGTCGCGCTGGTCCTCTTCGCGGTCTACGCCCTCGGCATCGTCGGCATCTCCCTTTCGGCGGGGAAAGGCCACGGCCCGGTGTTCTGGAGCTCGATCGTCGTGATCATCGTCCTCGCCGCAGGCTCGTTGTGGCTGTCTCGGCGGATGTACCGGAAGGGCAGGCGGCCCAGGTGATCGAGCGCGCCTCCGACGGCGGTGTGCTTCTGAGGCTCTCGCCGGAGGAGCGGGCGCTTGTGGCGAGCCTCGCCGAGGACCTCCGCTCGCAGCTCGACGCCCGCACGGAAGACCCCTCGTTTCAGCGGCTCTTTCCGCCGGCCTATGACGACGAGCAGGACGAGAAGGCCTACCGCGAGCTGGCGGGCGACGGGCTCTTGGACGGACGGCGCCGCGCGCTCGAGCTCCTCGCCGCGACCGCGGGCAGCGACCGCCTGAGCGCCGAGGAGGCCGACGCGTGGCTGCGCGCGCTCAACGACTTGCGTCTCGTCCTCGGCACGCGTCTCGACGTCCAGGAAGACGCCTTGCTCGAGGGCCCGCAGAGCCCCGAGCACACGCTCTACGGCTACCTCTCCTGGGTGCAGGAGCAGCTCGTCGCGGCGCTATCGCCTGCCGAACCCTAGGCCCGCGGTCGCCAGTACCCGCCCCACGAACTCGCGCTTGCCCGCGGTGTACGCCTCGATGTCGGCGGGGTGCTCCTCCGCCAGCCACAGTTTCAGGGCCGCGTACTCCGCGACGAGCTCGGGATCCGCGCGCAGCGCATCGCGGAAGGCGAGGCGCTCGTTCCAGAGGTCGCTGCCGGGCTCCGTTAGATGCAGCCCGTAATCCGACTTCGAGAAGTGGTGCGCGAGCCCCGGGCGGTGCGGTGTGTGCTCCCACCTGTTGGCCAGCAAAGGCGCGTAGGCGGCGCGCGCCTCCTCGAAGTCCCGAACGCCGGCCATCATGTCGATGAACGGCTTCGCGGCCAGTCCCGGGACCGAGGTCGCGCCTATGTGATGGATGCCGCCCTCGAGCCAAGGATCCAGCACGCGCTCGAGCGGCGCACGCTCGGCCTCGAAGCGATGAGGCCACTCGGGGTCGTAAGGAACGACCCGGATCAGCGAGCTACGTGCCGACGACCTGGACGATCCAGCGCCGGTCGCGCTCGCGGTCGAGCTCGAGGAACATGACGCGCTGCCAGGTCCCGAGGCAGAGCTCGCCGTCCCGCACTGGAATCGACTCGCCCGCCGTCCCGAGCAGCATCGCCATGCAGTGCGAGTGCCCGTTGCCGAAGTCCATGTCCTCGGGGCAGATGTTCTCGGTGCGGCGGTCCCAGTCGTCGTGCGCGTAATACGTCTCGCTCGGCACGAGCCGCTTGAGCAGGTTCGCGAAATCCTCGAGGAAGCCGCTCTCGAACTCGTTCACGCGCACGCAGCACGTCGTGTGGGGCGAATAGACGCAGGCGATCCCGTCGATGACGCCGCTCTCCCTGACCGCCTCGCTCACCTCTTCCGTGATGTCGCGGACGGACAGACCGCCGGTCGTTCGAAGCTGTCGCTCGTGCTGGAAGACCTTCACGTACGCTCACCCTCCTTCGTGGACGGCCGCGGGAGTGCGGGCAGCGCCTATTGTGAGGGTTCTTGCCTCGCGCGTCGAGTTGAACCGATCAATCCGAATTGGCAGGCCGCCGCGTAGCACCTTCAACGCGGAAAGGGAGGTTGTCATGCATCGCGGGATCATCGGCCGGGTCCTCGTGGCACTGGGAGTTGTGGTGGTAGGCGTAGTCATCATCGCCAAGGCGCCGATCGGCACAGGTAGCAAGCCGAAGGCGGCTCTGCTGAATCAGTCAGGGTCACACGGTGGTCGCGATACGCTTGCCGTAACCGGGCCCGTAGCTCAGCTGGTCAGAGCAGCGGACTCATAATCCGTTGGTCCCTGGTTCGAATCCAGGCGGGCCCATAGCGATTTGCAGGGCTTTCTCTAGCTAGGCGCGCGCCCTGGGTTTGGCTAACCGGGAGCCAGGGAGATGCCCGGCAAACGACGCCCTGCGCGCCAGCCGCGCGCCAGTCCCGCGCAGGGCGGAGGGTTGCAGCGATTGAGCCGGCCACCCCCGCTCGCGATTCGCCACCTAGATGTCGGCGACAACAGCGACCCCGGCCGCGAATTCCCTAGGAGTGCCGTTCCGGCGATCAGAGGACACCGGGAAAGCGTTGTCGTCGCATGCCCCGTACATCAGACTCGTCAGGTGTCCTACGGACTCCGAAGAGCCACGACCGTCTGGAGGGGACTGGTCCTCTTCTGTCGGGCTTTCCTCCGAGCCGCCACGACGTGGAAGTTCGTCGTGGTCCTCAGACGCTTCACCCGAGACGTCACAACCTGGCTAGTGCTGGTGGTGTTCCTGCTCGGCGCATCCGTCGGGTTCCTCGTCCTCTTTGCTGATAGGTGGAGTTGGCACACCAACCAGATCGTTGCGTCGCACTCGAGCCCGGTGGTGCTTTGGGCAGCGCTCCTCTGCGCGCAAACGGGTCTCTGGGCGCTGGCGCTCCTCTGGCTCCTCCCGACGATCCGTAGCCTTCCGGGGGAGTACCGACGCGCGAACCGTAACGAGATCGTCGGCTCGAGCATCGTCATTCTCGCGATCGTCATCGCCATTTCCGTCTCCGGAATGGTGCACCCGATGTGGCCAAATTACTTCCGGGGCCACGCCATCAAGCTCGGGATGCTGACGATCCTGGGCGGGCTCGTCGGTCTCGTCGCTGCTCGCGGCGTCTGGTCCGTCCACGGAGGCTTGAAGCTGCTCGCCCGACGGGACCTTGGAAGTGACGAGTCGCTGAAGACCTTCCTCTCCCTCCGCGACGACGCAGGCCGCTTCCTCAGCGTCCTTGGGGCGATCATCGGCCTGCTCGTCCTCACGACGGGAGCACAACGTCGCGCCGTGCTCTGGTACTCGTCACACCATGACATCCACACGCACTACGGCTTCGAACTCGTCCTCCTCTACGGATTCCTCTTTACCGTCCTCGTTGCAGCGGTCTACCTTCCGACCTCTCTCACGATTACCGAGGTGGGCAACCGGATCCGAGACGCCGTCTTTCCTCCTGTTCCAGCGAGCAGGCCCGAGTGGGCAGATCGGCTGGAGAAGCGCGAGAAGCTTGGCCAGCTCCTCGGCCTCGAGCAGGGACCGGTTGTCCGACTGAAGGCCGGCGTCGCGATCTTGACGCCGCTCATCGGCAGCCTCGTCGGGCTGCTTCTGAGCGCTAAGTGAAACGGCGGCGATCCATACCTAGAGGCCCCACGGTCGCGCGCCGCCGAAATTTGTAACTGTTCGCACAAATCGGTGGTATCCTGGGTGGGCGCATAGACCTAGCGCGGAAGCCGTCGAGGCTCCGAACTTCCTCTCCGACTACCACTCCGGGCCTTGGTGCCGAGAGACCCGTCCGGTTCTCTCGTCTCGATGAGAGAGGAGCATGAAGATGAGTCAGGCCACGGAACCTCGCGAAGCGCAAGGCGCGGCCGATGATCGCGCGCAACGGGAGCTGACGAGCAAGGTCGGCGCGACGCTGACTCGGCGAAGCAAGCCGAGCAACGGCAAATGGGGCAAGACGGAGGCGTGACGAGCATCGAAGCGTCGCGGAGGCACGCGAGCACCTTGAGCAGGGTCGGAGCGACCCGATGACGGCTACTACGGTGATGGTGGAGGCGCCCGTCGAGTCGGCACAGCCGATCATGCGATCGGCGCAGCAGGTGGCCGAGGAAGAGGGACTCACCTTCGCAGGAACGCCTGGGCCAGGCTATAGCGAGGGGGGCGACGTGTACGAACCCATGGCTGCCCCGAAGACCGGGGAGTCGTTGCGTTCGTAGGCTGAACTACTCTACGCGGCGCATCGCCCTGTACACCGCGTCCCAATGCGCCGAGACCTCCTCTAGGGCCCGGGCTGTCGATTCGGCGGCCGTCTCCAGACGTTCGATTACCGCATCGACTTCCTTGACGCGCTTCTCAAGGGCAGCGACCTTGCCGGCGATGCTGCTTAGTTCCTGTGCAAGTACTTCGCTCTCGCTGCTCGCGCCCATCGTTGCGGGCCGAGTCTAGAGGACGCCCTGCGCGCAGACAGCCGTCTGGGGGTCCAACAGAGCACCTCCAGCGCGCGAAGGTTCCTCGCCCTGGCTGCATCTGTGTGATTACGGATGCGCGCTGAGGATGTCTTCCGGAGTGCCAACGACCGCATCGCCGAGAAAGGCTCCGAGCTCGGCTTGCGGCTTCCTTGGCCCTTCCTGTGCGAGTGCAGCGACATGAGCTGCTTTGCCCGTCTCGAGCTGACACTCGAGGCATACGAGGAGCTGCGATCGCATCCGGGGCGCTACTTGACGGTGCCCGGCCATGACGTCGCAAAGACCGTCGTGATCGAGCAGACCGAAAGAGTCGCCTTTGCCGAGCGGCTCCTCTAGCCGGCTAGGCGGGCGAGGCGCCCTTCGACTCCCAGTAGCGGTTCAGGGCGCCCTGGACCTGGACGAACCAGATCACGTGGCCGATGATCGGGAGCAGGAACCAGAGGCCGTAGATGCCGCGGACCGGGCTCTGGCCCCCGTCGAGGTCTTCGTACATGTAGCGCACCTCGGAAGGGACGACGAAGAACGTCACCGGCGCAATGAGGATGAAGATGACCAGGCCGACGACACCGCCCACGCCGTTGCCCGAGTAGCGCTTGATCTCATCGTGGGTCTTGTAGGCCCAGTAGAAGGCGTAGATCGAAAGGGTCAGGACGAACCAGAGGATCGAGAGGCCGATGGAACGCGTCTCTCCGATCGGTCCTCGCTCCGCCACGCGCTGATCATCTCACAGCCGAAGTTCGCGCTCTTTGCGGGGTTCTCGACCGGCGTCACCCTTTCGAGTGATCCCACGGCCGTGCCGGACATCGTAGAGTCGCGCTCGGCGTCGTAGGACCGGGCGTCTGCGGGGCATACCGAAGGTTTTCCACAGTTTCCACAAGAGGTGGGGAGCAATTACTGGACCAGGCCAACAGATCGATTCACAGCACGCGCGCGAGCCTGAGCTGCCGGGCGAGTTCGTCACCGAAGAGCTGCGTGCCGACTGTGCTCGCTTCCTCGACGAGCTACGAGCGCTGATCGAGCGGCGGGTCGAGGCCTTCGAACAGGTCGACTGGGGGCGGTGAAGCTCAGCCCGCTGCTTGACTCGAGTCAGGGAGCGGCGTACCGTCGAATCGGAATCAGCGCTGGAGGGAGCGCGTGGCTGGACCGGAGTCTCCCAGTGCTGCGGCGACCGTCTGGATCGGGGCCTACCGGCTCGAGGTCGGCGGCGGCTCGGGCTCATTCGCCGAGTTCGAGCCCGACGAAGAGCACGAGAACGCCAGTGACCTCGCGGCCGCGCTCGACGAGCCGGGCCAGCCGCGGGCAGCATTCGCCGCCATCCAGGAGTTCCAGGAGAGCGCCGACGCGGTCACCGGCCGGATCGAGCAGGCCGACAAGCTCCTGAGGGCGGCTGCGAGCGGGGAGCTGCTCAACCTCGGAAGCGTCTCGGGCGAGATCGACGCTCTGGCCGACCTCTGCACGCGGCTCGATAGGGCCGGCAGGTTCGAGGAGGAGCTCAAGCTGATGCGTTCGCTCAACGGGCTGCTCGCGCTCTCGTTGAGGTGGTTGGAGCTGATCCGCGCCCTTCTGGCGCTGCTTCGCTCGGCAGAGAAGGCCGGAGACGCGGCCGGCCAGGCGTTCGCCCATCACGAGCTCGGCTCGCTCAATCTCTGCGCGGGCCGAGCCGGGGAGGCCGTTAAGCACCTGGGGGAGGCCCAGCGCTTGCAGGACGCCATCGGCGACCTCGCCGGCCGCTGCGCGACACGCCACAACCTCGACTCGTCCCGCCGCGATCTCGCGCTCCGCTCGGGCGGAGGGATCCCTCCGCCGCGGCGAATCCAGCGCCTGGTGGTGCTGGCGGGGGCGCTCGCGATTGCCGGCGGGAGCGGCGCGGGCATCGCGCTCGCCATTCACGGCGATGGCGGAGACAACCATTCGACGACCTCGCCGCCTCCACCGCCTCCGCCCGGCAAGCACGTCCTCACGGTCGCGCTGGCCGGCAAGGGCGCGGGCTCCATTCGCGGCCCGGGTATCCGGTGCCCGAGCGACTGCAAAGCCCCCGTCCAGGATGGGCAAACCGTGACCCTCACGGCGACTCGTGCCAACGGCTCGGTGCTGACGAGCTGGTCGCGCCCCGACTGCGGCCGGGCGGCGAGGTGCAAGGTGACGGTGACCCGCGCGATCACCGTCACGGCGACGTTCGCGCCCGCAGCCGAC
>Ga0307277_10000825_pt1 | contig 11882 bp, 10 predicted proteins | sample ER_DNA_116_FD_194473 | JGI IMG/M metagenome (GOLD analysis project Ga0307277, IMG submission 194473) | Bulk soil microbial communities from the East River watershed near Crested Butte, Colorado, United States - ER_DNA_116 | ecosystem: Environmental > Terrestrial > Soil > Floodplain | place...
CGTGCGCATTCTCAACGGCGGCACCGAGGCGGTGACCCGCGTGCTCATCGAGAGCCAGGACGAGACCGGCGAACGCTGGACCACGGTCGGCGTCTCACCCAACATCATCGACGCCTCGTTTCAGGCGCTAATGGATTCGATCGTCTACAAGCTCGTGCGCTCCGGGGCATGATCGATCACATCTCCGTCGCAGTTCGCGATCTCGACGCCTCGGTGCGGTTCTATCAGGCGGTGCTCGGCGCCATCGGCTACCAAAAGCTCGTCGTTCGGCCGCGCACGGTTGGCTTCGGCAAAAGCTATCCCGAATTCTGGGTCAATCTGCGCGCGGGCCTCTTCCCGATCGACGCCGATAGCGGCGCGCACGCGGCGCTGCGCGTGCGCACGAGCGAACTGGTCGATGCGTTTCATGCCGCAGCACTTGCCGCCGGCGGTCGCTGCGACGGCGCGCCGGGCCTGCGGTCGCAACACGGGGAAGGGTATTACGCGGCCTTCGTTCGTGACCCCGACGGCAATCGCGTCGAGGCGGTCACCTTTCTCAAGCCGCAGGAATAGCTCGCGGGTGGCGTGTCTCGCTACATGCGCTCGGCTGGGATTCGCGCCATTTCCTTGTCCGCTTCCGCAACTGAACGCGCCGCCGCGACTAGCTTCGGCAAGATCTCCTCCACGCGGTCGGCCACCAGCAGCGTGACCGGCAGGTTCGCGCGGATGAAGTCGAGCTTTTCCATCTGTTCGAGCAAGGCGCAGAGCGGATCCCAGAAGCGTGCGAGGTTGAGGGCCAGGATCGGCTTCTTGTGCCGGCCGAGCTGGGCCCAGGTCAGCTGCTCGACCAGTTCCTCCAGCGTTCCCACCCCGCCGGGAAGCGCGACGAATGCATCCGCGCGCTCGAACATCACCCATTTGCGCTCGTGCATGTCGCGCGTGATCAGCCGCTCCTGCACGCTCAGCAGCATGTGCTCGCGATTGACCAGGAAATCGGGAATGACCCCGGTTACCGCGCCGCCGTGGTCGATCACCGATTCGGCGAGCGCTCCCATCAGCCCAACCGAGCCGCCGCCATAAACCAGGCGGATGCCGTTCTCGGCGAGGATTCGACCGAACGTCTTCGCTGCGTCCATGAACGCAGGATTCTTGCCGGGCCCGGAAGCGCAGTACACGCAAATCGATTTGATTGTGCTCATGGGCAAAGGATGTGGCGCTGCCGGCGCAGGCCGTCAAGGTTCGCCCCGTGAATGGTTATTGCCGGCCATAGCGCGGTGCAAGGCGCGCGTGAGCGCGCCGATGCTCGGCAGTCCACCTTGTTTTGTGAGAATGGGCCCGCGGGTGAAGGCTGCGGCTGGCGCGGGGCGGCTCGATACCGGAACGTTGGATTTTCCCTTTTGGGGTGCTTGTGGTGCGGAAAAGGCTCTATATGAGAGTGGTTCAATGGGGCTGCGCGTGCGGCCCGTCGTTGCCGGCCGGTATGCGAGAATGGATTCTTATCCGCGTTCGAGCGAGGCGTTGAAGCGCGAGGTTTCCGCCGAGGGCGAGGCCTCGCTGTTCGCCATCGTGCGCGGGTTGTGGCCCTATATCTGGCCGGCGGACCGCCGCGATCTCAAGTTGCGCGTCGGCGCGGCGATGGTGTTGTTGCTCGCCGCCAAGCTTGCCACCATCGTCGTGCCGTTCACCTTCAAATGGGCGACCGACGCGCTCGCCGGGGAGGGGAGTGCGCCGGTCCTGCCCTCCGCATGGCTCGTCTGGGCGCTCGCGGCTCCGGTCACGCTCACCATTGCCTACGGCGGGATGCGCATCCTCATGGCGGTGCTCACGCAGGCGCGCGACGGCATCTTCGCCCAGGTCGCGATGAACGCGGTGCGCCGGCTCGCCTACCGCACCTTCGAGCACATGCACCAGCTCTCGCTGCGCTTTCATCTCGAGCGCAAGACCGGCGGCTTGACCCGCGTGCTGGAACGCGGTCGCAACGCTATCGAGACCATTGTGCGCATGGTGATCATGCAGCTCGTGCCGACGATCATCGAGCTGGGCCTGATCCTCGTCGTGCTGCTCTATCAGTTCGATTGGCGATACGTCGTCGTCATCCTCGGCCTCGTCGCGCTTTATATGGCGTTCACCTATCAGGCGACCGAATGGCGCATCAACATCCGCCGGCGGATGAACGACAGCGACACCGACGCGAACGTCAAGGCGATCGACTCGCTGCTCAACTACGAGACGGTGAAATATTTCGTTGCCGAGGAGCGCGAAGCCGCTCGCTACGACCGTTCGATGGCGCGCTACGAGGAGGCGAGCGTGCAGGCCTATGTGTCGCTCGCGGTCCTCAATGCCGGCCAAGCGGCGATCTTCACCGTCGGGCTCGCCACCGTCATGGTGATGTGCGCCTACGGCATCAAGGAGGGCACCAATACCGTCGGCGACTTCGTCATGATCAACGCCATGATGATTCAGCTCTACCAGCCGCTCAATTTCATGGGCATGGTCTATCGCGAGATTAAGCAGGCGGTGATCGACATCGAGCGGATGTTCGCGATCCTCGCGCGCGAGCCGGAGATCAAGGACAAGCCCGGCGCCAAGCCGCTCGCGATCAAGCGCGGGGCGATCAGCTTCGAGAACATCACTTTCGCCTACGAACCCGGTCGGCAAATCCTCAAGGGGCTCAGCTTCGAGGTGCCCGCCGGACATCGGGTGGCCGTGGTCGGTCCTTCGGGCGCCGGCAAATCGACCCTCTCGCGCCTGCTGTTCCGCTTTTACGAGGTCAGCGGCGGCCGCATTTTGGTCGATGGCCAGGACATCCGCGATGTCACGCAGACGTCGCTGCGCTCCGCCATCGGCATCGTGCCGCAGGACACGGTGCTGTTCAACGACACCATCCGTTACAACATCCGCTACGGCCGCTGGCAAGCGAGCGATGCGGAGGTCGAGGCGGCGGCGCGGCTCGCGCAGATCGACGACTTCATCCGCCTCTCGCCCAAGGGCTACGACACCGAGGTGGGCGAGCGCGGCCTCAAGCTCTCCGGCGGCGAGAAGCAGCGCGTCGCCATCGCCCGCACGATCCTCAAAGCGCCGCCGATCCTGGTGCTCGACGAGGCCACCTCCGCGCTCGATAGTCATACCGAGAAGGACATCCAGGACGCGCTCGAACAGGTATCGCAGAACCGCACCACGCTCGTCATCGCGCATCGGCTCTCGACCATAGTCGAGGCGGACGACATCATCGTGCTCGATGAAGGGACGATCATCGAGCGCGGCACCCATCACCAGCTGCTGGCGAATGGCGGCCTCTACGCCAGCATGTGGAACCGTCAGCGCGAGGCCGCGGCGGCGCGCGAGAAGCTCGCGTTGGTCGACGACGAGGTCGCCGCGCCCAACCGCAATCCGCCGGAGCTGGAGGAGGCCGATCTGCCGATCGACAAAGAGCTGTCCGGACCTCCGATCGAACGCGCCGACGCGGCGGAATGACGATGTCGGTTCTTGCCTCCATCCGCTCCCAACTCGCGCCGGTGCATCGCGAAGGCCTCCCCTTCGTCGGCATCTTCGCCGTGGTGAGCCTGCTGGCGTTCTGGCTCTCGCCGCCGCTCGGCTGGCTCGGCTTCGTGGCGACGCTCTGGTGCGCCTATTTCTTCCGCGATCCCGCACGCGTGACGCCGCTGCGCGAAGGCATCGTGGTTGCTCCTGCGGACGGGCGGGTGAGCCGGGTGGTCGAGGCGATGCCGCCGAAGGAGCTCGGATTGGGCGAGCGGCCGCTGCCGCGGGTGTCGATCTTCATGAGCGTGTTCGACTGTCACATCAACCGCAGCCCGTTCGCCGGCAAGATCGAGCGCATCATCTATCACGCCGGCGCCTTCGTGAGCGCCGACCTCGACAAGGCGAGCGAGAGCAACGAGCGCAACAGCTTCCTCATCGCCAGCAACGGAGGGCGCATCGCCGTGGTGCAAATCGCAGGCCTGGTGGCGCGCCGCATCGTCTCTTTCGTGCGCGAAGGCGCAACCGTTGCCGCTGGCGAGCGCATCGGCATGATCCGCTTCGGCTCGCGGGTCGACGTCTATCTGCCCGCGGGTGCGCGGGCGCTGGTCGCCGAGGGCCAGACGGCGATTGCGGGCGAGACGGTGATTGCCGATCTTGCCGCCGGCGAGGCGCAGCGCGGCTTTCGCGCCGATTAAGCCATTAACCGGCAATGGTTAATCGCGGCGACGCTAGCAGAGCCGCAAACGCTGCGCTATGATTTCCGCCATGCCGTTCTCGTCCTTCGACCGTGGCCCGTTCCCCCGCCAGCGCGGGCGCTTCCGCCTCATTCCGGTACGCACGCTGGTGCCGAACCTGATCACGCTGCTCGCGCTGTGCGCGGGACTGACCGCGATCCGGCTTGCCCTCGAGGACAAGCTCGAATGGGCGGTCGCGGCCATCGTTTTCGCCGCGCTGCTCGACGGCATCGATGGCCGCGTCGCGCGCATGCTCAAGGGCACCTCGCGCTTCGGCGCCGAGCTCGACAGCCTCGCCGACTTCGTCAATTTCGGCGTCGCGCCGGCGCTGATGCTTTACTTCTGGGGCCTTCGGGAGCTCGGCAATCTCGGTTGGATCGCCGGGCTGGTGTTTGCGATCTCGACGGGGCTGCGGCTCGCGCGCTTCAACGTCATGGTCGAGGACCCAAACAAGCCGGCCTGGGCGGCACAGTTCTTCATGGGTGTGCCGGCGCCAGCCGGCGCCATCACCGTCCTGCTGCCGATCTATGTTTATTTCCTCGGCGTGCCGCGCCTGCCCGGTACGGCCTCGCTGACGTTCGTCTACACCTTCGCCATCGCCATGCTGATGGTCTCCCGGCTGCCGGTCTTCTCCGGCAAGCGCGTCGGCAAACGGATTGCGCCCGAGATGGTGCTGCCGGTCTTCGTCATGGTGGTGCTGTTCTTCGCGCTGCTGATTTCCTACCCGTGGGTGGTGCTCACGATCGGCACCGTGTGTTATTTGGCGAGTCTTCCGTTCGGCTACTTGTCCTATCGCCGCCACGAGCGCAAGGACGCGGCAACCGCGGGGGCTGCAGCGGCGGGCGCTGCCGCGCAGCCTCATGCGCACAACGAGGGGCCCACGGTGTTGCCCGGGCATGGGGGACAAGCCCCCGACTCAAATCGGCGCGCCCGGCTCAATTGATGCACGGATGGAGTGCACGACCCACCCTCGCCACTGACGCGTCCGTCATTGCCGGGCTTGACCCGGCAATCCGTCTCCTTCGCGAATAGTCTTTTTGCCAAGCAGATGGACCCGCGGGTCAAGCGCGTCTACGCGCGTCCATAGCCCGTCGAAGACGGGCGTGAACGCCCTTCGGGACGCGCTTCTGCCCGCGGGTGACGCAGCGCTCATCGGTCCGGCAGCGGGTGCCCGGGCATGAGATCATAAGGGTGCTTCCAGCCCGGCAGCGCCTTGATGCGATCGAGCCAAACCGCGATGTTCTTGTGCTGGGCGGGGATGTCGAAGCCGAACTCCTCGGCCGGATAGTAGAGATAAGCCACCAGTGAGATATCGGCGATGGTTGGGCGCGCGCCGAGGATGAACGGCGCACTCGCCAGGCGCTTGTCGAGGATGGCAACGTTGTTGTCGATGCGGCCCTTGAGGAATGCGAGCACGGCAGGGTCGCCCGGCGGCTTGGCGAAACACCGCAAGAAGCGATAGGGCCCGAGAAAGCCGTTGACCTTTTGATTGTCGAAGATGATCCAGCGCAACGCCTCGAGGCGCGCATCCTCGCTCTCGGGACGGAATTGTCCCGACCGGTCGGCGAGGTAGGTCAGGATCACCCCGGACTGGCTGAGCTTTTTGCCCTGATGCGCGAGGACCGGCACCTCGCCCATTTCGTTGACATTGCTGCGGTATTGCGGCGTGCGCGGCTCGCCCTTGCCGAAGAAATCGACCCACACGGGTTCCCAATCGGCGCGGATCAGGTTGAGCATGAGCGCACAGCGATAAGCGTTGCCGGATTGCGCGAAGCAATAGAGCTGGTACTCGGCCATGACGTCCCTTTGTTCGTGGCTTCTACTTGGTCTTGCGCCGGAAAAGAGAACTCTTCACCCGGCTCGCTCACTTTGGCGGGTTCGCCATCCTCTCCCCTGGCGGGGAGAGGATGATCGAGCGCGAAGCGCAAGGCCGCTCATTTCATCGTCGGAATGACGAACTCGGCACCTTCCTTGATGCCGGAGGGCCAGCGCGAAGTTACCGTCTTGGTCTTAGTGTAAAAGCGCACCGCATCCGGGCCGTGCTGGTTCAGATCGCCGAAGCCCGAGCGCTTCCAGCCGCCGAACGTATAGTAGGAGAGCGGCACGGGGATCGCGAAGTTCACCCCCACCATGCCGACATTCACCCGAGCTGCGAAGTCCCGGGCCGTGTCGCCGTCCCGAGTGAAGATGGCAACGCCGTTGCCGTAGTCGTGCTCGGAGGGAAGCTGCAGGGCCTCCTCGTAAGTTTTGGCGCGCACGACCGAGAGCACCGGCCCGAAGATTTCCTCCTTGTAGATGCGCATGTCCGGCGTCACCTCGTCGAACAGGCAACCGCCCATGAAGAAGCCGCCTTCGTAGCCCTGCAACTTGAAGCCGCGCCCGTCGACCTTGAGCTTCGCGCCTTCCTTGATGCCGACGTCGACGTAGCTCTTCACCTTGTCGAGAAGCGCCTTGGTGACCATCGGCCCGTAGTCGGCCTGCGGATCGCTCGAGGGCCCGACCTTCAAGCTCTCGACGCGCGGGATGAGCTTGTCGACAAGAATATCCGCGGTCTTCTCCCCGACCGGCACCGCCACCGAGACCGCCATGCAGCGTTCGCCGGCCGAACCATAGCCTGCGCCGATCAGCGCATCGACCGCTTGATCCATGTCGGCATCCGGCATCACCACCATGTGGTTCTTGGCGCCGCCGAAGCACTGCACGCGTTTGCCGTGGGCACAGCCGGTGGTGTAGATGTATTCCGCGATCGCCGAGGAGCCGACGAAGCCGATCGCGCGCACGCGCGAATCGGTGAGCAGCGTGTCGACTGCCTCCTTGTCGCCGTTGACGACATTGAGCACGCCCGCCGGCAGCCCGGCGTCGACGAGGAGTTCGGCAAGCCGCATCGGCACAGATGGATCGCGCTCCGACGGCTTGAGAACGAAGGCGTTGCCGCAGGCGAGCGCGGGCGCGAATTTCCACATCGGGATCATGGCCGGGAAGTTGAATGGCGTGATGCCGGCAACGACCCCGAGCGGCTGGCGCAGCGAGTAGAGATCGATGCCGGGTCCGGCGCTCTCGCTGAATTCGCCTTTGAGCAGGTGCGGGATGCCGCAGGCGAATTCGACCACTTCCAGTCCGCGCTGGATGTCGCCCTTGGAGTCGGCGATGGTCTTGCCGTGCTCCGAGGACAGCAGCTTGGCAAGGCTATCGAATTCCCGCTGCACCAGCTCGAGGAACTTGAACAGCACGCGCGCGCGGCGCTGCGGGTTGACTGCGGCCCAGGCGCCTTGCGCCGCCTCAGCGTTGGCAATCGCCGCTTCCACTTCCGACTTGTCGGCGAAGCTGACCTTCGCCTGAACCTCGCCGGTATTGGGGTTGAACACGTCGCCGCTGCGGCCGGATGTGCCCCCCACTCGTTTACCGCCGATGAAATGACCGATTTCGCGCATCAGGGCCTCCTCCGATGTCTGGCTCGCATTGCGGAGCCGTTATCTCCCGCTTGAGATAGCGCAGCCGGCGCGGCGCGGGAAGCGGCGCACCTGACGCCCAACGGACCGGCCGCCCACTGTGCGAAGCAATGGAGTGGCGGGGTCTCTCTCAACCGGCCGCTTTGCCGGCCGCACGAGAGCCAGCGCTGTCCTCATCCAGAAAGGCGCATATCTCGTCTGCGCAGCGCCCCCATGCCGGCTCGTGCGACAGGATGACATTGTTGCGGCTTTCGATCGCAACGAACCTGGCATCGGGAATTCCGCGCGCGAGCATCAGCCCCTGCTCGAAGGGGCAGGGGGCGTCGCCGCGGCTATGCAGCACGAGCGTCGGCGCGGTGACCCGCGACAAGAATGGGGTGACATCGACGTCACCGAACACCTCCAGCAGACGCGCCGCATTCTTGGGTGAGGTGGACATGCGCTGCAGATCATTCACCCACTGTGCCTGTTCCAGCGTCCCGCCGGGGATCATGAGCGAGGTGAAGACCTGCCTGAAGGCTGGATTGTCCTGCCCCCAGCCAACCTCGATCAGTTTGAGCAAGGCCTTGCGGCCCTCGATTTCAGCTGGATTTCCTCGCGCGCGCCAGCCTTGCGCATAGCCTCCGGAGAGCACGAGTCGCGTCACGCGCTCGGGATGGCGCACCGCATAGACGATCGCCACTGCGGCGCCCTGCGCGTTGCCGAAAAGCGCGAAACGGTCGAGACGAAGCGCGTCGACCACGGTCTCGAGATCGCGCACGAAGGTCTCGAATGAGATCTCCGCAACCTCCCAATCGGAAAGACCCGTTCCGCGCTCGTCGTAACGGATCAGGCGGAATTGCTCCGCCAGCCGCCGGAGCAGCGGAAACCATACCGGACTTTGCCAATCGAACTCGACGTGGTTCATCCAGTTCGCGGTCTTGACCACCGGCAGGCCGTTTCCGCACACCGCGACCGCGAGATTGATCCCTTCCGCCGTGCGGCAGAAGCTCACCTCCTGGACTGGCCCACGATCCGGCTTTCCGGCTGGCGGCGCAGGAGCGTGCTCGCGCACCTCGCCGATGAACCGGAAGCCGCGGCGGGACACCGTGCGGATGAAACGCTGTTGTTCGCCGCTGTCGCCGATCGCATGCCGCGCGGCGGTGATCCGGCTAGTCAACGTGGATTCGGAGACGATGCGCCCGTGCCAGACCGCCGCCAGCAGGTCATCCTTGCTGACGACGCGGTCCCGGTGCTCGACGAGATAGGCAAGCAGATCGAACACCTGGGGTTCGACCTGGACTGAGTCGCCGCCGCGGCGCAGTTCGCGCTGCTCCAGGTTGAGGACGTAGTCGCCGAACAGAAAACGCATCCCGGGCTCCCAACCCAGGGCACAATATAGCGCAGCGAAGAGGCGCATGGCCAAAATCCGCGCGCTCCAAAGGCGAAAATCGCGACTTTCTCAGGGGCAAATCAGGGAACCGTCAAGGCCGGCGGCTGCACGAGTCTGTCATGTTGGGGCTCAGTCAACGCTCGGGATTTGCGCCGAGACCGCGTTCGCAGTCCCAAGACGAGGCAGGAGCATCGGCCATGACTTTGGGACTGAACCATCTCGCGCCGGATTTCGAAGCCGACACGACGCAGGGCCGCATTCGCTTTCATGACTGGGTGGGCGGCTCCTGGTGCGTGCTGTTCTCGCATCCGAAGGACTTCACCCCGGTTTGCACGACCGAACTCGGCTACATGGCCAAGATCAAGCCGGAATTCGACAAGCGCAATGTCAAGATCATCGGGCTTTCCGTCGACCCGGTCGACAAGCATGCCGGATGGGCCAACGACATCGAGGAGACTCAGGGCTATGCGCCGAACTACCCGATCATCGGCGATTCCGATCTCAAGGTCGCGAAGCTCTACGACATGCTCCCGACGTCCGCGGCCGGCGACGCATCGAACCGCACCGCGGTCGACAATCAGACCGTGCGCAACGTCTTCGTGATCGGACCCGACAAGAAGATCAGGCTCATTCTGGTCTATCCGATGACCACCGGCCGCAACTTCGACGAGCTTCTGCGCGTCATCGACTCGCTGCAGCTCACCGCCAAACACAAAGTGGCGACGCCGGTCAATTGGAAGCCCGGCGAGGATGTCATCATCGCCGGCTCGGTCAGCGACGAGGAAGCCAAGAAGCAATACCCGCAAGGTTGGAAGGCGCCGAGGCCCTACATCCGCATCGTCACGCAGCCGCTCTGAGGCTCGACGTAGCCGCGGACCTTCTCCCTTGAGCGGCGACTCGAGCAGCGCCCAGCTTTCTGTTCTCGCGCCGCTCGCGGGATGCCGATCAGGCCGAGCGAGGTTGCTTGCGACGACTAGCTTCGCGCTCGACGCTCGCGGCCGGGTGTGACCATCGAAGCAGAGCAGATCATGACCGTCTATGCCTCCACAATCTTCGACGGTCCCTCGACCCACGTCGGCGACATCGATGCCCGCGGCATCAACGATTTGGACCAGATCGTCGGGTCATACACTGACAAGGACGGCCGCACCCACGGCTATATCTTCGATTCCAACAGCGGCACCTACACCACCCTAGACGATCCCTTCGGCGCCGGCGGTACCTTTGCAAGCGGCATCAACGAGCGCGGCTGGGTCGTCGGGAGTTACCGCGACGCCGACAACTTGTCTGGCCACTTCCACGGTTTTCTTTACAACGGCCGCACCTACACCACCCTTGACGATCCGTTAGGTACGGGCAGCAGCTACGCGTACGGGCTCAACGGCGCGGGCCTGGTCGTCGGCAGGTACGTCGACCACACCGGCACGCACGGATTCCTCTACAACCCCAACGGCGGCACCTACACCACCCTCGACGATCCGCTGGCCGACAACGACACCCAGGCCTACGGGATCAACAGCGCGGGACTGGTCGTCGGGATTTACTTCCACGACTCCGACACCCCGCACGGGTTTCTCTACAATCCCAACGGCGCCACCTACACCACCCTCGACGATCCCCTTGCCGCCAACGGCTTTGACAATCCATTTGGCCCCAGCGGCACGCTTGCGGAAGGCATCAACGCCGCGGGAGAGATCGTTGGGTATTACGCCGACAGCAACGGCGACCTGCGTGGCTTCCTCTACAACGGCGGTGTCTACACCACCCTCGATGATCCCGGAGCGTTCGACACCTACGCGTTGGGCATCAACAAGAATGGCCATGTCGTCGGCGTCCGGCTCGACAAGTTCGGCGACCGCGGATTCCTCGAGATTCCCGTACCGAACCCGCCTCCGCCCGGTGGCACCACCGCCGACATGATCTTGCGTGGCGCGAACGGTTCGCCCTCCGCCGGCCAGTACGAAATCTACGACATCGGCAACAATTCGACCCTGGCAGCGTATTCGTTAGCCGAGGTCGGGACCGACTGGCAGTTTGCCGGTCTCGGCCGCTTCTTCGGCAGCGACACGACTGACATGTTGTTGCGCAACGGCGTGACGGGCGGCTTCGAGGTCTATGACATCAGCGACAACAACGTCACCCGCGCCGCCTTCCTGGGAAACGTCGGACTCGATTGGCAGCTCGGCGGCTTCGGCGACTTCAACCGTGACGACTCCACCGACGTGGTACTGCGCAATTCCAGCACCGGCGCATTCCAGGCCTACGACATCAGCAACAACGCCATTACCTCGTCGTCCAGCCTGGGCGCGGTCGGATTGACTGGCAGGTCGGAGGCTTCGGCGACTTCAACGGCGACGGCACGAGCGACATGATGCTGCGCAACGCCACCAGCGGCACGTTCGAGATCTACGACATCAACAACAACGCCATCACCGCGGCATCCAGCCCGGGGACGGTCGGGATCAATTGGCTGGTGGCAGGCTTCGGCAATTTCAGCAGCAACCCCGGCGAAACCGACATGCTGTTGCGCAACGCCACCAGCGGGGAGTTCGAGGTCTACGACATCCGCAACAACGTCGTTGTGTCGGCATCCAGCCTGGGTACGGTCGGCATCGATTGGCAGGTCGCCGGGTTCGGTCCGGTCAGCGGCGCTGGCCACAGCGACATGGTGTTGCGCAACATCACCACCGGCGCATTCGAGGTCTACGACATCGCCAACAATCAAATCACGGCGGCCGCCTCGTTGGGTGGGGTCGGCTCGAATTGGCAAGTTGTCGGTATTGCCGCCAATTCGTCCCCCGCAGCGATGGGCGCCTCGGACGGTTCGAACGCTCAGCTCGTGCAAGCGATTGCGGGCTTTGGCAGCGG
>Ga0307277_10000826_pt1 | contig 11875 bp, 9 predicted proteins | sample ER_DNA_116_FD_194473 | JGI IMG/M metagenome (GOLD analysis project Ga0307277, IMG submission 194473) | Bulk soil microbial communities from the East River watershed near Crested Butte, Colorado, United States - ER_DNA_116 | ecosystem: Environmental > Terrestrial > Soil > Floodplain | place: USA...
TCCGTGGCGACACCCGGCGTGACCTCCGCCCTGCGGTTCTGGGAGAGCGCGGTCACCGCTTCTCTCCGGTGCGGGACCCGCGGTCGAGCTTCTGCCGGCTGGCTAAGCTGGTCGGGTGACCACCGAACTGACCCTGCTGCCGCGGGTGGCCTGGCGCGGCCAGGAGATCACCAGCGGCCGGCTGCGCAGCCTGCTCGCGCTGCTCGCCGGCGACCTGCGCACCGGTGCCAGCGCCGCCCGGCTGGTCGAGGGCCTGTGGCCGGAGGAGCAGCCCGAGCACCCGGCCAAGGCGCTCCAGGTGGTCGTCTCCCGGGCCCGGGCACAGCTGGGCGCCGGCGTCATCGCCAGCACCCCCACCGGCTACCGCCTCGCCCTGGCCGCTGAGCAGGTCGACACCTCGGCCGTCCTGCTCAGCGCCTCGGCCAGCGCCCGCTGCTCCCGGGCCGGCGACCACGCGGCGGCGCTGGCCCACGCCGAGGCGGGCCTCGCCCTGTGGGAGGGGGCCGCGGGCGGCGACGCCGAGCTGGACGACCCGCTGGCGGCGCTTCGCGCGGAGCGGGCGGCCGCCTACCGGTCGCTGGTGCGGGCCCGCGCGCTGGCCCTGGCACGGCTGGGCCGCCACGCCGAGGCGGCCGAGCCGCTCGCCGAGCTGGCCGCCGAGCGCCCGCGTGACGAGGAGGTGCTGGGTGAGCTGCTGCGCGGCGAGGCGGCCACGGTGGGGCCGTCGGCGGCGCTGGCCAGGTACGAGGCCTACCGCCGCTCGCTGCGGGAGGAGTTCGGCACCGACCCCGGCCCCGACCTCCAGGCGCTGCACCGGCAGCTGCTGCAGGGCAGCTCGCCGGCGGTCCGGCGCGGGGTGCCGCACGAGCCCAACCCGCTGCTGGGCCGCGACGACGACATCGCCGCCGTGGCCGGCCTGCTGCGCTCCTCCCGGGTCACCTCGATCGTGGGCGCCGGCGGCCTGGGCAAGACCCGGCTCGCCCAGGTGGTGAGCCGCCAGGCCGAGCAGCGGATCGTCCACTTCGTCGCCCTCGCCGGGGTCAGCGCGGACGGCGACGTCGTCGGCGAGGTCGCCTCGGCCCTCGGCACCGGGGAGTCGCGGCGCACCCCGGCCGGCCAGCGGGCCGCCCCGGCCGGCGTCCTGGCCGGCATCGCCGGCGCGCTCGGTCCCGGCCCGGCGCTGCTGGTGCTGGACAACTGCGAGCACGTCCTGGGCGGCGCCGCCGAGCTGGTCGGTGCCCTGGTGGCGATGACGCCGGAGCTGCGGGTGCTCACCACCAGCCGGGCGCCGTTGGGCCTGTCGTCGGAGTCGGTGTACCCGCTGCCGGAGCTGAGCCTGCCCACGGCCGTGGAGCTGTTCACCCAGCGCGCCACGGCGGCCCGCCCGGGCGCCGACCTGCCCGCCGACGCGGTGGAGGAGGTGTGCCGGCACCTGGACGGGCTGCCGCTGGCGGTGGAGCTGGCGGCGGCGCGGGTGCGGGTGCTGTCGGTCGCCGAGATCGCCCGTCGCCTGGAGGACCGGTTCAGCCTGCTGCGCGGCGGCCCCCGTGACGCCCCCGAGCGGCACCAGACCCTCCAGGCCGTGGTCGACTGGAGCTGGAACCTGCTCGAGCCGGCCGGACGGGCGGCGATGCGGGCGCTGTCGGTCTTCCCGGCCGGGTTCACCGCCGACGCCGCCCGCCGGGTGCTCGACGACGGCGACGCCCCGGACGTCCTCGGAGTCCTGGAGGGCCTGGTCGACCAGTCGCTGCTCCAGGTGGCGGACACCCCGACGGGCACCCGCTTCCGGATGCTGGAGACGGTGCGCGAGTTCAGCACGGCCCACCGGGAGGCGGCCTCCGAGACCGACCGGGTGGTCGCCGGGTTCCGGGCCTGGGCCCGCGACTTCGGGATGGCGCACCACGAGTCGCCCTTCGGGGAAGACCCCTTCCCGTCGGTGGACCGGATCCGGGCCGAGCAGGACAACCTGGTGCAGGCGGCCCGGTACGGGCTGGCCGAGGCGGACGGCGGCACGGTCGCGGCGGCCTCCGCCGTGCTCGGGGAGCTGTGGACCATCGAGTCCAACTACCCGCGCCTGCTGGCGCTGGCGTCGGAGACCGACCGGCTGCTGTCGCACTACCGGCCCGGGCCCGACCTGGTCGAGGTCACCCGGACGACCCTGACCCTGTGGACCACCCACATCTTGCTCCTGCAGGGGCCCCGGGCGGTGCGCTCGCTGGTCGCCCTGCGCCGGCTGCCCCCGGCCCCGCCGGACACCCTGGCCCGGGCCATCGGGATCGTGCTGGCCGCCGCGCCCGAGGACCGCTCGGCCCTGTCCGAGCTGGGCGACAGCGACGAGCCGCTGGTGGCCGGGGCCGCCAACGGCATCGTCAGCTACTTCCGGGAGAACGAGGGCGACCTGGAGAGCGCCCTGAAGGCGGCCAGGCGGATGCTCGAGGTGGTCGACGCCCGGAAGCTCCCGTACCTGCAGGCGGTCGCCCACAGCCGGATCGCCGAGCTGTGCCTGCAGGTCGAGCGGGGCGACGAGGCACGGCGCCACCTGCTGGCGGTGCTGCCGGTGCTGGAGCGGCTCGGGGCGCGGTCGGACCTGGACGGCGTCCGGTGGTGGCTGGTGCTGTCCAACCTGCAGCTGGGCGCCGTCGACGAGGCCGCGCACTGGCTGGACCAGACCGGGCCGCCCCGGGCGGACGAGTCGGTGGGCACGCTCACCTACGGCCTGGGAGCGCGGGCCGAGATCCTGCTGGCGCGGGGCGAGGTCGAGGCCGGCCTGCGTCTGTGGCGGCGGGCCCTCGACCTGCTGCGGACCACGCGGGACCCGATCTTCGGCCTCGAGCTGGACCCCGGCCAGGAGCCGTGGACCCTGGAGGTCGAGGCCGTGACCGTGGTCGCCCACGCCCAGCACGGCCGGCTCGACCTCGTCCAGGAGCTCACCGGCGAGCTGCCGGACCGGCTGGCGGCCATGCTCAGGCACCCCGTCGCCAACCCGCCGCCGTACCTCATGGAGCTGCCCATCTCCGGTGGGCTGCTGCTGGCCCTGGCCATGGTCGACCTCGACCGCGGGGCGCGCGCCGGCGACGAGCGGGCCACCAGGTCGGGGGCGCGGCTGGTGGCCCTGGCCGAGCGGTTCCGGTTCCCGCGGAACTTCCAGCCGACCATGGCCACCGCCCGCGCCCGCCACGCCGCCGAACAGGCCGACAGGCCGGCGTACGACGAGGCGGTGTCGTCGTACACCGGCCTGGGGCGCGAGGAGCTGCGGGCCGCCGCCCTGGCCGCCCTGGAGGCGCGGGAGCGGCCCTGACGGCGGGCTACCGGACCGGGTCGCGGTTGTACAGCCTCCTGGCCCAGAGGTAGCCGACCAGGGCGATGCCGACACACCAGGCGACGGCGATGACGGCACTGTTGCCGATCGCGGTGCCCAGCAGCAGCCCCCGCACGGTGTCGATGACCGGGGTGAACGGCTGGTACTCGGCGAACCAGCGCAGGCCGGTCGGCATCGAGTCGGTGGGGACGAAGCCGCTGCCGAGGAACGGAAGGAACACCAGGGGCTGGGGAAGGTTGCTGGCGGCCTCGACGGTCTTGGCCACCAGGCCGAAGGCGACGCACAGCCAGGTGAGCGCGAAGGTGATCATCGCCAGGACGCCGGCCGCCGCCACCCACTCGACCGGCGTGGCGTTCGGCCGGAACCCGATGAGCAGGGCCACCGCCATGACGACGGCCAGGCTGAGCATGGTCTGGATCATGCTGCCGAGGACATGCCCGGTCAGCACCGAGGGACGGAAGATCGCCATGGTCTTGAAGCGGGCGACGATGCCCTCGGTCATGTCCATGGCGACCGAGATCGCCGTCCCGATGGCCCCGGAGGCCACGGCGATCAGCAGGACCCCGGGCGTGACGAACTCGAGGTACTCGCTGCGGCCGCCCGCCGGGCCGAGCCCAGCCCCCAGCGTGCCGCCGAAGACGTAGACGAACAGCAGCAGGAAGACGATCGGCATGCCGATCAGCATCAGCGTCATGGACAGGTAGCGCTGCATGTGCCGGAGCTGTCGGCGCAGCATCGTGGCCGAATCGGCCACGGCGTAGGAGAGCGTGCTCATTGTGCCGGTTCCTTTTCCTTGTCGGGCTGGCCGGTGAGGGTGAGGAAGACGTCGTCGAGGTCGGGTGTGTGGATCGACAGCCCGCCGACCTCGATCGATGCGTCCTCCAGCCGGTCGAGCAGGGCCCGGATCGACTTGACGCCGCCGTCGCTCGGGACTTGCAGGGTGAGCGCCTCGTCGTCGCGCACCGCCTCACCGAGGACGCGGGTGGCCGCCTCGAGCCCGTCCGGGTAGCCGAACTGGAGGCGGATGTGGCCACCGGGGATGCGCCGCTTGAGCTCGTCCGGGGTGCCCTCGGCGACCAGCCGGCCGTGGTCCAGCAGAGCGATCCGGTCGGCGAGCTCGTCGGCCTCCTCGAGGTACTGGGTGGTCAGGAAGACGGTGACCCCGCCGGCCACCAGGTCGCGGATGATCTGCCACATGGTGCGGCGGCTGCGTGGGTCCAGGCCGGTGGTCGGCTCGTCCAGGAAGACGACCCGTGGGTCGCCGATCAGGCCCATGGCCAGGTCGAGCCGCCGCCGCATGCCCCCGGACCAGGTCGCGACCGTCCGCTGGGCCGCCTCGGTCAGGTCGAACTGCTCCAGCAGCTCGGCCGCGCGCCGCCGGCCCTCGCGCCGGCCCAGGTGGCGCAGGTCGGCCATCACGAGCAGGTTCTCCTCGCCGGTGAGCAGGTTGTCCACCGCGGTGAGCTGGCCGGTGACGCCGATCGCGGCCCGCACCGCGTCCGGGTCCCGGGCCACGTCGTGGCCGGCGACGCGCACCTGGCCGCCGTCGGCGCCGATCAGGGTGGACAGGATGTGCACGGTGGTGGTCTTGCCGGCGCCGTTGGGGCCGAGCAGCGCGAAGACCGTCCCCTCCGGGACCTCCAGGTCGATGCCGTCGAGCACGACCTGGTCGCCGAACGACTTGCGCAGCCCGGCGGCCGCGATCGCCGGCCGGGATGGGATGGTGGCCATACGCCCTCGTCTCGTCGCGGTGGCCCTGGTGGCCACGACCGCGCCGAGCTTGCCCGCCGCCGGGTTCAGGGCGGTTTCAGCACGGTTTCAGCCGTCGGCTGGGCGGTCGGCCAGGGTGACGGTGGCCTGCCGCTCGCGGCCGTCGCGGACGAAGGTCAGCCGGACCTGGGAGCCGGGCCGGCGCTGGCGCAGCTCGCCGAACAGGTCCTCGACGGTGTCGACGTCGGCGTCGTCCAGGCGGACGATCACGTCGCCGGGCCGCAGGCCGGCCTGGGCGGCCGGGCCGCCCCCGACCACCGAGAGCACCACCACCCCGCGCGCCTGGTCCAGGCCGAGCTGGGCCGCGACCTCGCTGGTGACCTGGTCCGGCTGGATGCCGAGGTAGCTGTGGGTGGCCCGGCCGTTGCGGAGCAGCTGGCCGACGACGTCGACCGCGGTCGCGCCGGGGATGGCGAAGCCGATGGCCACCGCCCCCTGCTCGGGTGGGATGTAGGCCACGTTGATGCCCACCACCTGGCCCCGCCCGTTGACCAGGGCGCCGCCGGAGTTGCCGGGCGAGATGGCCGCGTCCGTCTGGACCAGGTCGACCAGCGAGCGGATGCCCTGCTCGGCCGAGCCGGGGATCTCCCGGTGCAGGCCCGAGATGATGCCGGCGGTGATGGTGTTCTGGAATCCCAGCGGGCTGCCCATCGCCACCGCCAGCTCCCCCACCGCCGGCAGCTGCTCCTGGAAGGTGGCCGGCTGGAGGTCCTTCCGCTCGACGTCCACCACCGCCAGGTCGGTGTCGGGGTCGGTGGCCCGCACGCGGCCGTCGGCCCGCCGGCCGTCGAAGAAGGCGACCTCGACCGTGCGGACGTCCCCGACCACGTGGGCGTTGGTGACCACCACCCCGTCCTTGGACCAGACCACCCCGCTGCCCGTCCCCTGGTCGTGGCTGATGGTCACCACCGACGGCTCGACCTTGCGGACGATCCCCGGGATGTCGTTGGTCGCTGCCGCCTGGGCGCCGGCGCTGGCCGGCACGGCCGTCACCGGGGCCGGGGTCGAGCGGGCCTGCGGCTCACGGGCCAGGCTGCAGCCGGCCAGGACGGCGGCGAGCGCGGCGGCCAGCAGCAGCAGCAAGGGGCGGCGGGCAGCGTTGGTGCGGTCAGGTGGGAGGGTGTGCATGCCAGTCCTCCTCAGAGCCCGTAGGCCTCCAGCAGGCGCAGCCAGACCTCGCTGACGGTCGGGAACGACGGCACGGCGTGCCACAGCCGCTCCAGCGGGACCTGGCCGGCCACGGCCACGGTGGCCGAGTGGAGCAGCTCCTGGGTCCCGGGGCCGGTGAAGGTGGCCCCGACCAGCACCCGGCGTCCCTGGTCCACGATCAGCTGGCTGGTCCCGGCGATCCCGTTGCCCTGGACATAGGCCCCGGCCACCCCGCCGGTGTCGGTCCTGACCACCTTGACGTCGAGGCCGGACCGCCTGGCCTCGGCCTCGGTGGGCCCGACGGCGCAGACCTGCGGGTCGGTGAAGGTGACCCGGGCCACCACGCCGTGGTCGGCCAGGTCGGTGGCGTCGCGGCCCAGGATGGCGTCGCCGGCCACCCGCCCCTGGTACTTGCCCATGTGGGTCAGGGGGGCGAGCCCGTTGCAGTCGCCGACGGCGTACAGCCAGCCGCCGTCGACCCCTTCGGCCCGCAACCGGCGGTCGACCCGGACCGGCCCGTCCGCCTCCAGGTCGACCGTGTCCAGGCCGACGTCGCCGGTGCGGGGACGGCGGCCGGCGGCGACCAGCACCTCGTCGCCGACCACCTCGTCGCCGTCGCCCAGGGCGACCGTCACCGGCCCGCCTGGCCGGTCGCGGCGGACCGAGGCGACCTGGGTCCGGGTGCGCACGGCGATGCCCTCGGCCTCGAAGGCGTCCTTGACCTCGCGGCCGGCGAACGGCTCCTCGCGGGCCAGCAGGCGCTCGCCCCGGATCACCACCGTCACCTCCTGGCTGCCGAGGCGCCGGAACGCCTGGGACAGCTCGCAGCCGACCGGGCCGCCGCCCAGCACGACCAGCCGGCCGGGCACCTCGGTGGCCCCGGTCGCTCCCCGGTTGTCCCAGGGCTTGGCCTCGGCCAGGCCGGGCACGGGCGGGATGGACGGGGCGCTGCCGACGGCCAGCACCACCGCCCGCCGGGCGGTCAGGGTCCGCCGGCCGCCGTCGGCCAGCTCGACGGCCACGGTCCGCTCCCCGGCCAGCCTGCCGCTGCCCCTGACCAGCTCGATCCCCTCCTGCTCGACCCAGTCCAGCGCGCCGGCGTCGTTCCAGTCGGAGGTCATGTAGTCGCGCTGGGCGAAGGCGGCGGCGGCGTCGAGCCGGCCGGTGACGGCCTCGGCCGCGCCCGGGACCCGCCTGGCCGCGGCCAGCACGTCGCCGGGGCGGATCAGGGTCTTGGAGGGGACGCAGGCCCAGTAGGAGCACTCACCCCCGACCAGCTCCCGCTCCACCAGGGCGACGGCCAGGCCGCCGTCGGCGCAGCGCCCGGCGGCCACCTCCCCGGGTGGGCCGGCGCCGATCACGATCACGTCGAACTGGTCTGCCATGGTCCCCGCTTTCTCGAGTTGCTGGCGCCGCGTAGCATCCTGGCGCGGCCCGAACCGAAGGAGCACGGATGCAGCTTGGCATGATCGGCCTCGGCCGGATGGGCGCCAACCTGGTCCGGCGGCTGGAGCGCGCCGGCCACCAGTGTGTCGTCTTCGACCGCAACCGGCCCACCGTCCAGCAGCTGGAGGGCGAGGGGGCGGCCGGCGCCGCCTCCCTGGAGGACCTGGTGGCCAGGCTGTCGGCGCCCAGGGCGGTGTGGGTGATGGTCCCGGCCGGGGTGACCGGCCAGGTCGTGGACGAGCTGGCCGGGCTGCTGGACCCGGACGACGTGGTGATCGACGGGGGCAACTCCTACTACCGCGACGACGTCGAGCGGGCCAAGGCGCTGGAGGCCAGGGGGCTGCACTACCTGGACATCGGGACCAGCGGCGGCGTGTACGGGCTGGAGCGGGGCTACTGCCTGATGATCGGCGGGGAAGCCGAGGTGGTGGACCGGCTCGACCCGCTGTTCCGGGCCCTGGCCCCCGGGCTGGAGGCGGCCCCCCGGACCCCGGGCCGCGACGGCCAGCCCCGCCCCGAGGAGCTGGGCTACCTGCACTGCGGACCCGCCGGGGCCGGCCACTTCGTGAAGATGGTCCACAACGGGATCGAGTACGGGCTCATGGCCGCCTACGCCGAGGGCCTGAACATCCTGCACAGGGCGAACATCGGCAGGCACCAGGAGGAGGTCAGCGCCGAGTCGGCGCCGCTGCGCGACCCCGGCTTCTACCGCTACGACCTGGACGTGGCCGCCGTGGCCGAGCTGTGGCGCCGGGGCAGTGTGATCGGGTCCTGGCTGCTCGACCTGACCGCCCACGCCCTGGTCCAGGACCCCGAGGTGGCCGGGTTCTCGGGCCGGGTGTCGGACTCGGGCGAGGGCCGCTGGACGGTGGCGGCGGCGGTGGAGACGGGCGTGCCCGCCCACGTGCTCACCACCGCCCTGTTCGAGCGGTTCGCCTCCCGCGGGGAGGCCGACTTCGCCGACAAGCTGCTGTCGGCCATGCGCAAGGAGTTCGGCGGCCACGAGGAGCTCCCCACCGGTGAGTGACCCTTCGGTGCGGTTCGGGACGGTCGACGGGGAGCCGGCCGTGACCCTGGCCGCCGGCGAGCTGGAGGCCAGCTTCCTGCCCGGCCTCGGCCTGCTCGGGACCAGCCTGCGCCACCGCGGCGAGGAGCTGCTGGCCCTGCCCGGCGGGGTCGAGGGCTACCGGGACCGCCACGTCACCGGCCTGCCCCTCCTCGCCCCCTGGGCCAACCGGCTGCCCGGGTGGCGCTACCGCGCCGCCGGGGTCGAGGTCGACCTGGAGGGCCTGGACCTGGCCACCGACCCGGCCGGGCTGCCGATCCACGGCACCCTGACCGCCCGCCCAGGCTGGCGGCTGGAGCGGCTGGCCGCCGAGCCCGACCGGGCGGTGCTGGCGGCCGGCTTCGACTACGGCGCCTGGCCCGAGCTGCTGGCCGCGTTCCCGTTCCCCCACCGACTGACCGTGACCGCCGCCCTCCAGGGGGCGTCGCTGGCGGTGACGACCACCCTGGCCGCCACCGGCCAGCGGCCGGTGCCGGTCGCCTTCGGCTGGCATCCCTATCTCCGGCTCCCCGGGGCGCCGAGGGCGGCCTGGCGGCTGCTGCTCCCCCGCCGCACCCACCTGGAGCTGGACGACCGCGGCCTGCCCACCGGCAAGTCGGCCGACGAGCCGGCCGAGGCCGACCCGGTCGGCGAGCGCACCTACGACGACCTGTACGCCCTGGAGGACGACCCGGGCGGGCGCCGGCTCGGCCTGGAGGCGGCCGGCCGGCGGCTGGTGGTCGGCTACGGCGACGGCTACGACCACGCCCAGGTGTTCGCCCCCCCGGGGGTCGAGTTCGTCTGCCTGGAGCCGATGACCGGCCCCACCGCCGCCCTGGCCGCCGGCTCCACCCCCCTGGTCGCTCCCGGCGACACCTTCGCCGCCCGGTTCACCGTCACGGTCGAGGACGCCTGACCGCGCTGGCGTCCGCGCGGCGAGGTCGGGGTGGCCGATGACAGTCAGCGAGGAGTTCACCAGTCGCACCGGCCGGTTCCGGGGTGAGCTGCTGGCTCACTGCTACCGGATGCTGGGCTCGGCCGAGGAGGCCGAGGACCTGGTCCAGGAGACCTACCTGCGGGCGTGGCGGTCGTTTGACAGGTTCGAGGGCCGTTCGTCGCTGCGGACCTGGCTGTACCGGATCGCGACCAACGTGTGCCTGACCGCGATCGAGCGCCGCGGCCGCCGGCCGCTGCCGTCTGGGCTGGGCGGGCCGGCCGAGGACCCGGAGGCGCCGCTGGTGGCGGGGCCGGAGGTGCCGTGGCTGCAGCCGTTTCCCGACGCGCTGCTGGCCGCCGAGCGTGAGGATCCGGCCGCGGTGGCCGTGTCGCGGGCGGGTGTCCGGCTGGCCCTGGTCGCGGCGCTGCAGTACCTGTCGGCCCGGCAGCGCGCGGTGCTGCTCTTGCGGGACGTGCTGGAGTGGCCGGCCGCTGGGGTTGCGGAGCTGCTGGGGACGACGACGACCGCGGTGAACAGCGGGCTGCGGCGGGCCCGGGCCCAGCTCGCACAGGTGCTGCCCGCCGAAGATGAGCTTGCCGAGCCCGCCGAGGCGGACCGGCGGGCGTTGCTGGAGCGGTTCGCCGCGGCCATCGAGAACGCCGACGCCGGCGCGCTGGCCGAGCTGTTGCGGGAGGACGTCGCGCTGGAGATGCCCCCGCTGCTGACCTGGTTCGCCGGCCGCCAGGCCGTGGCCCGGGTCGCCGCGGCGCACCTTCTCACCGGGCCCGGGCGGTTGCGGCTGGTTCCGGTGATGGCGAACGGGCAGGCGGCGTTCGCGGTCTACCGGCGCGAACGCGACGAGCCATACCATGCGCACGCGGTGCTGGTGCCCACGGTCACCACGACGGGGATCGTGCGGATCATCGCCTTCCAGAACCCGGCCTGTTCGCCTCGTTCGGCCTGCCACGCGAGGCCGGCGCCTGAACCGGGCGCCTGGCCGGGGCCGGCCCGCGGCGATTCCCGGGCATCCGGCTGGTCTCTACCAGTAGGTCGCGAACGAGAAGGAGACAGACGCGATGACGGATCACAAGGTTGTCGGCCGTGAGGAGTGGCAGGCCGCTCGTGACGAGCTGCTGCAGCGCGAGAAGGAGCACACCCGGATGGCGGACGAGCTGGCGCGCCAGCGCCGCGAGCTGCCCTGGGTCGCGATCGAGAAGGCGTACCGGTTCGACGCCGACAACGGGACGCGGACCCTGGCCGAGCTCTTCGACGGCCGCTCACAGCTCCTGCTCTACCACTTCATGTTCGGACCGAGCTACCGGGCGGGGTGCCCGGTCAACTCCTCGATCGCCGATGGCCTGGACGGCCTGCTGCCGCACCTTCATGCCCGCGACGTGACCCTGCTGCTCGTCTCGCGGGCTCCGCTGGCGAGGCTCCAGGCGTACAGGCAGAGGATGGGCTGGAGCCTTCCCTGGGTCTCGTCGGCGAACACCGACTTCAACTTCGACTTCGGCGCCTCCTACACCGAGGAGCAGGTGCGCGAGTTCCTGGCGCCCCTCGAGGGCAGGCTGCCGCCGATCGCGCGCCAGAACGCGGCCGCGACCGGGACCGACGTCCTCGGATACCTCTCGGAAGCACCGGCGATGAGCGCCTTCACGCTCCAGGACGGCGCCGTCTACCAGACCTATGCGACCACCGCGCGCGGGGTCGAGCCCCTGATGGGCTACTACCCGATCCTCGACCGGGCGCCGAAGGGCCGCGACGAGGGCGATGCGCCCCAGACCTGGATCCGCCGCCGTGACGAGTACGTCTGAGACGCTGGAGGACCGGCGGCGCTAGCCGACGACGCCGGCCGCGCGGGTGTCCTCGCCGGCGGCCAGGAACCGCTCGGCGGCGGCCAGGACGGCCACGGTGTCGCGGCCCAGGCGGACGTCGCAGGGATGGCTGGTGGCGCCGGCGGCCACGGTGGCCGCGAGCTGGCGGATGGCCTCGTCCATGGCGGCCGGGTGGGCGAGCTCGAACGGCGGGGTGGCCGAGCGGCCGGCGGGGCCGTAGACCGCGAAGCCGATCCAGGCCGCCGGCGGGGGCACGGTCTGGCTCATGGTCAGGGTGCTGGAGGCGCCGCCGTCGTGGCCGAGGACCAGGTGGACGGTGTCGCCGGGGCCGGTGGCGGCGGTCACCCGGTCGACCGGGCCCAGCATCGGCAGGG
>Ga0307277_10000827_pt1 | contig 11872 bp, 13 predicted proteins | sample ER_DNA_116_FD_194473 | JGI IMG/M metagenome (GOLD analysis project Ga0307277, IMG submission 194473) | Bulk soil microbial communities from the East River watershed near Crested Butte, Colorado, United States - ER_DNA_116 | ecosystem: Environmental > Terrestrial > Soil > Floodplain | place...
CGAAGCGAAAGCGGGCGAAATCCTGATAGATCAAGATCGCGACGGCCTGCCCCAGATAAGCCGGCGTCTTGCCTTCGGGGAGCAAAATGTCCTCGCCGTAGAAATCCGGAAAGGCAAACCCGTCGCACGCCAAATCCGCAGCCGTCACGACGCGATCGGGCGCAAAGTCGGAGCCGACCACCGAGAGATCGAAGCCGGCATAGATGCGATCGGCCATGCTCACCCGCAGCACCAGCGCATGCGACTGCTGTTGCGGCCAATGCGGCATGTCGCGTGCGCGGATATCCCGCGCGAACACCTTGGCCCCCGTAACCTTCGAGGTGCCGTCGACGCGATATTTGAGGACATCATCGCGGCCGTTCCAATCCGGCCGTGTTAGCAACTGCTCCTCGAACAGCGATGCAAAGGCCTTGCTGCCAAGGGGTGCGAGGTAGACCGCAACACCGCCGATAACGCTCGCCCCTAGAACTTGTCGACGCGAGGGACGAAAGCCGCTCATGCGGATCCTCCTCCGATTGCCTCAATCCTCACAAAGCGCGCGGCACCCTACGACGTCAAGCCGCACCAAAACATTGATCGAACCGGTCTAAGCTGGCGCCTCATGGACACCTCGCGCTGATTCTGCTCAGAGCAGGGGGACTTCTCTTCGATCTAATCGGGAAAGAGGGAAGACGAAACAATGTTGGTGCTCTATCACAACGACATGTCGCTTTGCGCGCAGAAGGTGAGGCTGTGTCTTGCCGAGAAAGGCCTCGAATGGGACAGCCGCCACCTCGCCCTGCGCGCAGGGGAGCATCAGCAGGCCTGGTACCGCAATCTCAATCGCCGCGCGGTGGTGCCCACGCTGGTCGACAGGGACAAGGTCGTCCCGGAATCCAACGTCATTCTCGAATATCTCGATGAAGCCTATCCCGATCCGAGGCTCCTGCCGCAAGACCCTTACGCTCGGGCGAGTGCGCGGTTGTGGACCAGGCAGCTCGATGAAGATATCCACGACGCCTCCGCCGCGGTCCTGAGCTTCGGCATCGCGTTTCGGCACCAGTACATCGAGCGCGGAGAGCACGGGCAAAAGATGCTGGAAGCGATACCCAATGTCTTCAAACGCGAACGCCGGCGCGACGTGATCGAAAAAGGAACGCAGTCGCAGCACTTCATTATTGCAGTCCAACGCATGACTCTCCTCCTCGACGAGATGGAAGAAGCCCTCGCTGCGCACCGATCGCTCGCCTGCGACGCCTACACCCTGGCGGATGTCGCCTTTACCCCCTACCTCGCGCGCCTCGAACATCTCGACATCCTCGGTATGATCGGTGAGCGAGATCATGTCGCGGACTGGTACCGCCGTTGCAAAGCGCGGCCGAGCTTTTATGACTCCATCGTCAAGTGGGAAAACGCCGAATACCTTGATCTGATGCGGCGGCAAGGCGCCGAAGCCTGGCCGCGGCTTCAGGCGATCATGCAGGCGCACTGATCCAGGGCGGGAGACAGGGATGATACCACAGGGGCTGTCGGCTTTCCGCACCATGCGCTGCCTGTTGCTAGTCGCGAGCGCCATCGGCCTCGCGCAGCCGGTTTCGGCGCAGACCTTTCCGACACAGACCATCACGTTCCAAGTTGCTTTCGCGGCCGGCGGCATTGCCGACGTCGTCGCCCGGTTGGTCGGACAGAAGCTCAGCGAGCGGCTTGCTCACACGGTAGTGGTGGAAAATCGCGGCGGAGCCGGCGGCAATCTCGCGGCAAAGGCGGTGAGCGGCGCGGCGCCCGACGGCCACACTATCCTCGCCACGACCACCTCGCTCGCGGTCAACGAGACCGCCACCAGGCACAAGGGTTTCTCAGCCGACGACCTGCGCGCGGTCGCCATCGTCGCGTTCAGCCCAGACGTGCTCGCGGTGCATCCCAGCAATCCAGCGAAGGATTTGCGCGAGTTCGTCAAGAGCGGAAAGAGCTTCACCTACGGCAGCGCGGGGGTCGGCACCGGTCCGCATATCGGCGCGGAATATTTTTTCCGCGAGGTCGCCAAGGTTCAGGCCCTGCATGTGCCGTTCACCGGCGGCGCGCCGGCGGTTGCCGCGGCCGTCGGCAACCATGTCGATGCGATCGTGCTGACGCTGCCGACGGTGGTGCCTCCCATGACGCAAGGGCTTCTCCGCGGCATCGGGCTTGCGAGCGCGACGCGCAACTCCGCCGTGCCGGACGTGCCAACTTACGGCGAGATGGGATTCCCCAACGTCTATTCAGGGTCGTGGGTCGGCTTCTTCGCGCCGGCGAAGACGCCTGATGCGATCGTCGCCAAGCTCAACGCAGAGATCAATGCCATCATGCAAGAGCCGCAGGCGCAGCAAAAGCTCAAGACCATCGGCTTCGACGTGACGATCAAGACGATCGGCGAGGCGAGCGACTACTTCCGCAGCGAAGTCGCCGCATGGGGCAAGATGATCCGCGCGATCGGCTATTCCAGCGACTAACCCTTTATCGGGTCACCACGGCGTTGAGGATCGCCGTCCTTCCCTCGCGCGTTGCAGCGAGCGCGCGTGTCAGCGCGGTCGCCAATTCCGCGCGATTTTCGACGCGCTGGCCATGGAAGCCGAAATGGCTTCCCAGGCTCTCATAGTCGGGACCGTCGATGGTAACGCCGAAATGCAGCTCTTTGCTGGCCGAGGCGCCATCGGGATAGTGATGGACGTGGCCTTTGCGCATCGCCTCGTATTTCTTGTTGTTGAGAACGATGATGATGATCGGCAGCTCGTGCCGTTTGGAGGCGCCGAGCGCCTGGATAATCGGGTTGTAAAGAAACGAGCCGTCGCCGACGAGCAGCGCAACCGGCCGCTGCGGCGCCGCGAGCTTGATGCCGAGCGCGGTTCCGATGCCCTGACCGAGGCCGCCCGAGCCGCGGAAGAAGCTTTGCGGCGTGGTCTGCGGCAGATGCTGGCGGATCAACGTGGAATGGGTGATCGTCTCGTCCACGTAGATCGTATCGGCTGGCATGACTTCGCTGAGCGCGCCCAGGAGCGAGAGCGGATCGATGCCGCTTCCGTTCTGCGCCTTCTCGCGCTCGGCGCGAAGGCCGGCGACGTAGTCCTGATGCTCGCGCGTCCAGCGCTGCCGCCGCGCCTCGACCGCCGCGGTGTCGAGCTTCGACGATTTTGCCGTCGCGATCAGCAGCGTCAGCGCCTCCGCAATGCTCCCCTCGAGATAAATGTCGGCGTGCAGGTTCTGATAGATCATGTGCTCCTTGAACGGATGGTCGTGGATGGCCACGATCTTGCCGGGCGTCGGCCGTTGCCGGGGCGGGTACCAAGGGGCGCGACCGCCGACAAGCAACACGAGGTCGGCGTTCTCCACCGCTTTGTAGTGACCCATGCCGAGATAGAGCGGATGATCGGTTGGGAAATTCGCGTAGGCGTTGGCCCGCCCGTTGATCACGGGAATCGCGAGCAGATCGGCGAATTCCCGCAGCGCCGAGAACGCCTTGGGATCGCGCCCCGCGGTTTCAGTGACGATGACCGGGCTCTTGGCGTTACGCACGAGCTCCGCAACTTTGTCGACGTCCTGCTGGCGCGGTTGCACGGTCGGCGCCGGCGGCACCTCGCGCGCGCTCGCGGGCGGCGTCCAGTCGTGCAGCATGTGCTCGAGCGCCACGTTGAGATAGATCGGTCCCTTCGGGACGCGCTGCGCCATTTCGCCGGCGCGGATCACGCTCTCGTAAAGCGTATACGGGCTGGTCACGGCGCGCGCCCACTTGGCGACCGGCTCGACGAAGCGCTCGATGCCGCCGACGGTGAGCCCGCCATACCACTGCTGTTCGATATCGAGGTCGGGATCTTCGCCAAGCGTCTGCGATTCACCCGACATGACCACCATCGGCACCTCGTTCTGCAAGGCGCCGTGGATGCCCATGCTTCCCTGCAGCGCGCCGACGCCGGCATGCAGCAGCACCGCCTGCGGCCGCTCCGTGATCAGCGTGTATCCGGCCGCCATGTTGACCGCCAGCGTCTCGTGCCAGGATTCGATGAAGGTCGGGCCTGCTCTGTTCTCGAGCTTCTGACGCGCCAGCGCTTCCCAAACAGGCGACCATTCCGAGCCGGGCGAGGACATGATGTAGTCGATCTTGAGCTTGCGAAACGCCTCGAGGATCGCCTCGCCGCCGTCCAGATAGTTTTTCATCCTGTCCTCACTCGTAAATGCGTGGCGCATACGACACGGAATTTGCCCGCTTCGCAAGCGGGAAGGCGCTGTCCGTTTCGCCTCGGCATAGCGGGCGCGCATTGACATTTTGCCGGCCGCGCACCATCAGCGAAACGCGCGACACGAGTGGCCGCCAAGCGGCGGGATGTCGCGAATGGAACATTGCCATGAGACCCAAACGCAAGCCATTACGCCGAGCCAACGATCTCCTCTCGGCGGGATTGATCTCGCCTGAACGCCGCGCCGGAATCGAAGCGGTGGCCGCGCGCTACGCGCTGGCGCTGACCGCCGATCTCGCCGACCTCGTCGATGCCGCCGATCGATCCGACCCCATTGCGCGCCAGTTCATTCCCGAGGAGGCCGAGCTTGCCGGCCGGACCGAGGAAATGGGCGACCCGATCGGCGATGGCGTCCATAGCCCGGTCAAGGGCGTCGTGCATCGCTATCCCGACCGAGTGCTGCTCAAGCCGGTCCACGTCTGCGCCGCCTATTGCCGCTTTTGTTTTCGCCGCGAAGTGGTTGGACGGGAGCGCGGTCTTTCTCGCGCGGAGCTCGAAGCGGCGATCGCCTATATTCGCGCGCATCGCGAGATCTGGGAGGTGATCCTCACCGGCGGGGACCCGCTCGTGCTCTCCGCGCGCCGCCTCAAAGAGCTGGTCGCCGTGCTCGCGGCGATCGAACACGTCAAGGTCATCCGCGTGCACAGCCGCGTGCCGGTGGCCGAGCCTTCGCGGGTGACGGCCGCGCTGGTGCGCGCGCTCAAAGCGCCGGGCAAAGCCACCTACGTCGTCCTCCATGCCAATCATTCGCGCGAATTGACGCCGGCCGCGCGCGGGGCCTGCGCGCGCTTGATCGATGCCGGCATTCCCATGTTGAGCCAGAGCGTTCTTTTGCGCGGCGTCAATGACGACGCCGCGGTGCTGGGCGAATTGATGCGCGCCTTAGTCGAATGCCGGATCAAGCCGTATTATCTCCACCACGGCGATCTCGCGCCCGGCACGGCGCATTGGCGAACGAGCATCGACAAGGGCCAAGCGTTGATGCGCGCGTTGCGCGGCCGCCTCTCCGGACTATGCCAACCGGGCTATGTGCTCGACATTCCCGGCGGCCACGGCAAGTCGCCGATCGGGCCGAGCTATCTCGCCCGCCTCGGCGGCAAAAATGGCACGGCGCGCTACAAGGTCGAGGATTTCAACGGCCATCGCCACATCTACCCGCCGGTTGCGGGCGCTCGAGACAGCGGGACGTGACAACATCCCTGTAAAGTTTCAAATGCAAATGTAACGACGGCACGGCGGCCGCTGTCGCGGGGCGGAAATTCCTCACCACCAACCGCCGCCGCCGCACCACATCTCGCAGGTGTTGCGGCGATAAAAATTGTAAAAGACCGCGACCACGCAGTGGGCGTTCCAGTCGCCGGCAACGAGGGTGATGCGCTCGCCCGCCACCCAGCTGAAGCAGGCCGGCGTCCGTGCCGTAAAGCGTGCGCCGTTGATGATGAAATTGCCGCTGTAGGGGGGCTGCACGACCTCGATCACGTGCCGCTCGGCAGGCAGATAGAAGCGGGTGGGATAGTGCCGGCGCGGTGTGTATTCCATGCCGTCCGCCAGGGCCGGCGCGGCTATCGACATGGCCACCGCGAACGCGGCGATCGGTTTCAACATTTGAGCTTCCCCCTCCCGTTGCAGCGCCCGACGCCACACTCCCTAGGTACTGCTCGAAAACTACTCGTGTGAACAGTCCCGCATTCGTTGGCCTGGGCTACAATGAAAGCCATAAAGCGCATAGGCCACTGTGTACGGGTCGCCAAATCCACTTCGCCGAACTCTTAGGTCTTTTTCTAGGACAAGAAGCGTCGACTTGTCGACTTCCCAAAAGTCCCTGAGCTCTGGCGGAGCTTCTGAATCGAGTTCGTAGATGACCGCTGCTGGGCGGTTTGCATCCTTTATCAGCTTCCAGCTTCCCTTGGTGATAAGCCGCGCGTTAGGCATCTTTGCGACGCCTATTCTTTCCAGGACATATCCCTTCGGAGCGCCAGATTGCGGATCTGCTAACAGGACAAGCGTAACCTTCTGGCGGGGATGTCCGTCGCGAGGCAAATGTCCATAGAAGATTCCCACCAACCCAGGCGTTCCAATAAACTCCTCAGCCGAAGGCTTAGAGGATTCGCCAGGCAGCGTGTACGACTCGGCTTTGGCTGAAGGATTCGCCGTCAACATGGCGGCAATCATGGACAACAAGCCGAAGCGAAAAAGACTGACATATTTGTGCATGAGGAGCGTCCTCCCGGGACGTTTTTGAGTTGCGCTGCGGGCAACCCTGAAAATGGGGCCATGAATGGGCACATGCCCTAGACTAGTCTCGGTCGGGAGCACCAAGAGGAAAATATTGACGATAGGGCCGCGCCTCGTCCACGGCACGCGCAAATGACGGACGAGCCAACAGGCGATTTCTGTACGCCCGCAGGCCGGAGAACTCGTCCGAGATCGGATGCGCCCAGTCTGCATAGAACAGTGATGGGGCGGCCGCACAATCGGCCATGCTGAACGCCTCACCGGATGCCCATACGCGACCAGCCATTCGTTGATTGAGCCAACGGTACGTCGTGTCGAGGAGCGCGCGTCCCTGAGCGACGGATTGCGCGTCCCTGGCCTCCGGTGGCCGTAGCGCATCCTGGACGATCCAATTCATCGGTGTCATGACGTAGTTATCAAAGATGCGATCCATCATTCGCACGTCGAGAGCAAGCTTGGGATCGGCCGGGATCAGCCGCACTGGCCCGCCACGATGGATTTGAAGGTGCTCAATGATCGTGGTCGCTTCGAAGATCGCGATACCTTCGTCTTCGAGGACCGGGAATTTCGCAATTGGCCAGAGCTTCTTCAAGGCCTCGAAATTCTCGGGCGTCGCGGGGTCCACCACCTTAAATTCGAACGGCGTCGCATTCTCGTAGAGGGCGATGAGAGCCTTCTGGGTGTATGACGAGAACGGGTGACCGTAGAGGACCAGAGTCATCGAATTTCCTCCTCGTCATTGAGAGCTTTTTCGCTTAGGTTCTAAGAGATGCCGTCGTCCTTGTTGGCAGATATTGGTGCAAAACTCCGAAATTGCCCGGTATGATTTTCCCGCCATAGCCTTTCTTGCAATGCTCGTCGTCTCGATCATTCTCGAAGCTGCAGTTGCGGTCGTCGCAGTTTTGGCGGCCCGTAGACGTAATCCGTACATCTACGGCCTTGCGTTTACGTTCGGCGCCTACGTGCTCTATGATCTCGCCCGCCTTCTCGAGTGGAATGTTCAGGGAGGCCTTCTTTCCGGGCTCTTCCTGCTGGCGACCATTACCGCGTTGATCGCGGTGTGGGGACTCTACCGGAGATAACAGTTGACCAACGCCTGGAGGACCTCTGCCATGTCGAAGCTTGCCTGGATTGTCGTATTCGCCACGTTTTCCGCCGCGCCCGGGGCGGCTCAGGGCGCGATCCCCGACATGCGCGGCACCTGGAAAGGCGACAGCGAGTCGATCATCCTCGGCGCCGGCAATCCCCATCATGCCGCGCCGCCATCGACCGAGCCGCGGCTCAACAGCGTCGCTTTCACCATGACGATCGACAAGCAAGACGGCCGCCGATTTTCCGGCACCTTTTTCTCGGCGCGCGGCAACGACAAGTTTGTCGCCGTGATCTCGCGCAACAACACCATTTTGCTCGTCGACGACGACGGCTATACGGTAGGTTCGATCCTGGCGCCGAACCGGGTAGAGCTTTGCTACATGCACCTCTCGCAGGCGACGCGCCTGGCCTCCTGCGCCGAGATGACCAAGCAGCCGTAGGGCGAAGGTCGTGCTCCTGTATGTCAGGGTTCCGGCGGTGAGGCGGCATGCCGCCGAGGCGGATTTGGCTGCGCTCACTCCGGGCTACCGCTCCCGAGACGAGGGGCGACGATCGGAATCCGCCAAAATGTGACCGCCATCACAGCGCGTGCATAGGCGATATGGAATGCTGGTGATCAAGGCGAGCTGGACGGTTTCACCAAGCAAGCCCTTGCCGATCCGGAATACGCCAGAGGGAAATAGCTAAATTTAGCCCCGCCATGTGCGGGGCTCTTTGTTGCCGGGGGGAGGGGAGGCATTGCGCTGCCGTTATGCGTCGAGACTGAAGGCCGCGTTATTAAACAGCCTTGAAACAGCTGGCGCGCCCTACGAGACTCGAACCCGTGTTTCCGCCGTGAAAGGGCTATTCAACTTTCCATGGGCGTCCGCCTAAATCCGCGGAACCCTTGCAAACCCGCGTTTTCTGCCTATTTTCCTTCCATGTCCGTCCACCACGGTCCGCACCCGTCGGCGGGACAGAGACGGGACAGAGAGACGGTAAGGTTATGGCGCGCAGCATCCGATCTCCGAAGCTCGAAACCCGCTCCGCCCGGCTCAGGCTCCCGATCCGATGGAAGCCCTACCCGGTCCGCGTTGCTCCTGGCGTGCGGCTCGCTTACCGGCGCAACGAAACCGCGGGGCGTTGGAGCGTGATCGTGGCCAACGGCAAAGGCGGCAACTGGATGAAGGGCTTCGCCATCGCCGACGACTACGAGGATGCGAATGGCAACGAAGTTCTCGATTTCTGGCAAGCGCAGGATCGCGCTCGCGCTTTGGCGCGTGGCGGCAACGAAGTCGAGGACAGCGGCAAGCCGATCACCGTCGCCGGCGCGCTCGATGCCTACGAGGCCAACCTGAAGGCCCGCGGCGGCGACGTCGCCAACGTGGCCCGCGTCAGGTGCCATCTGACTCCCGCCTTGAAGGCAAGGGCGGTCGCGTTGCTCACGGCCCGCGAGCTGGAGCGCTGGCGCAACGGCCTCGCTAAGAAGCTCACCGCCAGCTCGATCAACCGCACCGCAAACGCGTTCCGCGCTGCGCTCAACCTCGCCGCCGACACCGACGAGCGGATCGCAACTCGTCGGGCCTGGGAGGTCGGGCTGCAGGCCATTCCGGACGCGGTCGTCTCTCGCAACGTGATCCTTCCCACCGAGCAGGTCCGAGGCGTCGTCACCGCGGCCTATGCCGTCAGCGAGCCGTTCGGACTGCTGGTCGAGACCGCGGCGACCACCGGTGCGCGCATCGGCCAGCTCGCCCGCCTAGAGGTGCGGGACCTACAAGCCAGCCGCGGCTTGCCGCGGTTAATGATGCCAAGCTCGCGGAAGGGCAAGGGTCAGAAGAAGATCACGCGCCGACCGGTGCCGATTCCCGAAGGTCTCGCCGTGCGACTGCGGCATGCGGGCAAACACCGTCCCGGCAATGCTCCGCTGCTGATCAAGCCGGGTGACGAGCCGTGGAAAAAATCTGACCACACCCGGCCCTTCAAGCGCGCTGCGAAGACTGCCGGGCTCGATCCGACCGTGGTGACGATGTACGCGCTCCGCCATTCTCACATCGTCAATCAGATCGTCGCTGGCCTTCCGATCCGTGTCATCGCCGCGACCTGCGACACCTCCGTTGCTATGATTGAACGCACGTACTCAGAACACATTACCGACCACACCGACGATCTCACGCGGAGTGCGTTAGTAGACTTCACGCAGCCGACCGCGAAGAACGTGTTGCCGTTGGCGAGGGTGCCGCGATGACGCGCGCAACACCATTGCCCAAGTGGAAGGATGAGGCCGGCGTTGCCGCGCTCGTCGAGGAGTACATGGCAAAAATGGGAGCGATAGCGGGGCGTTTTGCCGCGTTTGGAGTTGCAACTCGTCGTCGAAACCAGCCTCGTCCCGGGCAGGACCCCGAGGACGACGTCATATGGTTTATAAAAACGGAGGAGGCCGCCGTCGAGGCCGCCAAGCGGGGCAAGCTTGTGGCGTTGGTCGAGTTACTGCGGGGTGAGCATCGGGACTGGTTGCAGCCGGAAACGGTCGAGCTCGTGGTTGAGTTCATGACCGGCGTGCGTAATCCGCAAACGGGCAGGCGCAAGGGCGAAGGTAAGGTTGGGCGCACCAAAATGGCGCAGGAGGAGAAGGAGGCGAGGAACCCGCTCTTCAATGCGGAGGCCGAATTTGGTGCAATCAAGCAGCTCTTGAGGGAGCACTATCCTTCGGAGCCGTACTCAGAGAGACGCAAGCGCGCCTTTGAACTCGCCGTCGAGCGCGCGAGCGTCGAGCCGGAGCGCCTGCACAACTATCTTGGGCGCGCGCGCGGCGTCCGCCGTGAACGCGGATAACCTTTTCTCGCAAAACATCGTCTTGGAAAAACCGACCTTTAATTCACCTAATTCGACGTCGGTGTAATTTCTATTCATTGTCCTACGTTGGCTGCGTGCATTCTCACGGAGCCGACAGTCATGCCCGCGCTTTCCCGATCAGCCCGCTTTCACCGCCCGCGTTTCGGGCGCATCCCAGCAGCGAGGATTTATAGCGGCCTGGGGCGATCGAGCCTTTATCAGCTTGCTGGCATGACCCCTGGACTTTTCAAGAAGCACGGCAAGTCGACGCTCGTCGATTTCGACGTGCTCGACCGGATCCTCGACGCGCTCCCGGCGGCCATCATCTCGAAACCACGCACCTGAAACCAACCTTCACCCCGGCGCGCGCGCGCCCAAAGAAGAAACCATGAGCCCCTTACCAAAGAAGCAGCCTCCGACGCCGAATACCATCAAGGTCCATCCGCTCGCCCTCCTTTTTCCGTTGATGGAAGGCGAGGAATTCAAGGCCTTCGTCGCCGACATCAAGGCGAACGGCCTGCGCGAGCGGATTATGATGTTCGAGGGCAAGATCCTCGAAGGCAGGAATCGCTATCGAGCGTGCTTGATGCTCAAGATCGAGCCGCGGTTCGAGCAGTTCGAGGGCGACGAGACGGCCGCGACCGCGTTCGTCATCAGCCGGAACATTCACAGGCGGCACCTCACCCCGAAGCAGAAGCGCGAGGCGGTCGCGAAGCTGCTCAAGGCGACGCCGGAGAAGTCTGACCGCGAGATCGGCCGGTTGACCAAGACCGACAATAAGACCGTCGCGACCGTCCGCACCGAAATGGAAGCAACTGAGGAAATTCCTCAGTTGAAAGAGACGATCGGCAAGGACGGCCGAGCGCGCGCGACGAAGAGGAAAAAGCGGTCGACCACGGTAGAGAACGCGGCAGCGGCGCCGGTCACGCCGCCCACCGCGGTGCCGCCATCCACCACCACAGGGGCGCCGGCACCCACGACCACCACCGCGGCTACGGCGACACCCACGGCGCCGCTCGCCGTCAACAGGGACATGCGCGCCGCTCCGCCTCCGCCCGCGAGCCAAGCGTTGGGAACCAAAGACCTGGAAAATCAAATTGCGGAGGACCGGAAATACGCCCGGGCCCTGGTCGAAGAAAACCGCAAGGAAGCCCTATGGCTCCGCGCAATCCTGGGTAATGAGAGGCGCCGCTCCGCCGTTGCGGACGCGCTCGCCGGCGCGCTCAAGAACACCGAGAACGCGACGCCGAGCTCGGCGACGGGCCGAAACGACGCGCAGGCGGCAGAATCGGCCGAGGCGAGGAAGGTGGTGTTCACCGCGGCTGATCGTGAGGTGGCACAATGACCGGCCGCCATCTCGAGCACAACGAAATCGTCCACTGGTCAATCAACGACGGTCGCACCTGCGTGGGCACCGTGGATCTCGCGGATGATGGCACCTACGTCGCTCGCGATGTGCGTGGCCGCCTCGTCGGTCGATACAATGC
>Ga0307277_10000828_pt1 | contig 11861 bp, 8 predicted proteins | sample ER_DNA_116_FD_194473 | JGI IMG/M metagenome (GOLD analysis project Ga0307277, IMG submission 194473) | Bulk soil microbial communities from the East River watershed near Crested Butte, Colorado, United States - ER_DNA_116 | ecosystem: Environmental > Terrestrial > Soil > Floodplain | place: USA...
GCAGGATGAGATGACCCGCCCGGAGCGCGGAGCGCCACCAGGCGAGGAAGGCGTCACGCGGCCCGAAGCTGAAATGACGGCGCTCGCCGGTCTCGAGAAGGAGGTCGTAGAACCGGTCGAGGGCGAGGTCGGTTGGCTCGTCCGGTTTGGCGAAGCCGTCGCCGACACCGGCCGGTGGGACGCGACCGTCGTGGCGAACGACGACGATCCCGTCATCCTCGGCCTTCCGAATCCGTTGCCGGGTGGATTTCGCGATCCCGCCGAAGACGTCGTCCTTGGTCCGGCCATCGAGCGGCAAAATGATCCGATGCCGCGACGGCTGGATCTCTTCGATCTCATGGAACCCGATGGCGGCAAGGCGCGCCGGGTAACCGCTCGCTGCCGGGATCTCGGCGTCGGAGGCGACGACCGCAACGTCTCGCGCGGCCAGGTGATCGACGATCGCGGCGAGTCGCCCGGCGGTGTCCTCCGGTGGCTCGCCGCGGCCGACGGGTCCCCGCGGGACATAGGCGCTCCAGCCGCCGACCCATGGCCAGCCGCGGCGCAGGACGAGGGCAGCGGCGCCGTCCTCGAAGAGCAGGTGGTCCGCCTCCCAGCCGGCGCGCACGCGGTGCTCGGCCCAGGCCCGCGACTGGTACACGTGACCCCCCTGGACGTCGACCGTTCGCTCGTCCCAGTCGGCCAGCTCGGCTGCGTCCGCCTCGCGGATCGTCGTCAAGCGTCGTCCCCTCCGCCGGCGAAGCTCGACGCGCTGCCCCGGGCTGCGAGACCGTGCCGGCGGCGGGCCCACAGGACGCGAGCCTGCTGGGCACGCTCGTACACCTGCCGGCCGAGTGGATCGAGCACCAGGTCCCACGACCCGACATACCGAACCTCGCGGCCACCGAAGCCGGTCTTGAAGTGGGCAATGCCGCCAGTCGCCAGGCCCCAGAGGTCGTAGCTCGTCGCGCCCTGTTCGCGGGACGACCGGATCGCCTCCCATTTCAGGAGGTAGTTGGCCCGGGAGTCGCCGCCGTCGACGGTCATCCCGCCGTATGGCTCGACGACCCGCGGCCCGCACCGGACGAGGAACAGCGTCGCGACCGCAACGCCGTCGGGGCGGCGGGCGAACAGCAGGCGGGCGTTGCCGGTCGGCCGGAACGCCTCCCAGACGTCGCGGTAGGCCTGCTCGGTTCGGATCAGGAAACCGGCTCGATCCGCAGTCTCGCGGTAGATCCGGTAGAACTCCGGCAGGGCGTCGGCCTCGGCGTCGGAGACGGTGATCCCCGCATTCCGCGCCTTGTTCACGTACTGGCGCCATTTCTTGCGGAGATCGCCCCAGAGGGCCTCCTCGTCCACGAGGAGGTCGATGACTCGGGTCGCGCTCGGCTGGATCGCGGCAGCCTGGCGCCAGCCGGCCTTCCGCAAGGCGCGTCGCAGCGCGCCATCGGCATCGTGGGGCCCGTCGCGCTCGATCTCGGGATCGATCCGGAGATGCGATACCCGACCGAACGAGTCGCCGAGCTGCCTCCGGACCGTGTCCGTGAGCGCGTGGATGTCATCGGGAGACCAGGTTGCAGAAACCGGTCCGCGCGGCGCATAGGCGAAGGCCCACGGCAGCGGTCGCGGCCGCCGGACGAGGACCTGGATACCGATCGGCGAGGCGTCACCGGCCAGGAGACGTGTCGACGACCAGCCGTTGACGGCCTTCACCCGCGCCCAGCCCGAGAGCTGGAGATACGACCCTGGGTCCGAGCTCGACACGAACGCATCCCAGGCGGTGTCGTCGCGGGGGTCCGGCGGGCCGACACCCGCGGTCGGGCCGGTCATGCCCGGCGCGGCCGTCGGATGAGGTCGGCCATGAGCGCGATCATGGAGGTGAGCTCCCCGATCCGCAACACGGCGGCAATCGCCGTGGATGTCAGGAGCCAGACAAACCCGACCACGACGATCTGGAGGAGGAGCGCCGCGCGGCCGGCATCGGACCCGAGCGCCAGGGTCAACCCGGCGGTGACGCCGGCCGCGGCGAGCCCGCCGGCGATCGCCACGACGACGGACCGGATCCCGAGCGAGAGGACCGGCCGGATCGCGAGCTCCGGCAGGGAGCGCTTGAGCAGGACGATCAGCACGATCGTCTCGAGCCAGGCGGCGATGGCGATGGCCAGGCCCAGTCCGGGCAGCCCCAGGGGCCCGACGAGGACGGCGGCCAGGGTCGAGTTCACGACGACCGCGAGAATTGCCGCGGCGACCGGCGTTCGGGTGTCCTGGCGGGCGTAGAACGCCCGAGCGAGGACCGCGATCAGCGCGTGGGCCGTGAGCCCGACGAGGAATGCCGCGAGGGTCGTGGCGGTCTGGTCGAGGGCGAACGCATCCAGCTTCGCGTCGCCAAACAGCAGGCGCACGACCTCGGAGCGCAGGACGATCGCGATCGCGGTGATCGGGATCATGACGAACACGATCAACCGAATCGCCCGCGACATCAGCGCCGCGAACTCGGCGAGGTTGCCGACGGCTGCCTCTCGCGACAGGGACGGGAGGACCACGATGCCGAGCGGGACGCCGATCACCCCGATCGGGATCTGGAGGAGGGTGAAGGCCACGTTGAACCCGGTGACGGCGCCGATGAACAGCGTCGACGCCAGGGAGGTCACGACGACGAACGTGATTTGACCCGCGCCGAGACCGAGCGCGCGAGGAGCCATGAGCTTCAATGCCTGGCGCGCCTCGACGTCGTCGAGGTCGACAGATCGCTCGTAGCGGAAGCCGAGCGCCCGGAGCGGGAGGACCTGGACCGCGAGGTGGACAACCGATCCCGCGACGACGCCGATCGCCAGCCCGGTGACCCCCAGGCTCGGGACGAGGAACAGCGCAGCTCCGATGATCGCGAGGTTGTAGACGATCGGGGCGATCGCCGAAGCCGCAAACCGGCCCTGGGCGTTCAGCACGCTGGTTGCGAGCGAGCCGAGGGCGAGGAAGATCGGGCCGAGGATCATGATCCGGGTCAGGTCGACCGTCCGCGACCACTGCTCCTGGCTGAATCCGGGGGTGATCGCGGGGATGATCGCCGGCGCCGCGATCAGCACGACGAGCGCGAGCACGAGGAGCCCGGCCAGCATCAGGTTCGCGATCGTCGAGACGACGCGCCAGGCCCGGGCGGTCTCGTCGGTCGCGAGCAGGGCCGAGACGATCGGGATGACCGCCGAGGAGAGCGCCCCGGCCGCGACAAGCTGGAACACGAGGTCCGGCAGGCGGAACGCGGCGAAGAACGAATCGAGATCTGCGCCCGGGATGCCACCGTTGACGATGACGACGACGCGGACCCAGCCGAGGATCCGGGAGACGAGGAACGCGCCGGACACGATCAGCCCGGCCCGGGCCAGGGCACGCGACGACGACCGGACCGGCGGGTGCGAGGCTGGGGCGCTCGGCTCGAGCGTGCCGCCTCCGGTCATCGGGCCGCCGGCTGCCGGGCGGCTCTCGGGTGGGCCCCACGGTACGCGGCCCGGAGCCGGGCGGGCGAGACGTGGGTATAGACCTGGGTCGTCGCCAGGCTCTCGTGGCCGAGCAGCTCCTGGACGACCCGGAGATCGGCGCCACCCTCGAGCAGGTGGGTCGCGAACGAGTGGCGCAAGGTGTGCGGCGACACACCGACCGGCAGCCCGGCGCGACGACGCAGCAGGTCGAGCCGGTAGCGAAGACCGCGGACGCCGAGCGGCCCACCTCGGTGGTTCAGGAAGATCTCGGTGGGCGCGACGGCGCCTCCCCCGCCCCGTCCGACGAGGATCGGCCGGCCTTCGTCGAAATAGCCGGACAGCGCCGCCCGTGCCGGCCGGCCGAGCAGCCCGACCCGTTCCTTCCGGCCCTTGCCGAGCACCCGGATCTCGCCGCGGCGGAGATCGAGCGAGCCCATGTCCGCCGCCGCGAGCTCGCTGATCCGGAGGCCGGCCGCGTAGGCGGTCTCGACCAGGGCGCGGTCGCGCAGGGCGATCGCGATCGTCAGCTCGCTGGGCGTCCGGCCGGGCGGGCCATCGAGATCGGCATCGGTCGCCGCGAGGAGCCGCTCGACCTGATCGACCTCCAGGACCCGTGGCAGGCGGCGCGGCAGGCGCGGTGTGGCGATGGCGCCCCAGGGATCGCCGGCCGCCAGACCCTCGCGGGCGGCGAAGCGGTGGAACGAGCGGATCGCCGCCAGCCGCTGCGCCGTGGAGCTGCGCGCGGTCCGCGCCCCGAGCTCGGCCAGGTAGGCGCGGAGGTCCGCGCGCGAGGGGGCGCGCCAGTCGACGCCCCGGGCGTCGAGCCAGTCGAGATACGCGGTCAGGGTCGATCGGTAGGAGCGCTGCGTATGGGTCGACGTGTCACGGGCGGCCAGCGATCGGAGATACCGCGCCAGGGCCGATCCGGGCGTCGCCTCGGTCACGCGTCGGGTGCGCTGCCGGTTGGACGCGTCGAGCGCCGCGCCGTCCCTCCCCGACCGGCCCCGGCCGCGCCGCTCCGACCGGTGGTCCTCGACTTGGGGCCGCGGGCCGCCGCGCCACCGGTGCTGCGGCCGCGACGGGCTCCGCCACCGCGAGCGGGCCGGGCGAGGGCCTCCGGGTTCGGTGGACCGCCCTCGAGCCGAGCACCCACGACGTTCGTTCCCTCGACCAGCGGGATCGCCGCCCCGCAGACGAGGCAGATGCCCTCATCGCCGTGGCGGGCGACCGGTCCGTCGTCGGTGTCGTGAATGGCACCGACCGGCTCGAAGTTCGTCGTGTAGTCGCACTTCGGGTAATTCGAGCAGCCCCAGAAGACGTTGCCCGTCCGCCGTGCCCGGCGCGTCACGAGGTTGCCATCCTTGTTCTTCGGGCAGACGACCACGAACGGGAGGGGCTCCGGAGGCGGAGGGCCCTCCTTCCGGATGAACGTGCAGTCCGGGTAGCGGGAGCAGCCGACGAACGGCCCGAAACGGCCGCGCTTGCCGACCAGCGTTCCCTCGCCGCACTGCGGGCAGACCTCGCCCTCGCCCTCCTGCGGGGGCTGCTCCTCGCCCGGCAGCGGGCGCGACTCCTTGTGCTCCGGGAAGAGCGAGCAGGCGAGGAACCGGCCGTTGCGCCCGAGGCGGATGACCATCGGGTGACCCTCGGAGCAGACCTCGTCGCTGGGCTCCGTCGTGACGTCCTTGCGCTTGACGTTCTTGCGGACATCGTCGACCTGGTCCCGGAGCGGACCGAAGAAGGCGCGCAGCAGCGGCACCCAGGCGCGCTGACCTTCCGCGACCTCGTCCAACTCCTCCTCCATCCTCGCGGTGAACGCCACGTCCACGTACTCCCCGAAGTGCTCCACGAGGAAGTCGGTGACGACGTCGCCGATCAGCTCCGGGTGGAGCCGCCGGTCCTCGACCCGGACGTAACCGCGATCGAGGATCGTCGAGATCGTCGCCGCGTAGGTCGACGGCCGTCCGATCCCGTGCTCCTCGAGGGCCTTGATCAGCGTCGCCTCCGTGAAGCGCGGCGGCGGCTCGGTGAAGTGCTGGGTCGGGGTGACCTCGCGGACCGTGGTCGTGTCGCCCTCGGCGATCGCCGGGAGCTGCCGCTCCGCGTCGTCCTCGTCGGTTCCGTCGTCGCGGCCCTCCGTGTAGACCGCCGAGAACCCGTCGAACAGGGTCTTCGTGGCACTCGCCCGGAGCTCGTACGGCTCGGCCGCCAGCTCGATCGTCGTCGTCTCGAGCTCCTTGGCCGCCATCTGCGACGCGATCGCCCGCTGCCAGATCAGGCGATAGAGCCGCAGCTCGTCGGCCGGCAGCGTCCCGGCCAGCGAGTCGGGGTCGCGCTGGAATGACGTCGGCCGGATCGACTCGTGGGCTTCCTGGGCACCCTTCGACTTCGTCTTGTAGACCCGGCCCTTCGGCATCGTGTAGCGGTCGCCGAACCGGGCCCGGATCACGTCCCGCGCCTCGCCCATCGCGACGCCCGCGATCGCGGTCGAATCTGTCCGCATGTAGGTGATGAGCCCGACGTGGCCATCCGGCGTATCGGCCCCCTCGTACAGCCGCTGGGCGACGGACATCGTCCGCTTCGGGCTGAAGCCGAGCTTGCGGCTCGCCTCCTGCTGGAGGGTCGACGTCGTGAACGGCGGGGCCGGGCTGCGGCTCTGCTTGCGGGTCGCGATCTTCGTGACGCGCGGCTCGAGGTCGCGCAGGGCGGCCGCGTGGCGGTCGGCTGTCTCGCCATCGCCGACGTCGAGCGTCGCGCCGTCGATCCGGACGACCTCGGCGGCGAACGTCGCCCCGGCCTTCGTCGCGAGGAGCGCCTCGAGCGTCCAGTACTCGCGGGCGGTGAACGCCGAGATCTCCCGCTCCCGCTCCACGACGAGCCGGACCGCGACCGACTGGACCCGCCCGGCCGACAGCCCGGACCGGATCTTGCGGCTCAGGAGCGGGCTCAGCGTGTAGCCGACGAGCCGGTCCACGATCCGGCGGGTCTGCTGCGCGTCGACGAGGTTCGTGTCGATCTGCCGCGGGTGGGCGAACGCCTCGCGGATCGCCCCCTCGGTGATCTCGCTGAAGGTCACCCGCTGGGTCTTGTTCGCAGGCACGTTGGCGGCTTCGGCCACATGCCACGCGATCGCTTCGCCCTCGCGATCGAGGTCCGTGGCGAGGTAGACCATGTCGGCGCTTCTGGCCGCCCTCGTGATCTCGTTGACCTGCTTGCGGCGGTCGTCGGAGATGACGTATTCGGGGGCGAAGTCGTGCTCGACGTCCACCCCGAACTTGCCCTTGCCCGGGTTCTCGGGGAGGTCGCGGACATGGCCGTAGGAGGCGAGGACACGGTAGTCGTCGCCCAGGTAGCGCTCGATCGTCCTCGCCTTGGCAGGCGATTCCACGATCACGAGGTTCTTGGACACGGCCGGGAGTGTAGCACCGGGTCCTGCACGGCCAGTCACCTGGCGATGGCGGCCGATTCGCGCGTCCGGACCGTCGGGCTACGCCCGACGACGCCCCTCCCGCCGGTTCAGCCGCGGGCCGGCCAGTCGAACCTCACGATCGTCCCCGACTCCTCGCCGGCCTCGATCGCGACGCTGCCACCGACCGCGGAGGCGCGCCGGCCGAGGTCCGCGAGGCCACGGGCGCCGGGCCGGATCGGGTCGGCCGGGTCGAAGCCGCGGCCGTCGTCGGCGATCGACAGGCGGACCAGATCCGGGCCGACCATCAGCCCGATCGTGACCTGTGACGCGGCCGCATGGCGGACGGCGTTGTCGAGCGCGAGCTGGGCGACGCGCCAGGCGGCACGCTCGATCTCGGGGCGGGGCCGGCCGCTCGCGCCCTCGATCTCCAGGACGACCTGGACGCCCGTCTCGGCCTCGGTTCGTTCGGCGACATCCTCGAGCGCGGCGACGAGCCCGAATGCCTCGAGGACGACCGGCCAGCGGTCGGCCATCAGCCGCTCGAGCTCGAGATCGACCGCGCGGAGCCGGTCGGCCAGGGTCTCGATCGGGAGGCCCGCCTCGGCCTCGGCGATCGCCCGGCGAAGGCTCGGCAGGACGACGGCATGGAGATCGCCGGCGAGCCGGGCCCGCTCGGCCTCGATCGCCGCGTCGTCGGCGTCGGTCTGGCCCGGGATCAGCTCTCGGACGATGGCCCGGAGCCTGGGTCCGAGCGGCACATCGACAACGGACGCCGTCGAGGCCCCGGGCGATCGGATCTCGGCCCGTTGCGCGGCCGTGCGGAGGTCGGCAGCCGCACCGAGTGCCGCGAGCAGCAGCACGAAATGGACGTACAGGGCGATCGGCGTGAGCGCCACGTCGATCAGGTTGAACGAGGGATCGGACCGCGCTCCGGCCAGGGCGAGGACAACGGCGAGGAGGCACGCCACCAGGAGCCATCCGACGAGGAGCAGCGCAAGCGTTGAGACCTGGGCACGCAGCCGTCTCTCGGGGCGGGTGGCATAGAGGGCCGCGATCGCGGCGGTGACAAGCGCCGCCACCGCCGACCGAGCGGCGATCAGGAGCCAGGGCCCGGCCCCGATCACGTCCGGATCGGCCTGCCGGGAGAGGCCGATCGGGACGCCGGACGCGACGAGCGACGCCAGGATCAGGGCGATCCAGGCCAGGCCCGAGGCAGCCGACCGAGCGAGGACGGCGAGGCACAGGCCGGCGACGCCGGCGAGGACGGGCAGGAGCTCCTCGGGAGCCCACGGCCGGCCGAGCACGACGAGGACCGCGGCAAGGCCGACGACGCCGGTGGCCGCGATCGCGGCGGCGCCGAAGCGGCTCATCGGACCCGGCGTGGCGGCGGCAGCCGTGATCGGGATCGGCGCGTCGACGGGGTCGAGCCGGGCGTCGGTCACGGGTCCGCGCTCACCCATCCCTCGCGAACGGCGAGCAGGGCCAGTTCCGTCCGGCTCAGGACGCCGTAGCGGCCGAAGAGCCGCCGGAGATGGCTCTCGACGGTCTTGATGCTGATCCCGAGACCGACGGCAATCTCGTCGTTGGTCGAGCCGCGGGCGAGCAGCACGAGCGCCTGGACCTCGCGATCGCTCGGCCGGCGGGGCGCCTCGCGCAGCGCCCGCAGGGTGACATCCGGGAACCGGGTGCCGCCGCCGGCGACCTCGATCACGGCGTCGAGGATCTCGTCGAGGTCGGCGGCCTTCGACACGTAGCCCGCGGCTCCGCCCTCGAATGCGGCGCGCAGGAAGCTCGCCTGCTCGAAGCCGCTGAGCATCACGACACGGGTCGCCGGCCGGTCCGCCATGAGACGGAGGAGACGGAGCCCGGCCGGCTCGCCTCCCAGCCAGATGTCGCAGAGGATCACGTCCGGTCGAACCCGCTCGATCAGCGCGATGGCCGTATCGAGCGTTGCCGCTCGACCCACGAGCTCGACGTCGTGTCGGCCGGCCGCCGCGCCTTCAACGGCGGCGGCGATGGCCGGATGGTCGTCGACGACGGCGAGGCGGATCACCGGTGGAGCGTAACGGGCAACCCTGCGAGGGCCAAGCCGATGGAAACCCCCAACGGACGGCGTCTAGACCTCGCGGATCCGCCGGAGGAAGTCCTCGTCGAGCTCGAGCTCCGGTTCGGGTTCGACCGTCTGGTCGTCGGCCATCGCGGCAGCCTCGGTTCCGTTGCTCGACGTGAGCTCGGTCATCGTGTTCATCGAGCCCGGGACGATCTCGATGAACCGGACATTGAGGTACGGGAAGACGAAGACCGAGTCCGTGTGGTCGACGAAGATCGGCTTCTTCCCGTCCAGCATCCGGACGTTCGTGCAGACGAGGCTGACGTCGGCCGCGGTCGGCGTCTCGTACAGGTCGGCCAGCAACGGCTGCTCGTTGGTGATGTGGATGACGGCGTTGCGGATCACTCGCCCATCGTCGCGACGGGTCGGGCACGCGTCACTCGCCCGATGGTCCCGGTCGAAGCTGGACCGCCGGCCGCGTCGCTCTGATCGGTCAGCGCGGGTGGTAGAAGTCGACGACGAGGCGGACCCGACCGCCCGACACCCAGACCCCGATCCCGACCCGGTCGTACAGCGAGTTCATCAGGTTCACGTAGTGGCCGCCGCTGTACGACCTCTCGCTCTGGAAGAACAGGTGCGACCCGAGGACGGCGCTGTAGGGATTGCCCGACCGGCAGCCGAGGTTCTCCGCCCACTTGTAGCTGGTGTAGCCGGCCGCCCGGAGCCGATCGCCGGGATTTCCACCGCTGAAGTGTGTGCAGAGGTTGTTCACGGCGAGCTTCTTCGCGTAGGGCCGGGAGACCCTCGAGGAGATGCCGGCGTCGAGCTTGAGGGCGGCAACGCTCCGCCCGCCCGGACTGCTGCAGGAACCTGTCGACGTCACCCAGCCGCCGGTCCGGGTGCAGTTCATCAGTTTCAGGTAGTAGACCTCGACGGCGCCCCAGCTGCCGCCCCCGACCGCACTGCCGCTGCCGCTGCCGCCGCTCGTCGTGCGGACGGCCGTGCTGGTGGCGGTCTTGGCCGCGACGGGCTTCGGCGCGATCCGCAGCGAGGCCTGGGCGGCGACGCCCAGCTGCGTTCCGGACGCCGATGTCGCCGTCGGCGCGACCTTCATCACCACGAGTGCGCCGTACGGCATCGGGGCGCTCGGCTTGAAGACGAGGACGGTGTTGCCCTCGGCGAAGCTGACGGTTCCGGTGACCGGCTTGCCGTTCGCAGTGACGGCGAAGGCGGCACGCGTCGTCGTGTGCTTCATCGCCTCGGTGAAGCGAACCGACAATGTGGCGGTCCGATCGACCTTCTGCGTCCCGTTGACGGGCCGGAACCGGACGACCCGCAGAGCGTCCGTCGTCGCGATCGTCAGGCTCGGAGCCCCGGCGACGGGGGCGCCGTCGGCGTCGGTCAGGCCCGCGAGCGAGATGCGATACGTGGTGCCGGCCGTGAGGGGGGCCGATGGGCGGAAGACGAACGACGTGCCGGCGCTGGTCGCGCTGTCCGGCGTGTCACGGACCGCCTCGACGGTGCCGGCGATCGCCGGCACGGTGTGGAGGGCCGCGATCACCCTGCTCGTCTCGATCGGATGATCGAACGAGAACCGGAACGACGAGCTGGTCGTCGCGGCCTTGTCGACGACCTGATCGGCGGCGATTCGGCCGCTCGTCGCGGGCCGGGTGACGAAGGCGGCCCGCACGCTCGACGACATCGGACGCCCGGACGACGCCAGCACACCCGGATCGACGCTGATCGTGTGGTAGGTCCCGGCCAGCCAGTGGGTTCGCGGGCTGATCGTGACCGTCGTTCCGGCGCCGTCCCAGGCGAGATCGACCGGCGTCGCCGGGCTCACGACCAGGGCCGCCGCCACGCTCGTGGGGTCCATGGGCTGGCTGAACGTGATCCGGACCGCGGCCCGGAGATCGGTCGCGGAGGTGATCGAGCGGAACGCGTCGTCGGCGAGGGCGGTGATCGGCGCGGAGGGGGCCGTCGCGGTGATCGGAGCCGGCCGGGACAGGCCGAGCGCACCGAGGGCGACGACGAGGCCGATCCCGACGACGAGGCTGATCCGGAGCGCGATCGGCCGGCGGGTCAGGACCGGGAGATAGAGAACCGCGAGAACGGGGACGGCCAGCACCGCGGCGGCGGCTTTGCGCAATAGACAGGCTCCTGCTCGGTTCGCTGGGGGACGAGACACCGTCTCGGGGCTGTCGGCCGCGCTCCGCACCCAACCGCGGTCGGCGCCACCCTAGCACGGCTCGGCGGGGCGGGGCAACTGAGGCGGATCGGGCCGCGGCATCTCGCCACGAGGCCGGGCAGGGACGGTTCGAGCCCTTCGGGACATCGACGGAGGCGACGCGGCCGACGCCAACCGACCGGCGGCGCGGTACCGGCCGTAGGTCGTCGTCGCCATGCCTCGAAGCTCGAGCAGCGTGATCGCGCTGAGCACGGTGGCGGTTTCGTGTCCGGTCGCCAGGACCAGCTCGTCGAGCGTCCCCTGCGTGGACAACAGGGCCCGTGCGACCTCGCGAGCGGTCGACCCGAGCTCGATCAGCTCCGCCTCCAGCGACGGCCGCCCGCCCACCAGCGGTGATCGGTGAGGCAGCTCGAGCACGTCGAGGTCCTCGATCAGCTCCGGGATCCCGGCCACGATCTGGACGGCATCGGGGTAATCGTGGAGCCAGCGGAGACAGCCGGCCGATCGAGGCTCGTCGATCGGGCCGGGGACGAAGAAGCACTTGCGGCCCTGCTTGAGTGCCCAGGCGGCCGTGATCAGCGCCCCGCTCTTGATCCCGGCCTCGACGACGACCGTGGCCGACGACAGGCCGCTGATCACGCGGTTCCGTCTCGGGAACGTGCTCGGCGCGGGCTCCGTGTCGGGCCAGAACTCGGAGATCACGGCACCGCCGGTCGCGATGATCCGCTCGGCGAGGCGAGCGTGGGCCCGTGGGAAGAGGTG